>Ga0299913_10000120_pt1 | contig 38325 bp, 30 predicted proteins | sample RVTome_9_FD_201360 | JGI IMG/M metagenome (GOLD analysis project Ga0299913, IMG submission 201360) | Soil microbial communities from uranium-contaminated site in the Upper Colorado River Basin, Wyoming, United States - RVT155D38 (version 2) ... | reverse complement strand
GCCGCCCCTGATCGCCGCCACCGGGAACTGGACCCGATCGCTGAAGGCCTCGATGACCGGCAGCCGGAACAGCACCAGATAGGGGAGCTGCTGTTGGACGATGCGTTCCATCTCCAAGGTCCATTTTTGCGCCTCCTCCACGGTCACCGCGGCGAGGAAGGCGTTTGCCGCGGCATCGAAATCCGAGTCGACGAAACCGGTGCTGTTGGGGCCGCCTGCTGTCATCGAGTCTCCACTCGAGTGGAACAGCTGGACGAGGAACTGCCCGGGCAGCGACGGATTGGTGGGGGCCCATCCCAGTATGTACATGTCCCAAGCACGGGCTTCGTCGAAGGTCGTCGGATCGAAGACCATTTCGACGACCGAGGCGAACTCGGTCGGCTCCGTCTCCGCCGGGACTCCGAGGTCGTTGAGCCACCGCTCGATCCAAACGGCGAAGGTGGCGCGGTACGGGTCTTGACCCGGTGGGGTGACGAGTATCCGGAGTCTCGGCACGGCGACTCCGTCCGGCATGGTCAGACCCACCCCCGGCTCGACGACCGGGTCTTCGCTCTCGGGATCGATCACCGGAGCCGTCTCCCAGGTGTAGCCGGCAGCTACCAGCGTGTCGACGGCGGCCATGAACCGCTCACCCTCGGTCATCGGCTGACCGTTGCTCCATCCCGGCCTATAGACATCCGAGTTGTACCACATCGGCAGATCGGGATGGACCACGGTGTACCCGGAAAACACAGTCCCGCCCAGCACCGAGTTGGCCACGAACTCCTTGTCGATGATCGTGCTCACGGCATCCCGGAAAGCGTGATCGCCCGTCGGGGCCTTGCGCAAGTTGAAGGCCAGATAACGGAAACGGTCCGTCAGGTTCACCGAGTACTCGACTCGAGGGTTCTCGGAGAGCATGTCGCGAATCCCGCTTGTCACCCCGTCCGGGTCGTACACGAAGTCGACCTCGCCGGCGGCCAGGCTCTGATACGCCTCCTCTTTGCCGCCGTGCTCTATCCACACGATCTCAGATACAAATGGGCCCTCTGAGTAGTTGGCGAGCACGTCTCCGGACCCTTCTCCCCCATAGACCATGTCGCCTCTCGCCTCGCTGCTGATTCGAAACGACCCGTCGGAGAACAAAGTGTGCTCAGTCCCCCGGTCGAAGTAACTCGGGTTGGCCACGGTGACGGCCGACTCGCCCGGGGTCCAACTCTCGAAGCTCACCGGCCCGGCCGAGGGCTCCTGGGGTGATTCCACGCCGAGGAGGGCAGCCTTGCCTGCCTCGGCCCCTATCGCCGCCTTGTACGCCTCGATCAGATCAGGGGTGGCGTCCTCCGCGGCGAGATCGTTCTCAGGCGTGGCGTCGGCAACCGACGCGGCCACCACCCCGGCAATGGCCTCCTCGTCGGTGACCGCGGCCGCCGCATCCGCGGCCTCAGCCCGTGCTCCGGCCACCGGCTCCTCCCAGAAATGGGCCGGGACGAACGGTGCGAAGCCCACCCCGTTCTGCCAAGTGGCCAAACCGGGTTCTGAGGAGAACTCGACTCTCACAGTGAAGTCGTCGGGGGCTGTGACCGCGAGCACCGATCCCGGGAAGTAGCCGGCGTGGGTGGACACCAGACCGAACTCGCGAACCGTGTTGAAGTAGAAGACGAGATCGTGGGCGGTCACCGGTTCGCCATCGGACCAGGCCACGTCGTCGCGGATCGGCTGTTCCACGACCCAGACTTCGCCATCCTGCACCGCCCCAACGGGCCCGTCGGTGGCCGCCATGTCGGGCACAAAGATGAATCCGGGCTGGGACAGCGTGAACAGGGACGGCTTCATGTTGGTCAGGTAGGCCCGGTCAGGCGACTCCTCCGGCGTCTCCAGGGCGGCCCACCAGTTGTCGGTAGTGATGGCGGAGACCAGACCGATGCGGAAAACGGGGGACTCTGCCGGCGCCGGCACCGACTGGGGGACGGTGGTTACGGCGCGAACGGTGGTGCTGGTGGCCGGACCCTCAGCGGCCCCGGTGCAACCGCCAACCGCCAGCGACAGGCCGAGGAGTGCGGCCGGCAGCACACGTCCCCCACCGATCAGACGCACATCAACTCCAGGTGTCCAATGCCGAGCTACGCCGAACATGAATACGGGACGCACGGTATACCCAGCCAGGAGCCGACGGTGCTCCCAACGATTCTTTCATGTCTGCTCATGCTGGTCCGGGGGCTGCGCCGGCAATCGGGAAGGGGAGGGAGCTTCCTCGTCGAGCACCACCTCGTGACGTTGGCCCCACTCGGAGATGATCGCCTGGATTATCCCCGCCAGGGGCAGTGCCAGCACGATACCGATCCCCCCCATCAGCGAGCCCCCGATGAGGATGGCCCCGACCGACACCGCCGGGTGGATCTCCATGGTCCGCTGGGTGATCCGTGGTGAGATCAGGTAGTTCTCGATCTGCTGGTAGGCGACGAAGAAGACGATCGCCCAGAACATCGTGGCCACGCCTCTGGTGGAAAGGGCCACCACCGCCGGCACCACCGCGGCCAGATAGGTCCCGATCACCGGGATGAACTGGCTGAGCACCCCCACCCAGATCCCCAGGGGAAGGGCGAAGGGAACGTCAAGGAAGGTGAGGAAGACCGTGGCCAGCACAGAGCTCAGGGCGGCGAGGATGAGACGGGAATAGATGTAGAGCCCCATCTTCTCCACCGCCAGGTTCCAGATGTGCAGCGCCCGCCGTTGACGATCGGCCGTGAGCCGGGAAAGCACGGTTCGCTGCAGCTTGGGGAGATCGGCGACCATGTAGAAGGAGAAGAGGGCGACCGTGGCCACGAAGACGAAGAGCCCGGCCAATCCGGCGGTGAATCCGAGGATGTCACCGACCAGGCCACCCCCTGCGGAGCTGAGATATCTGGCGAGATCGTCGCCGATCGACTGGATCTGGGACCCGGCGAGGTCGAAACCGAAGGTTGACTCGAGAAACCGGAGGACGGACTCCACGTAGCCGGGTAAGGCAGAAATCAGCTGATTGATCTGCTCCACGAAGACGGGGGCGACCGTCCAGATGAAGAGGACCGTCAGGATGAAGGCGGCGAGGAAGACCACTCCGGTGGCAACGCCCCGGCGCCAGCCCCGCTTCTCCAGGGCGTGCACCGGCGGCTCCATCGCGACCGCCACCGCCAGCGCCACGAAGACCATGATGAGTAGCCCCCTGATCTGATAGGCGAGCCATAACGCGGCGGCGACGGCGACGGCGATCACCGCCACGGTGATGACGCGCCGTCGGAACTCCCGGGAGCTGATCTCCTCGGTTCGGGTAGTCATCCTCGGGCAGGGTAGGTCAGGTCGGGGCGGCGTCGGGGGATCTCCGATACCCTCGCCGCGAACATGCCCGACCGCTTCGACATCGTGTGGAGGCCCGGCCCCGAGCAGGCGGCTGCGACCCACACCGCCAGGTTCATGGGGGCCCATGGCATCGTGGAGTACGACGACCTGGTGGGGCGTTCCATAAGCGACCCGGTGTGGTTCTGGGGGGCGGTAGTGGACTATCTGGGGCTCCCTTTCGACCCGAGGTGGGAGACGGTGCTCGACACCTCCCGGGGTGATCCCTGGGCGACCTGGTTCGTCGGCTCCGGATTCAACCTGTCGGAGGCGTGCGTCGACCGCTGGGCCGCGCTCGACGCGGAGCGGGTGGCCATCCGCTCCCAAACCGAGAGTGGCGAGCTCACCGAGCTGACCTACGGAGCCCTGCTCGAAGAGGTGGGCAAACTGGCCGGGGCTCTTCGCTCCCTCGGGGTCGGGGCCGGGGACGCGGTGGCGGTGTACCTGCCCATGTCGCCGCACGCCGTCGTCTCGCTGCTTGCGGTGGCCCGTCTCGGCGCCATCTTCATCCCGGTGTTCTCCGGCTACGGGGCCGAGGCGGTGGCCACCCGTCTCGACGACCCCCGGCCGGACGTTTTGATCTGCGCCAACGCCTTCAACCGCCGGGGAAGGCAGGTGAACATGAAGGAGGTCGCCGACCGGGCGGTGGCGGCCGCGGGAGGGCTCGCCCACGTCGTCGTGGTCGACTACATCGGGCGGGAGAAGACTCCGATGACCGAGGGACGCGACCGATGGTGGCACGAGGTCATCGCCGGGGCCGAGCCGGCCGAGCCGGCCGCCACCGGCGCCGAGGACCCGGTGATCATCGCCTACACCTCGGGAACCACGGGGCGGCCCAAAGGAGCGGTCCACGTCCAGGCCGGGCTCACCGTCAAGGTGGCGGCGGAGGGAGCGTTCCAGCTCGATGTGCATCCCGGCGACCTGCTGATGTGGGTGACCGACATGGGTTGGATCATGGGCCCCTGGATGGTGATCGCAGGGCTGGCCAACGGGGCAGCCATCGGGACCTACGACGGTGCGGCCGATCATCCCGGCCCCGATCGGGTGTGGCAGGTCACCGCCGACCTGGGCGTCACCCATCTCGGTCTCTCTCCCACTCTGGTCCGCGCCCTGCAGCCTCATGGCGCCTCCCAGGCCGCCCGTCACGACCTGGGAAGGCTTCGGGTGATCGGCTCCACCGGGGAGCCTTGGAATCCGGAGCCGTGGTGGTGGCTGTTCCGGGACGTCGGCGGGGAGCGCATCCCCATCGTCAACATCTCCGGAGGGACCGAGATCGGGGCGTGCATCCTCTCGGTGAACCTGTTGCAGGGGATCAAGCCGACTTCACTGGGAGGCCCCTCCTTGGGCGTCCCCGCCGAGGTGTACGACGAGAGCGGCAGCCCGGTGCGAGGGCAGGTGGGTGAGTTGGTGATCGAGGGGCCGTGGCCCGGAATGACCCGTGGGTTCTGGGGTGAGCCCCAACGCTATCTGGATACCTACTGGTCACGATTCGACGGGGTGTGGGTTCACGGCGACTGGGCCTCGATCGACGAGGACGGCTTTTGGTATCTGCACGGCCGCTCCGACGACACGCTGAACATCGCGGGGAAGCGGGTGGGTCCGGCGGAGATCGAGTCTGCCGCGGTCGCCCTCGACGAGGTGGTGATGGCGGCGGCTGTGGGAGTCCCTGACGCGGTCAAGGGTGAGGTGATCGCCCTCTACGTGGTGCCGGCCCCCGGGGTGGAGCCCGATGACACTCTCACCGGGAAGGTCCTCCAGGCGGTCGTCGTAAGCCTGGGTAAGGCCTTCGCACCCGCCACGGTCAGTTGGGCGGCCGATCTGCCACGGACCCGGTCTCAGAAGATCATGAGGAGGGTGGTCAAGGCGGTCGCCCTGGGAAACGATCCCGGCGACCTCACCAGCCTGGAGAACCCGGAGAGCCTGGAAGGGATATCCCGGCTCTAGCGCCGGCCCTTCTCAGAGGACCTGGCGCTCCTTGGCGAACAAGCAGGCGCTGGGGTGTCCGTCGTTGAACCGGTCGATCAGCTCGGGGACCTCCTCGGCGCAAACGTCCTGTGCCTTCCAGCAGCGGGTGCGGAAGTTGCAACCGGAAGGGGGGTCGGCCGGGCTGGGGACATCCCCTTCGAGGAGGATACGATCTCCGGATTCGTGCTTCGGGTTGGGCACCGGGACGGCGGAGAGCAGGGCCTGGGTGTAGGGATGGAGAGGGTGGTCGTACACCTCGACGTCGGTGCCGGTTTCTACGATCCGGCCCAGGTACATGACCGCGAGGCGGTCGGCGATGTGACGGACGATCGAGAGGTCGTGTGCGATGAAGAGATAGGCGAGGTTCAGCTCGTCCTGCAGCTTCTCGAGGAGATTGATCACCTGGGCCTGGACGGATACGTCGAGTGCCGACACCGGCTCGTCACAGATGAGGACCGACGGGTTGAGCGCCAGGGCCCGGGCCACTCCGATCCTCTGCCGCTGCCCCCCGGAGAACTGGTGAGGAAAACGATTGATGTGGTCGGGATTGAGACCGACTAGATCGAGCAGTTCCTGGACCCGGGCCCGACGGTCCTTCTTGCCCAGCACATTGTGGATGTCGAAGGGCTCCCCGATGATGTCTCCTACGGTCATCCGGGGGTTGAGCGAGGCATAGGGGTCCTGGAAGATGATCTGGATCTCCCGGCGCAGCTCCCGCAACTCGTCGCCGCCCATCTCGAATATGTTTCTGCCCTTGAAGTAGGCGGCGCCACCAGTGGGCTGGTGAAGGCGGAGCACGGTCCGGGCCACCGTCGACTTGCCACACCCGGACTCTCCGACGAGGCCCACGGTCTCCCTCGGGTAGATCTCGAAGGACACTCCGTCCACGGCTTTGATGGTGCCCACGGTCCGCCTGAGAAGGATCCCCTGCTTGATTGGGAAGTATTTGACCAGGTTCTCGACCCGCAGCAGGGGCTCGCCGCCGTTACGACCGGTCAAGCTTCACCACCTCCTCGGCGAAATGGCACTTCGAGGCACGGCCGCCGCCGAGCTCTCGCAAAGCCGGCTCCTCCTCCACGCAGATCTCCTGACGGAACCGGCACCTGGGATGGAACGGGCAACCGCGGGGGATGTTGCGGAGATCGGGAGGAGAGCCCTCGATGGGGATGAGACGGCCCCCCTTCTGCTCGGGGGTGGCGATGGACTCCATCAGACCCAGCGTGTAGGGGTTGGCCGGGCTCTCGAAGATCTCGTCGATGGTTCCGCTCTCGAAGGCCTCGCCGGCGTACATGACCATTGCCCGATCGGCGACCTCGGCGATCACCGCCAGGTCGTGGGTGATCAGGATCAGGCCCATTCCGGTCTCGCCCTGGAGCGAGTCGAGAAGCTCCATGATCTGCGCCTGGACGGTGACGTCGAGTGCAGTGGTGGGCTCGTCGGCGATCAGGACCTCCGGCCCCAGGGCGAGGGCCATTGCGATCATCGCCCGCTGTCTCATCCCGCCCGAGAACTCGTGGGGATAGGAGTCGACCCGTTCCTTGGCGCCGGGGATTCTCACCCGTTCTAGCAGCTCGATGGCGTACTTTCTGGCCTCGGCACGCGACGTGCCACGATGGCTACGGAACATCTCTGCTATCTGCCAGCCCACCGGGAACACCGGGTTGAGGGCGGTGAGGGCGTCCTGGAAGATCATGGCGATGCGCTCTCCCCTGATCGCCCGCCGCTCCTCCTCGTCGAGGGTGAAGAGGTCGACGCCGCGGAAGCGGGCCGCCCCCTTGGTGATGTAGCCCGGTGGGGTGTCGATGATCCCCATCACTGCTTGGGCGCTCACCGTCTTCCCCGAGCCCGACTCTCCCACGATGGCCAGCGTCTCCCCCTTGTTCAGGGTGTAGCTCACCCCGTTGTTGGCATGGACCACACCCTCTCTCAGGCGAAACTCGACGTGGAGGTCATCCACCTCGAGCAATGGCGCCTCGGGATCGAAGTTGACCCCGGAGATGTCGGCGACTATCTGCTGCTCTTCGAGTAGTTGCCCGTCCGCCACCATCACCTCGACTTGGGATCCAGGGCGTCGCGGAGGGCGTCCCCCATGAGGATGAAGCCGAACACGGCAAGGGAGAGGAAGATCCCGGGGAAGAGGAGCAGGTGGGGAGCCTGGAGGATCCTGACCTGCGCCCCGGAGATCATGAGGCCCCAGGAGATGGCGGGGAGTTGCAGCCCGACGCCGAGGAAGGAGAGGGCGGCCTCGGCAGAGATGATGACGCCGGTGGTGATGGCGGCGTAGATGACCACCGGGGCGATGGCATTGGGGAGGATGTGCTTGCTGAGGATGCGGAAGTCACTCGCACCGAGGGCACGGGCAGCCTCGATGTAGTCCTGCTCCTTGACCGAGATCACCGACGACCGGTAGAGACGGAGCATGGTCGGCCAGCCCAGGATGATGAGGACGAATGCCACCTGGAAGAAGCCCCGAGTGCCCAGAAGGCTGAGGATCACGATCCCGCCCAGGATGGTGGGGATGGCGAACCAGATGTCGGTGAGCCGGGCGATGATGGCATCGACCCAGCCTCCGTAGTACCCGGAGAGGCTGCCCATGATTACGGCGAGGAGGGCGGCGAACGCCGTGACAGTGACCCCGATCGACATCGACACCCTCGCTCCGTAGACAGTGCGGGCGTAGTAGTCACAACCCTGCAGGTCGAATCCGAACCAGTGCTCGGCACTGGGCCGAACCAGTGAGTTGGACAGGAAGCACTCCCTGGGGTTGGCCGACGTGAACAGCTGCGGTGCGATCGCCATCACCGTGAAGAGAAGGATGATCGCCGCCGAGATCAGGAAAATCCAGTTGGTTCGCAGGTCGGCCCAGGCGTCCGACCACAGGCTGGCCGGCGGGCCGGCGACAGGCTCCTTCTGCGTGGCGTCGTCGTACTCGCCCGGCGCCGGGATCTCGAGGGGAGGAAGCCTCGGTGCCGGCTCGGTCTCGTGCGGCGGGATCCCGGGCAGCTCGGTCTGCCGGGTCTTCGGCCCCTTTGCCCTGTCCCTGGTCTCACTCATAACGGATCCTCGGGTCGAGTACTGCGTAAAGGGCGTCGACTAAGAGGTTGGAGATCATGAAGACGAGCACGAGGAAGGTGACGATGCCCACCACCACCGTCCCCTCCTGACGCAGGGTCGCCTGGTAGACGGCATTCCCGATCCCCGGGATGTTGAATATCGCCTCGGTGATGATGGCCCCGCCCATCAACGCCCCCAGATCGACCCCGAGAAAGGTGATCACCGGGATCAGCGAGTTGCGCAGGGCGTGGACCCCGACCACCCGGCGCCTGCTCAGCCCTTTGGAAGTGGCGGTGCGCACGTAGTCGGAGCGCATGTTCTCGGCGAGGCTGGTCCGGGTGAGCCTGGCGATGTAGGCCAGGGACACCGACCCGAGCACCATGGCGGGCATGATGTAGCTCATGAACCCCTCCCGCAGCCCGGAGACGGGAAGCCAGCCGAAGCGGACCCCGATTACCAGCTGGGCGATGAAGCCGAGGACGAATATCGGTATCGAGATCACCGCCAGGGTCGAGATCCGGACCAGGTTGTCCATGAACCCCCCCTTCTTGAGGCCGGCCATGATCCCGGCGGCTACCCCGATGATCATCTCGAAGACGAAGGCGTACAGGGCGAGCTTGGCGGTGACCGGGAGCCGGTCCCCCATGATCTCGGTCACCTCGCGGCCGCGGAAGTCCTCCCCGAAATCGCCCTGGGCCACCCCACCCAAGTAGAGCACGTACTGCTTCCACAGCGGCTCGTCCAGGTTGTACTGCTGCCGAAGGGTGTCCTGCACCGATTGGGGCAGGGGCTTGTCCCCGGAGAGGGCTCGGATCGGGTCCCCGGGGATCATGAAAACCAGGGCAAAGATCAAGAAAGTGGCACCGATGAAGACGGGGATGAATTGGAGCACCCGTCGCACCAGATATCGGCCCATCCGGTGAGACTAGAACATCAACGCGGCTTGTGAAGGGTGAGCAGGGGTTTGTGGGGGCAAGAGAAAGGGGAGGCGAGCCGGGCTCGCCTCCCCTTTCGGGTTTAACCGGTCGGCTCAGCCGCCGGGTGTCAGCTCGGTGTAGGCGACGTTGCTGAACGAATCGACCCGCACCCCGCCCACGGTGTCGTTCCAGGCGTAGTCCGCCTGGCCGTAGAACATGGGGATGACCGGGACGTCGTTGCAGGCGATCTCGCCAACTTCCTGCCAGACGGGCAACGCCTCGTCGAGGTCGGTGATGGCAAGTGCCTCATCGATCTTGGCGTCGTACTCGGGGTTCACGTAGAAGCTCGAGTTGGCTCCTCCGGCGTCCGAGTGGAACCGGCTGTCCAGCAGCAGCTGCCAGTAGTTCTGGGGATGGGGGTAGTCCATGCCCCAGCCGAGACGGAACGGCCCGTCGACGGCCTGCTCGTCGAGACGCTGCAGGTAATCGCCGAAGGGCTGGATCCCCTCGAACTGGATGCCGGTGACGTCGATGCCCAGGTTCTGCGCCCACTGGTTGGTGACCGCCTCGATCCAGTCCTCATGAGCGGCTCCTGCATTGAAGTAGAAGGTCAGGTCGGACGGGATGCCGTCGGTTGTGGCGTACAACTCGGCGGCAGCTTCGGGATCGAAGCTCCACGCGTCACAGAGGTTGTCCGTGTAGGTCGGGATGACCGGCGACAACAGGTTGTAGGCGGGAAGCCTGCGCCCGTCGAAGATGGCAGTTGTGATCGCCTCTTGGTCGATCGCCATCGAGAGGGCGGCCCTCAGGTCACGATTCTCCTCACCACCCAGGTCCGGGTCGTACCACGGGATACCGAGGTAGTTGATCGACGAGGTGGCCTGAGTGCCCAGATTGGGCACCTGCGCCTCGACTTCGGCGACGCGCTCCGCTGGAACGCCATCGTGGATGTCGAGGTTGCCGGCGAGAAGCTCGTTCACCGCGGTGTTGACGTCGTCGAAGATCCTGAACTCGAGGTTCTCGATCTGCGCCGGCTCGTCACCCGCGTAATCAGGGTACGCCGTCGTGAAGATGGCCGTGTTGTGGTCCCACGGCTCCGCCATCATGAACGGGCCGTTACCGATCGGCATCTCGTTGAACCCGTCGGGGTCCGCGAAGAACGCCTCGGGCAGCGGGCTGTACGCCGGGTAGACCAGCCGGATAGGGAAGAACGACTCAGGCGCGCCGAGCGTGACAGTGAACTGGGTGTCACTGTCGACGGTCAGACCGGAGAGCTCTTCAGAAGCCGGCGGCTGGTTCTCACAGTCGGCGACGTCCACGTCGTTGCCTTCCTCGTCCTCCTCGGTGACGGTGCCGCACTGCAGCTCGTCGAAACCCGAGATCGCGGAGAAGAAGCCCGAGTTCTGCTGGGCGTTGGGCCCGTAGGCGCCATAGTTCCAGGCGTCCACGTAGCTCTGTGCCGTCACAGGGGTCCCGTCGTGGAAGGTCCAGCCACTCTTGAGGGTGACCACCCAGGTGGTCCCGCCATCAGTGCTCTCCACTGACTCAGCAGCAGACATGACCGGCTCGTTGTTCTCGTCGATGTCGACCAGCGGCGTGTACAGCGCCCGGAGCACTGCTATCCCCTCAGACTCGGTGTCGTTGGTGGTAGTCAGGCTCTCGGGCTCGCCGATATAGGTGGATATTGATCCGCTCACCCCGGCCGTCGTGGTCTCGGTGGTGTCGGCGGGCTCGGTAGTGTCCGTAGCCTCGGTGGTTGCGGTGTCGTCCGCCTCGGTCGTGTCGGTTGCGGCCTCCTCGGCGCAGGCGCCGGCCACTAGGGCGAAGACCGCGAACACGGCGAGCAGCCGCCATCGCATTTTCTTGGTAGTCAAGTTTCCTCCGTCTTATTTTGGGGGAGCGGGCGGCACTCGTCACACCGCCCACCAGGCCATTACGGCCTACCGAGCAAGGGTAATTGGCCCCGGCTTGCTACGCAACAGCCAGCGGCCCAAACTCACTTCGGAGGCATGCGGGCGGCAGCGTCGAGCCGGATCACCTCACCGTTGAGCATGGGGTTCTCGATGATCGCCCTGTCTGCCCCTCGAACGCGGCGATCGAGGCCACGTTGACGATGACTCCCCGCTCCCCGTTACCGTCCGGTTCGTTGCCGGCCATGACCCCGGCCACGTTGCGGATCACGTCGAACATGCCGATGAGGTTGACGCCGATGGTGAAGGTGAACAGGTCGCGGTCGAAGAGGGTGCCGTCCCGGGAGAGGAGACGGTGCGCCATCGCTCCTTCGATGTGCAAGACCGACCTCCTCCGCCGCGACAGTAGCCGTCGCTTCCGGCGCCGATGATCGGTGTCTTCGACTCCGGGATCGGGGGCCTCTCCGTGCTCAGGCAGATCAGGGCGCAGATGCCATCGGCCGACCTTCTCTATCTCGCAGACCAGGCTCGCGCCCCCTACGGGACGCGCACCCTCGCCGAGGTGGAGCAGATATCGCTGGAGATCGGAGAGTGGCTCGTCGGGCAGGGGGCGACCACGCTCGTCGTGGCATGCAACACGGCGTCGGCTGCCGCCCTGGAGACGATGAGATCGCGCTTCGACGGTCTTCCGATAGTGGGGATGGAGCCGGCGGTGAAACCGGCCGCGGCGCGGACCCGCTCCGGTGTGATTGCCGTCTTCGCCACCGCGGCCACCTTCCAGGGGAGATTGTTCGAGTCTGTGGTGAGCCGTCACGGCGAAGGGGTCAGGGTTGTGGCCCGCGCCTGTCCCCAGTGGGTCGAGCTGGTGGAAAGCGGTCTGGTCGCCGGTAGCGAGGTGGAGGATGCCGTGGCCGCCCCCCTGGGGGAGGCTCTTGACGAGGGCGCCGACGTGGCGGTGCTGGGCTGCACCCACTTCTCGTTCCTCGGCCCCCTGCTCCTCGACTTGGGAGGTGAAGGTCTGACCGTGATCGATCCGGCCCCGGCGGTGGCGGCGCAGACCGCAAGGGTGGCGCGGGAACCCCACGGGGAGGGGACGCTTCGACTCGCCACCTCGGGTGATCCCGCCCGGCTGCTGTCGCTGGCCGCCGGCGTGGCGGGTGTCAGCACTTCCCTGGCGGTCGTGGAGTACCGAGGATGAGCTTCGACGGAGATCCCCGGGTGGTCTGGTCCCAGGGAGAGCGCACCATGCTCGGCTACGGCGGTCGGGAGTACGACCCGGGCATCGGACCCGAGCGATACAGGCGGGCGGCCGAGGCACTTCGCTCCAGTGGCCACAGTCTGGCGTTCGCCTCTTTCACCTTCGACCCAGAAGAAGAGGGCTCGGTGGTCCTCATACCCGCGAAGGTGATCTCCATCACCGCCAGGGGGATCCCCGCGGGTCGGCCCGGGTCCCCTGGCCTCACCGTTCTCTCCGACGGCGTTGCCTCCTGGCGGGTCGGAATGGAGGCGGCCCTCGATGCCCTGGCCGGGGGGATCGTGGAGAAGGTGGTGCTGGCCAGGCAGGTGGAGATCGAGCTCGACTCGGAGCCTCACCTCCCCACCGTGGCGGAGCGGCTCCGGGTGGGAGGCCTCTCCTCCTACACCTTCCTCATTGACGGCCTGGTGGGGTGTAGCCCCGAGCTCTTGGTGGCGCTGCGCGGGGGAGTGCTCTCCAGCCTGGCGCTGGCGGGGACGGCGAACGATCACCGGGGCCTCGAATCGGCCAAGATGCGCCAGGAGCACGCCCTCACCGTCCAGTCGGTGAGAGCCGGGCTGGAGGGCCATGTTCGCTCCTTCGACCCGGACTCCGAGGAGACGCTGGTGTTCGGTGCGATCCATCATCTCGGCACCCGCCTCGCCGGCGCCGCGGCTCCGGGGACCGCTGTGACCGATGTCCTGGCGACCCTCCATCCCACCGCCGCGGTGGCCGGGGCCCCGGCTGGGGCCGCCCTCGATCTGATCCGGGAGTTGGAGCCCCAGAGCAGAGCCCGTTACGCCGGGCCGGTGGGTTGGTTCCGTGACACAGGTGACGGCGAGTTCGCCCTCGCCCTCAGGTGCGGCCTGGTGCATGGCAGCCGTGGCGTTCTCTACGCGGGAGGGGGAATCGTGGCGGGCTCTGACCCCGACGAGGAGCTTGCCGAGACCGAATTGAAACTGGGCCCGATGCTCTCCGCACTCCGCGGATCAGCCTGAGGCGGCGACCGAGGCGCCGGCGTGATCGAGAGCTCCCCGGATGTCGAGGTCGGCCTTTCGGTCCACCGGGACCCTCACCAGGTGGAGCCCGCCCATCTCGATCCCCGACCTCACCACATCGATGAGATCGTTCCCGCCGGAGACCGTGGTGATCGGGATGTCGTGAAACCGGGCCAGGGCCTCGAGATCACGGTGTGGCGGGGCGACGAAGAGCCTCTCGTAGTGGGGGGCATGAGTCGCCTGGGGCAGGGAGTCGAATAGGCCTCCGCCCTCGTTGTCCAGGATGACGAGGACCAAGTCCTCACCGCCCTCGACGAGAAGCCCGTTCTGATCGTGGAGCAGGGCCAGATCCCCGCTGAGGGCCACCGTCGCCCTTCCCGCCGAAGCCACTCCCCTGGCGGTGGAGACGAATCCGTCGATGCCCGATGCCCCTCGATTGGCGATCACCGTCCCCTGCCGGGTGAGGTGGGCGTCCACCTCCCGGATGGGGAGGGACGAGGCCGCCACGAGGGTCTCCCAGGGCACGGCGTCGAGGGCGGCCGCGGTGGAGGCGCCGCTCGGGTGAGGCGAGTCGGCGAGGAGTCCGGCGATGGCATCGCGGGCACGCAGGTCCGCCCCCACCCAGCCCTCCCTCCACCCCGAAGCGGTGGCCCCCTGACCGATCTGGCGCATCACGGCGACGGGGTCGGCGTGGATGACATGGGTGGAGGAGCGCTCGGGATCGAGCCGGCGCCCCCACCGGTCCACCCTGATCCTGAGCTCGGCCGAGCCGATCAGTGCCTCCAGCCGAGGGCTGGGCCCCACCGCCCCGACCGCCAGCACCAGATCGGGGCAGAGCGGGGCCGGGACGCCGTCGGCGAGGAGGTGGTGATAGGTGGAGACCGTCCCCCGTCCCCTCGACCCGGAGAGGGCTGTCGCCAGTGCCGGCCAACCCCGGTCCTCGGCGACCTCGAGCATCGCTCCCCCGTCGTAGTCCCCTTCCCCCAGGATCAGGAGGGGCCGGTCGGCGTCTGCGGTCTCGATACGGGGCGGGGGCGGCGGCGAAGGCACATCCCATACCAGCCATGGGCGTCGGCCCGTCCTGCCCTCGATGTCGTGGGGATATTGCTCCGACCGCGCTCGCCCGTCATCTTCCACGGGCACCGTCGGCTCCCGGAAGGCGACGTTGACGTGGACCGGGCCCGGCCGGCCAGCCGACCCGAGCGCCCGCGACACCGCCTCCGCCGCCGCCGAGCGCCAGAAGTCGTTTTGATCGGGCTCAGGGCCGGGCGCGGCGATTTCGATGAACCGCCTCACCTTGCCGCCGAAGAGACGGGTCTGGTCGATGGTCTGGTTGGCGCCTACCCCTCGCATCTCGGCGGGACGGTCCGCGGAGAGCACCACCAGCGGGGTCAGGGAGAGGTCCGCCTCGATTATCGCCGGCAGGTAGTTCGCCGGAGCCGTCCCCGAGGTCGAAATCACCATCGCCGGCTCGCCGGCCGCCTTGGCACGGCCGAGGGCGAGAAAGCCGGCGGACCGCTCGTCGAGGGCCACCTTGGTCTCCAGCCCGGGGTGGTCTGCCGAGGCGATGGCCAGGGCCGCGGACCGGGAGCCCGGGCTGATCACCGCCAGCCGCACCCCGCCTCTGACCAACTCGTCGACCAGGGCCCGTGCCATGGCGGTGCTCGGGTTGGGTTGGGTCAAGTGAGCACCTCCGCGGCAGCTCGCAACCGGCGCAGCAGCTCAGCGGAGCGATCGCGGTCGGGCCGCCATCTCTCCAGGAGATCGGGATCGGGAAGGGGCCGTCTCACCTCGAGCATCCCCCCCTTGGAGATGAGGGGCTCGAGGGTCACGTCACCCTCGAGCAGCGCCACCGTGCCCAGGCCACACGCATAAGGGAGGTCCTCGATCATCGATGCCGCCAGGAGCCCGGCGTAGATCCCCACCGACGTCTCCAGCGCCGAGGAGATCACCACCGGCACCGGGCAGCGCGAGGCGAGCTCCAGCACCCGCCCCACCCCGCCCATCGGCTGCACCTTGAGAACCAGCACGTCGGCCGCCCCTTCCTCGATGACCTGCAGGGGCCGCGGGCTCTGTCTGACCAACTCGTCGGCGGCGAGGGGGACATCGACCCTTCTCCTCAGCTCGGCCATGTCCTCCACCGTGGCCACCGGCTGCTCGGCGTACTCGAGGTCGAACACCGCCAGGCGCTCCAGCCGCGACACCGCCGTCTCCAGGTCCCAGGAGGCGTTGACGTCGACGCGCAGTTTGCCGCTGGCGCCCAGAGCCTCGCGCACCGCCTCCACTCTCGCCTCGTCTTCGTCTGCGCTCTGGCCCGGATCGGCGATCTTGACCTTGGCAGTGGATGCACCCGACTCCAGGACGAGGGCCCTGGCAACCTCGGGATCCACAGCCGGGACCGTGACGTTCACCGGGACCTCCGCCCGTAACGGGGCAGGCAGGCTCCCGCATGCCAGCTCGAGCGCCGCCGCCAGCCACCTCGTGGTTACCCCGGGGGGGTAGTCGGGGAAGGGCGAGAACTCGCCCCACCCCGACGGCCCCTCGATGAGCACGGCCTCCCGATGGTCGACCCTTCGGAACCGGTGGCGCATGGGGATGCGCACGGGGTGCAGGTGAAGGGTCTCGAGGATCGAGCTCATCGCTCCTGCACCTGGCGAATGTGATCGATGAGCGAGGCCAACTGCTGATCGCTGAGGCTGGAAGAGAACGACGGCATCCTCCCGCGGCCGTGGATGATGGTCGTCTCGAGGAAGCTGTCCGGCCGGGTGACGGCGTTGGACCCGGGGCCGAGCGGAGGGCCGATTCCGCCCTCGAGATCCGGCCCGTGGCAGTTCGCGCACAACATCGAGTAGATCTCGGCGCCGGTGGCGTCCTCGGGCGGCCGGCCCACGGAGCAGGAGACGAGCAGGGGCAGCAGCACGGCTGCCAGCGCCCTCCTCACCTACGACACCCTCGCTCGGGCCCTCACCCGTCGCCGCCGGCGAGGTCCCGCACCACCTGCGCTCTCTCCCGGGGTACCACGAGCACCGCGTCGGGGGTTTCGATGACCACCAGGTCGTCGACCCCGGCGACCGCCACTCGTCGCGAGGTCGCCTTCACCAGTGAGCCGGTCACCTGACTGAGCTCCACATCGCCGTCCACCGCGTTGCCTGCCTCGTCGCGAGGCGAAGCGGCCCATAAGGCGTGGAACGAGCCGATGTCGTCCCACCCTGCGTCGAGGGGCAGCACCACGCCGCGTCCCGTCTTCTCCATCACGGCGTGATCGAAGCTGATGCTCTCCACTGCCTCGAACTCGGGGCCGAGCACGATGCGTCCCTCCTCCGCCGGTCTCATCGCCGCCTCCACCCGGGAGAGGATCGGCGGGTTGGTCTTGGCGATCTCGTCGAGGAGGGTCGACGCCGTCAGGACGAATATCCCCGAGTTCCAGAGGTGACCACCTTCCTCGAGCATCCGTTGCGCATCCTCGATGACGGGCTTCTCCTTGAACGCCGCCACCTCCCATCCGCCGGATACCGGGTCCCCGACCTCGATGTAGCCGAACCCGGTCTCTGGGCGCCGGGGATCGACGCCGAGCACCACGATGCTGCCCCTCTCGGCATGAGCGGCGGCTTCGGTGACGGTGGCCCGGAACGGCTCGAGGCGGGAGATGAGGTGGTCGGAGGGCAGGATGACCAGGACATCGTCGCGGTCGGCGGCCAAAGCCCCGGCGACCGATGCCGGGGCGGTGTTGCGACCGGTCGGCTCCAGGATGAGGAGTTGGGGCTCGACTCCCGTTGCGGCGCAGGCGTCCTCGATCAGCCCGACATGAGCGGAGCCCGCGACGATGATCGGCGGCCGGTCGGAGGCGAGACGCTCAAGTGTCATCTCGAAGAGGGAGCGACCGCCGAGAAGGTCGGCGAATTGCTTCGGCAGCCGGCGGGTGGACAGGGGCCACAGACGGGTCCCAGAGCCACCCGAGAGAATCAGGGGCCGTATTGTGGGCACCGGGTGAGGGTAACGGTCGAGCGCCTCTCTCAGTCGTTGACCGAGATGGAGACGTGCCCGCACTCCTCGCAGACGTAACGGACTATCCCGATGCCCCCGGCGGCCTCGACGAAGACGTGATCGTGCGACTTGCCCCCGCGGGCGAACGCCGACTTGACCGCTCCCATCAGCCCCGATCTCTCCCTGCTCGCCCCGGCCAGGGCCGGCTCGGGCTCCCGATCCGCGGCGGGTTCCAGATCCGGCTCGGGCTCTGGGACAGCTTGCTCTTCTTGCTGTTCCCCGTCTGCGTCCTCCCCCGGCACGAAGCCGAGATCCACGGTGACACGCTCTGCCTCGATACGAGCCTCGGTCCGCTCCCTCAACGTCTGGAGACGCTCCTCCTCTGCGAGTAGCTCCTTCTCTCGCTCTTCCTCGGCGCGCAGGGCCTCATGACGCTCCTCCTCGAGCCGCTCCATCTCGACGCGCAGCTCCTCCTTGCGCTCCTCCTCGGCGCGCAGGGCCTCCGCCTTCTCCTTCTCGAGCCGCTCCATCTCGACGCGCAGCTCCTCTTTGCGCTCCTCCTCGGCGCGCTGGGCAGCGTGACGCTCCTTCTCGAGAGTCTCCACCTCGTGACGCAGAGCCTCTGCCTTCTCTTCCTCGGCACGCAGGGCCTCCGCCTTCTCCTTCTCGAAGTGCTCCAACTCGACGCGCAGCTCATCTTTGCGCTCCTCCTCGACGCGCAAGGCCTCCGCCTTCTCCTTCTCGAGTAGGTCCATCTCGGCGCGTAGCTCCTCCTTGCGCTCCTCCTCGGCGCGCAAGGCCTCGGCCTTCTCCTCTTCAAGACGACGCCGCTCGTCGGCGACCCGCGACGCTTCCTCGGCGGCCTTCTCCAGCCGGGTGGCCTCTGCCCTCTCCAGCTCGAGGAGACGCTCGGCGTCACGCCGCTTCTCCTCGAGAGCCTTCATCTCCTCGGCGATGGCCTTGCGCCGCTCCTCCTCCTGATGAAGGGTCTGAAGACGCTCCTCCTCCAGTCGACGCCGCTCGGCTGCGAGCCTCTCTCGAGCGGCTTCGAGCTCGAGGCGCTCCCGTTCCAGTTGCTCGGTGGCGGCGTAATCGGGCATCTCTGCGGGCGGGGCCGGCCGGACCCTCGGCGGAGCGTCCTCCTGCGCGGTCCGGGGGGGTCTGACCGGTGGGGGCGATGCCGCCCGGCTGACCGGGGTCGTCGTTTCCGACTCCTCCACTTCGGTCACAACTGGGCTCGCCGCCATGGCCCGGAGGTTCTCCTCCATCAGCGACCTCAGTTCGCCTATCCGAGACGGAATGGTGTCCTGCCGCGACCTGGACACCGAGATGAGCCGGCGGGGGAAACGCATGGCCCGGAATCGGGCCCAGGCATTGGCCATGTGCTCGACGCCCTGATAGGCGAAGTCGATGGGGTCCTCGGCGAGGAAGACGATCTCCTCCTCCCCCAACTCGATCTCGAATGCCGCGGAGACGAGACGGCGGGCCCGGACGTCATAGAGCGACCAGCGGCCGAGAGACTCCTCCTCGAGGATTATCTCGGCGTGGGCGTCGTCCACCGAGAAGATCGCCGGGATCGCAGGGTGGTCGATGTCAGGGAGCCTTATCTGGCCTGGGAACCGCACAATGTCACCTATTCTGACCGCTGGCGGAACGCGGGACGGGGACCGCCACGACCATCACGATCCCATCACCCCGACGATTGTCAAGGTCGCTCACACGTAGTCCTCGAGGGGTGGACAGGCACAAATCAGGTTTCGGTCACCGGCAGCGCCCTCGATCCGTCCTACCGGCGGCCAGTACTTCGAGCCGCGCAGGCCGTCGACAGGAAAAGCCGCCTCCTCCCGGGAATAGGGGTGGTCCCATTGGTCGGCGGCGATGTCCTCGGCGGAGTGCGGCGCTCTCACCAGGGGGTTGTCGTCACGGGGCCAATCCCCGGCCGCGACGCGGTCGGCCTCGCCCCGGATCGAGATCATGGCCTCGCAGAACCGGTCAAGCTCTTCGAGGCTCTCCGATTCGGTGGGCTCGATCATCAACGTGCCTGCGACCGGGAAAGCCACAGTCGGAGCGTGGAAGCCGTAATCGGCGAGACGCTTGGCCACATCTTCGGCGTTCGCACCGGTCTCCTTGGCCATGGGCCGGATGTCGATGACGCACTCGTGACCGACCCTGCCCCCCTTCCCGGTGTAGAGGACCGAAAAGTAGGGGTCGAGCCTGCGAGCGATGTAGTTGGCCGAGAGAAGGGCGACGCGGCTCGCCTGGCGCAAGCCGTCGGCACCCATGAGCCGGATATACGCATAGGGGATGGGGAGGATCCCTGCCGACCCGAACGGGGCTCCTGAGATCGGACCGATCCCCGAGTCGGGCCCGGCCACAGCGAGCAAGGGATGGTTGGGCAGGTAGGGGGCCAGGTGGGCCATAGCCCCCACCGGTCCCACCCCGGGGCCCCCGCCGCCGTGGGGGATGGTGAACGTCTTGTGCAGATTGAGATGCCCGATGTCGGCCCCGAAGCCTCCGGGCCGGGCGAGGCCCACCATCGCGTTGAGATTTGCGCCATCCACGTAGACCTGGCCACCGTGGCGGTGGACGATCTCGACCAGGTCTCTCACCCCGTGCTCGAACACGCCATGGGTGGATGGGTAGGTGACCATGGCCGCGGCGAGGCGCTCGGAATGGTCGGCCGCCTTCATCTCCAGGTCGGCAAGGTCGACGTTTCCCTCGTCGTCGGTGGCCACCACCACCACTCGCATCCCCGCCATGACCGCCGATGCGGCATTGGTCCCGTGTGCCGAGGCCGGAATGAGACAGACGTCCCGCTCGGCTTCGCCCCGGTCACGGTGATAGGCCGCGATGGCGAGGAGTCCGGCTAGCTCTCCCTGTGACCCTGCGTTCGGCTGCAAGGAGACGGCGTCGTAGCCGGTGATCGCTCCCAGGAAGCCGGACAGCTCGTCGATCAGCTCGAGGTAGCCGGCAGCCTGCTCGACCGGCGCGTAAGGGTGGATCCCGGAGAATGCAGGCCAGGTGATGGGAACCATCTCGGTGGTCGCGTTGAGCTTCATGGTGCAAGATCCCAATGGGATCATCGAGCGGTCGAGAGCCAGGTCCCGGTCCGCCAGCCGCCGGAGGTAGCGAAGCATCTCGGTCTCCGACTGGTAGCGGGTGAAGACGGGGTGGGTCATGAAGGCTGTCTCCCTCGTGCTGTCGTCCGGGATCCCCCCGGACCCGGCCTGCCCGTCGACGGGCTCGGCGGCGAAGACCGAGAGGACCTTGTCGACCAGGGCGCGGTCCGTCTTCTCGTCGAGAGCGATGCGGACGTGGTCGTCGTCGACCCGTCCCAGGTTGATCCCAGCGACCAGAGCGGCGGTGATCACCTCGTCGGCACGGCCTGGTGTCGACACGGTGATGGTGTCGAACCAGGTGTCGTTGGCCAGGGAGTACCCGGCCGCCCGTAGCGAGACCGCCAGCCTGGTGGCGAGCCCATGGGTCCGGGTGGCGATCTCCCTGAGCCCTTCCGGGCCGTGCCAGCAGGCGTAGAGCCCGGCCATGACGGCGAGGAGCACCTGTGCCGTGCACACGTTGGAGGTCGCCTTCTCCCTCCTGATGTGCTGTTCCCGAGTTTGGAGAGCGAGCCGGTAGGCCAGCCTGCCCCGGCCATCCTTGGAAACGCCGACGAGCCGGCCCGGCAATGTCCGAACATGCTCTCGGCGCGTCGCGATGAACCCGGCGTGCGGACCGCCGTAGCCGAGGGGGACCCCGAACCGCTGGGACGAGCCAACCGCGATATCGGCCCCCCACTCCCCTGGAGGGGTGAGCAGCGTGAGGGCGAGCAGATCGGTGGCCACCGCCACCACTGCGCCGGCCTCCTTGAAGACATGGGCGGCTTCCTGATGGCCGGATATCGCCCCGCTCGAGCCGGGATACTGGAGCAGGACGCCGAAGGCCGACTCCGGGTCGACGTCGTCGACGAGACGACGGACCTCGACGCCCACCGCCTCGGCCCGCGTCCTGACCACCGCTTCGGTCGGGGGGTGGCATTCCGGGTCGACGTAGAAGACGGATCTCCCGCCTACGGCAAGTCTCCTCGCCATGGCCATCGCCTCGGCCGCCGCCGTAGGCTCGTCGAGAAGGGACGCATTGGCGATGTCGAGCCCGGTGAGATCGGAGACCATGGTCTGAAAGTTGAGCAGGGCCTCCAGCCTCCCCTGGGAGATCTCCGGCTGATAGGGGGTGTATGCGGTGTACCACGCCGGGCTCTCCAGGACGTTTCGCTGGATCACCGGCGGAGTGATGGTGTCGTGATAACCGAGACCGATCAGCGAGGGGATCAATTGGTTCTTGGCCGCCAGCCCGGCGAGGATCTCCACGACCTCGGGCTCGCCGACCGCCTCAGGGAGATCGAGGGTCGTCTCCAGGATCGACTCGGGGATGATCTGGCCGACGAGATCGTCGAGGCTGGCGGCTCCCACCGTGGCCAGCATCTTCTCGATGTCTCCGGGTCGGGGGCCGATGTGCCGCTCTGCGAATCTCTCCTCGGGATGGGCCATGTGGTCTCCTGGTCGCCTGCCCTTCCCCGCTGTCGAACGTCTCCAGCGTCGCCTAGGCCGCACGGTCCTCATGCCTGAGAGTTTCCGGGAAGGAGTTGCCCCTTCGGCGCCTCATGATGAGGCTCTCCCGGCGGCTTCCGCAGCGAACCCATGATAAGACACACCCCATGGTTTCGGGAGCCATGGAGCCTCAGTGGGACGGAGGCTTGGGCGTCGGGGTGGGAGGCAGGCTCACCACGGCCACCGGCAGCTGCGCCTCGGAGAGGATGTAGGACACCCGGTGCCCGTAGAAGGGACGGTCGGTAAGCGCCCTCGTGGACGCCCCGATCACCAGCAGATCGAAGGCGCCGGAGTTGGCGAACTCGACTATCTCCTGTTCGGCGTTGGGCGCGACCCGCACCCCGGTGTCGACCGACACGCCCAGCTTGTCGCCGAGACGGGCCGCAGCGGCCACCATCTCCTGTCCGGTCTGCATGCCCTCCTCGATCGCCGGGCCTTCGAGCATCATCCCCTGACCCTCCGGCCGGTTGACCACATGGAGAGCGAAGCTCCTCCCGCCTGAGGCCTTGGCCACCGAGTAGGCGAACTCCTCGGCGGCCCGGGTGGCCGGGGTCGCCGTCACCGGGACCAGGATCCTTGTAGGGAGCCCTTCCGATGGGGAGTGATCTGCAGGGAAGCGGACCACCACCGAGGGGATCTCCACCCCTGCCAGCACACGATCGATGACGTTGCTGAAGGTCCCCTCACCGGTCTCGGTGGCGCCCATCGCCACCAGGTCGTAGCCCAACGCCGCCTCCCGGGCGATCGCCGCCGCCGGATCACGGTCGAGCCTCTGGATGGTCCTCGCCTCAGGCACCTGGGCCAGAACGTCGACGGGGTCGGCGGCGACCCCCTCGACCTCCTTGAACATCCGGCGCCAGAACCCGGGCTTGGCCAGGTCGACGACGAGCACCGTGGTCTCGGCCTCGGGGAAGACCGAAGCGACGAGCTGGGCGGCATAGCGGCTGTTGGCGCCACCCCGAGTGGGAATGAGGACCCGGTTGGTGCTCAGGATCTCGCTGGACTCCTTGATCTCCTCCGCCTCGAGACGGTGCGCCTCCTCCGGGGGAACCTCCCATCCTCTCACCACCAGCTTGAGCAACTGGGGTGCGAGCACCGAGGTGACCAGGGCGGCCAGCACCATCACCGTGTAGCCCGTCTCGCTGACCACCCCGAGGTTGAGGCCCACGATGGCCACCACGATCCCCATCGCGCCCAGGGCGGAGAGACCGGATCCCAAGGCCAGGGCCTCCCGGCCCCTCACCCCGGCGAAGAAGCCGCCAATCACCGTGCCCAGGACCTTGGCGGCCACGGCGAGGGCGATGAGCCCTATGGCCCAGAGGATCACCGTGCCGGTATCGAGCAGCCCGACATCGACGCGAAGACCGGAGAAGGCGAAGAAGACCGGGGCGAAGAAGGCCGCGGTCAGGGTCTCAAGGATCGATCGCACCTGCGGGAGCTGATGGCGGAGACCGGCGACGAGGATCCCGACCAGGTAGGCGCCGAGGATGGCCTCCAGGTTGAGTGCCTGCGTCACCGCCCCACCCATGAGGGCGGCCACCAGGGTGATGGAGAGGGCGGCGGTGGTCGACGACCCCGCCGCCATCACCACTCTGAACAGCCAATCGAGGAACCATCGCAGGACGGTGAAGCCGAGGACGATGAAGAGGACCAGACCCCCGAAGGAAATCAGCAGACGACCGGGTTGGAAGCCCTCGAGCGCGATCCCGGAGAGGGCGGCCAGGATGAGCCAGCCGACGGCGTCCATGGTCATCGCCGTGGCCAGGGTGATCTGACCGAAGTTGCGACGGAGGAACCCGAGGTCCTGGAGGATCTTGGCCACGACCGGGAGGGCGGACACGGAGAGGGCAAGGGCGAAGAATCCGGCGAACACCGCGCGGTCGTAGCCTTCCCCGACGAATGACTCCGGGACCAAGAAGGCGGCTGCGCCCGTCGCCGCCAGGGGGAGGAGCAGGGCGCCGGCGGCCACGGAGAGCGCCGCGCCCCGGAAGCGGTTGATGATGGCGAGATCCGTCTCGAATCCGATGACCACCAGGAGCATGATCACCCCCAGCCAGGCGATGGCGAAGATGACCGAGGTCACGGTGGCCTCGCCGAACACCCAGTCGAAAGACACCGGGGCCACCCGTCCGAACACGCTGGGGCCGAGCAGGACGCCGGCGAGGAGCTCGCCAACCACGGGGGGCTGGTTCACGCTCTTCATGATCCAGCCGAAGAGTCGGGCCACCCCGACGAGCAGGACCAACTGGACCAGGAATACGAGAATCTCGTGCTCGCTCAGCGGTGCGAGCGAGCCCTCGGCCGCCAATGGGAACACGTGGGGAAGTTAGCGGGGCGATCAGAGATTGAACCGGAACTCGACCACATCTCCTGGTCGCAACACGTACGAACGGCCCTCGGTCCGGACCTCGCCTCGCGATCTGGCCACCTGCCAGGAGCCCGCGCCAACGAGGGTCTCGTAGTCGACCACCTCGGCCGCGACAAAGCCCTGGGCGAAGTCGCTGTGGACCTCGGCGGCGGCCTCGACCGCGGTCGCTCCGGCGGGGATGGTCCAGGCCCGGGCTTCGTTGGCGTTGGCAGTCAGGAACGTATGCAGGCCCAGCGCCCGAAAGGCGGCCTGAATCACCTGGGATAGCCCGGTCGCCTCGAGCCCGAGGGAGTCCAGCATCTCGGCTGCGTCGTCCGGCGGGAGCTCGGCGAGCTCGGAGGCGAGGCTGGCGTCGAGGAAGACCGCCTGCGAGGGAGCCACTGCCGCAGAGAGGACATCCATCCTCTCCCGATCTTCGAGCAGGTCCTCGTCGGCGTTGAACACGTAGACCACGGGTTTGGCCGTGAGGAGGAAGAGATCGCCCAGCTCATCGTGCTCACCCCTGAGGTCTTGATCGCGCCACACCATCCCGCCCCCGGCGAGCAGCTCTACCACCCTTCCCAGTAGCCGGGCCCTGGGGCGGAGACCGGGGTCTGCGCTTGCCTCTCTCTCGATCCGTTCGAGACGACTCTCCACCGTCTCGAGGTCGGCGAGCGCCAGTTCGGTCTCCACGGTCTCGATATCTCTGAGCGGATCGATCCCGTCCGCGACGTGGGCAACGCTCGGCGCCTCGAAGGCCCGCACCACGTGACAAATCGCGGTGACATCCCTGATGTTGGCGAGGAACCTGTTGCCCAGTCCCTCCCCACGGCTGGCGCCCTTCACCAACCCGGCGATATCCACGAACCGGACTGCGGCCGGGGTGACCTTGGACGAGCCGGCGATCTCGGCGAGCCTCTCCAACCGGGCGTCGGGCACCGGGACCACCCCGACGTTGGGGTCGATGGTGGCGAACGGGTACACGCCGGTGAGGGCCCCGGCTGCGGTCAGGGCGTTGAACAGGGTCGACTTGCCGGCGTTGGGCAGGCCGACGATCCCGATGGACAGCCTCATCGGCGCGCCAGGGTAGGAGGGCCAGTGGCTACCGTCGCCCGGCGTATGCGTGACACCGAGAAGGTCGGCCAGATCGCAGTCATTGGTGCCGGGTCGTGGGGCACGGTGATTGCCGCTCTGGTGGCGCCGCGGTTGAAAACCGTCCTCTGGGCGCGGCGTCCGGAGCTTGCCGAGGCCATCATGACGACCGGTCACAACCCCGACTACCTCCCCGAGGCCGCCCTACCCGCGTCGTTGACCGCGACCTCCGTGCTCGAAACGGCGGTACAAGGCTCCGATGCGGTGGTCATGGCCGTCCCCTCCCACGGCTTCCGTGAGATCTTCACCCGGGTGGCACCCCTCCTCGACGAGGGGGCGATCGTCGTCTCGCTGACCAAGGGCATCGAGCAGGGGACCCTGTCCACGATGACCGGGGTGATGACGGAGGTCTCCCCCGACCTGGGCACGGCACGGGTCGGGGTCCTCACCGGGCCCAACCTGGCCGGCGAGGTCGCCGCCGGACAGCCCACCGCGGCGGTGGCTGCGTTCTCACCCCCGGAGACGGGGCGAAGGGTCCAGCAAATCTTCATGGGACCCACCTTCCGGGTCTACACCAACGAGGACGTGATCGGATGCGAGTTGGGCGGAGCGCTCAAGAACGTGATGGCGATAGCCGCCGGCATGTCCGACGGCCTCGGCTTTGGCGACAACACACGGGCCACCCTGATCACCAGGGCGCTCGCCGAGCTGACCCGCCTGGGGGTGGCGGTGGGGGGTCGGCCGGAGACCTTCGCCGGTCTCGCCGGCATGGGCGACCTCATCGCCACCTGCTCCTCTACGGCGAGCCGCAACCATCGCGTCGGCGTCGCCCTGGCCGAGGGGAGGTCTCTCGACGAGGTGGTCGGCGAGATGAGAATGGTGGCAGAGGGCGTGAAGACCACCCGCTCGACGCTCGACCTCGCCGCCAAGTCCGGGGTGGAGATGCCGATCGCCGAGCACGTGGGGCAGGTCCTCTACGAAGGTGTGCACCCCCGGGATGCCGTCCTGAGCCTGATGACCCGCGAGGCACGCTCCGAGGAAGAGGAACGATGAACGAGAAGACGACGATTCGACGGCTCCCCGAGCGCGGCGTAGACGATCGCGCCGTCATCGACGCCATCCTCGACGAAGGGCTCGTCTGCCACGCTGCCTATGTCGTCGACAAGCGGCCGGTGGTCATCCCAACCCTTTATGCCAGGGACGGGGACCGGCTTCTGCTCCATGGCTCCCCCGCGTCCGGGTTGGCCCGTGCGGTTCGGTCCAACTCTCCTCTGAGCGTGGCGGTGACACTGGTCGACGGAATCGTCGTGGCCCGAAGCGGCTTTCACTCCTCGGCCAACTACCGGAGCGTCGTGGTCCACGGGACAGGGCGTCTGCTCGCAGGGGAGGAGAGACAGCGGGCTCTCGACCTGATCGTGGAGGCTCTCATCCCCGGTCGTCTCGCCGACATCAGAGAGCCCACGGCAGCCGAGTCAGGTCAGACCGCGGTGATCGAGCTGTCCCTCGACGAGGTCTCGGGGAAAGTGCGCAGCGGAGGCCCCAAGGACGACCCTGTGGACCTGGGCACCCCGGTGTGGGCAGGGGTGGTGCCCCTGAGGATGGTGGCAGGCCGGGCCCAGGCCGCCGATGACGTCGGGCCTGAGATCCCGGTTCCGGGCTATCTGAGCCCATACGAGCGGTACTAGACCCCGACGGTCATCGAGGCGCGGCGCAGTGCCCGCGTCGCCAGGTCCCGCTCTCCGAGACGGTGGCGGAGCTCGCGCTCCAGACCGCCGATGGGATAGAGGTTTTGCGGGGCACGGGGGTCCTTGTGCCCTTGGGAGGCGAAGCGGGGCAGGGTGGCGCTCACCCGGGTGGCGATGCGGGCCGCCTCCGCCGAAGGCCGGTCGGCGTCGATCTCACAGCGGACCAGCCCCCCGGCGGGGCCGGAGTGGTTGGCCAGACGGAGATACCAGGAGAAACGGCTCCAGGAGGTCGTGGTCAGGAAGAGCGGGGTGCGGTAGCCGGCGGGGAGGGCGGTGAGCACCTGACGCAGCTCCATGGGGAGGTACTGCACCTTCTGGGTCTTCACGTAGCCCACTGCGTTGTCGATGTCGCGGGCGTGGGAGAGGGGGCCGTCGACCACCACCAGGTCGGCCCCGCCACAGGCGTGGCTCACTGCCGTCTCGAGGTCGCCCATTCGCTGCTGGATGCCGAGCCACAACTCCTCCGACGTGGTTCCCTTGGTGGCCTTCACCTCATAGCGGCCGACGGTGGTCTCGACGGGGTCGGCCGGCGCCGATGTGAACAGGCCCCGCCCCACTCTGGTCTCTTCTATGACCGCCCTTTCCTGGCACCGGACGGCACCCGCGGCGTACGTGGCGGCAAGGGCGAACCCGGGGAAGTCGGGTGGCTGATCGATCCAGAGCGTGGCGTCGACCCTCCTCACCCCGTCGACGAAGAGCACGTCCGAGACCGGGTCGGCGTCGGGGAGAAGGGGCCTCCAGTCCTCCGCCCTCATCTCCACACCCGGGTCGACGCTCTGGGTGGCATCGGCAAGCTCCGGGTCGGTGGGAGCCCCGTAATCGGAGTCCCATGCCTCCACGGTGAATTTCACGACACCCTCACCACTTTCGACCCTGCCGGGTCGGCGATGACCTCGTAACGGGCGGGGGCGCGCCCCGCCAGCTCCTTGACGTGGGTGATGACCCCGACCATCAGGTCCTGGGCCGCCAGCTCCTCGAGGACCGAGGCCACCACGTCGAGCGGCTCGTCGTCGAGGGTGCCGAAGCCCTCGTCGAGGATGATGGCGTCGAGCCGGGCACCTCCTGCCACCGACAGCGTCTCGGCGAGGGACATGGCCAGGGCGAGGGAGAAGAGGAAGGTCTCCCCTCCCGACAATGTGGAGACCGGCCTGATCTCGCCCGCCTTGGTGTGGTCCACGATGGAGAAGGCGCCGTCATCATCGGCTTCGAGGGAGTACTTGCCCTTGGAGAGCTGGTCGAGCAGATCGTTCGCCCCCGCCACCAGGTCGGAGATGGCGCCCGCCATCAGCCAGCGCTCGAATCCCGCGGCCCCCAGGTGCCCGGCGACCTCGCTCGCCACCGCAGCCTCCGACCGGTGCTCGGCGAGATGGGTTTCCAGCTCGGCGCTCTCGGCGAGGATCTCCTTGTGGCGGTCCACGGTCTGCCTCGCAAGCTCGGTCTGGGTGGCCACCTGGACGGCGAACGGCTCGACCGCGGGAACGGAAGCTGCCTCCATCCTCACCACCAGCCGGCGACGGGCTTCGTCGACGGCGGTCTTCAGACCCTCGAGGGCTCGGGACGCCGTCGCTCTACGCTCCTGCAGCGTCTCCAGCGCTTCGCCGACCCAGGTCAGTAGTTCCTTCCACTGGACGAGGATGTCCTCGCTCTCCGGGATGGGGGGGTCGAGGTCGGCCACTGCCTGTCTCGCCGCGAGCAGCATCCGGCCCAGGGACCGGACCCTCTCGCTGAGATCCTCCAAGACGCGTCGACGGACGGCCAGGCTCTCCTCCCGCTCCTTGCGCGTGGCGGCGGCTGAGGCGAGCGAGGCCCTGGCCTCTTCGACCTCGGCGATCATGCCGTCGACGTCCTCGAGGCTCGTCTCAGGGTCCAGCCCCGATCGGAGACGGACCAGTTGGGTCTCCAGCTCGGCGGCTCTGGTCTCCAGCTCGGTGACACGCGCCCTGGCCGCGGCCAGTGCCGACGTGGCCTCGGCCACCAGGGCCCGGCTCCGCTCGGTGTCCGCCTCCAGCCGGGCGAGCTCGGCCGGCTCGCCGGTCTCGGGAAGGCCGAGCACCTCCTGCGCGCAGACGGGGCACGGCTCACCCTCGGACAGCGTCGACGCCAGGGCATGCGCGGCGTGGGACATCCTCCCCTCTCCCAGCGCCGCCTCGGCTTCGGTCAAGGCTGAGGCATGCTCGGCCAGCCTGGCCTCGGCGGCTGCAAGTGTCTCCCGACAACCGATGAGGTCGAGACTCTCGAGACGCTGCCCGATCCCGGCCATCTCCTCCAGGCCTCGCTTGGCCGCGTCGAGGGACTCCGGCGCGGGAAGCTCTTCCACGCGGCGGGCCGCGGACTCTTCGGAGGCCACCGCCACGGCCAGAGCCGCCGTCGCAGTCTCCACGTCCTCTCGGGCGGATAGGGCCAGCTCATCGAGCTCGTTCAACTGCTGGGGAGGCTCCACTGCACCCAGTCTCTTCAGAGCGTCGCCAATCTGCTCCAGCTCGTGTGAGGACGACTCGAGCCTCCCCAGCTCGGCACGGAGACGGTCTTCCTCCCCGACCACAGTCTCCTTCAACTGCTCGAGTGAGGCGAGTCGCCTCCCGGCGTCCGCTATCGCCTCCTCGTCGGGGACCTGGAGCGAGCCGAGCCGCCCCTCCGTCTGGCGGGCCCGCTCCTCGGCGACGGTGGCCCGCGCCCGTGCCAGCGTGCGCATCTCGCCGTAGACGTCGAGCGCCAACAGGCTGCGCAGGAGCTCCTGGCGCTCTGACTTCTTGGCGGTGAGGAAACGGGCGAACTCCCCCTGGGGCAGCACCACCGTCCGGGTGAACTCGTCGAAGCCCAGCTTGAGCAGCGACGCCACCTCCCTGCTCACGTCGTCTGCACCGCTGGCCAGGATCTCCTCGCCCCGCTGCAGCCTCGCCTCGCGCACCGTGGCCCCGGTCTTGGTCCGCTCCGCCAGCCGCACCGCGGTGTGCTCCACACCCTCCACCTCGAAGTCGAACCGGACCCTCGCCCGATCGGATCCGGCCGTGATCGCCGGCGCCACCGCATTGCCGCCGAGACGGGGCACCCGTCCGTAGAGGGCGAAGATCATGGCGTCGACGAGGCTCGACTTGCCCGATCCGGTGGGGCCCGAGATGGAGAAGAACTCCACTTCCGCCAGATCGAGCGTCTCCCGCTGGCGATAGGAGGAGAAGCCCTCGATCTCGAGACGCAACGGTCTCATGACGACGCCTCGTCGAGCAGATCGGCGAACAGCCGCTCCACATCGGGGTCGGCGACGCCCTTCTCCTCCAGATAGCGATGGAAGGCGTCGACCGGGTGGAGCGAGCGACGGCTGTGGTGGACACGACGGGTGGCCTCCACCTCCTCGAGGACGACCTCGACGGTGCCCGGGATGGCCCCCCTCACCGTCTCGGCCAGGCCGACCCTGGCCTTCTCCGCCAGCTCGACTCGGACATGGGCGTCCCCTGCCTCGTCGGCGCGCCCCAGCACCTGCTCCAGGGACCCCCTCATCGTGAGCAGAGGCTTCCCCTCCTTCAGTGGGATCGTGGTCACCTTGGCGGGGAGTCCGGGCGCAGTCTCGACGAGGAGCACACCTTTGCGATCCTCCACCTCTCCGAAGTCGAGCTGGAGTGGCGACCCCGAATACCACACCGAACCGGCATGGGGGATCTTCTGCTGCCGGTGGAGATGACCCAGGGCCACATAGCTGAGATGGCCGGGGAAGAGGGCGGAGGGGATGGCGTAGCCGAAGATGTGGGCCTGACGCTCGCCGCCCCCGGTCTCCGCACCGAAGACCGTGAGATGCCCGGTGAGCAGGTTGACCGTCTCCGGCGTCATCCCCGAGGTGAGGGTGGCGATGAGCCGGCGAACTCGTTCCTGGTAGTCCCCGGCGTGCTGATCGGGATCGGAGCGCATGATCTCCTCGGCCTTGACGATCCCCCGCTGGGAGACGAAGGGCAGCACCGCCACCCTCACCCCGATGTCGTCGAGGTCGACGACGCCTCCCTCCGACGGGGGCCGGGGCGCCCCGACGACGGTGATTCGGCCCATCTCGAGAAGGGGGGCGACCGCGTCGAGACGTGCCGCGCTGTCATGATTGCCGGCGAGAACTATGACCGGCGCCACCTCGGCCAGTCCGAGGAGGGCCCGCCAGGCGATCTCCTCCGCCACCGGCGTCGGTGAGGAGGCGTCGAATATGTCACCGGCGACCAGGGTGAGGTCAACGGCCTGGTCGGCGGTGAGCGCGATGATCTCGTCGAGCACGGCGCGATGCTCGCCGCTGCGGTCACGGCCGCGGATCCGTCGGCCAATGTGCCAGTCCGAGGTATGAAGGATCTTGACCGCCATGCTCGAGATCGTAAGACCCGGGTGTGACACATCCCGGGAGCGTCAGTACTAGAGACCTTCGAAGGGGTCCTCGGGGCCGGTTTCCCCGGTGGGCGCCACGGCCTCCGACGCTCGGGTGGCCCAGGCGGGGAAGGGGAACTCGAGCACCAGGGGGACCGGGATCTCCGGCTGGCTGAGGATCATGGTCCCCGGTTTGACGATGGTGGCTCTCTGCCGGTGCACCGCGGGGAGGAAGCCGTACTCCTCCCGGCCGGCCTCCGCCGAGTCGAGCCGGCCGACCACCCTGATCGATGAGTTGGCGATGATCCGCCGCTCCACCTCGGAGGCGGTCTGTTGGGCGCCGATGAGAATGACACCCAGGGACCGCCCCCGTTCGGCCACGTCCAGGAGGACGTCCTTGATCGGGCTCGAGCCCTCGCGCGGGGCGTACTTGTTCAACTCGTCGAGCACCACGAGGAGCAGCTCCTCGGACTGGCCCGCCCTCTCCTTGTCCTCGAATGCCCTGTTCAAGGTGGCCCCGACGACGAATCGCTTGGCGCGATCGTTCAGGTTGTGCAGGTCGACCACCGTCACCTGGCTGTCGAGCGTCACCCGGTGGCGCTGCGGGTCGGGGACGTCGGCACGGACGAGACGGCCGATGTGACGCACCGAGGCCTGGAGCCGCCGTACGAACGCGTTGACGGTGCCGGTGCCCATGGCGGGGCCGGCCCACAGGGTGCGATGCTCGTCGGACTGGACCCGCTCGGTGACCAGGTCGGCGAGCTCGCGGAACGTGGTGACCTTGACCCCGTCGACCACCGCCGCACCGGTCTCGGTGGGCTCCGCCTTGCGCAGTTGGGCCATCACGTTGTAGACGACGGTCGTGTACTGCGCCCGGTCGTCCTCGGCGTCGGCGAAGAGGAAGGGCATCAGGTCCTCGGAGCAGAACTCGTGGGTCGTCCAGAAGAAGGAGGTCACGTCGGAACGGGAGGCGACATCGGCGGTCGCCCGGGAGTCGTCGAGGCGGGGCGGAGCGTACAGCCCCACCGACTCGAAGGGGGTAGAGGGGAGCCCGAGCTCGGCGTAGCGGAGACGCTGCTCGTCGTCGAGGCGGGTGTTGACCCGGTCGAGATGGAGAAGGTCCTCCCCCTTGACATTGAACACCAGGGCCTTGGTGTTCACCGCCGCCTGGCCCAGCACCCCGGAGGTGAAGAGGGAGTGGAGGAGGAAGGTTGCGTAACTGGTCTTGGTTGCCACCCCCGAGATGCCGGAGATGTTGACATGGGCCCCGCGGTCGCCGTTGATGAACTCGAAGTTGACCCAGAGAGACTCTCCGTTGCGCGCCAGCCCCACCGGGAACTTGCGCTCCATACGGTCGAAGAAGAGCGCCTTGTCACGCTCCTCCCCGATTGCCACCCGCACCGGCTGCCCGGGCTGGGGCGGGACGAAGATCTCCGGCTCGAAGCGGGTGGCGGTGACCTGCGCCGCCTCGGTGACCTCACCTGGGAGGATTCCCTCCTCGATGAGAAACACATCGGAGTCGAAGCGGGCGCCTTCGTGGCGGGCGACCACCTGGCCCACCGTGCCGAAGACCAGGACGATCTCGCCGGTGGGGAGGACCCGCTCCAGGGCTACCACGTCATCGAGCTGCAGGAACTCGCCTTCGGCCACGCCTACCCAGAACTCGAGAGGGGTCGAGTCCCTGGTGCCGAGGACTCTCCCGACCATCTTCTCCATCACCGGCGAGAGTAGACACGGGTCGTGACAGATTCCCCGCGGGACTGCCGAACGTGAGCCTCGTGGTGTTCCCGGTCAACGAGGAGGACCCGGCAGTGGTCGTCTCCAACCTGTCGGTGGCGGCGGGTCATGAGAGGGTGGAGGAGGTGTGGGCCGTGACTGCAGGGAACCCGGATATGACGGCGTCCCTCGAGTCGGCGGCCGCCGAGCTCGCCACGGCGCATGACACCCCGATCGCCGTCCTCCCCCAGGAGCGTGTCGGGACGCTCCGACCGGGAAAGGGCGACGCCATGAACACCGCCATTCGCGCCGCCGCCGAGCGGGGCTTCGCCCGGGCCCACTTCTACGACTCAGACATAACGAACTTCGACCGTGGGTGGATCGACGGAGCGGAGAGTGCGGCCGATCGCGGCTATGGGGTGGTGCGACACCGCTTCCCCAGGGCAGCCACCGACGCCATGATCACCTGGATGGTGACCAGACCCGGTCTGGCGATGCTGTTCCCGGGAACCATCCTGCCCCGCGTCGGTCAGCCCCTCGGGGGAGAGATACTGCTGAGCCGCAAAGCCGTCGAACTGCTCGCCGCCGACCATGCAGTGTCCAACCGCAGCGACTGGGGGATCGACACCGTGCTCACTCATGCCACATCCACCATGGGTCTGCCCGTTTACGAGCACCTGGTGGAGCAGGGCAAGCTCCACGCCCTGTACGGGTCTCTGGGCGAGCTGCGCACCATGGTGCTCGAGTGTCTCGACGCAGTGGCCGCGCTGAAGGGAGGGGAGGCCCCGCAGCCGGACGCCGTGTTCCATGCCGATCCTCCGGCGCCCGTCCCCGAGAGCCTCAAGTCAACCGAGGCCTTCGACATGGAGGCCAGTTTCTCCCTGCTCGCCGGGGAGTGGAGCGGGGCCGAGGCCCGACTGGCCGGCACCCTGCCCGGAGACATCGGGAAGAGGCTCGCCTCGGTATCCGATCCCTCCGACCTCGTCTTCATGGACGAGGAGCGCTGGGGTGAGACCCTCCGCTTCCTCATCGAGGGCTTCCGTCTCGGGGACGAGGCGTGGGAGAGCCTGGCTTTCCGTCTCTGGTTGGCCCGGGTCCTTGCATATGCAACCGGCCCGGTTCGCAGGGGGTACGACGGGGCCCTCGCCTACCTGGAGGCGACGATTCGCCGCTACGAAGGACGGACCGACCAAGATGTCGACCCATGAGCATGCTGGTGGTGGTATTGATGGGCTTGATCGGAGGACTGGCCGGTGCGATCCAGTCCCAGTTCCTCGGGGTGATGGAGGAGCGGGTGGGCACGCTGGCCTCCACCTTCGTCACCTATGGGGGAGGGGGGCTGGCGGTCGGTCTGCTGATGGTGGCGCTGCGTGGCGGGCGATTCTCCGACCTCAGGGAGATCCCCTGGTGGGCCTTCACCGCGGGATTGATGGGGCTGGTGGTGGTGGCCTCCCTCGGGATCACGGTGGCCCGTCTGGGTCTGGGGGCGGGGCTGACCCTGTTCACGGGAGCCACCCTCATCCTGGCCGCATTCATCGACAACGCCGGCCTCTTCGACGACCCCCACGCCCTCACCGGGCGGAGGCTGGCCGGCATCGCCCTGGTGATCGCCGGCACCTGGCTGGTGGTGGGGGGCGCCGCGGACTCCGGCTAGTGGTCTGTCAGCCCAAATGCGATCGCGGCCAGGGCGCCGAGAAGCGCCCCCACCTAGCGGGCGACTCCCTGGAGACCCTGGTCGCTGAGCGCGACGCGAATGGCCTCGGCCGCCTCTTCCAGATCCTCGGGGTCGACCGTGGCCGCGGCGTTGGCGAAGTCGAGATCGCGAACCCCATCGATCGGGACGAGGTGGATGTGGAGATGGGGCACTTCGAGACCGGCGATCATCAGACCTACTCGGGTCGGGGAGAAGCCTTCCTGAATCGCTCTCCCGATGGTCTGCGCCACCGCGAAGAGGTGGTCGCGAAGTGGGTCCGGGCAGTCCAGCCAATGGTCGATCTCCTTCCGGGGCACGACCAGCGTGTGGCCGCTCCGCAGCGGGTTGATCGACATGAAGGCGACGCAGAGCTCGTCCTTCCAGACAAAAGTGCCGGGGATCTCCCCCTCGATGATCCTGGTGAACACGGTTGCCATGGCGCCGAGCCTAGGGGTCCGTCGCCCAAGTAGGGTGCGCGTATCTCCGAGCAATCGGCGTCATCTGGCAAGGAGAAGCGCGCAGTCGCAGCCGGGGAGCTGCGGTGAGCACTTCGACGCAGCCAGCGGCGTCGAGGGCCGGAGATGCGCCACCATTATTTGGTCGACGGGCCCCTGCGCTCATCCCCGTACTGGGACCACCTTGAGCAGGGCCTCGCTGGTGGTGAGGTACATCTCGCCGTCATGGTCGACCCCGAATCCGGTGACCAGTCCGGCCACACCGACCTGACTCGTCCAGTCGGTGTGATCGACGGCCTCCCCGCCCTGGTACCGGAAGCTGCGCAGATAGCCGCCGCAATAGTCGGAGTAGAGGTAGTGGCCCGCGAGCTCGGGGATGATCTCCCCCCGGTAGACCAGGCCACCGCTGATCGAGCAGGTCCCCGCGTCACCATGAGACACCTCCACGACGGGCAGGGTGAGCCCGGTGGTGTCGCAGCCCTCGGCGGGTCGGAAGCAGTGCGACCCTTCGGTGATCGGCCAGCCGTAGTTGATGTCGGGCTGAAGGGGCGTGACTGTCACCTCCTCGAAAGCGTTTTGGCCCACATCGGCCACATATAGCGTCTCCTCGTCGATCCAGAACCGCCACGGGTTGCGCAAGCCGTAGGAGTAGAGGATCGGGGCCGGGTCGTCGTCGACCTGGAGGGCTACCAGACCTCCGAGAAGGGTTTCCCGGTTCTGGCCGTTTCCGAATCTGTCATTGGCACCGCCTCCGTCGCCCAGGCCAATCAGGAGGCGCCCGTCGGGCAGGAACTGGATCATCCCCCCGTTGTGGTTCGAGGCGGGTTGATCGAGCCGCAGCAATATCCGCTCGCTCTCGGCATCCGCGGTCGCATGGTCGACCATGGCGAACTCGGAGACCACGGTGTCGCCGTCATTCGCCGAATAGTGGGCGAAGAGCCTTGCTCCGTCATCGGGGTGGACCACGATCGAGAGCAGCCCGCGCTCACCCTGGTTGTGCACCTGGTCGCTGATGTCCAGCACCGGGGAGTCGGACACGGTCTCCCCGTCGTATGCCCATATCCTGCCGTCCTTGGTGGCGACATAGGACAGCTCTGCGCCCGGCCGCGGGATGATCTGGACCGGGAAGTCGAGGGTCGTCACCTGCTGGTAGGCCAGGGAGTCGAGCGGCGCAAACGTGGTCGTAGCGGCAGGGACCGTCGTGGTCACCACAGGAGCATCGGCGGTCGTCGAGGTGGGGGAGACGGTGCTGGTGGTCGCCGGGGGAACGGTGGTGACGGACGGCTCAGCTTCACCGTCGCATGCGAGGATGCCCAGCGTCAGCGTCATCAGGGCAGCGATCCGCGGCAGTGGCCCGGGCACCCGCCCAGCGTATTGCCTACCACTATCTATCAGCCCAAACGCGTCGGAAGGCTTGCTTAGCCTGACCGCATGACGCTCTCGCGGATGCTGGCGACGATGGTTCTGGCCGCCTGTGGCGGGGGCGTGGTCGCGACCGGCCCCAGCGGAAGCTCAGCGGAGACCGTGGTCGTGGTCGAAGTCATCGACGGGGACTCCTTGGTGATCGCGGCGAAGGCAGGCCGCTCGCAGCTCCGGATCAGCGGGGTCAACACCCCTGATCGGGGGGAGTGCCACCATCAGGAGGCGAGGGACTATCTGGGGGAGGCCCTGAGCGGGGCCATCGTGGTCATGGTCCGCGAGGGGACCGACCAATACGGGCGGGTCCTCGCCAGGGTCGAGGCGGACGGAGCCGACCTCGCTCTGAAGCTGATCCGTGACGGCCACGGTGTCGCCATGGCGGATGCCGGCCACCCCGAGGACCTGGTTGCGGCGGAGGAGGCCGCCTATCGTGACCGGCGGGGGATGTGGAACCCGGCGGCTTGCGGATCGGGGCCCACGCCCCTGGTGGAGTTCGATCCCTCTGCCAGCGTCACCGACCCCCCGGGGCCCGATGGCGAAGTTCTCGGAGCCGAGGTCGTCTTCATCGTCAACCACGACACCCGCCCGATCGACCTGGGCGGCTGGGCCCTCCGGGACGGCTCTTCCCGGCACCGCTTCCGTTTCGAGCCGGGGATCACCATCGAACCTGGAAAGAGGATCGGAATCCCAAGCTTGAGCCGGAGCTGGACCCCGGGGGGCAGCCCGATCTGGTCGAATGACGGCGACGTCGCTCTTCTCATCGACGATTCGGGCGCGGTGGTGGCACGATGGCGGTACTAATGCTGTGGCCACTAGCTGCATCCGGCGAGATACGCTTCGGCACGAGAGAAGGAAAGGACGAGATGGCCCTCATCGACACATTGAAAAAGTGGTTCGGCGTCGCCCGGGAGGGAGCGGCCGACCTCGCCGAGAAGGCCGAGCCGCTGGTGGAAAAGACCAGGGAACGGGCCGAGCCCCTCGTGGAGAAGGCAAAGGAGAAGGGGGCGGAGACCTGGGAGAAGACCAGGGAACGGGCCGAGCCCCTCGTGGAGAAGGCAAAGGAGAAGGGGACGGAGACCTGGGAGAAGACCAGGGAACGGGCCGAGCCCCTCGTGGAGAAGGCAAAGGAGAAGGGGGCCGAGACCTGGGAGCGCACCAGGGAGAGAGGCGCCGAGACCCTGGAGAGAGCCAAGGAGAGTGCCCGAGATCGCGCCGAGGACACCGCCGAGAAGGGCCGTGACGCAGGTCACGAGGCGGCCGAGAAGCTGGCAGAGGCCGTGGACGAGACCGCCGACAAGGCCGAGGACGCACTCGACGAGTAGAGGGTGCACTTAGGCTGGCCCCGTGGTGAAGCGTGTCTCGCAGCGGCTGAGCCGGCTCCCCGGCTCGGCCACCATGGCGGTGGCCAACCGCTCCAGAGAGTTGGCGGCACAAGGGAGGGAGATCATCTCTTTCGGTGCCGGTGAGCCCGACTTCCCCACCCCGGAGCACATCGTCGCCGCGGCTGCC
>Ga0299913_10000119_pt1 | contig 38361 bp, 36 predicted proteins | sample RVTome_9_FD_201360 | JGI IMG/M metagenome (GOLD analysis project Ga0299913, IMG submission 201360) | Soil microbial communities from uranium-contaminated site in the Upper Colorado River Basin, Wyoming, United States - RVT155D38 (version 2) ... | reverse complement strand
TGGCGTGGGCGAGGTCGCGGGCCACGACCAGCGGACCGGTGAGGGAGAGCCGGGTCTTGACCGGGTGCTTCGACAGCTCGGCCAGGATGTCGGCCATCGGCTGGCTGAGGTCGATCGGGACGACCTCTCCACCGCTGATGTCGTCCGCCGTGCCGGCGTCGGGCATGTAGTGGGCCGGGTCGGTCTCGAGCTGCTCGAGGAAGACACCCTCCGCGGTGATCTTGCCCAGCGCCTGCCGGTCGGCCGAGCACGAGACGGCGATCGCGACCGGGCACGAGGCGCCGTGGCGGGGGAGCCGCACCACCCGGACGTCGTGGCAGAAGTACTTGCCGCCGAACTGCGCGCCGATCCCGAAGGCCTGAGTGAGCCTGAAGACCTCCTCCTCCAGTTCGAGGTCGCGGAACCCGTGGGCGCTCGGGGAGCCCTCGGTGGGCAGGTGGTCGAGGTAGTGGGCGCTGGCGTACTTGGCGGTCTTGAGCGCGTACTCCGCCGAGGTGCCGCCGATCACCACCGCGAGGTGGTACGGCGGGCAGGCGGCCGTACCGAGCGAGCGGAGCTTCTCGTCGAGGAACGTCAGCATCCGCTGGGGGTTCAGGATCGCCTTCGTCTCCTGGTAGAGGAAGGACTTGTTGGCGGAGCCGCCGCCCTTCGCCATGAACAGGAACTTGTAGGCGGGGTCGGCGTCGGCGGAGCCGGGCGTGGAGTAGAGCTCGATCTGCGCGGGCAGGTTGTTGCCGGTGTTGTGCTCGTCGTACATCGACAGCGGCGCGAGCTGCGAGTAGCGGAGGTTGAGCTTCGTGTACGCGTCGAAGACCCCTCGCGAGATCGCCTCCGCGTCGTCGGCGCCGGTCAGGACACCCTCGGACTTCTTGCCCATGACGATCGCCGTGCCGGTGTCCTGGCACATCGGGAGCACGCCGCCGGCGGAGATGTTGACGTTCTTGAGCAGGTCGAGCGCGACGAACCGGTCGTTGCCGGACGCCTCCGGGTCGTCGATGATCCGCCGCAGCTGCGCGAGGTGGGCCGGCCGCAGGAAGTGTGCGATGTCGTGCATCGCCTCGGCGGTCAGCAGCCGGATGGCCTCGGGGTCGACGGTGAGGAAGCGGCGACCGCGTGCCTCGAACGTCGACACCCCGTCGGTGGTGAGCCTGCGGTACGGCGTCGCGTCGGGGCCGGTCGGCAGCAGGTCGGAGTAGTGGAACTCGGGGGCGGTGCTCACGCGCGCAGGGTAGTCCTCAGCCCTCGGTCGCGGTCTCGTCACCCTCGGGCGGTCGCTCGCCGGCGTCGCGCTCCCGACGCTGCTGCTCGTGCCGGCGACGCTGCTCCTGGGCCCGCTCCCGCACCCGCTCGAGGAACTCGGCCTCCGTCTCCGGGTCCGCCGCCGCGCGGCCCGGCCGCTCGTACGTCGGGAGCTCCCGTGCCGGCCGCTCCCGGGCCGACGGTGCCCGGGTGGTCGTGGTCGGGCGGCCGGCGACCAGCCAGGCCACTGAGCCGACCACCGGGAAGAGCAGGATCAGGATCAGCCACCACAGCTTCGGCAGGTGCCGGACGTCGTCGTCGCGGCTGGTGATGGCGTCGACCAGGCAGAAGATCGTCAGCACCAGCGGCACGACGTAGAACAGCAGCAACCGGCCCATCACGAACCCCCGACGTCCCGACGCGCCTCGTGCGCGCCGGGGACAGCGTAGGAGGAAACTGGCGGTCGCGTCCCGGGCTCGGACGACCCCGTCAGTGCCGACTACCCTGGCGGCCATGGGAGGACAGATCGAGCCGACGCCGCCCCCCGGCGACCCGTCGCAGCTGCGGATCTCGGACGCCGACCGCAACAAGGTCGCCGAACTGCTCCGCGACGCCGCCGGCGAGGGGCGGATCGACCTCGACGAGCTCGACGAGCGGCTCGAGGCGACGTACGCCGCGAAGACGTACGGCGACCTGGTGCCGATCACGATCGACCTGCCGGCGCACCCCGGTGACCAGACCCCGGTGGTGGCACGGCAGACCCTCCCCGCGACCGCGGGCACGTTCGACTCGTCCATCTCGATCATGGGCGGGGTGACACGCAAGGGGGCGTGGCTGGTGCCCGAGCGGCACACCGCGTTCGCGATGATGGCCGGGGTCGACCTCGACCTGCGCGAGGCGACGTTCGCCGCCAAGGAGACGACGATCTACGCCAACGCCATCATGGGCGGGATCGACATCTACGTCGACGCACACACCCACGTGATCGTCGAGGGGGTCGGGATCATGGGCGCCTTCGACCAGGGCCGCGACAAGGTCGAGCCGCAGCTCACCGCCGACTCGCCGGTGGTCCGGGTGAAGGGGATCGCCCTGATGGCCGGAGTCACCGTCACCCGCAAAGGCCCGCCCGGTCAGCTCCGCCGCAAGCTCCTCGGTCACTGAACGTCTGCGGGGACGCACATGGATGCCGCGGATCAGGCGCCATGACAAGGGTTTTGCGCGACTGTTGCCACTTCGTTATCTGATCGTCCGTGGCGGCGCGCTCAGCGTGGACAACAGTCGGATGTCGGGAGTATGACTGACATCACAGTTGGCGCCGCGGCGTCGCAACGGAAACCTGAGGGAGTCCTGATGAGTATGAGCAAGCGGCACCGGTGGACGACGGCAGCCTTGTCCGCAACGGTCGCGCTGACCCTGACCGGATGCCTCGCCGGCGGAGGCGAGGAGGAGGGCGAGGGCGACAACGAAGTGCTCGTGTGGGCGAGCATGGACCCGCCCGTCATCGAGGGCTTGCAGGCCGCGCTCGACGAGCGGGCCGAGGGCGAAGGCGTCACCGTGACGATCGAGGCGGTCGAGGACATCAACTCCTTGATCATGCAGCGCATCCAGGCGGGCACCACCCCGGACATCGCCATGATCCCGCAGCCGGGGGTTGTCCGCGACGTGGTCGCTCGCGCGGACACCACGGTCCCTCTCGAGGACGTGCTCGACATGGCGGCTCTGGAGGAGACCATCACCCCGGGCACGCTCGATGCCGGCGCCGTCGACGGCACGGCGTACGGGCTGCTGGTGAGCATGAACGTGAAGTCGCTCGTCTTCTACAACAAGCCCGCGTGGGAAGAGGCCGGCTACCCGACCCCGGAGACCATCGAGGAGCTCAACGCGCTCACCGAGGAGATCAAGGCCGACGGCAACACGCCGTGGTGCATGGGGATCGAGGACGGCGGTGGCACCGGCTGGGCCGCCACCGACTGGATCGAGGACCTGGTGATGCGCTACGGCGGCGCCGACGAGTACAACGCCTGGGTCGCCCACGAGACGCCGTTCGACTCCCAGGTCGTGCGTGACGCCACCGCGGAGTTCGAGGAGCTGCTGTTCACCGAGGGGAACGTGCTGGGCGGCCGCCAGGCCATCGCCAGCACCAACTTCGGCAACGCCGCCAACCCGATGTTCAAGGCGGAGCCCGACTGCTGGATGTACAAGCAGGGCTCCTTCATGACCGGCTTCTTCCAGGAGAGCGCCGGCGTGACGGACCTCGACAAGGAGGTCGGCGTGTTCGGCTTCCCGCCCGTCGAGGGTGGCGAGAACCCCGTACTCGGTGGTGGCGACATGGCCGTGATGATGACCGACGACGAGTCGACGGCCCAGGTCATGGAGTGGCTGGCCGACCCCGAGATCGGCAACGAGGCGGCACCGAACAGCTCGTTCATCTCGCCGCACACCACCTTCGACACCTCGCTCTACCCGACGGAGCTGACCCGGCAGATGGCGGACGTGGCCTACAGCTCGACGGCCTTCCTGTTCGACGGTTCCGACCAGATGCCCGGTGAGGTTGGCGCGGGCTCCTTCTGGAAGGAGATGACTGCCTGGATCTCAGGGCAGACGGACCTCGATACCGCCCTGCAGAACATCGACGAGAGCTGGCCCTCCAGCTGAGAAGCGAGGCGGGGTCGGCGCGCGGCACGCGCGCCGACCCGCCCGGCCGGCGACGTGACTGGCGATCGGTCGATGAGTCGGCACTGAGCGACACGGCTCGACGGGAAAGGAACCCCCACCCATGACGATCAAGCTGCTGAACGCCTTGCTGACCGTGGTGTACGGGGTCGGCGCGGCGCTGATCCTCTACTGGGCGCTCAACAAGCTGGCGGAGGTGCTGCCGGACAAGGTCGAGGCTCGCATCAAGCCGTACTTCTACATCCTCCCGGCCTACTTCGCCATCTCGGTGTACCTGCTCTACCCGGCGATCCAGACCGTGATCAACAGCTTCCAGGACCGCGCCTCGGAGGAGTGGGTCGGTCTGCAGAACTACACCGACCTGCTGTCCTCGTCGAACTTCCGGGACACCCTGTTCAACACCTTGCTCTGGATCCTGATCGTGCCGGCCGCGACGGTGGTGATCGGACTGGCTGTGGCGACGCTGGCCGACCGACTCAGGCCGAGCACCGAGAAGCTGGCGAAGACCATCATCTTCCTGCCGATGGCCATCGCGCTGGTCGGTGCCGCGGTGATCTGGGACCTCGTCTACGCGGTCCGGCCGGAGAGCCAGCCGCAGACCGGGTTGCAGAACGCGATCGTCACCGCCCTCGGCTTCGACCCGATCAACTGGCTGCAGGAGAGCACCCTCCACCTCAACAGCCTGCTGCTGATGCTCGTGCTGCTGTGGGCCCAGGTCGGGTTCGCGATGGTGCTGCTCTCCTCCGCCGTCAAGGGCGTGCCCATCGACACGCTCGAGGCGGCCCGCATCGACGGTGCGAGCGAGCGGAAGATCTTCTTCCAGGTCGTGGTCCCGCAGATCAAGGGCACCATCATCACGGTCTTCATCACCGTGCTCATCTCGGTCATGAAGATCTTCGACATCGTGTTCGTGATGACTAGGGGCAACTTCAACACCAACGTCCTGGGCAACGAGTTCTTCACCCAGCTCAACACCAACTTCAACAACGGCGCGGCGGCCGCCGTCGTCGTGATGCTCATGGTGGCGGTGATCCCGGTGATGTTCTACCAGGTGAAGCACTTCAAGGCCGAGGAGGCCAACGCATGACGCAGCAGCCGAGTAGCACGGTCGCGGCAGCCACGCCGACCGCTGACGAACGCGACAAGAGGGGGAAGAAGTCGCCGGCCCACTTCGACGCCAACCCCGCCAAGGCGGGGTGGGCCACCAAGCTGGTGCTGGGGCTGCTCTGCTTCCTCTGGCTGGTCCCGCTCTTCGGGACGTTCATCACCTCGTTCCGGACAGTGCAGGCCGCCGACTCCTCGGGGTGGTGGACGTTCCTCGGCTCGTTGGATGAGCTCACCCTCGACAACTACCGCCGGGCCCTCCAGGGCTCCGACATGGGCCCGGGACTGATCAACAGCTTCGCCATCACGCTCCCGGCCACATTCATCCCGTTGCTGGTCGCGGCGTTCGCGGCGTACGCCTTCACCTTCATGGAGTTCCCGGGTCGCGACTTCCTGTTCCTGGCGATCGTGAGCCTGCTGGTGGTGCCGAACTACGTGGCGTTCGTCCCCATGCTGCAGATCTACGCCACCCTCGACCTCAACGGCACCTTCCCGGCGGTGTGGCTCGCCCACATCGGCTTCGGCATGTCGCTGGCGATCTACATCCTGCGCAACTACATGGCGACTCTCCCTGGCACCGTGATCGAATCGGCGAAGGTCGACGGTGCCAGTCACTTCCAGACGTTCTGGCGTCTGGTGTTGCCGATGTCCGTCCCGGCGCTGGCGGGTTTCGCGATCTTCCAGTTCCTGTGGGTCTGGAACGACCTGCTGGTGGCCCTGATGTTCATCGGCCCCGGCGAGAACGCGCCGGTCACCCAGAAGCTGAGCGAGCTGAAGGGTCAGTTCGGCCAGGGTGCGAACCTGACGACCGCGGGGGCGTTCATCACGATGGTCGTGCCGGTGGCGGTGTTCCTGTTCCTGCAGCGGTTCTTCGTCCGCGGTCTGACCGCGGGTGCCGTGAAGGGCTGAGCGCGACTACGTTGGACCGGTGACCTGGTCACCCGTTCATCTGACACGGGAAGGCGTGAGCTTCGTGCTCACGCCTTCCTCGCGTGGCGAGCCCGTCGTCCAGCACTGGGGTGAGCCGCTCGGCGAGCTCAGCGGGGCCGACCTCCTCGCGCTGGCCGACGTCCGCACCCCGGGGACGCCGCACAGCGCCCTGGACGAGCCCCGGGACACCGGCCTGGTGCCGCTCTCGTCGTCCGGCTTCACGGGCACCCCGCTGCTCGAGCTCGGCCGGCCGGGGGTCGTCGTCCCCGTGCGCCTCTCGGACTGGCGCTGCGTCGCCTCGGACGACCGCGTCGAGCTCACGGCCAGCGACGTGACCCTGGCCGTCGAGGTCCGGGTCGAGCTGGAGCTGACCGTCGAGGGTCTCGTCCGCTCCCGGACCACCGTCGCCAACCGGGGCGACGGCGGACTCCTGGTGGCGGCTGTCCGGGGATCCCTGCCCGTGGCCCACGAGGCTGCTGAGCTGCTCGACCTGACCGGCCGGTGGATCGGCGAGCGGGTGCCGCAACGCCTGCCGTGGCGGCAGGGCACCTGGCAGCGGAGCGGCCGGCACGGCCGGACCGGGCACGACGCGACCCTCGTGCTCTGCGCGGGCACGCCCGGCTTCGGCTTCCGCACGGGGCAGGTGTGGGCCGTCCACGTCGCGTGGAGCGGCGACCACACGACGTACGCCGAGCGGACTCCCGAGGGCGAGGCGCTGCTCGGCGGCGGCGAGCTGCTGGCGACCGGCGAGGTCGTGCTCGCCGCGGGGGAGCCCTACACCTCCCCGTGGCTGGTCGGAGCCTGGTCCGGCACCGGCCTCGACGGAGTGTCGGAGCGGCTCCACGGGTTCGTCCGACGGACCACCCCCCGGCCGACCCGCAAGGTGCTCGTCAACACCTGGGAGGCGGTCTACTTCGACCACGACCTCGAGCGGCTGACCGAGCTGGCGGAGGCGGCGGCCGAGGTGGGCGCCGAGCGCTTCGTGCTCGACGACGGCTGGTTCCTCGGCCGGCGCGACGACCGGCGCGGGCTCGGCGACTGGGTGGTCGACCCGGAGCGGTGGCCCGACGGGCTGCACCCCCTGATCGAGCGGGTGCACGCCCTCGGCCTGGACTTCGGGCTCTGGGTCGAGCCCGAGATGGTCAACCTCGACTCAGACCTCGTGCGTGAGCACCCCGAGTGGGTGCTGCGGGCGCACGACGAGCTGCCCGGGTCGTGGCGGCACCAGCAGGTGCTCGACCTGTCGGTGCCGGAGGCCTACGACCACGTGCGAAGCGTGCTCCTGGCGCTGCTGGACGAGTACGACATCGCCTACCTGAAGTGGGACCACAACCGTGACCTGATCGACGTCCCGGGCACCCGCGCGCAGACCCTGGCGTTCTACCGGCTGCTCGACGAGCTGCGGGAGGCCCAGCCGGGGCTCGAGATCGAGTCGTGCGCCTCCGGCGGCGGCCGGATCGACCTCGGCGTCCTCGCGCGCACCGACCGGGTCTGGCCGAGCGACACCATCGACGCTCTCGAGCGGCAGCGCATCAACCGGTGGACCACGATGCTGGTGCCGCCGGAGATGACCGGCGCCCACCTCGGCGGCCCGACCGCCCACACCACAGGGCGCACGCACCGGCTGGAGTTCCGGGCGGCCAGCGCGCTGCTCGGCCACTTCGGCATCGAGTGGGACCTGCGGACCTTGTCGACCGTCGAGCGGGCCCAGGTGCGGGCGTGGGTCGACCTCCACCGGCGGCTTCGGGACGTCGTCGCCACCGGCCGGCTCGTGCGCAGCGACCACCCCGACCCCGCGGTCGTCGTGACGGGCGTCGTCTCGGCCGACCGCAGCGAGGGCTGGTACGTCGTCGCGCTCACGGGGCTGACGGCGACCCAGCAGCCGGCCCCCGTCCGGCTCGAGGGCCTCGACCCGGGTCGCCGCTACCGGCTCTCCGACGAGACGCCGACCCACGGCCAGCACGGTCTCGACCTCACGCCGCGCACCCTTGCGGCGGTGCTGCCCGGCGACGTCCTCGGCCAGGTCGGGGTCCGGCTCGGTGTCACCGCGCCGGAGACCGCCCGGGTGCTGCACGTCCGTGCCGAGGACTGAGGTCCGACCAGGCGTGAGACGCGCAGTGGCGGCGCGTCTGTCCGGCTCACTAGTGTGACCGCTGTCACTTCACTACGGATCGTCCGGCACGTACCTGCCGGTGAAGGGAGCGGGTCATCATGGCCACAGTGACGTTCGACAACGCACAGCGCTGGTATCCCGGGGCGGACAAGCCCGCGGTGCCAGGGATCAGCCTGGAGATCGGCGACGGGGAGTTCATGGTCCTCGTCGGGCCGTCCGGGTGCGGCAAGTCCACCACCCTCCGGATGCTCGCGGGGCTGGAGGAGTGCAACGAGGGGAAGATCTTCATCGGTGACCGCGACGTCACCCACATGCCCCCCAAGGACCGGGACATCGCGATGGTGTTCCAGAACTACGCGCTCTACCCGCACATGACGGTGGCGGACAACATGGCGTTCGCCCTGAAGATGGCGAAGGTCCCCGAGTCCGAGCGCAAGGAGCGGGTCGCCGAGGCGGCCAAGATCCTGCAGCTGGAGGACTACCTCGAGCGCAAGCCGAAGGCGCTGTCCGGCGGGCAGCGGCAGCGCGTCGCCATGGGCCGCGCGATCGTGCGGAACCCGCAGGTGTTCTGCATGGACGAGCCGCTGTCGAACCTTGACGCGAAGATGCGGGTGGCGACCCGCACCGACATCGCGAAGCTCCAGGCCGACCTCGGAGTCACCACCGTCTACGTCACCCACGACCAGGTCGAGGCGATGACGATGGGCGACCGGGTGGCGGTCATGAAGGACGGGCTCCTGCAGCAGGTCGACACGCCCCTGAACCTCTACGACAAGCCGGTCAACCTCTTCGTCGCGGGCTTCATCGGCTCGCCGCAGATGAACCTGCTCAGGGCGACCGCCAAGGACGGGCAGGCGCAGATCGGCAAGTACCTCGTGCCGGTCGACCCGACGGCCTCGAAGCAGCTCGGCCCGCAGCACAACGACATCTCCGTCGGCGTGCGGCCCGAGGCCTGGCGACTCGTCTCGGAGAGCGAGGGCGGACTGCCCGTGAACGTGACCGTGGTCGAGGAGCTCGGTGCCGACGGCTTCGTCTACGGCACCAGCGACGTGGAGGGAACCCCGTCCAACGTGATCGTCCGGGTCTCGTCCGCCCGCGACTCGGTGCGCAAGGGCGACACGATCTACGTCACTACCGACCCGGCCAACGTGCACGTCTTCGACAACGAGACGGGCGAGCGCCTCTCCGACTGAGGTCGGAGGCTGCGGGTGCCCCAGCCTGCCTCCGGCGCGCTGGGGCACGCGTACGTCCGGGGACGCGTCAGCGGTCGCCGGCCCGCCGGGTGGTCCGGTCGATCGCCTCGACCACGGTGTCGAAGAGCTCCAGTGGCAGGTCGTGTCCCATACCGTCGATGACGAGCAGCTCGGACCCGGTCAGCGCCCGGGCCGTGGCACGGCCGCCCGACACGTGCACCATCCGGTCCGCGGAGCCGTGGACGACCAGGGCGGGCATCGAGAGCGCGCGCAGGCGCGGTCCCCGGTTCGTCTCCTGAAGGATCGCGACCATCTGCCGCATCACCCCGCTCGCGGAGACTCCGCGGTCGAACGTCTCGCGGGCCTGGGCGAGCGTCTCCTCCCGCGGCTGCGGGAACGCAGGTGAGCCGATCAGGTCCCACAGCCGTGCCGACCGCTGGGCGTAGGTCTCGCGGTCGGGTCCGCGACGGGCGACCAGCATCGGCAGCAGCCGCGGGTGCTGCCAGCCGACCGAGCGCTTGCCGGTGGTCGACATGATGCTCGTGAGCGAGCGGACCCGGGCGGGGTGCGCGATCGCCATGTTCTGCGCGATCATGCCGCCCATCGAGATCCCGACGACGTGGGCGCTGTCGAGCCCGAGGTGGTCGAGCAAGCCGAACGCGTCGTCGGCCATGTCGCCGAGGGTGTACGGCGTCTGCACTGGCCGGCCTGCGAACGCCCGCATCAGCTGGGCACGGCCCACGCGCCCGCGCACCTTCGACGAGCGTCCGGAGTCACGGTTGTCGAAGCGGACGACGTACTTCCCGGTCGCGGCGAGCTTGCGGCAGAAGTCGTCGTGCCACCACGTCATCGGGCCGCCGAGCCCCATCACGAGCAGCACGGCCTCGTCGGCCGGGTCGCCGAACGTCTGGTAGCACAGCTCGATCTCGGGGCTGACCGGCGCGACGAGCTCCTCCGAGACGGGGATCTCGGCCTCCGGCTGGGTCGATCTGGCCATGGGTCAAGTGAACAGCACGCACGGGAGCGGCACCTGGGTCGGGTCGAAATGCCCGCGCGTGGGCGGCTGCCGTCCTACGCTCGCAGGCGTGGCACCCACGCTGGGGACGTTCCTGCTCCCGGAGGGCTTCGAGCGCCCCGGGCTGGTCGCCGTGCTCCGCGAGGGCCGTCTCGTCGGGGAGGCCGGCCGGCACGTGGTGTGGGCGGCTGGCGACCGGCGTCGCGCCCCGGCGTCGTACGGCGGGCGGCCGGAGTCGTTCCGGGCACCGGTCGTCCTGGTGCCCGGCTTCCTCGCCGGCGACCTGACGCTGCGGCTCATGGCGCAGGCGTTGCGGCGACGCGGCCACCGGACCTACCGCTCGCAGATCCACGCCAACGTCGGCTGCACGGCCACGGCCGTTGCCGAGCTCGAGGCGCGGTTGGAGGCGGTCGCGCTGCGACGGGGCTCGCGGGTCCAGGTCGTGGGCCACAGCCTCGGCGGCTTGATCGCGCGCGGGCTCGCCGTGCGCCGCCCCGACCTGGTGGCCGGGATCGTGACGATGGGGAGCCCGATGCTGGCCCCCGCGGCGCACCACGCGAGCCTCACGCGCAGCGTCGACGTCCTGGTCCGGCTCAGTCGTGCCGGCGTACCGGGCCTGATGTCGGCGGAGTGCGTGGCAGGCGACTGCGCCCGGCAGAGCTTCGACGAGAGCCGCCAGCCGCTGCCGGACGGCGTTTCCTTCACCGCGATCTACTCACGTCGCGACGGGATCGTCGACTGGCGGGCGTGCCTCGACCCGGCGGCCGAGGCCGTGGAGGTCAGGGCCTCGCACGTCGGCATGGCCGTGGACCCGCGGGTCGTCGAGCAGGTGGCGGCGGCGCTGGCGCGCCACCGTGATCTCGATAGTGCTCGCTCCCGCCTCGCAGGCTCGGCGTGAGCCGAGCCTCCTCGATCTCCTCGCCCCGCCTGCCCGCTCGCGGGCTCGCGGCCAGGGGCTCGGAATCAGTGCTCGAAGTCGATCGCGGCGAAAGTGCGTAGCTTGCTCAGCCGGTGCTCCGAGGTGATCGACCGGATCGTGCCGCTGCGCGCGCGCATCACGAGCGAGTCGGTGGTGCAGCCACCCGCGCGGTAGCGGACGCCGCGCATCAGCTCGCCGTCGGTGATGCCGGTGGCCACGAAGAACGCGTCGTCGCCCGACACGAGCTGCTCGGTGCTGAGCACGTTGTCCGGGTCGAGGTCGTGGCCGGCGTCGAGGGCCTTCTGCCGCTCCTCGTCGTCGCGCGGCCACAGCTGGCCCTGGATGACGCCGCCGGTGCACTTCATCGCGCAGGCGGCGATGATCCCCTCCGGGGTGCCGCCGATGCCCAGGAGCAGGTCGATGCCGGTGTTGGGACGGGCGGCCATGATCGCGCCCGCCACGTCGCCGTCGACGATGAACTTGATCCGCGCCCCCGTCTTGCGGATCTCGTCGACCAGCTCGCTGTGGCGGGGCCGGTCGAGGAGCACGACGGTCACGTCCTCGGGTTCCGAGCCCTTGGCCTTGGCGACCCGGCGGATGTTCTCCCCGACGGGGTCGCGGATGTCGACGACGTCGGCGGCCTCGGGGCCGGTGATGAGCTTCTTCATGTAGAAGACGGCCGAGGGGTCGTACATGGCGCCGCGCGGGGCGACCGCGAGCACCGCGATCGCGTTGTTCATGCCCTTGGCGGTCAGCGTCGTCCCGTCGATCGGGTCCACCGCGACGTCGCACTCGGGCCCGGTGCCGTCACCGACCTTCTCGCCGTTGTAGAGCATCGGCGCCTGGTCCTTCTCACCCTCGCCGATCACGACGACGCCGTCCATGCCGATGGTGGAGATCATCACGCGCATCGCGTTGACGGCGACCTCGTCGGCGCCGTTCTTGTCGCCCCGGCCGACCCAGCGGCCGGCCGCCATGGCCGCCGCCTCCGTCACGCGGACCAGCTCCATCGCGAGGTTCCGGTCGACCTTGCCGGCGTTCAAGGTGAGCTGCTCGTCCGTCATGGCGCGACTGTACCGGGCGGATCGGGGTCGATCGCATAGCGCCGGACGGCCGTCTCCTTGACCGACAGCCACACCTCACGACCCGGCACCAGACCGAGCTCGGTGGCCGCCGCGGGCGTCACGTCGGCGATCAGGTCGGGGGTCGCGTGGACCAGCACCCGGACCGCGTCACCGTGCGGGGACACGTCCACCACGGCACCGCGCCAGCGCAGCCGCGGTGAGCCGACCGGCTCGTCGAGGGAAACCGCGACGGCCTCGGGGGTGAACGCGGTCAAGGTGCGCTCCTCGCGCACCACGTTGAGCCCGACCAGCCGCGCGACGTGCTCGGTCCGAGGCCGCTGCGAGACCTCGCTCGGCGTCCCGATCTGGGCGACCTCGCCCTCGTCGAGCACCAGCACGTGGTCGGCGATCGTGAGCGCGTCGAGGGCGTGGTGGGTCACCAGCAGCGTGACGCCGTCGTACGCCGCGAGGTGGCGGCCGAGCTCGATCCGCAACGCCATCGCGACCTTGACGTCCAGACCGGTGAACGGCTCGTCGAGCAGCAGCAGCCGCGGCTCGGATACCAGGGCCCGGGCGATCGCCACCCGCTGCGCCTGCCCGCCGGAGAGCTGCTGCGGCCGGCGCGCGGCCAGCTCGCCGATCCCCAGCCGGTCGAGCCACGCCTGCGCGGCCCGGTCGGCGTCGGCCCGCGGCACGCCCCGCGATCGTGGGCCGAAGGCCACGTTGTCGACCGCGCTCAGGTGAGGGAACAGCAGCTGGCCCTGGAAGACCATGCCGACCTGCCGCTCCCTGGCCGGGATGGACAGCAGGTCGGTGCCGCCCACCACCGCACGGCCCTCGGCCGGCAGCAGGCCGGCCAGCGCCCGCACCAGGGTGGACTTGCCGGCGCCGTTGGGGCCGATGATCGCCAGCACGCTGCCGGGCTCCGCGGTGAAGGCCGCGGTCACCCGGCCCGGCACCGTCAGGTCGACCTCGAGACCGGTCACGTGCGGGCTCCCGGCGTGCCGAGCCACCGGTCGCGCAGCGCGAGCAGCACTCCGACCGACACGATCAGCATCACCAAGCTCAGGGCGAGGGCGGCGTCCTCGTCGGACTGGCGGGTGACGTAGATCAGGTTCGGCATCGTCTGCGTGACGCCGGGGTAGTTGCCGTTGAACGTGATGGTCGCACCGAACTCGCCGAGCGAACGGGCCCAGCCGAGCACGAGCCCGGCTGCGATGCCGGGCAGGGCGAGCGGCACGGTGACCCGCCGGAACGTCGTCCACCGGGTCGCTCCGAGGGTGGCCGCCGCGACGTCGTACTCCGGGTCCGCGGAGCGGAACGCGCCCTCGATCGAGATCACGACGAACGGGAGCGAGACGAACACGTGTGCCAGCACGACCCCCCACGTGGTGAACGGGAAGCCGAAACCGGTGAGGTCGAGCAGCGGCTCGCCGAGGACGCCGGTCCGGCCGAAGGCGGTACGCAGGGCGACACCGGCGACCACCGGCGGCAGCACCAGCGGGACGGTGACGAGGGCCCGCAGCAGGGTCCGGCCGCGGAACTCGAGCCGGGCGAGCACCCAGGCGAGCGGCAGCCCCAGCACGAGGCAGAACGCGACGGCGATCGTCGACGTCAGGATGGAGAGCCAGAGGGCCTCCCGCAGCGGCTCGGTGCGCAGCTGCGCCGGCAGTCCCGGCCAGTCGGTCGCCGCGACCATGGCCGCCAGGGGCACGACCAGCAGCAGCACCGCGACCACCGCGGGCACCATCAGCAGTGCCGGGGGTCCGCCCAGCGGGTCTTTCAAGCTCGTGCTCACGGCAGCGTGAAGCCGGCGTCCGTGAGCGCCTGCTGCCCGGTCTCGGAGGTGAGCAGGTCGACCCAGGCCCGCGCCAGGTCGGCGTCGGCGGCGTCCTCGAGCGGGGCTGCGAAGTACGACGTGAGCTGCCCCTCGGAGCCCGGGATCTGGATCGTCTCGACGTCGTCGCCGGCCGCGACCGCGTCGGTGGCATAGACGAGGCCGGCCTCGGCCTCGCCCGAGATCACCTTGTCGAGCGTGGCGCGGACGTCCTGCTCCAGGCTGGCGGGCTCGGCCGTGACGCCGTTGGCCTCGAGCACGCCGAGGGCGACCCGCCCACACGGCACCTCGTCGGCGCAGCGCACCCAGGTCGCGTCGACGAGGTCGTCGAGGCCCTCGATCCCGGCTGGGTTGTCGCGCGGGGTGACGATCACCAGCACGTTCGTGGCGAACGCCACGACATCGCCGGAGGCGCCAGCGTCCTCAACGACCTGCATCGAGGCCTGGTCGGCGGTCGAGAGGACGTCGCCGGGTGCCCCGTCGGCAGCCTGCTCGGCGAGGTCGGTGCTGGAGCCGAAGGAGAACTCGACCTCGACGCCCTGCTCCTCCTCGAAGTCGGTCGCGAGCTCCCCGTACACGTCCGTCAGCGACGAGGCCGCGAGCACGGTGAGGGTCTCGCCGTCGTCGCCTCCCCCGCAGGCGGCGAGCGGGGCGAGCACCAGGAGCGCGCCCGCGGCGCGGAGAGTGCGGCCTCGCCGCACGGGAGGGTTCACCGTCACGGCCTCTCGATGACGACGTTGGTCGACTTGACCGAGACGACCGCCCGGGAGCCGGGCTCGAGCCCGAGCTCGTCGGCGGCCTCGGCGCTCATGAGCGACACCATCCGGTAGGGGCCGCAGATCACGTCGACCTGCGCCATGACGGTGTCCTTGACGACCCGGGTGACGATGCCCGGCAGCCGGTTGCGGGCGCTGACGGCGTTGGCGCGCGTGCGCTCCCGGTCGGGTTGGTCGGCCAGCTCGCCGGCCAGCCGGGCCAGGTCGGGCCCGTCGAGCACGGTCCGGCCGCGGTCGGTGCCGGCCGCGAGCCGGCCGCCGTCGACCCAGCGGCGGACGGTGTCGTCGCTGACGCCCAGGATCTCAGCGGCTTCCGCAACTCGGTACGTGTTCACGCTTCCATGGTGACGCAGGTACGGCTGAAAGCACAACGACAGGCCGCAGATGCGCCAGCATCAGGGTGACCGGCAGTGCCGTGGTCACACCTGGGAAACTGACCACGTGAGCGAGCAGCCGAGCAGGTACCAGCGGTCGGCGTCCGGCATGACCGGCGCGATGGTCGTGCTGCTGCTCCTCATCGGAGGGTTCCTCGTGATCCGGTCCCTGGGCCGCGACGACCTCGACGTGCGACCCGAGCCGGTGGAGTACCTCTCGGTCGTCGAGGTGGTGCAGGAGGCCGGCCAGCGCGTGGCCTACCCGCCGGCACTGCCGGAGGGCTGGCGGGCCACGAGCGTGGAGTCGGCACCGGGGAGCGAGGCGGTCTTCGGGCTGGGGATGCTCACCGCGGACGGCACGTTCGCGGGCATCCGCCAGGAGCCGCGTCCGCTCGGCTCCCTGGTCGAGGAGTACGTCGACGAGGACGCCGATGCCGGCGAGGCCGTGTCGGCCGGGACCGGCGACCTCGCGGGGGAGTGGCGCACGTTCACGGACGGCGAGGGCGACACGGCGTTCGGCCTCGAGGGCGAGACGACCGTGCTGGTCTACGGCTCGGCGTCCCGCGAGGACCTGCTCGCCCTCGTGGACGAGCTCAGTCAGGAACCGGTCAGTCCTCCGTCGGGCTGACGGCTTCCAGTCGCGCCCGTGCGCCGTCGAGCCAGGTCTGGCAGACGGTCGCGAGCTTCTCGCCCCGCTCCCACAGTGCCAGCGACTCCTCCAGCGTGAGCCCGCCGGCCTCGAGGCGTCGGACGACCTCGATCAGCTCCTCGCGGGCCTGCTCGTAGGGGATCTCCTCGGTCGCCATCTCTAACCTGCCTCCTCGGTGCGGTCGTGCTCGATCCCGGTCGTGGTCGCCTGCACCCGGCCGTCGACGACCCGGATGCTCACCGCCGCGCCGGCCTCGACCCCGGCCACGGACGTCACGACCTGGCCGGTGGCGTCCTGGAGCACGGCGTAACCCCGCTCGAGGGTCGCCAGCGGTGAGAGGGCGCGCACCCGGGCACGATGGTGGTCGAGGTTGTCGGCGGCGCGGTCGAGCGCGTGGTGGAGCGTGCGGCGGGAGCGGTCGCGCAGGTCGGCGACCTCGGAGGCCCGCTCGGCGACGAGCGTGCGCGGGTCGGCGAGCACCGGCCGCGACCGCAGCGCGTCGAGGCCCTGCTGCTCGCGGGTGAGCAGGCGGGCGACCCCCGCGCGCAGCCGCTCGCGCGCGGTCGTCACGAGCTGCAGCTCCTCCGCGACGTCGGGGACCACCCGCTTGGCAGCGTCGGTCGGGGTCGACGCGCGGACGTCGGCGACCAGGTCGAGCAGTGGGCTGTCGGGCTCGTGGCCGATCGCGGATACCACCGGCGTGCGGACCGCGTGGATCGCCCGGACCAGGCCCTCGTCGGAGAACGGCAGCAGGTCCTCCACCGACCCACCGCCGCGGGCGACCACGATGACGTCGACGTCGGGGTCGCGGTCGAGGCGCTCGACAGCCTCGATCACCTCGAGCGCGGAGCGCTGGCCCTGCATCGCGGCGTAGGCCGTCGCGATCCGAACCGCGGGCCAGCGGCGCCTGGCGTTGTCGACGACGTCACGCTCAGCCGCGGAGCCCGGCGCCGTCACGAGCCCGACGCAGCCCGGGAGGAACGGCAGTCGCCGCTTGAGCGCGGGGTCGAAGAGGCCCTCGGCGGCCAGCAGCTGGCGGCGTCGCTCCAAGCGCGCGAGCAGCTCGCCGAGACCGACCATCCGGATGTCGGAGGCCGCCAGCGAGAGGCTGCCGTTGCCGGCGTAGAACGTCGGCCGGGCCCGGATGACGATGCTGGCGCCCTCGACCAGCGGTGGGTTGAGGGAGTCGAAGAGGGTGCGGGCGCACGTCACCTGGACCGAGACCTCCGCGACCGGGTCGCGCAGCGTGAGGAACACCGTGCCGAGCCCCGGCCGCCGGCTGAACTGCGTGACCTGGCCCTCGACCCAGAGGGTGCCGAGCTGGCCGATCCACTGCGACAGCGCGTTGGAGACCGCCCGCACCGGGGCGGGCGCCTCGGCGGTGGTGTCGCGCAGGGAGGGCACGGCGGCGAGCCTAGTGCTCACTGCCGACCACACTGCCGGCCACACCGCCGACCACACCGCCGACCACGCTGATCTGCCGGACCGTCCGTAGACTCGGGGCCATGACGACCCCCCTCGCCACCCCGCGGCTGCTAGGCCCGGACGAGCGTGCCGTGCTGCTCGCCGCGCCCCGCGGCTACTGCGCGGGCGTCGACCGTGCCGTCGTGACCGTCGAGCAGGCGCTCGACCTGTACGGCGCACCGGTCTACGTCCGCAAGCAGATCGTCCACAACAAGCATGTCGTGTCCGACCTGGAGTCGCGCGGCGCGATCTTCGTCGAGGAGCTCGACGAGGTCCCGACCGGCGCGACCGTGGTGTTCTCCGCCCACGGCGTCTCTCCGGAGGTCCACCGGCAGGCGGGTGAGCGCGACCTCAAGACGATCGACGCGACCTGCCCGCTGGTGACGAAGGTGCATCACGAGGCGAAGCGGTTCGCGGGCGAGGACTACGACATCCTGCTGATCGGCCACGAGGGCCACGAGGAGGTCGAGGGCACGGCCGGCGAGGCGCCCGACCACATCCAGCTCGTGCAGAGCCCCGACGACGTCGCCGGGATCGAGGTGCGCGACCCCGAGAAGGTCGCGTGGCTGAGCCAGACCACGCTCAGCGTCGACGAGACGATGGCGACCGTGGCCGCGATCCGTGAGCGGTTCCCCGCGCTGCTCGACCCGCCGAGCGACGACATCTGCTACGCCACCCAGAACCGCCAGCTCGCGATCAAGGAGATCGCCCGTGACGCCGACCTGGTGATCGTCGTGGGATCGGGAAACTCGTCCAACTCGGTGCGACTGGTCGAGGTCGCGCTCGAGGCGGGCGCCCGCTCGGCGTACCGCGTCGACGACGCCACCGAGATCGACGAGGCCTGGCTCGAGGGGGTCCGCACCGTCAGCGTCACAAGCGGCGCCAGCGTGCCCGAGGAGCTCGTGCAGGGGGTGCTGACGTTCCTCGCCGAGCGCGGCTACCCGGACGCCGAGGCCGTGCACTCGGCGGAGGAGTCGCTGATCTTCGCGCTGCCCAAGGAGCTCCGACGCGACCTGAAGGCCGCCGCCCAGCAGGTGGGCAGCTAGCGTGGCCCGCTACCTCGACGTCCACCCGGTCAACCCGCAGCCGCGGCTGGTGACGCAGATCGTCGAGGCGCTGCGCGAGGACGCGCTGATCGCGTACCCGACCGATTCCGGCTATGCCCTGGGCTGCCAGCTCGGCAACCGCGATGGTCGTGACCGGATCCTGCGGATCCGGCAGCTCGACGACCGCCACCACTTCACGCTGATGTGCAAGGACTTCGCGCAGCTCGGGCAGTTCGTCCACATCGACAACTCGGCGTTCCGGGCGATCAAGGCGGCCACCCCCGGCCCCTACACGTTCATCCTGCCTGCGACCGGTGAGGTGCCGCGGCAGCTGATGCACCCGAAGAAGCGCACGGTCGGGGTCCGGATCCCCGACCACGTCGTGGTGAGCGCCCTGCTCGAGGAGCTGGGCGAGCCGATCCTGACGAGCACCCTGATCCTGCCGGGCGAGGAGGAGGCACGCACCCACGGCTGGGAGATCAAGGAGGAGCTCGACCACCAGGTCGACGTGGTGGTCGAGGCCGGCGAGACGAGCGGCGAGCCGACGACCGTCGTCGACTGGTCGGACGGCTACCCGGAGATCGTGCGCGTGGGCGCGGGGGACGCCGACCGGTTCGTGGCCTGACCGTCGTAGCGGTGTCGGATCGCGAGTACGGCGAGGCACAGCACGTAGCCCGACACCAGGGCGCCGCTGTGGTGGGCCAGGCCGGTGACCACCGACTGGACGAGACCGTCGCGCGGGTGGCCGAGCACCTCGGGCCGCCCGACCTCGACGAGCAGCAGCACGCCGAGCATCAGCAGCGGCGGCAGCACGCCGACGGTGAACGAGTCGCGAGGGCGGACCCGCAGCGCGAGCATCACGCAGAGCGCCACGAAGCACAGGTCGAACAAGAGGCCGAGGTCACCGCCGAGCGCGACGTCGAGCACGACGGCCGTCAATGCGACGGCGACGCCGAGCGCGACCATCTGCCGACCGGGCTCGTGGCCCTGTTCCCACAGGGTCCGCCCGGCCTGTTCCGACCTATCGGGCACGGGTCCACGGTAGGAGGACGTCGTCGTCGTCGGTGGGCGGCGCGCCGAGCGACCGCACCCCGGCCTCGACCTGCCGGGGCGACTCCAGGTCGGCGTCGGTGACCGCCAGGTCGCGGAACCGGCGTGCCGAGACCAGCACCCGGGACTCCAGGCTGCCGATCGCGCTGTTGTAGTGACCCACCGCGGCGGTGAGCGAGCGACCGACCCCGTCGAGGTGGCCCGACAGCGTCGCCAGCCGGTCGTGGAGGTCGCGGCCGAGCCGGTGGATCTCGCGCGCCTGGTCGGCCAGCGCCTCGTGGCGCCAGCCGTGCGCGACCGTGCGCAGCAGCGCGATCAGGGTCGTCGGCGACGCGAGCACGACCTGTCGCTCGGCGGCGTACTCGATCAGGTCACGGTCGGTCTCGAGCGCGACCGCGAGGCACGACTCGGCGGGGACGAACAGCACGACGAACTCGGGAGTCTCGGGCAGCGCTCGCCAGTAGGCCTTGGAGCTCAGCGCGTCGACGTGCTGCCGCAGCTGGCGAGCGTGGCGGGTCAGCGCGTCGTCACGGCGGGCGCGGTCGTCGGTCGTGGTGGCGTCGAGGTAGGCGTCGAGCGGCACCTTGGCGTCGACCACCACCTGCCGACCGCCGACGAGGTGCACGACCAGGTCGGGGCGGAGCGAGCCGCCGGCCACCCGCAGCTGCTCGGTGAAGTCGCAGCGGTCGACCAGGCCGGCCAGCTCCACGGCTCGCCGGAGGTGGAGCTCGCCCCAGCGACCGCGCACCTGCGGCCGGCGGAGGGCCGTGGTCAGGCCGCGGGTCTCCTGCTGCAGCTCGGTCAGGTGGTGGCGGAACTCGCCCTGCCACGACGCGCGCTCGCGGTCGATCTCGATCAGCTGGTCGCTGAGCCGGTCGAGCCCCTGCATCACCTCGGCCTGCTCGACCAGGCCGGCCGCGGCCGAGGGGCGTGAGCGTGCGCCGAACCAGCCCAGGGCGGCACCGACCGCCCCGCCCACCAGCAGGCCGGCGAGCAGCACCGCGAGCGTCGTCCAGGTGTCCATGTGACGAATGGTGCACGAGGGCACTGACAACCCCGGTCGACCGATCGCTGTAACGCCGGGTCACCGGCTGTTCCCACGGAGCCGCAACACGGTGGGAACACTGGATGACCCGGCGTTACATGCTCTCGGGCCGGCCTCCGGCAAGATGTGACAGCGATGGAGCCCGCAGCGACCGACCAGCGACCCCCGGCGGGAGCACGCCGGGGTACCGGGCTGCTGGCAGCGGGGTCGGTGGTCAGCGGGGTCCTCGCCTACGTCTTCTTCGCGCTCGTCACGCGCGCCCTGGGCGCGGAGCCGGCCGCGCCGGTGGCGGTGCTCTGGGCGTGGTGGAGCTTCGCAGCCGCCGCCTTCACGTTCCCGGTCCAGCACTGGATCTCCCGCACCGCGGCGACGAGCGCGGGCGAGGCCGCCGTACGACGCGGGCTGCCGCGCGTGGCCGGTCTGGTGACCGCGGTCTCGGCCGTCGCCGGTGTGGTCGCCTGGCTCGCGCGCGATCGCCTCTTCGGCCCCGACGGCACCTGGTTCCCGCTGCTCGTCGTCGCCGTCGGCGTCTGCTCCGGAGCGCTCGGGCTGGCCCGCGGGACGCTCAGCGGCCGGCACCGGTTCGGCGCCGTCGGGGTCGGGCTGGTGCTGGAGAACGGGCTGCGCTGCGTGGTCGCCGCGATCCTGATGGGCGCCGGCAACGGGCACCCGGCGAGCTACGGCCTCGCCCTCCTAGCCGGGTACGCCGCGATCGGGCTGCGTCCGTCGGCGCTCCTGCCGCGGACGACCGGCAGCGGTGAGCACGGCGACCCGCTCGCGTTCGTCTCCGGCGCGTCGGCCGGCCAGCTGGTCGCCCAGGTCACGCTCACCGGCGGGCCGGTGCTGCTCGCCGCGGTCGGCGGGGCCCCGGCCGAGGTGACGGCCCTCTTCGCCGCACTGGCACTGTTCCGGGCGCCCTACACGCTCGCGATCGGGCTGGTCGCCCCGCTGACGGGTCGACTCACGCAGCTCGTCGAGGCCGGCCGGCATGACACCCTGCGGCGGGTGCGCGAAGCCGTCGCTGCCGTCACCCTGTTCGTCGCGCTCGTGGGTGGGCTGCTCGCGGCCTGGCTCGGCGACGCCGTGCTGGAGCTGGTCTTCGGCGAGGGAGTGCGGCTCGGCGCCGGCCTCACGGCGGTCGTCGCGATCGGCTCGGTCTTCGCGTTGGCCAACCTGGTCCTCACCATCGGCCTGCTCGCCCGCGGCCGGCCGGGGGCGGCCGCCCAGGTGTGGCTAGCCGCGGCACCGCTCGGGGCGCTGACGATGGTGCTGCTGTCGAGCGACGAGGTGACCCGCACCTGCTCGGCATTCCTGGTGGCTGAGGCCGGAGCATGGCTCGGGTTCCTGCTCGTCGAGTGGCGGGCGGATCGCGTCCGATAGCAGGCAGTGGCGTGGCGGAGGGTCAGGTGGCCAGGCACACGCACCGCGGGTGAAGAATGGCTGACGGGGATGCGCAGGCTGATGGCCGTACCACTCGGGGTACTGCCGGCGGCGCTCCGGGAACCACGACCACGGCTCCCTGGATCAAGCCGGTTACGAGGGGACGTGCCGCACCCGTGGGGCTGGGGTGGCACCTGTCGGACCGACGTGTCCTCCGAGGTGGAGGAGACCTCCCAACGGGTGGTGACTCTCAGCGGTAGAGACGAGTCGAACTGCACGTACGAGACGTGCACCGGGGCGCTCACCCGGTAGCTAAGCGCTCCTGACCGCTGCCACCAGCGCCTCGGCGACCCGCTCCACGTCGGACGCCGACAGCGTGTTGAAGAACGGCAGCCGCACCAGTCGCGCGCTCACGTCGCTCGACACCGGGCAGTCGGTCGGACGCGCAGCGAACCGGCGCCCGCCGGCCGAGTCGTGCAGCGTCACGTAGTGGAACGTGGTCGCGATGCCCTGCTCGCGCATCGAGGTCATCACGTGAGGCCTCATCGTCGACTCGGGGAGCAGCACGTGGAACAGGTGGTAGGCCGGGTCGCAGCCGTCGGGCACGACCGGCAGCCGGAGTCCGAGCTCCTCGGCCGGGCCGGCCAAGGCGGCGGCGTACCCCTCCCACACGCCGCGGCGCCGGGCCTGGATCGACTCGGCCTCCTCGAGCTGACCGAGCAGGTACGCCGCGAGGGTGTCGGAGAGCCCGAACGAGGACCCGGTGTCGCGCCACGAGTACTTGTCGACCTGGCCGAGGAAGAACGCCTGCCGGTCGGTGCCCTTGTCGTAGAGGACCCGGGCGCGGTCGACGTCCGCGCGGTCGTTGAGCAGCAGTGCGCCGCCCTCGCCGCAGACGAAGTTCTTCGTCTCGTGGAACGAGAGGCTGGCGAACCGGCCGAGGCTGCCCAGCGGTTCGCCCTGGTAGGCGCCGAACAGACCGTGGGCCGCGTCCTCGACGACGACGACGTCCGGGCGTCCGGCCAGCGCGAGGCGGACGCCGCCCATGTCGCACGCCACTCCCGCGTAATGGACCACCACGACTGCTCGCACGCTGTCGTCGAGCAGCGCGGCCAGGTGCGCGGGGTCGATACCCAGGGTGTCCGGCTCGATGTCGCAGAACAGGATCTTCGCCCCCTGACGGGCGAACGCGAGCGCGCTGCTCGTGAACGTGAACGAGGGCACGATCACGGTGTCGTCAGGACCCAGGTCGAGCAGCATCGCACTCAGCTCGAGCGCGGCCGTGCACGACGTCGTGAGCAGCACCTCCTCGGCGCCGGTGGCCTCCTGGAGCAGCGCGCCGGCGCGCTGGGAGAAGGGTCCGCCGGACGACGTATGGCCGCCGGCCATCGACCCGGCGACGTACTCCAGCTCCCGGCCGGCCAGCTCGGGGACGTTGAACGGGATGTCGGACACTCAGTCCTCCTCGCGTGCAGGGGTGGATGCGGCGTCCCAGGGCAGGTCGCGGCCGAGCAGCTCGGCCAGCGCGGCGTCGCTCTCGCGGTAGTGCTCGCGGAGCTCGGCCTCGAGCTCCTCGTCCAGCGGCTCGGGCGTGGTGCTGCTCGCGTTCACCGGGTCGTCACCGAGGGCCGGCCGGAACGTGTCGTCCACGCCGAGCCAGCGGTAGAGGTCGCCGGTGACCCCGGGACCGGTCAGCAGCTCTTCGAGGAACTGCACCCGGACGTCGAACCGGCCGACCCAACGGGCCAGGTCGTCGACGTACCGCCCGCGGGCGACGTAGGCGAACGGGGAGACCGACGACACCGTCCGGTCCCACTCCTGCTCGCCGGCGAGGTCGGCCCGCAGCGCCACGGCGAGCGACCGCGGCTCGACGCCGTGGTCGCGGCTGAACCTCCAGTTCGAGACCGCGCGCGCCACGGGGTCGCGCAGCTGGACCAGGATCTTCGGGGTGCCCAGCGTGGCCGCCACGCGGTCGGGGACCTCGGGGACCTCGAGGTAGGACGTGCTCTTCTCGCCCAGCACCTCGGCGTCGCCCGCGTGCCCGAAGAACTCCTCGACGTACGCCGCGGCGTCGACCGGCTCCGGCCGCAGGAAGACCTTCGGCTCCGGGCGCGTCGGCCGGGCCATCGCGACCTGCGGGTGCGCGGCGAGCGCGTCGTGGAGGTAGGTCGTGCCGCACCGCTGGGCGCCGACGACGAGGAGGTGACGGGTCACCGGCCCACCCGCTGGACGACGTGGAACGGCTCCTGCGTGCTGACGGTCTGGAGGGTCCGCACGACGTACTCCCCGATCATCGAGATCAGCGCGATGATGAAGCCGGAGAACAGCGCGACCAGCACCATCGTCGAGGTCCAGCCGGGCACGACCGAGTCGCGCACCAGGCCCCGCACGACCAGGAAGCCGCCGAGCAGGAAGCTCAGGCCGGAGATCGCGAAGCCGAGCGTGGCCGCGGCCCGCAGCGGCCACGAGCTGTAGCTGAACAGGATCGTCAGGACCAGCCGCAGGATCCGCACCATGCTGTAGGTGCTCTTCCCGATCGGCCGCGGGTCGTGGCGCACCAGCACGTTGGCGCGGTCGCCGGAGAAGAGCAGCGCCTGGCCGGTGATGTAGGGGTACGTCGTGCGAGAGGCGACGATCCGGTCGACGACGTCGCGGCGCAGGATCCGGAAGTTCGAGACGACCAGGTCGGCGGGCTTGCCGAAGATCCGGCTGTTCATGACACCGATCAGCTTGCTGCCGAGGCGGCGGATGCCGCCGGCGGCCTTCTGCTCGAACTGCCCGAACACCACCTCGTGGCCGACCATGGCGGCGTCGATCAGGACCAGCGCCTGGTCGGGCGGGTTCTGAAGGTCGTCGTCCATGGTGATGACGTAGTCGCCGCCGGCCTCGGTGAACCCGGCCAGGTTCGCGTAGTGCTGGCCGTAGTTGCGCATCAGGTTCAACGCCACGACGTTCCCCAGCCGGGCGGCACGCTCGGAGATCACCTGCCAGCTGCCGTCGGAGCTGCCGTCGTTGACGAGGATCAGCTCGTACCGCAGCCCCGCCTCGGTGAACGTCTCGACGACCCGGTCGATGGTGTCGCCGACGATCGGCTCGCTGTTGAAGACCGGGATCACGATCGTGTAGGTGAAGCTCGTCCGGTCGAGCGGCTCGGTCATGCGAGGGATCGTGTCACAGCGAGGGGCCGGCCTCACATCGGCGGCGGCCCGGCCGCCACGATCTCCTCCAGCTCGGCGAGCCGCTCCGCGCCGAGGGAGCGGTGGGCGTACCAGGTCACCAGCTGGGTGCGCCCCAGCTCGACGTACTCGGCCTCGAGCGCGGGGGTGGCCCAGTCGTACCAGGTCGGGTGGTCCATGGTGACGAACGTCGGCTCGTCCTCGGCGATCTGCGCGCCGATGGCAGCGAGCCCGCCCGGCCGGGTCGCGTCGAGGTACTCCTGGAGCCCGGCGATGAACATCTGGTCGCGGATCGGGTTGCGCAGGTTTCCCAGCACGAGCGGTTGCGGCGCGCCGATCGACTGCACGGTGGCGTCCGGGCCTGCGGTCGCCAGGAGGTCCTCCGTGACGTCGCGGAGCGGCTCGAGGTTGTCCGCACGCGTGTCGGCGGCGGTGACCCCGGACGCCACCAGCCCCACGACGGCGTACGTCGCCACCGTCGGGACCACGGCGCCCGCCGGCAACCGACGCGCGAGCAGCAGCACGGCGCCCCCGAGGCCCACCGCCGCCACCGGGAAGACGAACACGGCGTCTGCCCAGCCGTTGAAGACCCGGAAGCACCACACGATGCTGGCGAGCGTGGCCACACCGAACGCAACCACGGCCACCTGCGCCCCGTTCGTTCGGTCGAGCCCACGCAGCCGGAGCGCGCCGAGCACCATCGAGGCGAGCAGCCCTGCGAGCAGGATCCACAGCGACCAGCCGAAGGCGTCCACCAGCTCCTGTAGCTCCTCGCGCAGGAACTGGCGCAGACCCGACTGACGGGTGTACTCGGCATTGATCAGGTAGAAGCCCTCGAGGAATTCACGGAAGGCTCCCACCGCAGCGAAGTAGGCGCAGATCAGTGCGGTCGGGATGATGCCGCCGACGGCGAACCGGGCGAGCGCGCCGAGCAGCTCGCGGCGCGGCAGCGCGAGCGTCGCCGCCAGGATCATGACCGCACCGGCGACGAAGACCGGCTGCCAGGTCAAGGTCGCGAGCGCGACCGTCGCGCCCCCCCACAGCCACCGGCGGTGGACCACCGCCAGCATGGTGAGGACGACGAACAGCATCATCGTGGTCTTCTCGCGCGGGCCGCCGGTCGCATAGACCACGAAGCCCTGGAGCAGGAGAAGGGTGGTCGCCGTCGCGGCGCCGGCGAGCCGCGACTCGAACGCGTCGCGCCCCGCGACGTACATCAGCCAGACCGCCGCGACGGAGAGCACCATCATCAGTGCGCGCTGGGTGAGCAGGTCGTCGGTGCCGACGACCCGGGCGATCGCGGCGCCGATGCCGGGCACGATGTGGGCCAGCGGGCCGGCCCGGTTCAGGACGCTGACGTACGGCGGCTCGCCCTCGGCGAACTGCTGGCCGCTGTAGGCGTAGAGGGCGAGGTCACGGGTCAGCGTGCCCCCGAAGCCGTGCAGCAGGAAGATCACGGTCCCCGCGAGGGCGAACAGGGGTCCCCACGGGTCGAGTCGGCGCACGAGGCCGCAGCCTAGGTCACCCGGTCGGGTGGCCCGTACGCCCGGGCTGGTCACGCGTCGGTCAAGAATCACCCATTTCTCCCGGTTTTGCGCCCAGGGGTCTTGCCGCTCCCCCGCCTCGACGCATATACAGGTGCTACCGGTCCGAGGCAGTCGGGGGACCGGAGTCGTCATGTCTATCAGGGGAACGACATGTCCTTTGTCTCGCGCCGCGTCCTGCGCGCACCACTCATCGGGGCCACGCTCGCCGCGGTCGCCGCCGCGGCAGCCGGACTCGCGCCGGCGTCGGCGGACATCGCGCAGCCGACCGTGGTGTCGGCCAACCCGGCGAACTACACGCCGGCGCTGGTCGGGGTCACCGGTCAACCGAAGCCGATCGTCGACGCCATCGCGGTCTCCGGCAACACCGTCGCCGCGGGCGGCCGCTTCACGCGGCTGACCCAGGGCGGCACGACGTACGCGCGCAACAACCTTGTGCTCTTCGACGCCGACGACGGCCAGGTCCGGGCACAGGCGCTCAACCCGAACAACCGGGTCTGGGCCGCGGCCGCCAGCGGGGGCTGGATCTACGTCGGCGGACAGTTCACGTCGATCGGTGGGACGAACAAGCGCAGCATCGCGCGGATCAACGCCTCGACCGGGCAGGTGGATCCGGGCTTCACGTCCGCGGTCCGCGGCCGGGTGAACGTCCTGGTCGTGGCCAACGGCCGGCTCTACGCCGGCGGCAGCTTCGGTGCGAAGCTGGTCGCCCTCAACCTGGAGACCGGCGCCAACACCGGGCACTTCAACCTCAACATCACCGACCAGCTCCCCAACTCCTGGGGCAGCGTCACCATCCTCGGGATGGCCGTCAACCCGGCCGGCACCCGGCTGGTGGCCACCGGCAACTTCCGCCAGGTCGCTGGCCAGGCGCGGAGCCGACTGTTCGTCGCCAACGTCTCCGGCGCGCAGGCGACCCTCGACCCGTGGTACTACGACCGGTTCGCGAGCCCGTGCAGCTCGACCCACCCGCGCCGGATCGCCTACCTGCAGGGGGTCGACTTCTCACCCACCGGCAGCCACTTCTCGGTAGCCGCCACGGGACAGATCCCGCGGTCGGGCGACCTGTTCGAGACGGTCTGTGACGCGGTCGGCCGGTTCGCGATGAGCAACGACAACGCGCCGCAGTGGATCAACTACACCGGCGGTGACAGCGTCTGGGCGGTCTCCGACACGGGTTCGGCCGTCTACACCCAGGGTCACTTCCAGTGGCTCGACAACCCGTTCGGCTTCGCCAGTCGCGACGGCGGCGGCGCTGCGCGGCGGCTCGGCATCGGCGCGATCAACCCGACCACCGGGCTCGCCCTGCCGTGGGCGCCGCCGAAGCGGGCCGCGATCGGCGGGCGCCCGCTGGTCGCGACGAGCGCCGGGCTCTGGGTGGGCAGCGACAGCCTCCGCTTCAACGGCGAGCCGAGGCGGGGGATCGCGTTCGCTCCGCTGCCCTGAGTGGGCTGGGACACCAAACGGACACGATTCGTCCACGGGTGGCGAACTTCCGCCGCGTTCTCCTTGCTGGTCGCCCGTCGGGGGCCTATACACAGGGGAAGGGTTCGGGTCGGTCCCTATCAGGTCGGCCTGTGCTCACGTGTCGTCATGCACAGGGGGGAAACGACATGTCCTTGAAACCACGCCGCGTCCTGCGGGGTCCGCTCGTCGCTGCCGGCGCCTTGGTCCTGGCGGCCACGTCCGTCGCCTTGACACCGGCGTCGGCGGACACGCCGCATCCGACCGTCGTGTCGGACAATCCGGCGAACTACACGCCTGCCCTCGTGGAGGTGGACGGCCAGCCGAAGCCGATCGTCGACGCGATCGCGGTCTCCGGCAACACGGTCGCCGCGGGTGGTCGGTTCACGCGCCTCACGCAGGGCGGCACGACGTACAACCGCCAGAACCTGGTGCTGTTCGACGCCGACGATGGCGAGGTTCGGGGTGAGCTCAACGCCAACAACCGGGTCTGGGCGGCCGCGTCCTTCGGCGACTGGATCTACGTGGGCGGGCAGTTCACCGCGATCAACGGCGTCACGAGGCGCAGCATCGTCCGCATCAACGCCACGACGGGCCAGGTCGACCCCGGGTTCAGGTCCGCGATCCGGGGCCGGGTCAACGTGCTGGTCGTCGCCAACAACATGCTGTACGCCGGCGGCAGCTTCACCCAGAAGCTGGTCGCCCTCAACCTGACCACGGGCGCCAACACCGGGACCTTCGACCTCCCCATCACCGACCAGCTGCCCAACTCATGGGGGAGCGTCACCATCCAGGGGATGGCGATCAACCCGGCGGGCACCCGGCTGGTCGCGACCGGCAACTTCCGCCAGGTGGATGGCCAGGCCCGCAGCCGGTTCTTCATGGCCGACCTCGCCGGCGCTCAGGCCACGCTCGACCCGTGGTACTACCCACGGTTCGCGAGCCCGTGCAGCTCGACCCACCCGCGGCGGATCGCCTACCTCCACGGCATCGACTTCTCGCCGGACGGGACCTACTTCGCCGTTGTCGCCACGGGGCAGATCCCGCGATCCGGTGACTTGGACGAGACCGTGTGTGACGGGATCGGGCGGTTCAACATGAACAACGACGATGCGCCGGCGTGGATCAACTACACCGGCGGCGACAGCGTCTGGTCGGTCTCGGTCACGGGCGCCGCCGTCTACGCGCAGGGCCACTTCCAGTGGCTGGACAACCGGTGCGGGTTCGCGAGCAGGCCGTGCGGTGACGCCGTGCAGCGGCTCGGCATCGGGGCGATCGACCCCGCGACAGGGAGGGCCCTGCCGTGGGCGCCCCAGAAGCGCGCCGAGATCGGCGGTCGCGCGCTGGTCGCGACGAGCGCCGGCCTGTGGGTCGGTAGCGACAGCCTGGGCTTCAACGGCGAGCCGCGGCGGGGCATCGCCTTCGCGCCCCTGCCTTAGCCGTCAGCGGTCCTCGAGGTCGACGACGACGGGGGCGTGGTCAGAAGCACCCGCCCCCGCTCGTTCGTCGCGGTCGATGAACGCCCCGGTGACGCGCTCGGCGAAGCCGGGCGACCCGAGCACGAAGTCGATCCGCATGCCGCGGTTGCGCTCGAAGCGCTGCCGGTAGTAGTCCCAGTACGTGTAGACCTCGGGTCCGGGCGCGTGCGGCCGTACGACGTCGGCGTACCCGTCCTCGACGAAACCGGCGAACGCCGCCCGCTCGGGAGGGGTCACGTGGGTGTCCTTGGCGAACGCGGCCATGTCGAAGACGTCGTCGTCCTGCGGGGCGATGTTCCAGTCGCCGACGAGGGCGGTGGGGGCGCCGGTCCAGTCGCGAGCCGCGTCGCGCAGCCACGCCAGCCAGTCGAGCTTGTAGACGTAGTGCGGGTCGCCGGGCTTGCGGCCGTTGGGGACGTAGAGCGACCACACCCGGACCCCACCGCACGTGGCGCCGATCGCGCGGGCCTCGGCCTCGGTCGGGTCGCCCCAGCCGGGCATGCCGGGGAAGCCGACCTGGACGTCGTCGAGGCCCACCCGGCTGACGATGGCGACGCCGTTCCACTGGTTGTAGCCAGCCGACGCGACGTCGTACCCCATCGCCTGGAGCCCCATCAGGGGAAGCTGGTCCTCGCGGGCCTTGGTCTCCTGCAGGGCGAGCACGTCGACGTCGTGGCGTTGGAGGAAGGCCTCGACCCGGTCGATGCGGGAGCGGAGCGAGTTGACGTTCCAGGTGGCGAGCCGCACGGGTCGAGCCTAGGACGATCCGTCGGCGTCGTGCCCGGCCCGAGCGCGACGCGCCGCCCAGACGTCCTCGCGGATCGCCCGGACCGTCGCGGGGTCCAGGTCCGCGCGCACGAAGGTCCGCCACTCCTGGTGTCCACCCAGGCGGGCGGGCCCGCTGACCTTGACGTACGACTCCAGCAGAGGGCCGACGAAGGCACCAGGATTCTTCGTGGACATGAACACGACGTCCGGCTGCTCGGTGATGAGCCAGGCGACGTAGCCGTTCAGCCCTCCGGCCCACTGCGTCGCGACGTAGTCGCGCATGCCGTGGTCGAAGAGCACGACCCGACTGATGCTCGTGCTCCGGGTCAGTACCAGGGGCTGGGTGGCCTCGAAGCTGAACACCGTGGCGTCCTCCGGGAGGTGGCGCATCACGCCCTCCGCGAGCGCGCGCTGGTCGACGAGCTCGGTCGAGTGCCGGCTCATGGTGTGGTCGAACGTCAGGACGGCACAGATCGCGAACCAGCCGGCGACCGCTCCGGCCAGGAGCCGTCGGGCACGGACCCGCCGGGCGCCCCGGACGCGATGGGCCAGGACCCCGCACCCGCCCCCGAGGCCGAGGGCGGCCAGCGGGTAGAGGGTGAGGCCGTCAGGGGCGTGGTTGAAGGCGATCCCGCACCACGTCAGGGTCCCGACGGTCGCCAGCGCCAGGGCCACCAGGTTCGACGCTCGTCGGGGGGCCGTGCGCCGGACCCGGATCGCCGCGATGCCGAGGGCGAGGGACACGAGGCACCCGACGAGGACCGTCACGAGGGTCCAGCCCAGGCCTTCGTACAAGGCGTCGAGCACCCGTCCCGGTCTCACGAAGGCCCCGGTCTGTCGGGTGTGGGACGCGTTGACGGTCCAGTAGCCCTCGACGAAGGCGTCGAAGGCGCCCATGAGCCAGAAGCCAGCCACGGTCGCGCCCAGCGTGGCCAGTCCGCCGCCGGCGTACCACGCCGCAGCCCGGGCCCGGGCCCGGAGGCCACCGGGCACGGTCAAGACCAAGAGTGCCGCGGCTGGAGCGAGGGTGACCAGGACAGGCTGCCACGTGAGCGTCGCCACCGCCGTCGCCACTCCGGCCCACAGCCAGCGGCGCCGGACCAGGAGCAGCAGCGCGACCAGCAGCGCGGTCATCATCGGCAGCTTCGCCTCGGGCCCTCCGGTGGCCGTCACCGCCAGCACCTGGATGCTCAAGAGCGCGGCGGCGGCGGTCACGCCGGCCAGCCGCGAGCCGAACACGGTGCGCCCGAGGAGGTAGACGAGGGCGGGCGCACTGACGGTCAGGGCGAGGTACAGCAGCTTCGCGCCCATCACGTCCCCTGCGCCGAAGAAGCGTCCGAGCTCGACGCCCAGCGCCGGCAGGAGGTGGGAGAAGGGTCCACTCCGGTTCAGCACGGCGACGTAGGGTGGCTCACCCGCTGCGACCTGCTGACCGGCGTACAGGTAGAGAGCAGGATCCCGCGCGAGGGGCGCGTGCAGGCCGCGGGCGCCCCAGACGACGATCGCGGTGACGACCAGCGCTGCTGGTAGCGGGTCCGACCGTCGCAACCATGCCGTCGCCGCACCCACCCCGTCCACGCGCCGAGGGTCGCACACGGCTCCGGCCCGGTGCGGCAGGCGAGCCCCTGGCGGCGGCTGGGGTTGCCTCATTTCTGTGCATCGCAGATTTGTGAACGAACCGAACCCTGGCCCCGCGTCCGGATACCGGGTTTCACTGCGAAGCGTCCTGTACCCCGACGAAGGAAGTTCGATGACCTCACGCAAGCTCCGCACCCTCTCCGCGATCACCGTCGCGACGGGTGCGCTGACGCTGTCGATGCTGCCCGCGACCGCGGTCACGCAGTACGGCGACGCCCCGACCTACCAGGAGTTCCGCTCCACCACGTTCGTGGACACGGACTCGCAGTACATCGTGAACGGCGACGAGCCGGTCTCGACCGACGGCAGGCTGCGCCAGTTCTACGACGACATGGTCGGCGACAAGCACACCGGCAAGCAGCTCGAGGGCGGCCTCATCGTCAACCGGGTCAACGGGCAGGACGACAAGTGGAGCGCCTCGCAGGCGCTCAACCTCACCTACTGCGTGAGCACCAAGTTCGGCAGCGACCACTCCCGCATGGTCACCGCCATGGCGAGCGGTGCCGGCCAGTGGGAGGCGGCCTCCTCGAAGGTCAACTTCGTCTACGTGCCCGCCCAGGACGCGAGCTGCAACACCCGGAACAAGAACGTGCTGTTCTCGGTGGAGCCGGTGAACACCAACTCCTACATCGCCCGCGCGTTCTTCCCGAGCAGCCCGAAGCGCTCGCGCAACGTGCTCGTCGACAACTCGATCTGGACCTCCGGCTCGTGGACGCCGTCCAACATCGTGGCCCACGAGCTCGGCCACACGCTCGGCTTCCGGCACGAGCACACCCGCCCCGAGTCCGGTACCTGCTTCGAGGACAACAACTGGCGGCCGCTGACGCCGTACGACGCGGCGTCGATCATGCACTACCCGCAGTGCAACGGCTCCTCGGACGACCTGAGCATGACCGACCAGGACCGCGCCGGCATCCGGGCCCTCTACGGCTCCTGACCGCGCTCCACTGATTGGGAGGGCCGCGGGCGGCGGACCTAGACTCGCCGCCCGTGGCCCTCACCATCGGCATCGTCGGACTCCCCAACGCGGGAAAGTCCACCCTCTTCAACGCCTTGACCAAGAACGACGTGCTCGCGGCGAACTACCCGTTCGCGACGATCGAGCCGAACGTCGGTGTGGTCGGTGTCCCCGACGAGCGGCTCCCGCAGCTGGCCGAGCTGTTCGGGTCCGCCCGCGTCCTGCCCGCCACCGTGGAGTTCGTGGACATCGCCGGCATCGTCCGCGGCGCGAGCGAGGGCGAGGGTCTCGGCAACAAGTTCCTCTCCCACATCCGGGAGTCCGCGGCGATCTGCCAGGTCACCCGGGTCTTCCGCGACGAGGACGTCACCCACGTCGATGGCAAGGTCGACCCCGCCAGCGACATCTCCACCATCCAGACCGAGCTGATCCTCGCCGACCTGCAGACGGTAGAGAAGGCGATCCCGCGGCTGGAGAAGGAGGCGAGGGGCAAGAAGGAGCTCGGCCCGGTGGTCGCGGCCACGAAGGAGGCGCTCGCGGCACTGGAGGCGGGCACCCCGATCAGCCAGACCTCGATCGACCGCGCCGCGCTGCGCGAGCTGATGCTGCTCACCGCGAAGCCTTACCTCTACGTCTTCAACTGCGACGCCGACGAGCTCGCCGACGACGATCTCAAGCAGAAGATGCGCGACCTCGTCGCCCCCGCCGAGGCGATCTTCCTCGACGCCAAGTTCGAGTCGGAGCTCGTGGAGCTGGGCGACGACGACGAGGCGCGCGCGATGCTCGCCGAGATGGGGGTCGACGAGCCTGGCCTCGACCAGCTGGCCCGGGTCGGCTTCGACACCCTCGGCCTGCAGACCTACCTCACTGCCGGCCCCAAGGAGTCGCGCGCCTGGACGGTCCGGAAGGGCGCCACCGCCCCCGAGGCGGCCGGCGTCATCCACACCGATTTCCAGAAGGGCTTCATCAAGGCCGAGATCGTCTCCTTCGACGACCTGGTCGCCGCGGGCTCGATGCAGAAGGCCAAGGAGGCGGGCCGAGTCCGGATGGAGGGCAAGGACTACGTCATGCAGGACGGCGACGTGGTGGAGTTCCGCTTCAACGTGTGAATCCATGCGTTTGCGCAGGTCGGGGGGTGTGACCCCTCCAGTCCGCACGGAGTCCGCATCTGCTTCTCCATCGCTTCCTTGAAGGTGGTCGGCGGATCGATCGCCTTGATCTGGCGCGACGGGGCTCGCGTCAGACGCGTCTATCGAGTCGGCAGTTCTGCTCGTTGTAGTGGCAAGGCATGCACTGTGGCGCCATCGGCAGCACGTCGAGGCGGTCCTCCGGAATCGGTCGGGCGCAGGTCCCACACTTCCCGTAGACCCCCCGGTCCATCCGGTCGAGGGCAGCATCGATCTCGGCCAGCGCGGTAGTCGCCGCCATGTGGAGCGCACGCTGGACGCTGTCCTGCGGCGTTTCGGCCGGCTCGCGATCGACGGCAGCCAGCTGCTCGAGTCGGAACATCCGCGCGTCGAGGAGCTGTTCCCGTCGTTCGCGGTGCCTGTCGTCGTCGGGTGCCGAGTCGTACGCGGGCAGGGGCATCGTGGCCATCTCGCGCTCCTCCTTGCTGTCGTAACCGGGTCGGGCCGGTGCGCAACGCGCCGGCATCCGTACTGGGTCGTTTGTCCATCGTCCCTGCCGGGAAGCCGACACCCCAGAGCAAAGCTCGGACGATCCAGAGACGAAACACTGCCGAGTCCCGGCAACTTCCTGAGTTGCCCATCCGAGCGACAATGCAGCATGACCCACTCCACGTCGCCGGATCCCCCAGGGGGCCCAGAACTCCCAGCGCCTCGAGAGCTGACCGAGGTGGTCGAGCAGGTCGCACAGCGCCTTGTCAGCGGCGAGGCAGATCTTTCCCCCGCGGACATCAGGGCACTGCAGCGAGTCGGATCCTCCGCTGCCGAACGTGGTCTCTCCGCCATGGAGGTCGTTGAGCTCTACCTCACCACCGCGGCTCGGGTCTGGCACACCGCCGAGGAATCGGTCGCTGATCCTCCGCCCGCGGCTCAGACGCTCCTGACCGCAATGCGGGCCGTCGTACCCGCGCTCATCGAGGGTTACCAGAACACCGGCCGCCGGATCATCCGCCAGGAGGAGGCAGCCCGACTGGAACTCGTCGACGACCTCATCCGCGGTGACGCCGACATCGCCGGCCTGGTGGAGCGCTCTGAGCCGTTCGGGCTCGACCTCGGAGCCCAACACCAGATCGTCCTGGCAGAACCACGCGGCGGCGGGGAAGCAGGCCCGCTCGATGAAGCCACACTGAGCCGCACAGTCACCGCGCACTACGGCGAGCGCGACACCCTCGTGACCAGGCGGAGCCGTCAACTCGTCGCTCTCATCCCAGCACGACGAGCGGACTCGGACGTAGATGATCCCGCGCGGCGGCTACACCGAGTGCTTCGCCGCTCCACCCCCGGACGATCATGGCGCCTCGCGGTGGGGCGTCCCTATGCGGGCGCGCACGGCATCGCCCGTTCCTACCAGGAGGCGCGCGAGGCCATCACCTTGGTCGAGCGGCTCCACCCCGAGGCGGACCTCGTACCGACCAGGAACCTGCTCATCTACCGAGTGCTCGGCCGCGACCGGGCTGCCCTGACCGATCTCGTCGAGAGCGTCCTGGTTCCGCTCCAGCAGGCCCGGGGTGGCGCTGGACCGTTGGTGGCGACGCTCGAGGCCTACTTTGATGCCGGTGCCGTGGCGACTGAGACCGCCCGAAGGCTCCACGTCTCGGTCAGGACGGTCACCTACCGACTGGACCGGGTCGCAAGCCTCACCGGATACCACCCGGCCATCCCCACCGAGCGACTCACCCTCCAGGCCGCGGTGCTCGGCGCCCGACTACTGCCCTGGCCACCCCCGCCGACCTGAAGCGGTGTCAACGCATCGTGCGGTGCCGCGACGTATTGCGCCGCGAGCGGTCGTGGTCGGCGATCCCGCGGAGGGCTGACCATCAGGAGTCGCGCCGAGTCGCCGTAGCCAGCTTGGCCGAGAACGGGATCGTCAACGGCTCGCCCGGTGCTTCCCCGGCCACGACCTCCTCGAAGGCCGACCGGATCGCGGGCCGGTCTGCAAGCAGCTGGCCGCTGACGAGCGCGGCCGAACGGACGGTGCCCCGGACTGCTGCGTTCCAGTCGCTCTCCAGCGACTCAACCGTGCGTTTCGGACTCGACGGTGCGGACCACGGGTCTGTCGAGGCTGTTCCTTGGAGGAAGACGTGCTCGGGAACCCCCCCAAACGGTCACGCGACCCTTCCGGCACGAGGACGCGTGCCAGCTCGGCCACGTCGACCCCCGATCGAGTGAGCACCGCGGCCCGGCCCTGAGTTTGCCCGGCGCAGGCGACATCGAGCAGTCGGCATCCCGGAGCGACTGCGAGCGCGTCGAGGATCGGGTCAACGAGCCGATCGGTGATCGGGACGACGGACCGCGGTAGGCGCCCTTCCGCCCACCGAGGTGCGAGCCTTGTTGTCGTTGGGGTCGGGCTTGGGGATGAATCGCTGGCCGGTGGGCGAGTGCGACTTGGAGATTCCGACATGACACACCCCTCACCACACGGACAACACGAGAACCAGTCCGAGCACCAGCGTCACCCACCAGACCATCGCGCCCGTCGTCCATGGCTCAGCAAGCCAACCACGAGGCCGCAACGGCCGGACGACGACGGCGAAGACGCCTTCCGCACGGCTCTGCAGCGGCCTGCCTACTTCTTCCCGGAGCCGCAGCATGCCGCCTTCGGCTGCGTGCCAAAGCCCCGGGGTGAGCTTGCGGTAGACCACGTCGAAGTCCAGGTTCACTGACCGCAGCTCCGGCGGGTACAGGCCGGTGCGGATCAGCAAGGTGAAGGCGAGGGACGCCAGCAGCAGGAGCTGCAGTTGGTTGATGACATGTGGCGCGGTGAAGGGCACGTAGTCGACGTCGTACGGCAACATGGCGTACAACCATCCCGGGGCCAGGCCGATCGCCATGGAGGCGGCCGCGGCGAGGCCCATCGCGACCCGCATGTTCAGTGGCGCCTCGCGCACTCGATGGCCGCGATCGTGGGCGAAGAATGCGAAGTACGGGATCTTGATGCCCGCATGGTGGAACACGCCTGCCGAGGCGAAGAGCAGCATCAGCCACAACGCGGTGCGGTGCTCTTCGGCTGCTGCAGCAATGATCATCGACTTCGTGGCGAACGCGGAGAACAGGGGGAAGGCGGAGATCGACGCGGCTCCGACGATGCACAGGGCCGCCGTTTGTGGCATGGACTTGTAAAGCCCGCCTAGTTCGGAGCCGTTGACGGTGCCTACTCGCAGCAGCACCGCGCCCAGGGCCATGAACAGCAGGCCCTTGAACAGGATGTCGGCAAATGCGTGCGCAGCCGCTCCGTTGACTCCGAGCGCCCCCCCGATGCCGATCCCGACCACCATGAAACCCAGCTGGTTGATCATGCTGTAGGTGAGGACTCGGCGAAGGTCGTTCTCGATGACCGCGTAGAAGATCGGGAAGCAGGTCATCACCGCCCCGATCCACACGAGCAGCTCGGTTCCTGCGTAACCGCGAGCCAGGACATAGATCGCGAGCTTGGTCGTGAAAGCCGAGAGAACCACTCCGCCCACGATGGTGGCTTCGGGATAGGTGTCCCGGATCCAGGCGTGCAGGACGGGGAACGCGCCCTTGATCCCGACCGCGAGCAGGATCAGTGCACCGGCCGGACCGTGCAGCCCGATGTCACCGAAGGCGATCCCGTGCCCTTCGTGCACGCGGAGCGCTATGCCGGCGAGCATCAGGAGTCCCGACACCACCTGGGCAACCAGGTAACGCTGCCCCGCGCGAAGGCTGCGCTCGCTTCCTCGAGCCCAGATCAGCACGACCGAGGACAGTCCGGCCAGTTCCCAGAAGACCAGAAGGGTCAGCAGGTCGCCGGCAAGTACCGCCCCGATCGCGGCTCCTGCGTAGGCGAGGATCGCCATCTGCTGTGTGGCCTTGCGGAGGTGGAGGGCGTAGATCACGCCGAGCAGCGCAGCGACGTGGAATGCGGTGGCGAACAGCCTCGACAGGGCGTCGACCCGCATCGGCTGCAGGGCCAGGCCGAACAGCTCGAAGGATCCGGCCGGGCCTTCTGGAGCGGACCACAGCAGCGCTAGTCCCGCCAACGGCAGGGCCAGCATCCAGGCCTGGCGCACCCGTCCGCGCAGCAAGGGCAGAGCCAACGCGCCGAAGATCAGCAGGAGTGCGGGACTACTCATCGTCGCGACCCTCGTCCACCGGCTCGTAGTAGTCCTCATCGCGTCTGAGGACTCGCCGAAGCTGCTTGGCGGTGAGCACCAGCAGGACGCTGACGACGAAGCCGAAGGCAGCGTAGAAACCGAACCACTGTTCGACCGGGAAGTGCCCATCCTTGGCGTAGAACAGGTCGGCCAGGAACGCGAGCC
>Ga0299913_10000118_pt1 | contig 38430 bp, 35 predicted proteins | sample RVTome_9_FD_201360 | JGI IMG/M metagenome (GOLD analysis project Ga0299913, IMG submission 201360) | Soil microbial communities from uranium-contaminated site in the Upper Colorado River Basin, Wyoming, United States - RVT155D38 (version 2) ... | reverse complement strand
CGCCGTGCTCAACCTGCACCCGTACAACCCGGGCCATCTGATGGTGGTGCCTTACCGGCACGTCGCCGAGCTGGAGGACCTGACGCTCGACGAGTCGGCCGAGCTGATGGAGTTCACCCAGCTCGCGGTGCGGGCGATGAAGAAGGCCAGCGCGCCGCACGCGTTCAACATCGGGCTGAACCTCGGCGCCGTGGCCGGCGGCTCGCTGTCCGAGCACCTGCACCAGCACGTGGTGCCGCGCTGGGGCGGCGACTCCAACTTCATCGCCGTGGTGGGCATGACCAAGGTCATTCCGCAGCTGCTGTCCGAGTCCCGCACGCAGCTCATCGAGGCCTGGAGTGCGCTGCGCTGACGCGCCTGTGAGTGCCAATAGGTGCTATGGCCCTCATCGCCACTCACGGGCAGCCGTAGGCTGCACCGCGATGTTGAACCTGCGTGATTCCGTCTCCCGGGTCGCCAACCCGATCGGCTCCTGGCTGTACCGGCGCGGGGTGACCGCGGACCTGGTGACCGTCTTCGGCACCACGGCCTCCGTGGCGGCCGCGTTGTTGCTGTTCCCGCGCGGGCAGCTGTTCTGGGGCACCGTCGTGGTGACCGTGTTCGTGCTCTTCGACACGCTGGACGGCGCGGTGGCGCGGGCCGCCGGCGGTGGCAGCACGGTCGGCGGGGTGCTCGACTCGGTGTGCGACCGGATCGCCGACGGGGTGCTGTTCGCCGCGCTCGTCTGGTGGTGCTTCGGGGTGGGAGCCAACCGGCCGCTCGCGGTCGCCGCGCTCGCCTGCCTCGTCTCCGGTCAGGTGATCTCCTACGTCAAGGCGCGCGCCGAAGCGGCCGGGCTGACCGCCGAAGGTGGCATCATCGAGCGTCCGGAGCGGTTGATCATCACGCTGCTGGGTACCGGACTGCACGGGCTGGGCGTGCCGCGCGCGCTCGACGTGGCGCTGTGGCTGCTCGCCGTGCTGTCCGTGATCACCGTCGGACAGCGGATAGCGGCGGTGTACCGCTCGGCGCGGCAGCACTCGCACGACGGCTCTGAGGAGCGCGAAGGAGAGGCGACCGGTTGAGCACTGGGTCCGGCGGAACGGCGACGCACGCCCCGGCTTCCACCAGGGTGCGCGAGCGGCTGCTCGACCTGGGCTACGCCGGCGGCTGGCGGGTGGTCCGCGCCCTGCCTTCGGCGCTCGCCCAAGGCCTCTTCCGGCGCGGTGCCGACTGGGCCGCCGGCCGCGACGGCCGGGCCACCCGGCAGCTGCGCCGCAACCTGGCGAGGGTGCGGCCGTCGGCCTCCGCCGAGGAGCTGGACGACCTGGTGCGCGCCGGGCTGCGGTCCTACGCCAGGTACTGGTGCGAGGCCTTCCGGCTGCCGTCGATGGACCTCGACGCGCTGCGCGCCACGGTCGGTCCGCGCATCGAGGGGCTGGAGCACGTCGAGGCGGCGCTGGCCGCCGGCCGCGGCATGATCGTGGCGCTGCCGCACTCGGGCAACTGGGACGTCGCCGGCGTGTGGCTCGCCGGTCGCTGCGGCGGGTTCACCACGGTGGCCGAGCGGCTGCGCCCCGAGTCGCTGTACCGCCGGTTCGTGGCGTACCGGGAGTTGCTCGGATTCGAGATCCTGCCGCTGACCGGCGGCCCCGAGCCGGTGGCCGACGTGCTGGCGCGGCGGCTGCGGGCCGGCGGCGCGGTGTGCCTGGTGGCCGACCGGGACCTGAGCGCCGGCGGCGTCCGGGTGGACTTCTTCGGGGAGCGGGCGAAGATGCCGATCGGGCCGGCCAAGCTCGCGGAGCGCACCGGTGCCGCGCTGCTGCCGGCGGGGCTCTGGTTCACCGACGACGGTTGGGGCTTCCGGGTGCACCCGCCGGTGGTCGCGCCTTCGGTGCGGGCCGCCACCCAGGCCGTCGCCGACGCTTTCGCCGTCGACATCGCGCAGCACCCGGCCGACTGGCACATGCTGCAGCCGCTGTGGCTCGCCGACCTGCCCGCTCGCCGTGCCGCTCAGGACCGTGCCGCTCAGGACCGTTCTGCTAAGGAGCGGATCGAGTGAAGATCGGGATCGTCTGCCCGTACTCCTTCGAGGTGCCAGGGGGAGTGCAGGCCCACGTGTCCGACCTGGCCAGGGTGCTCGGTCGGATGGGGCACGACGTGGACGTGCTGGCGCCGGCCGACGTCGACTCCGTGGTGCCGGACTTCGTCACCCCGTCCGGCCGTGCCGTGCGGGTGCCGTACAACGGCTCGGTGGCCCGGCTGGCGTTCGGGCCGGTGTCGTTCACCAGGGTGCGGCGCTGGATCAGGGAGAACGGCTTCGACGTGCTGCACCTGCACGAGCCGACCGTGCCCAGCCTGTCGATGCTCGCGCTGGTGGTGGCCGACGGCCCGATCGTGGCGACGTTCCACACCAGTACGCCGCGCTCGCGCGCGCTCACCACCTTCGGCGGGGTGCTGCAGCCGATCCTGGAGAAGATCACCGCACGGATCGCGGTGTCCGCACTGGCCAGGCGGGTGCAGATGGAGCACCTCGGCGCGGACGCCGTGGAGATCCCCAACGGCGTGGACGTGGCGTTCTACCGCGAGACCACGCCGCTGCCCGGCTATCCGCGGGCCGGCGGGACCGTGGGCTTCGTCGGCCGGTTCGACGAGCCTCGCAAGGGCATGACGGTGCTGCTGGACGCGCTGCGCCCGCTGCTCGCCACCCGACCGGACCTGCAGCTGCTGGTCGTCGGGCCGGGCGACGCCGACGCGCTGTGCGAGTCCGCGGGGCCGGAGCTGGCGCGGCGGATGGTGCTGCTCGGGCGGGTCGACGACGAGACCAAGGCGCGCGCGCTGCGCAGCGTCGACGTGTACTGCGCGCCGAACCTCGGCGGGGAGAGCTTCGGGATCATCCTCACCGAGGCGATGGCGGCCGGCACCCCCGTGCTGGCCAGCGAGCTCGAGGCGTTCCGCCGGGTGCTCGACGACGGGCGGGCCGGTGAGCTCGTCCCGGTGGGGGACAGCGCAGCGCTGGCCGCCCGGCTGGCTTCGCTGCTGGACGACGCACCCCGGCGGGCGGCGCTGTCCGCGGCCGGCAGCGCGGCCGTCGCCGTCTACGACTGGGAGCACGTCGCGGTGGACGTGCTGCGGGTGTACCAGGCCGCCGTCGCCGCGGACCCGCGGCAGGTCAGCGCCGGGCCGGTGCCCGCAGAGCTGCGGGCCTGATCGTCATGCTCGGCGTCGCGCTGTGGGTGCTGCTGGCCATCGTGCTGCTGCTCGGCACCACCGCGCTGCTGTGGGCCAACCGGCTCGACCGGCTGCACGTGCGGACCGACGCCGCGGCGGCCGGGCTGCGCGCCGCGCTCGACCGCAGGGCCGTGGTGGCCCGCACGGTCGCCGCCCTGCTGCAGCCGGCGCCGGCCAGCTCGCTGCGCGCCGCCGCGGACGCCGCCGAGCGGGCCGTGCCCGCCGACCGCGAGGCCGCCGAGAACGAGCTCACCCGCGCGCTGGTCGCGCTGCCCCTGCCGAGCGGGCTGGCGGCCGAGCTGGACGACGCCGAGCAGCGGGTGATGATCTCCCGCCAGGTGTACAACGACGCCGTCCGCGACACCCTCGCGCTGCGCGGCACCCGGCTGGTGAGGTGGCTCCGGCTGGCCGGCAACGCGGCCGCGCCGCACTACTTCGACATCGCCGAGGAGCACCTCGGCAGCTCCGGCGCGGCCGGCGGGACGCCCGTCGACCGGCCCGCGGCCAGGGTGCTGCTCCTGGACGACGCCGACCGGGTGCTGCTGTTCGAGGGCGCGGACCCGGCGAGGGCGCACGAGCCGTTCTGGTTCACCGTCGGCGGCGCCATCGACGGCGGCGAGGACCCGCGCGCGGCGGCCGTCCGGGAGGTGCGCGAGGAGACCGGGCTGGAACTGAACCCGGAGGACCTGGTCGGCCCCGTGTGGCAGCGGGACGTGATCTTCAGCTTCGACGGCACGTCGTACTCGTCGCACGAGTGGTTCTTCGTGGCCCGCAGCGGCGGGCACGCGGTCGACACCTCCGGGTTCGACGACGTCGAAGCGGCGACCGTGTTGCGGCACAGGTGGTGGAGCGCCGAGGAGCTGGGCGGCACGACGGCGGCCTTCTACCCGCTGCAGCTCGCCGAGCTGCTGCCCACGGTGATCAACGGCTGGGACGGCGTCACCCGCACCATCCGCTGACCCGCCGGGGCGTCTCGCATCCGTATCGACGCTGCGGGGGAGCGGAAACGTCGATACGGATGCGAGACGACGGGTACGTGCGCCCTAGTGGCGGCCGACCGATGCGGCGAGCGCCTCGGGCAGCGGCTCGTAGCGGGCGAACCGCCGGCTGAACGTCGCGGTGCCGGAGGTCAGCGACCGCAGGTCCACGGCGTAGCGCAGCAGCTCAGATGCCGGCACCTCGGCCTGCACCCTGGTCCGGCCGGGCGCGGCGTCGGGCTCGGTGCCGAGCACCCGTCCCCGGCGGCCGGCCAGGTCGCCGAGCACGCTGCCGAGGTGGCTGTCCGGCACCCGGATCGTCACCTCGTCCAGCGGTTCCAGCAGGGTGGTCCTGCCGGCCGCGGCCGCCTCGCGCAGCGCCAGCGAGCCGGCGGTCTGGAAGGCGGCGTCCGAGGAGTCCACGCTGTGCGCCTTGCCGTCCACGAGCGTGACCCGGATGTCCACCACCGGGTAGCCCTTGTCCAGCCCGCGCTCCATCTGCGCGCGCACGCCCTTCTCGACGCTCGGGATGAAGTTGTGCGGGATGGCCCCGCCGACGATCTTGTCGACGAACTCGAACCCGGAGCCGCGCGGGAGCGGCTCGACCTCGATGTCGCACACCGCGTACTGGCCGTGGCCACCGGACTGCTTGACGTGCCGGCCCTTGGCTCTGGTCAGCGACGAGAACGTCTGCCGGAGCGGCACGGCGACCGGCTCGGTGTCCACGTCGGCGCCGCCGGCGCGCAGCCGGGCGAGCACCACGTCGGCGTGTGCCTCGCCCATGCACCACAGCACCAGCTGGTGGGTCTCGGCGTTGCGCTCCAGCCGCAGCGTCGGGTCGCCGGCCACCAGCCTGGACAGGTTGCGGGCCAGCGCGTCCTCGTCGCTGCGGGTCTTGGCGACCACGGCCACCGGCAGCAGCGGCTCCGGCATGTCCCACGGCGCCACGAGCATGGGGTGGTCCGGGCTGGAGATCGTGTCGCCGGTCTCGGCCGAGCTGATCTTGGTGAGTGCACACAGGTCGCCGGCGATGGCGTACGGCACCTCGCGCAGCGTGGCGCCGAGCGGCGAGTAGACGTGCGCGACGCGCTCGTCGGCGTCGTGGTCGTCGTGCCCGCGGTCGGCCATGCCGTGGCCAGACACGTGCACCGAGCGGTCCGGGCGAAGCGTCCCGGAGAACACCCGAACCAGCGAGACCCGCCCGACGTAGGCGTCCACGGCGGTGCGCACGACCTCGCCCGCGAGCGGGCCGTCGGGGTCCACCTTGAGCTCGGTGGGGCCGCCGCCGAGCTTGATCGCCTCCGGTGGCTTGTGCTCCAGCGGTGACGGGAAGGCCTTCGTGAGCACCTCCAGCAGCTCGGTGAGGCCAAGGCCGGTCAGCGCGCACACCGGCAGCACCGGGTGGAACGAACCGCGCACGACCGCGGTCTCCAGGTCGTCGACGAGCGTCTCGACCTCGATCTGCTCGCCGCCGAGGTAGCGGTCCATCAGGCCCTCGTCCTCGGACTCGGCGATGATCCCCTCGATCAGCTCGTTGCGTGCCTCCTCCATGCGCTCGGCGTCGGCCGGGTCGGGGTCGCCGACCTTGGCCGGTGGGCCGCCCGAGTAGTCGTACAGCTTCTCCGAGAGCAGCCCGATCAGGCCGGTCACCCCGCTGGCGTCCGACACCGGCAGGTACAGGGGCTGCACGCCGCCGCCGAAGGCGTCGCGGCACGAGGTGATCCCCGCCATGACATCGGCCCGCTGGTGGTCGAGCCTGGCCACCACCACCGCGCGCGGCATGCCGACGGTCGCGCACTCCTCCCACAGCGCGACGGTCATGGCGTCGACGCCCTCGGACGCGCTGATCACGAACAGCGCGGCGTCCGCCGCGCGCAACCCGGCGCGCAGCTCACCCACGAAGTCGGCATAGCCGGGCGTGTCGACGAGGTTGACCTTGATGCCGTCGTGCATCAGCGGCGCGACCGACAGCGCGACGGAGCGCTGCTGGCGAACGGCCGCGGGGTCGTGGTCGCTCACCGTGGTGCCGTCGGTCACGCTACCGGCGCGGCTGATCACACCGGCGGTGGCCAGCAGGGCCTCCACCAGGGTGGTCTTGCCACCACCGGACGGGCCGACCAGCACCACGTTGCGTACCTTGGCGGGATCGTCGACAGCGACCGCCTCGCCACCCTGGCCGGCGTCGGTGCTCTTCACCCCCATTTGCAAACACCTCCACAACAGCGGGGAAAACGGGTGTGCTCGATCTCACACCGTAACCGGGCCGTAGACAACCCCAACAGGCAGTCGGCCACCCGTCGGCACCAGACCCGGAAGTAGCATGGCGGCAGAATCGCCAGAACCACCTTGCGCGACAGGATTGCGCGATCAACTCCAGGAAGGTCCGCCGTGACTGCCCCCGACACCACCGCAGCGAGCACCGACGGCACCGCGACCCGGCCGCCGTCGGCCACTGCGCCCAGCCAGGACGCCGCCACCCGGCAGGCCGGCACCGCACGCGTCAAGCGCGGCATGGCCGAGATGCTCAAGGGCGGCGTGATCATGGACGTGGTCACCCCCGAGCAGGCGAAGATCGCCGAGGACGCCGGAGCGGTCGCCGTGATGGCGCTGGAGCGGGTGCCGGCCGACATCCGCGCGCAGGGCGGGGTGGCCAGGATGAGCGACCCCGACATGATCGACGGCATCATCGGTGCGGTGTCCATCCCGGTGATGGCCAAGGCGCGCATCGGGCACCTGGTCGAGGCGCAGGTGCTGCAGGCGATCGGCGTCGACTACATCGACGAGTCCGAGGTGCTGACCCCGGCCGACGAGGCCAACCACATCGACAAGTGGGCGTTCACGGTGCCGTTCGTGTGCGGCGCGACGAACCTGGGCGAGGCGCTGCGCCGGATCGGCGAGGGCGCGGCCATGATCCGTTCCAAGGGCGAGGCCGGCACCGGCAACGTGGTCGAGGCCACCAGGCACATGCGGTCGATCCGCGCCGAGCTCCGCCGGCTGTCCACCATGGGCGACGACGAGCTGTACGCCGCGGCCAAGGAGCTGCGCGCCCCCGTCGACCTGGTCCGCGAGGTGGCTGCCGAGGGCAAGCTGCCGGTGGTCCTGTTCACCGCGGGCGGCATCGCCACCCCGGCCGACGCGGCGATGATGATGCAGCTCGGCGCCGAGGGTGTGTTCGTCGGCTCCGGCATCTTCAAGTCGGGCAACCCGGCCAAGCGCGCCGAGGCGATCGTCAAGGCCACCACGTTCCACGACGACCCGGAGATGATCGCCAAGGTGTCCCGCGGTCTCGGCGAGGCCATGGTCGGCATCAACCTCGCCGACCTGCCCGACAACCAGCGCCTGGCCCAGCGCGGCTGGTGACCGTCAGCTCCTCGGGTACAGCTCGATCCGCGCGCCGTGCCCGTTCGAGCCGGCCAGCTTCGCGTCACACGTCACGAGTGGCACTTCGAGCTGCTCGGCCAACGCGACGTAGGTCGCGTCGTACAGCGTGATCGCACCGCGTAACTCCCATATCCGTTCCAGAAGCGGACGGTGCGGCGCTCTGTTCATAGGTGCGTCACGGATGTCGCGGAACACCCCAAGGGCGACGGGCGGCGACAGTAACCCGCGAACGACCATCCGACGCAACCCGTTCGCCACCTCGATGTCGACCAGTTCCGGTGCGCCGCCGGTCTGGGTGAGCACACGCCGGCGCAGCAGCGGATCCACCGAGGTGCCGGTGAAGATCTCGAGCAGAGCCGAGGAGTCGATTACGAACTGGGCCACCGGTCCTCGTCCCATTCGCGGCGGCTGTCGTGGAGTGCGGCCACGATGTCCTCCGTCGCCACACCGCCAGACTCGGCGCGACGCTGGTCGGCCTTGGCAAGCAACTCGGCCATCGTGGGGTGGCTCGCCATGTCCTCGAGCTGGCGCTTCAGGTAGGCGGTCAGGGAGAGGTTCTCGGCCGCCGCGCGAGTCCGCAGGACGGTGTATGCATGCTCGTCGACATTGCGTATCTGAACGGTACGACCCATGCATGCAATTTAGCGCACCCAGCGCTTGCTTGCGCCACGCCACGGTGCCGCCGTGACAGCGGCGCCGTGGCGTGGTCCGGTCGGACCGGTCAGGAGCCGAGTTGGGCCGCGGCCAGTTCGGTGCCGCGGACCCTGGCCTCGATCTTGGCGAACGCGGTGTCCCGCGCCGTCGAGGTGTCGTCGGCGAACGGGGAGAAGCCGCAGTCGTCGCACGTGCCGAGCTGGTCGAGCGGGATGAACTCGGCGGCCTCCAGCACCCGGTCGCGCACCTGCTCGGGGGTCTCCACGTCGGGGTCGATGGGGTCGACGACGCCGACGAACACCCGCTGCCCTGGCCGCAGGCACTGCGCGATCACCTTCAGCACGCCGCGCCGGTCGGCCTCGCTGGCCAGCTGCACGTAGAACCGCCCGGCCCGCATGGAGAAGAACGCGGGCAGCAGCTCGGCGTAGTCCACGTCGGCGCTGTGCGTGGAGTCCTGGTCGCCGCCCGGGCAGGTGTGGATGCCGATCCGCTGCCGCTCGTCGTCGCCGAAGCGCTCCAGCACCCGGTTGTTCAGCGCCACGAAGGAGTTCAGCAGCCCCTTGGACGGGTCGAGCTTGACCGCGAGCCGGCCCTCGGTGAAGTCGAGCTGCACGCTGTCCGCGCCGGCGTCCAGGCAGCTCTTGATGTCCTGGTACGCGGCCTTCACCAGGTCGTCGACGAACTGCTCCTGCGGGTAGCCGTCGATGCCGTCCTGCGGATAGATGAGGCTCAGCGCGGAGGGCGCGATCACCGCCTGCTTGACCGGAACCGTGGCGTGCGCGGCCGCCGCGCGGTAGTAGTCGACGGCGTTGCGGCCGTAGCGGAACGGGCCGGCGGTCAGCCTCGGCAGCTGCCGGGTGTGCCCGTCGGCGAACGGGATGACCACGCCGTCCGGGGCCAGGTTGTCCAGCCCCTCCAGCGGGTAGGTCGCGAAGCTGGACTTGCTCTGCTCGCCATCGGTGATCACGGGCGAGCCGGTCGCCTCGAAGCGCCTGACGGTGTCCAGCAGCGCGGCTTCGGTGAGCGCCGCGAGCTTGTCGGCGGGCAGCTCGCCGCGGCTCGCGGCGGCCATGCCCTCGATCAGCTCGGGTGGGCGGGGGATACTGCCAATCGGTTCGGTCGGCAACGCCACGGCAACCTCCAAGATCCCGGACTGCGCACGAGTGTGTGCACTGCGTGACCTTGGCCTGGTCATGATCTGCTGTCAATCGTGCTGTCGCTGGCCGCGGGATCGTTCAGACGATCCGGAACGACCTGGGCCTGCCACCGAGACAACTCAACCATTCGCTGCTGAGGTCGTCTTCGAACGCCGACAGCGCCAGGTCGCCCGGTAGCAGCACTAGGCGGTCGTCTAACGTCTTCGTCATCTCGGCGTCGCCGATCGGCCCTGAACCTTCATGGATCGGCTCGATGGCACCCCACACGGTGCGGCGGTGGCCCGACCACAGATTTTCGACCTGTTCCTCGTCCAGAAAGGCCGAGGTCAGATTGGCCTGAGGATCGAGATCGGCGGCCACCACCCGGTGTCCGAGTACAGCCAGCATCCACGCGACGTGGTAGACCAGTGACGTCTTGCCGATGCCGCCTTTGTTGTTGAAGAAGGTGACAACTTGGACTGTCATGACCGCCTCCTGACCGTGACCGCCACGTGGGTCGGGGTGACTTCGAAGGACGGCTCCGGGTTGTGGTTTGCGGACAGGCTCCTTTTGGCGACGGGGATACCCGCGCCGAACCGCTGAACGTATCCAAAGCTGCGCATAAGGTCTGCCAACGCTGGATTGCGGTAATCGGTGACGCCGGTTCCGAAATTTGCGGTGTTCACGATGCCGAACGGACCACCCGGATTGACCACCTCGACCCGGTCGGCGTACCAGGTAATGCGGACGGGGGTGTTCGTGTGCTCGTACGAGCGATGCATCACTGCGTTTCGCGTGATCTGTTGCAGTGCTGTGAGCGGATAGTCCGGCGCGCGCTCTTCCCGCTCGCTGCCGGTGAAATCGACTGCTGTGGCGATGTTCAGCGCAAGCAGCTCATCGAGCTGGCGCAGCACGCCCGCGAGCCGTCCGGCAAGGCGCTTCTCATCTTTCACCGGTGCGGTCAGGTCGTTGCCGTCGAGCCGGAGGAACTGCACATAGGCCCCCGGAATCCAGGCCTCGGGGGTCGCGACCGGTGCAGAGGATGCCCGCAGCAGTCGGCATGCCGTCGGGGCTGAGCAGCCGCAGGGCGGTCAGCCGTTGTGCCAGGGTCCGGCTGTTCTCAGCAAGCACATCGGGCGGAGCCAGCAGGGGGAGCAGATCGCGCTGGAGCCCGTCGATGTCGAGTTCATCAAGCGAAGCACCCTGGATGGGTCCGGAGTCAAACGGTAGGTCCAGGGCGCGTCGACGCTCGTTGAGCTGGCGCTCGTCGTCGGCGTTCGCGATACCGCGTCGCGGGCCGATCCGAATGTAGATCCGACCCTTGTAGCGCACTGGTGGGGCGCTCGAAGGCTGAACCTCGACTACTGCCAAGTCGCTGCCGGCCAGGCGGATCTTCCGGACCGACATCGACGGAGGTGGCAGGATGTTTCCTTGGTCGCGGAGGTCTGCCAGCCGAAGCAGGAGCTCTTCCGTGATAGGTAGTCCGGGCGAGGTGGCCGTTGTCGGTCACGCCGACGAACAGGACACCAGGCGCGCCGTGTCCCGGTAGGTCGTTGGCAAATGCGCAGAGAGCCTGGCTCAGCCTGTCCTTGTCGGCTGCTGACTCCTTCCGTTCGACCCGGTCGGACTCGAGGTCCGCCAGCAGCGCTGCCAACTCGTTTTCGGAGAGCGCCATGGCGTTGATCGTATGGGTCGGGCGTGGTCGACCATGACCTGCAGAAGGGGCCGGCGTGCCGTGACTACGCTGGGCAGACGTGACGGCTGACCCGCTGATCGGAGTGCTCGCGCTGCAGGGCGACGTGCGCGAGCACCTGCGCGCGCTGGCGGCCTGCGGCGTGCGGACGACCACGGTGCGCCGCGCCGGGGAGCTGTCGGCGGTCGACGGACTCGTGCTGCCGGGCGGCGAGTCGACCACGATCAGCCGCCTGCTCGACGTGTTCGAGCTGCTCGACCCGCTGCGCAAGCGCCTCGCCGACGGCATGCCGACCTTCGGCTCGTGCGCCGGCATGATCCTGCTGGCCACCGACGTGCTGGACGGCCGGCCGGACCAGCACCAGCTCGACGCGGTGGACATGACCGTGCGGCGCAACGCCTTCGGCCGCCAGGTGGACTCGTTCGAGGCCGATCTCGACATGGCGGACGTGGACGGGCACGCCGTGCACGCGGTGTTCATCCGCGCGCCATGGGTCGAGCGGGTCGGGTCGGGTGTGGAGGTGCTGGCCAGGGTGCCGGACGCGCCGGGCGCCGGGGCCGCCGCCGGTAGGATCGTCGCGGTTCGGCAGGGGCCCGTGCTCGCCACCGCATTCCATCCGGAGCTGACCGGTGACGGGCGAGTGCACCGCCTGTTCTGCGACATGGTTCGCGCGGCCTGAGGGCTCGCGCGCGGAAGGAAGACGGATCCGATGAGCGGCCACTCCAAATGGGCCACCACCAAGCACAAGAAGGCCGCGGTCGACGCCAAGCGCGGCAAGCTGTTCGCCAAGCTGATCAAGAACATCGAGGTGGCGGCCCGCACCGGCGGCGGTGACCCGGATGGCAACCCGACGCTGTACGACGCGATCCAGAAGGCACGCAGGAACTCGGTGCCGCTGGACAACATCGAGCGGGCCCGTAAGCGCGGCGCCGGCGAGGAGGCCGGCGGCGCGGACTGGCAGACGATCACGTACGAGGGGTACGGCCCGAGCGGGGTCGCGGTGCTCGTCGAGTGCCTCACCGACAACCGCAACCGCGCCGCGTCAGAGGTGCGCACGGCGATGACCCGCAACGGTGGCTCGATGGCCGACCCCGGCTCGGTGGCCTACCTGTTCAACCGCAAGGGCGTCGTGCTGCTGCCCAAGAACTCCCTGTCCGAGGACGACGTGCTGCTGGCCGTGCTCGACGCTGGCGCCGAGGAGGTCAACGACCTCGGCGACTCCTTCGAGGTGGTCACCGACGCGAGCGACCTGGTGGCGGCCCGCACCGCGCTGCAGCAGGCCGGCATCGACTACGACTCGGCCGACGCGAGCTTCCTGCCGTCCAGCAGCATCGAGCTCGACGCCGAGGGCGCGCGCAAGGTGTTCAGGCTGATCGACGCGCTCGAGGACTGCGACGACGTGCAGAACGTGTACGCCAACTTCGACGTCTCCGACGAGGTCATGGCCGAGGTCGGCTGAGCCTCGCGTGTCGATGCTCCCGCGCGGGCCGGTACGGCCGTAGGGTTCGAACGGGTGTTCGGCGAGGAGGTGCGGCGGGTGCGGGTGTTCGGCGTTGACCCAGGGCTCACGCGGTGCGGCTTCGGCGTGGTCGACGGGGGTAGCGGCCGGCAGCCGAGCTGCGTCGCCGTCGACGTGCTGCGCACCCCGCCGGATGCCGACCTGTCCCGCCGGCTGCTCGCCCTGGCCGATGCCGTGGACGCCTGGCTCGACCGGCACCGGCCCGACGTGGTGGCGATCGAGCGGGTGTTCAGCCAGCACAACCTGCGCACGGTGATGGGCACCGCGCAGGCGGGGGGAGTGGTCGCGCTGGCCGCCGCGCGGCGCGGGCTGCCGGTGGCGTTCCACACGCCGAGCGAGGTGAAGGCCGCGATCACCGGCTCCGGCCGCGCCGACAAGGCGCAGGTCGCCATCATGGTCACCAAGGTGCTGCGGCTGCCGGCGGCGCCAAGACCGGCGGACGCGGCCGACGCGCTCGCGCTGGCGATCTGCCACCTGTGGCGCGCCCCGATGGCCACCAAGCTCGCCGAGGCCGCGGCGAGGGTGGCGCGATGATCGCCTCCGTGCGCGGTGAGGTGACCGCGATCGACCTGGACCACGCGGTGGTCGAGGTGGGCGGCGTCGGGCTCGCGGTGCACGCCACCCCGGCCACGCTGGCCACCCTGCGCCGCGGCGAGCAGGCCAGGCTCGCCACCTCGCTCGTGGTGCGCGAGGACTCGCTGACGCTGTACGGCTTCGCCGACGTCGAGGCCAAGGAGCTCTTCGCGCTGCTGCAGACGGTGTCCGGCGTCGGCCCGCGGCTCGCGCTGGCGATGCTCGCCGTGCTGGAGCCCGACGTGCTGCGCACCGCGCTCGCCGACGGCGACCTCGGCACCCTCACCCGGGTGCCCGGCATCGGCCGCAAGGGCGCCGAGCGGCTGGTCATCGAGCTGCGCGACAAGGTGACGGCGGTGCGGGCCAGCCCCGGCCCGGCCGCCCGGCCGCAGCCCGCCGACCGGGTGCGCGCCCAGGTCACCGAGGCGCTGGTCGGGCTCGGGTTCGCGGCCAAGGCCGCGGAGCAGGCCGTGGACGCGGTGCTGGCCGAGAGCACCGCGGGCGCTGCACCCGCCGACGGCACCGACGGTGCCGACCGCGCCGACGGTGCCGTGCGGCGCGACACGACCAATGTGCTGCGCGGCGCGCTGTCGCTGCTGGGGCGCAGCCGATGAGCTCCGGTGGCGACGCCGAGCGGGACGTGCTGACCGCCCAGGCCGACCCGGCCGACATGGACATCGAGGCGACCCTGCGGCCGCGCCGGCTGGCGGAGTTCATCGGCCAACCCCGCGTCCGTGAGCAGCTCGAGCTCGTGCTGGAGGGCGCCCGCCGGCGCGGGCAGCCGCCGGACCACGTGCTGCTCTCCGGCCCGCCAGGGCTGGGCAAGACCAGCCTCGCGATGATCGTCGGCGCCGAGCTCGGCCGCGCCGTGCGGATCACCTCCGGGCCGGCGCTGGAGCGCGCCGGCGACCTGGCCGCGATGCTGTCCAACCTGGTCGAGGGCGACGTGCTGTTCATCGACGAGATCCACCGTATCGCCCGGCCGGCCGAGGAGATGCTCTACCTCGCGATGGAGGACTTCCGGGTCGACGTGGTGGTCGGCAAGGGGCCCGGCGCTACCAGCATCCCGCTGGAGGTGGCGCCGTTCACGCTGGTCGGTGCGACCACCCGGTCCGGGGCGCTGACCAGCCCGCTGCGCGACCGCTTCGGGTTCACTGCGCACATGGAGTTCTACGAGCCGCACGAGCTGGAGCAGGTGCTGCACCGCTCCGCCGGGATCCTCGGCGTGGACCTGCGGGCCGACGGCGGCGAGGAGATCGCCGGCCGCTCCAGGGGCACCCCGCGGATCGCCAACCGGCTGCTGCGCCGGGTGCGCGACTACGCCGAGGTGCGGGCCGACGGCGCCGTCACCAGGAGCGTGGCGCAGGCGGCGTTGCGGGTGTACGACGTCGACGAGCTGGGCCTCGACCGGCTGGACAGGGCCGTGCTGACGGCGCTCGTGCGGTCCTTCGGCGGCGGCCCCGTTGGGGTGTCCACGCTCGCGGTGGCCGTCGGCGAGGAGCCGGGTACGGTCGAGGAGGTGTGCGAGCCGTACCTCGTGCGTGCCGGCCTGCTGGCCCGCACCCCGCGGGGCAGGGTCGCCACGCCGGCGGCCTGGCGGCAGCTCGGCCTGCGGCCGCCGGACACCAGGGACGAGCCACCCGGCCTGTTCGAGGCGTGACGCGCGCGACGGCCATCGGAGCGGCCGTGAAAGACTCGGCACTACGCGGGAGACCACGGGCACCTGCCGTGGATGGCCCGAGTTCGATCGGAGGACAATGGACGCCATCATCCCCTTGTTGCTGTTGGTGCTGTTCGTGCCGCTGTTCCTGTCGTTCCGCAAGCAGCGGCGCCAGTACAGCCAGCTGCAGCAGTTGCAGAGTTCACTCGTCGTCGGCGACGAGGTGCTGACCACCTCGGGGCTGCAGGGCACCATCATCGCGCTCGGCGAGGACACCGTCGACCTGGAGATCGCGCCCGGCGTGGTCACCACCTGGGTCCGGCCCGCGGTGCGCGAGCGGCTGGAGGAACCGGCCGAGGCCGTCGAGGACGAGGACGAGACCGTCAGCGACGAGACCGCCCTGGACGAGCGCGCGAGGGACGAGGCCGACCGGCGCTGAGCGGGCCCCGACGGGGACTTGACTCAGCACCCATCTTCGGGCGGGTAGGCTCGCGAGCCGTTCGCCCATACCGTCGCGCGACGAACCCGCGCGCCTACCGTGGGCACCAACCGACAGCACGAGAGTTAGTTGAGGAGACGGACGCACCGTGGCACCACCTGCCGGGCAGATCCGCCCAGCGCGTTACCTGGCGTCGTTCGTCGCCATCGTAGCCGCGCTCTACGCGCTGGTGTTCTTCACCGGCGACCACAAACCGACCCCCAAGCTCGGCATCGACCTGCAGGGCGGCACCAGGGTCACGCTCACCGCACGCACCCCCGACGGCTCCCAGCCCAGTCGCGACCAGCTCGCGCAGGCCCGCACGATCATCGAGACCCGGGTCAACGGCCTCGGCGTCAGCGGTGCCGAGGTCGTGCTGGACGGCAACAACCTGGTGATCACCGTGCCCGGCACGGAGGGCGAGCAGGCCAAGTCCCTCGGACAGACCGGCAAGCTGCGCTTCCGCAAGGTGGTCCAGGCCGTCCCCGGCGGGGCGCAGCCGCAGCCGACCACGTCGGCACCGACCACGTCGCCGGGCGCGACCACGACCGCCCCGACGTCGCCGGGCGAGACCGGGAGCCCGCCGCCGACGACCTCGCCGGCGGCGCAGGGACGGCCGGAACCGGCCGCGGCGCAGGCGCAGCCCCCCACCACGACGGAGCCGCCGGCGACGACCACCACCACGCCGACCAGCCTGCAGCCGGTGCCGGCCGAGCCCGCCGACCCCAAGGTCGCCGAGGAGATCCGGGCGGCCAAGGCGACCAGGCAGAGCACGGACCAGAACGTGCAGTTCCAGGCGCTTGCGGAGCTGGACTGCTCGGCGCCGGACCCGCTGATCGGCAACGACGACCCGAACCTGCCGCTGGTGGCCTGCGCCCAGGACAGCTCGGAGAAGTTCATCCTGGAGCCGTCGTTCCTGGACGGTGAGCGGATCACCGACGCGATCTCCGGCGCCAACCCGGAGGGCGTCGGCTACATCATCAACCTCGACTTCGACGGCCAGGGCAGCAAGATCTGGGCCGACTTCACCTCGGCCAACGTCGGCCAGCGGGCCGCATTCACGCTGGACGGCCAGGTGGTGTCGGCGCCGAACATCAACGAGGCGATCATCGGCGGCTCCACCCAGATCAGCGGCCAGTTCACCCAGAAGGATGCGGCCGAGCTGGCCGGCGTGCTGAAGTACGGTTCGCTGCCACTGTCCTTCGAGAGCTCGGAGTCGGAGACGGTGTCGGCCACCCTCGGCCTCGCCTCGCTGCGGGCCGGGCTGATCGCCGGCGGCCTCGGCCTCGCCCTGGTGTTCGTCTACTGCCTGTTCTACTACCGGCTGCTCGGGGTGCTCACGATCCTGTCGCTGGTGCTGTCCGGTGTGGTCGTCTACGCCGTGCTGGTGCTGCTCGGACGGTGGATCGGCTTCACGCTCGACCTGGCCGGGATCGCCGGGTTCATCGTCGCGATCGGTATCACGGCAGACTCGTTCGTGGTGTTCTTCGAACGGCTGAAAGACGAGATACGCGACGGCAGGACGTTCCGGTCCGCGGTGCCGCGCGGCTGGGTCAGGGCGCGGCGGACCATCCTGTCCGCGGACGCGGTCAGCTTCCTCGCCTCGGCCGTGCTGTACGTGCTCGCGGTCGGGCAGGTCAAGGGCTTCGCGTTCACGCTCGGCATGTCCACCGTGCTGGACCTGATCGTGGTGTTCCTGGTGACGCACCCGTTGGTGGCGCTGGCGTCGCGGTCGAAGTTCCTGTCGCATCCCTCGATGTCCGGACTCGGTGCCGTGGAGCGGATGGCGGCCAGGCAGCGCGCCGCCACCGCGGCCGTGAAGGAGGCCTGACGTGGCCAACGCAGCGACCCCGCACAACGGCGCCGTGGACCGGGTGGGCTTCTTCACCCGGCTCTACACCGGCACCGGCGCCTTCAACATCATCGGCCGGCGCAAGATGTGGTACGCCATCAGCGGCCTGCTCGTCGCGCTCTGCATCGGTTCGATGGCGATCAAGCAGTTCAACCTGGGCATCGACTTCGTCGGCGGCACCCGGCTGCAGTTCCCGGCGGCGGCCGCGAACGGCCAGACGATCGAGCCCGACGAGGTGACGGACGTCTTCACCACCGCGATCGGCAGGGAGCCGGTGTCGGTGCAGTTCGTCGGCCAGGGCGCGGCGGCTACCGTCCTGGTGCGGTCCGACACGTTGTCCCAGGAGGAGGTCGTCGAGCTCAAGGCGGCGATCTTCGAGGAGCTCCAGCCGGCCGACCCGAGCGGCCAGGTCAGTCCGGACGTGATCAGCGACAGCGCGGTGAGCGCGTCGTGGGGCGGCGAGATCAGCGAGAAGGCACTCATCGCGCTGATCGTGTTCCTGGTGCTGGTGAGCCTGTTCCTGGGGTTCTACTTCCAGCGCACGATGGCCATCGCCGCGATCATCGCACTCGGCCACGACATGGTGATCACGGCGGGCATCTACTCGATGGTCGGCTTCGAGGTGACTCCCGCCACCGTCATCGGCCTGCTGACCATCCTGGGCTTCTCGCTGTACGACACGGTCGTCGTGTTCGACAAGGTGCAGGAGAACACCAGGGGCATCCTCGGGCTCACCAGGCGGACCTACGGCGAGGCCGCCAACCTCGCGGTAAACCAGACCCTGATGCGCTCGATCAACACCTCGCTGATCGCGGTGCTCCCGGTGGTCGGCCTGCTGGTGATCGGCGTCGGCCTGCTCGGCGTCGGCACCCTCAAGGACCTCGCGCTGGTGCAGATGGTCGGCATCCTGGCCGGCGTCTTCTCCTCGATCGTGCTGGCCACGCCGCTGGCCGTGGACCTGGTAATGCGCCAGCCCGCGTACCAGCAGCAGGCCCAGCGGGTGCGCCAGCGCAGGGAGAACCTCGCCCGCAAGGCGGCCGCGTCCGGTGCCGTGGTCGCCCCGGCGCTGGAGGACAGCGCGTCGACCGGCGACGAGTCGCTGGCCGCCGAGCAGCGCAGGGAGGCGGCCATGGCGGCCGCGGCCAGCGTGCCGGCCAGGGTGGGCAAGACGCAGCAGCGGCGGCCCAGCGGCAAGACGGGGCGCTCCAGCGGCAAGACCGGACGGCCGAGCGGCAAGAAGCGCCGCTGACCATGGAGCCGCCGGCCATGGAACCGTCGACCGTGGATCTGCGGCGGGTCCTGGAACTGGTGCGCGACGTCCCGGACTTTCCGCAGCCGGGCGTGCTGTTCCGGGACCTGTCGCCGGTGCTGGCCGACGCGGCGGCCTTCGCGACCGTGGTCGACGGCCTGGCCGGCGGGCACACCGGGCTCGACGTGGTGCTCGGCATCGAGGCGCGCGGCTTCGTCCTGGGCGCCGCGGTGGCGCGGGCGCTGCGCCTCGGCATCGTGGGTGCCCGCAAGCCGGGCAAGCTGCCGGCCGTGGCGCACCGTGCCGAGTACAGCCTGGAGTACGGCACGGCGGCCCTGGAGCTGCCGGCCGACACGCTGGCGGCCGGCCAGCGCGTTCTCGTGGTGGACGACGTACTGGCCACCGGCGGCACGCTGGCCGCGGCCGGCGAGCTGGTCGAGGCCGCGGGTGCCGTGGTCGCCGGCCTCGTGGTGGTGATCGAGCTGGCCGAGCTCGGCGGCCGCCGGCGGCTGACCGGCCGACCGCTGCGCGCGCTGCTCACCCTGTAAGGCGCGCCGGTTCACCCCGCGTCCTGGCTGGTGGCGGCTATCCTCGGTATCTCAGCCAGCCAGCTCGTGGAGCGTGCGTGAGCCAAGAGGTGCAGTCCGGCACTCCAATGTCGAGCCCAGGGGTGCCCAGCCCGGCGCAGGTTTCGCCGCGCCCGCCATCGGCGACCAGGCGCGTCCGGGCCCGCATCGCACGGCGGATCACGGCGCAGCGGCCCGGTGCGGTCAAGCAGGTGCTGGAGCCGCTGGCGGCGGTGCACCGGGAGCTGCACCCCAAGGCCGACCTGGGGCTGCTGCAGCGGGCCTACGACGTGGCCGAGGAGAAGCACCGCGGCCAGCGCCGCAAGTCAGGCGACCCGTACATCACCCACCCGCTGGCCGTGTCCACCATCCTGGCCGAGCTCGGCATGGACACCACGACGCTGGTCGCCGCGCTGCTGCACGACACGATCGAGGACACCGACTACTCGCTGGGCCACCTGCGGGCCGACTTCGGCGACGAGGTGGCGCACCTCGTCGACGGCGTGACCAAGCTGGACAAGGTGAAGCTCGGCGCGACGGCCGAGGCGGAGACCATCCGCAAGATGGTGATCGCGATGGCCCGCGACCCGCGGGTGCTGGTGATCAAGCTGGCCGACCGGCTGCACAACATGCGCACGATGCGGTTCCTGCCGCCGGAGAAGCAGGCCCGCAAGGCGCGCGAGACGCTGGAGGTGCTCGCCCCGTTGGCGCACCGCCTTGGCATGGCGACCGTCAAGTGGGAGCTGGAGGATCTCGCGTTCGCGATCCTGCACCCGAAGAAGTACGACGAGATCGTCCGGCTGGTGGCCAATCGGGCGCCGTCGCGCGACGTGTACCTGCACACGGTCACCGAGCAGCTCGCGGCGCACCTGTCGGACGCGAGCATCAACGCCACCGTGGAGAGCCGGCCCAAGCACTACTACTCGATCTACCAGAAGATGATCGTGCGCGGCCGCGAGTTCGACGACATCCACGACCTGGTCGGCGTGCGCATCCTGGTGTCCGAGGTGCGCGACTGCTACGCCGCCATGGGCGTGGTGCACGCGCTGTGGCAGCCCATGCCCGGCCGGTTCAAGGACTACATCGCGCAGCCCCGGTTCGGGGTGTACCAGTCGCTGCACACCACGGTGATCGGCCCCGACGGCAAGCCGCTGGAGGTGCAGATCCGCACCCAGGAGATGCACCGCACCGCCGAGTTCGGCATCGCGGCACACTGGCGGTACAAGGAGACCCGCGGCACGCACAACGGCAAGGCCCTCGAGGTCGACGAGATGGCCTGGATGCGGCAGCTGCTGGACTGGCAGCGTGAGGCGGCGGACCCCGGCGAGTTCCTGGAGTCGCTGCGCTACGACCTGGCCACCAGGGAGATCTTCGTGTTCACGCCGAAGGGCGACGTGATCACGCTGCCGTCCGGGTCCACGCCGGTGGACTTCGCGTACGCGGTGCACACCGAGGTCGGCAACCGGTGCATCGGCGCGCGGATCAACGGCCGGCTGGTGGCGCTGGAGCGCAACCTGGAGAACGGCGAGGTCATCGAGATCTTCACCTCGAAGGCCGAGGGCGCCGGGCCGTCGCGCGACTGGCTGTCCTTCGTGGCATCGCCGCGGGCCAAGTCGAAGATCAAGCAGTGGTTCGCCAAGGAGCGCCGCGAGGAGGCCATCGAGGCCGGCAAGGACGCGATCGCCAAGGAGGTGCGGCGCGTCGGGCTGCCCATGCAGCGGCTGGTGTCGGCCGACTCGGTCGCCGCGCTGGCCCGCGAGCTGCGCTACGGGGACCTGTCGTCCCTGTACGCCGCGATCGGCGAGGGCCACCTGTCGGCAAGGCACGTCGTGCAGCGGCTGGTCGCCCTGCTCGGCGGCGTGGAGGACGCCGAGGAGGAGCTCGCCGAGCGGGCCACCCCGTCGACCGTGCAGCGGCGGCGCGGCACGGCCGACACCGGCGTGGTGGTGTCCGGCGCCGGTGGGGTGCACGCCAAGCTGGCCCGCTGCTGCACTCCGGTGCCCGGCGACGACATCCTGGGCTTCGTCACCAGGGGCGGCGGCGTCAGCGTGCACCGCACGGACTGCACCAACGCCGAGGAGCTGCGCAGGACGCCGGAGCGGCTGGTGGACGTCGAGTGGGCGCCATCCGCGTCGTCGGTCTTCCTGGTGGCCATCCAGGTGGAGGCGCTGGACCGGCACCGGCTGCTGTCCGACGTCACGAAGGTGCTCGCCGACGAGCGGGTGAACATCCTCTCCGCGTCGGTCACCACCTCGCGCGACCGGGTCGCGGTCAGCCGCTTCGCCTTCGAGATGGGCGACCCCAAGCACCTGGGGCACGTGCTCAAGGCCGTCCGCGCCGTCGAAGGCGTCTACGACGTCTACCGGGTGACCTCGGCGTCCTGACCTCACCGCGCGTCCCCGGACCCGCCGGGCGAGTCGCGGCTGGGCGGCTACTGGGCGATCGTGGCCTGGGTGATGGTGGTCTGGAGCTTGGGCGCCCCGTCGCCGCGGCCGTTGTCCGTCGCCGGGTCCACGCCCTCGGCGCCGATCTTGTCCAGGGTGGCCAGCCCGACCTCGCCGATGGTGCCGAAGATGGTGTAGTCGGCCGACAGGAACGTGCTGCCGTACACCAGGAAGAACTGGCCGCCGCCGGAGTTCGGCGCGCCGGTGTTGGCCATGGCGATCACACCGCGCGGGTAGACCACCGCACCGGCCGCACCCGGTGCCGCCTCCAGATCGGTCGGCTTCTCGTCCGGGATGGTGTAGCCCGGCCCGCCGGTGCCCTGCCCGGTCGGGTCGCCGCACTGCAGCACCTTGAAGTTGTCGGTGTGCACGATCCGGTGGCACGGGGTGTCGTCGTAGAACTTCGACGTCACCAGGTGCTCGATGCTCTGGACGGTGCACGGCGCCTTGGCGCGGTCCAGGGTCAGCGGGATGTCCCCGTTGTTGGTCGTCAGCGTCACCGCGAGGGTGCCGGTCGCCACCTTCTCGGCCGGATCCGGCGGCACCTCGACGGGCTTGGCCGCTGGCTCCGCCGGCGTGGTGGTGAACTTGCACGCGCCGTCGGTGGTCTCGGCCGGCTCCGCCGGCGTGGTGGTCGTGGTCTCGCTGGCGTCCGCGGCCGGCGGCTGCTCGTCGTCGCCCGAGGCGAGCCAGTAGATCCCGCCGACCGCGAGCAGCACGACGACGACCGAGCCGACCACGGCGAGGATCCGCCGGCGCTTGACCCGCTCGGCTCGGCGGGCGAGCTGACGCTCGAGCTTGCGCTTGGCTGCCTGGCGGCGCTGCTCGTTGGTGGGCACCGGCACACACTCCAATTGGTCGTCGGGCATCGGTCGTCGGGATGGGGGACGGGTCGGCGCGCAGTCTAGGACGGCGCATGTGAGGTGAGTGCGACCCCTCCCCGCAGCTAGGCTGAGACTGTGCTGGTGGCTGGGTTTCCGTCCGGCGCGTTCCAGGCCAACTGCTTCGTGCTGGCCGAGGACGCCGGCTCGGCGTGCGTGGTGGTCGATCCGGGCCAGGACGCCATGGACCCGCTGGAGCAGCTGCTGCTCGAGTACCGGCTGACGCCGGTCGCGGTGCTGCTCACCCACGGTCACTTCGACCACGTCTTCTCGGTCACCCCGGTGTGCGACGGCAACGACATCCCGGCGTGGATCCACCCGGAGGACCGCGAGCTGCTGTCCGACCCGCTGCGCGGCCTCAGCCGCGAGGCGCTGGCGTTCTTCGGTGGCCGGCTGACCATGCGCGAGCCGCGTGAGGTGCGGGCGCTCGACGACGGCGTGGAGCTCGAACTTGCCGGGTTGAAGCTCGGCGTCGACCACACGCCGGGCCATACCGGCGGGTCGGTGGTGTTCCGCACCGGTACCGAGGAGGGTCGGCTGCTGTTCGCCGGAGACACCCTGTTCGCCGGTTCGATCGGGCGCACCGACCTGCCGGGCGGCGATCCGCAGCAGCTGATGCAGTCGCTGCGGGCGAAGGTGCTGACCCTGCCGGACGACACCATCGTGCTGCCCGGCCACGGACCGCAGACGACCATCGGCCGCGAGCGCGCCTCCAACCCGTTCCTGCAGGGGTTGGAAGCCGGCGGCTTTGCCCAGGGAACTGTGCAGCGCAGAACGGGACTATGAGCACCTTCACCGCCCCCAAGGGCAGCTACGACATCCTGCCGCCGGACTCCGCAGTCTTCCTCGCCACGCGTGACGCGCTGGCCGAGCCGCTGCGCCGCGCCGGCTACGGCTACATCGAGACGCCGATCTTCGAGGACACCGCGCTCTTCCACCGCGGGGTCGGCGAGTCGACCGACGTCGTCAGCAAGGAGATGTACACCTTCGACGACCGTGGCGGCCGCTCGCTGACGCTGCGCCCCGAGGGCACCGCCGGCGTGATGCGCGCGTTCGTCGAGCACCGCATGCACGCCGCCCAGCTGCCGGCGAAGCTGTACTACGCCGGGCCCAACTTCCGCTACGAGCGCCCGCAGGCCGGCCGCTACCGGCACTTCTCGCAGGTGGGCGCCGAGGCGATCGGGGTGGACGACCCGCTGCTCGACGCCGAGCTCATCGAGCTGGCCGACGCGGCGTTCCGCGGCGCCGGGCTGACCCGGCACCGGCTGCTGCTCAACTCGCTCGGCGACCGCGAGTCGCGTGCCGCGCACCGGGAGGCGCTCGTCCGGTTTCTCGCGCGGTTGGACCTGGACGAGGAGACCCGTCGGCGGGCGGAGCTGAACCCGTTGCGGGTGCTCGACGACAAGCGGCCCGAGATGCAGGCCGCGCTGACCGACGCGCCGGTGTCGGTGGACTTCCTGACCGACGGGTGCCGCGCGCACTACGACGCCGTGCGCGCCGCGCTGACCGACCTCGGCGTGACCTGGACCGAGGCGCCCAAGCTCGTGCGCGGGCTGGACTACTACACCAAGACCACCTTCGAGTTCGTGCACGACAGCCTGGGCGCGCAGTCCGCGGTGGGTGGCGGCGGGCGCTACGACGGGCTGTCCGCGGCGATCGGCGGGCCGGACCTGACCGGCGTCGGCTGGGCGCTCGGCGTCGACCGGGTGCTGCTCGCGCTGAAGGCGGAGAACCCGGCGCGCTGGGACGAGCTGGCGGCGGCCAACCAGCTCGACGTGTTCCTGGTGCCGATCGGCCCGCAGGCGCAGCGCCGCGCGCTCGGGCTGGCCCGTGACCTGCGGGCCGACGCGTTGCGGGTGGACCTGGCGTGGGGCGGCCGCGGCCTCAAGGGCGCCATGAAGGCGGCGGACCGCTCCGGCGCGCGGTTCGCGCTGGTGCTCGGCGAGCGGGACCTGGCGGCCGGCACCGCGCAGCTGAAGGACCTGGCATCGGGGGAGCAGCGCCCGGTGCCGCTGGACGCGGCCGCTGTGGCGGCTGCGGTGCGGCCGGAGTGAGCCAGGTGGCGCCGGAGCGGACGGAGCTCGACCTGCTGCCGGCCGCGGTGGTGCGCCGCAGGGCCCGCGGGGTCGCGGTGCTGGCGGCGGTGCTCGGCGCGGCCGTCGGTGGCCTTGTCGGGCTGGTCGGCGGCCGCGGGCCGGGGCTGTTGGCGGCCGCGGCGGTCGGGGTGCCGCTGCTGCTGTTGGCGTTCGCGGAGTCGCGCCGGCGGACCTGGCTCGACGCCTCGGTGGTCGCGGTCCGCGCGATCGGCGTGCGGCGGGTGGACGTCGAGCGCGCGGAGCGCAAGGACCTGCTGGTCTCCGCGGTCCGCGGTCAACGCACGGTGAGCCTGCTGCTCGGCGAGCCAAGCGGCAAGACAGTGGCGGTCGCGCTGGCCATCTACACGCCGGTGGGCGGCGTGGAGCTCGGCATCCTCGGGCTGCGGCGGCTGGCGGACGCGCTGGCCAGGGCGACCGACGCCAAGGCCGTGCTGCTCTCGTCGCTGCTGGTGGCGCAGCTGCGGGCGGAGGCGCGCGGCGAGCCGATGGCGGCTCGGCCGCTCTACCTGGCGTCCGGGCTCGTCGAGGCGGACAAGGTGGTGCGCAAGGTCGACGACGGGCGGCTGGCCGCGCTGGTGACCGAGTTCGGCTGAGTCCACCGGGGCGCGCCACCCCCGATGATGTTGACAGCGAATCGAACACATGTTCGACTGGACCACGTGAGGTGGGAACGACAGCGCCTGGGGGCGGATGAGCCGCAGCCCGCGCTGCCCGGCATGCCGGGTCTGTTGCGCACGGTCCGCACACCCGAGTTCGCCGGGGTGGTGTTCCACGAGGTCGCCGCGAAGTCCGTGCTCAACCGGATCCCGTCCAGGTCGCCGATGCCGTTCGACTGGACCGTCAACCCGTACCGCGGCTGCACCCACGCGTGCGCGTACTGCCTGGCCGGCGACACCCCGATCCTGATGGCCGACGGCCGGGCCAGGTCGCTCGCCGACGTCAGGGTGGGGGACCGGATCTACGGCACGGCGCGCGACGGCGTTGGCCGGCGCTACGTCGTCACGACGGTGCTGGCGCACTGGTCGACGGTCAAACCGGCCTACCGCGTGACGCTCGACGACGGCGCGCAGCTCATCGCGAGTGGCGACCACCGGTTTCTCGGCGAGCGCGGGTGGGCCTACGTGAGCGGCGATCGCGGGCCGCGCATCGCCGTGGGGGACCGGCTGGTCGGAACTGGGCAGTTCGCCGCGCAGCCGAAGGGGTCGGTGGACTACCCGCTCGGTTACCTGTGCGGCCTCATCAGGGGCAGCCACCCTGGGCCGCTGAGCCGGCCGCACGCCGGCCGCCACCGGCTGCGGCTGGCTCGCGCCGAGTACGAGGCGCTGAGCCGCGCCCGCGAGTACCTGGCCCAGGCCGGGGTGGCGACCGACCGGTTCCTGGTCAGGCCGCCGACGCCGGACCGCCGGGAGATCATGGCCATCCGGACCTCCAAGCGCGGCGACATCGAGGCGATCGGGCGGCTGATCGGCTGGCCGACGAACCCGTCGGACGACTGGTGCAAGGGCTTCCTCGCGGGGGTCTTCGACGCCGACGGCAACGGCGGCGACGCGATCGAGATCGCCAGTGCCGACGCAGTCGAAATGGCCAGTGCCGACGCAGTCGAAATGGCCAGTGCCGACGCCGAGATCGTCTCGCGGGTCGTCGCGGCGCTGCGCCGGTTCGGGTTCGACGCGGTCGTCGGGCGGGTCGGGGAGGGGGTGGTGCCGATCCGGGTGCTCGGCGGGCTCGCCGAGCGACTGCGGTTCTTCCATACCGTCGACCCTGCGATCGCCAGGAAGCGGAGCATCGAGGGCGTCGCGATCTCCCCCGACGGCGGGCCGGCGGTCACCGCGATCGAGCCGCTGGGCCTGGAGCTGACGCTGTTCGACATCACGACGGGGACGGGGGACTTCGTCGCCAACGGCGTCGTCAGCCACAACTGCTTCGCCCGCAACAGCCACACCTATCTCGACCTGGACGCCGGCGCGGACTTCGACAGCCAGCTCGTGGTGAAGGTGAACACGCCGGAGGTGCTGGCGCGGGAGTTGCGCTCGCCCAGGTGGTGTCACGAGCCGGTGGCGATGGGCACCAACACCGACCCGTACCAGCGGGCGGAGGGCCGCTACCGGCTCATGCCGGGCGTCATCGAGGCGTTCGCCGAGACCAGCACGCCGTTCTCGGTGCTGACGAAGGGCACGCTGCTGGCGCGCGACCTGCCGCTGCTGGTGGAGGCGTCGGCCAGGGTGCGGGTCGGCCTCGGGGTTTCGATCGCGCTCGTCGACAAGGAGCTGTCCGCGTCCGTCGAGCCGGGCACGCTAAGCCCGCAGGCCCGGCTGGACCTCGTGCACAGGATCACCAGCGCGGGGTTGCGCTGCGGGGTGATGGTGGCCCCCGTGCTGCCGTGCCTGACCGACGGCGTCGAGGCACTGGACACGCTGCTCGGCGAGGTCGCCGCCGCGGGGGCCAGCGGCGCCACCGTGCTCGCGCTGCACCTGCGACCGGGAGCCCGCGAGTGGTACCGCGCGTGGCTGGCGCGCGAGCATCCTGACCTGGTGGCGCGCTACGACCAGATCTACCGTCGCGGCTCGTACGCAGACCGCGGCTACCGGGCCTGGCTCGCCCGCCGGGTCGGTCCGCTGCTGCGCAAGCACGGCCTCGACCGCCGGGCCGGCACCCGGCGGCAGCCGTCGGCGAAATCGAAGCCGCCGGCGCAGCCACGGCTGCCGGCAGAGCCACAGCTGCCGCCGGGTGGCGCAATGTCGATCGGTGTGGCGCCGCAGGCTGGGCCGGAGGGGCCGCAGCAGCTCACACTGTTGTAGAGCTCTGTCGTAGAGCCAGTCCAGCAACGGGCGGAGGTGTCCGATGAAGGGGGATCGGGTCGAGATAGTGATCGACGCGGGCGGCACCCCGCTGACCTACGACTTGAAGGCGACCCGTGCCGGCCGCCGGGTGGAGATCACGATCGGCCGCGGGGTGGTCGAGGTCGCCGAGGTCACCCGCGGCGGCACAGTGGTCCGCACCGCGCGGTTCATGTCCAGCCGTGTGCTGGCCCTCGTCGAGCACCCGGTGGCCCGCCGCCAGACCGGCGACGTGGAGCCGGCCGAGCAGCCACCGCTCGTGCGGCAGCCCGTCGAGGACGAAGTGACCGAGCGGCCACCCCGGCGCCGCGCCGCGGGATAGCGATCATGCCGCCGGATGGGGTACGGCCGCCGGGATGGGGTTACGGGTAGCGGCGCGGTGGAGACTGGACCTCGTGCTGGAGCTACGCCCGAACTGCGAGTGCTGCGATCGCGACCTGCCGCCGGCCTCGCCCGATGCCGTGATCTGCACGTTCGAGTGCACCTTCTGCCGCGACTGCGCCCGGGACGTGCTGCGCGGCGTGTGCCCGAACTGCGGCGGTGAGCTCGTGGTGCGCCCGCGCCGGCCGGCGGCGCTGCTGGCGAAGTATCCGGCGTCGACGAAGCGGGTGCTGAGGCCGGATGGTTGCCCGGCTCCCGGGTAATCGACGTGCGGCGACTAGCCTCAGCGGCTACACACAAGCTGTAGGCACCGTCCGATCCGAGGAGTTCAGCACCCGTGATGCGCACCCACCAGGCCGGCGAGCTGCGCGCCGACCATGCCGAGCAGACCGTCACGCTCGCCGGTTGGGTGGCCCGTCGCCGCGATCACGGCGGGGTGATCTTCATCGACCTGCGCGACGCGTCGGGTGTGGTGCAGGTGGTGTTCCGCGAGGGCGACATGGCGCAGCGCGCACACCGGCTGCGGGCCGAGTTCTGCGTCAAGGTCACCGGCACGGTCCGCCGCCGGCCGGAGGGCAACGAGAACCCGGACATCGTCACCGGCGCCGTCGAGGTGACCGCCGACGAGCTTGACGTGCTCAGCGAGTCGGCGCCGCTGCCGTTCCCGGTCGACGAGCACCTCGACGTCGGCGAGGAGATCCGGCTCAAGCACCGCTACCTGGACCTGCGCCGGCCCGCCCCGGCGACCGCGATGCGGATGCGCAGCGAGGCCAACCGGATCGCCCGCGGCGTGCTGCACGAGCGCCGGTTCGTGGAGGTGGAGACGCCGACGATGACCCGGTCCACGCCGGAGGGGGCGCGCGACTTCCTGGTGCCCGCCCGGTTGCGGCCGGGCAGTTGGTACGCGCTGCCGCAGTCGCCGCAGCTGTTCAAGCAGCTACTGATGGTCGGCGGGCTGGAGCGGTACTACCAGATCGCCCGCTGCTACCGGGACGAGGACTTCCGCGCCGACCGGCAGCCGGAGTTCACCCAGCTCGACATCGAGATGAGCTTCGTCGAGCAGGACGACGTGATCGAGCTCGGCGAGGCCGTCACGGCGGCGCTGTGGCGCGAGCTCGCCGGCTACGAGATCCCGCGCCCGATCCAGCGGATCGGCTACGCCGAGGCGATGGCCCGCTACGGCACCGACAAGCCCGACCTGCGGCTCGACCTGGAGCTGACCGAGCTCACCGAGTACTTCGCGGACACCCCGTTCCGGGTCTTCCAGGCGCCATACGTGGGCGCGGTCGTCATGCCCGGCGGGGCGAGCCAGCCGCGCAAGCAGCTCGACGCGTGGCAGGACTGGGCCCGCCAGCGCGGCGCGAAGGGCCTGGCCTACGTGCTGGTCAACGAGGACGGCTCGCTCGGCGGCCCGGTGGCCAAGAACCTGTCCGAGGCGGAGCGGGACGGGCTGGCGAAGGCCGCCGGCGCCGAGCCCGGCGACTGCGTGTTCTTCGGAGCCGGCGAGCCGCACACGGCCAGGGCGCTGCTCGGCGCGGCGCGGCTGGAGATCGGCCGGCGCTGCGGCCTGATCGAGGAGTCGGCGTGGTCGTTCGTCTGGGTGGTGGACGCGCCGCTGTTCGAGCCGGCCGGCATCGGCGACGAGGTGGCCGTCGGCGCCGGCGCGTGGACCGCGGTGCACCACGCGTTCACCGCGCCCACCGCGGAGTGGGTCGACCGCTTCGAGGAGGACCCGGCCAACGCGTTGGCCTACGCCTACGACATCGTCTGCAACGGCAACGAGATCGGTGGCGGCTCCATCCGTATCCACCAGCGCGACGTCCAGCAGCGGGTGTTCCGGGTGATGGGCGTGTCCGATGCCGACGCGAAGGAGAAGTTCGGCTTCCTGCTCGACGCGTTCCAGTACGGCCCGCCGCCGCACGGCGGGATCGCCTTCGGCTGGGACCGCATCGTCATGCTGCTCGCGCGTGCCGACTCGATCCGCGACGTGATCGCGTTCCCGAAGACCGGCGGCGGGTACGACCCGCTGACCGGTGCGCCGGCGCCGATCACGCCGGAGCAGCGCAGGGAGGCCGGCGTGGACGCGAAGCCGCCCGCGGCGCCCGAGGGATCTTGACTCAGAACGGAGTAACGGCACAGCTGCCGCGTACCGCTAGGGTCGGGCTCGATGCCAACCGATCTCGAGCGACCGCCGGCCAGCGGTGACGACGCCCCCGACACCGTGGCCGCCGCGGAACGGCTGCTGTCCCGGTGGTGCGGAGCGAGCGTGCGGCTCACGGATCCCGAGGACCTCGGCGGTTCGGTGCGCTCGGTCGTGCTGCGGGTGCGGGTGGCGGAGAACCCGTTCTCGCTGCCGCGCACCCTGGTGATCAAGCGCAGCGTCGCCCCGCCCGTCGCCGACGAGCCCGACACGTTCTCGCACGAGGCGGCGAGCTGCCAGCTGCTGACCGCGGTGCAGCCGGCGGACCCGGTCGGGCCGGAGTTGATCGCGCACGACCCCGACCAGCGCCTGCTCGTGATGGAGGACCTGGGCCGCGCGGCCACGCTCGCCGAGAAGCTGCTGGGAGCCGATCCGCGCGCGGCCGAGCGCGGGCTGCTGGCATGGGCTCGTTCGCTCGGCCGGCTGCACGCCGTCACCGCGGGCCGGGAGGCGGACTTCGGCGCGCTGATGCGCCGGCTCGGCACCCGCACGTGGCACGACCCGATCGCACCGGACGCCCGCCGCGCGCTCGCCGACCTGCCCGACCTGCTGGCGGCCGAGCTCGGCGTGCCGACGGACCATGCGACCGCAAGGCGGGCCAGGACGAGCGTGCGGCTGCTCGGCGGCCCCGGCTACCGCGCGTTCAGCCCGTCCGACCTGTGCCCGGACAACAACCTGGTCACCAACCACGGCGTGCGGTTTCTCGACTTCGAGTGGGGCTGCATCCGCGACGTGACGCTGGACGTGGCCTTCCTGCGGATGCCGTTCCCGTCATGCTGGTGCGTGTTCCGGCTGCCGGCCGGGATGGCCGACGCCATGCTGGCCGCCTGGCGCGCCGAGATCGTGGACGTGTGGCCCGCGCTCGGCGACGACAGCGTGCTGATGCCCAGGCTGCTGGACGCGCAGATGCTGTGGACCTGGCTGTCCACGTGGTCGCTGCTGCCGCGCGGCGGCGAGGCGGACAGCCCGATCGACGCGGTGGAGGGCGCCAAGGGCAGCTCGCCGTACCGGGGCGCCGCGCTGGCCGACCGCTGGGAGCGGCTCGCCGAGCACTGCGCGGCCGACGAGCCGGCGGTCGCCGTGCACGCCACCGCCGTCGCCGCCGCGCTGCGCAAGCGGTTCGAGGTGCCGGACCCCGCGCTGCCGCCATACCCCGCGTTCCGGGCCAAGGCCGCCAGCTGAGCCGCGGCCGCCAGCTCGGGCTACGTCGATACGCATCCGTATCGACGTTTTGGAGCCGCCAAAACGTCGATACGGATGCGAGTCGACGTTGCGCAGGCTGGTGAACGCCTAACGGATGGGCATTGCCGTCGGCCGCGGCGAATGGCGGGTGCGGACCTGGGCATGATCCACACCCACCACTCGGGCGCCCCCGACGGCGATCCCACGCCGGGCTGCGCCGCACTGATCGACCGCATCCGGGGGCAACGGCGACGGCCAGCGCGACGACCGCGGCACCGGCGACGGCCGGGTGCGCGCCCGCGATGCGTCGCGATGATGGAGCATGGCCGTCCCAACCTCTGCGGTTGATCACAATGCGTATTCGAATTTCCGGCGGAGCGTCCGCCATGTGGGCCAACGAGCGGTTGTGCGCTAGCGTTACTGAGCTGACCGGGTGACAAAACCGCAGGTCGAAGCCGTAAATTGGGCTGATGGAGTGACAGTCTGCGGGTTCGGGCCGGTGGCGCCGTCAACACTGAGGTGTGTCACTCAGCGTTGCTGCTCGCAGTTTCCGTCCGGCCCATAGGTAACCCAACAGGGCGATGGGCGTTGAGTTACACGTGACGTACTCGCCCGCCGACCTCGAACTGCTCAGGCGGGTCGCGTTCGGCCGGTGCCGCGCCGCCGGCGCTTCCGTCGAGGATGCGCAGGACTGCGCGCAGGACGCGATCGCGAGTTTGCTCGGAAGCCGCGACGTGGAGCACCCCAGGGCCTGGATCGCCACGGTGGCGTACCACCGCTACGTCGACGTGTGCCGGCTGCGTGGCCGGGAGGGCAGCGCGGGGCTGATGCCGACCGCCGCGGCCCGCATCTCCGAGCCCGCGGGCCCCGAGGAGGAGGTCGTCGGGCGGGCGCACGCGCACTGGCTCGTCGGCGCCATGCGCGGGCTGCCGGCTTCGACGCGGTCGGTCTGCTCCGCGGTCGGCAACGGCCTGCCACGGCAGGAAGTCGCCGACCGGCTGGGGCTGACCGACCGCGCCGTCGAGTCCCATCTCACGCGCGCCCGCCGGTCGCTGCGGGCGTTGAGCCTGCTGGCCGCCGCGGCGGTGCTCGCGCTCGGCCGGGTGCTGCGGAAGGTGGCTCCGGCGGGCAAGCCGATGGCGGCAGTCGTGGTCGTGCCGTCCCTCGCGCTCGTGGTGGTGGTCGGCGGCGACACACACTGGGACAACGAGGCGGGACCGGACCGCCCCACCCCGGCCGACGTGCGACCGGTGCCTGGCCTGCCGGTGGCCGAGCAGGACGCGCCGTCGCCGGCCCCGACCACCCGGCCGGCGGAGGTGCCCGCGGGCGGCGTGCCCGGCGTCGACACGCCCAGCGGCGACCTGCCCGGTGTCGGTGTGCCCGGCGTCGATGTGCCCGGTGTCGATGTGCCCGGTGTCGATGTGCCCAGTGTCGGCGTGCGGCTGCCGTCCGCCCCGGCGGCGCCTGGGGTGCCGCGGGTGCCGTCGCCCGAACTGCCGGCGCTGCCGGCAGTGAGTGCGGTGGCCAGGTTCGCCGGGCCGGCCGTCGTCCCGCTGCCGGTGCTGCCCGTGTTGCCATCCCTGCCGGCCAGCTGAGCCGTCGCCGGCCGTTCCACGGCTCGCCGCGCAGTAACCGATAAGGCCCATTTTCCGAAACACGCCGCAATTGCGCGTGGATATGCCATGATGCGCCGACCCTGCTCCCTGCAGAAAGGGCGGGTAAATGGAGCAACCACGAGGGAGAGGGCGACTTGCCGGGCTACTATCCGTGATCCTGACAGCCGGTGCCTTTAGTGCATTTGCGGGAACGCAATCCGCAATTGCCGCCGATGAGGCTGCGCTGCGCGACACGGTAACGGCGCGGATCGTGCAAATGGCGCAGCCTCGCAATGGCAAGGCCGTCACCGAGGGCCGGACCGAAGTCGACGTGATGCGCACCGCCGGCGTCGACTGGGCCTTCGGCTCGGCGGTGGCGCTGGCCCCGCCGGAGCCGGACGCGTACCCGGAGGGCTGGCTGTTCGTCGCGCACCGCCAGGCCGACGAATGGACGGTCGCGTTCGAGGGGGACGTCGACTTCCCCAAGCTGACCGCGGCCGCGCCGGCCGAGGTGGTATCGGCGCCGGAGAAGGAGATCTTCGCCTCGCACGGCCCGGCGACCAGCCGGAAGGCGCCGCGGCTCGACGCCAAGCCGTTCGCGGGCGGCGACTTCCGCACGGGCATGCGGCTGCCGTACGCGATCGGGCAGTCGTGGCGCCTGACGGGCGGGCCGCACGGCGGCGTCCGCCAGTCGATCGACCTGGCGGGCGGCGACGGGCGCGTGCTGGCGACGCTGGCCGGCACGTTCTACGTGATGTGCAGCAGCAACAGGGGTTGGGTGCGGGTGGCGCACGACCGGGGCTACTCCACCGACTATTACCACCTGTGGAACAACCGCACCGCCGGTGGCACGGTCAGCGCCGGAACATATCTCGGGGACATCGGCAACGACGTCTCGTGCGGCGGCAGTTCGAGCGGTCCGCACGTGCACTTCTCGCTGCGCCAGAACGGGGTGTACGTCGGAATCGCCGCGCACAACTTCGGTAAGTGGCAGGTCTACAACGGCTCCGCCGAATACCAGGGCTATGCATTGCACGGCTCGGCATACGCGGGCATCGGCGGCAGCCTGTACAACTACGGCCCCCTCGGGTTCACCCAGGGGATCGTGGACACCAACGGCGGCGGGGTGGTGAACAAGCGCTCCGGGCCGGGTACGGGCTATGCCGTCGTGGGCACCGCGGCCGACGGCACCTGGGTCAGCGATGCGTTCCTGTGGACCGGCACCGGCAACCCGGTCAACGGCCGGTGCTGACGGTGCTGACGGTGCTGCCGTAGCGGCGTGGGGCCGCCCTCAGAGCGAGGGCACCCCACGCGTCTCGCGCGGTTAGCCAGGGAGGCGGCGGCGCACGTCGGGCCGGCTGGTCTCGCCGTGCGAGGCGTCGGCGATCCACGGCCCGTCGATCGACGCGTCCAGCACGCCCTCCTCGAGCCAGGTGTAGCTGCCGTCCAGCACCTTGCTGGCCAGTGTGCGGTCCCGGTCGTCGCTGTTGTGCCACAGCCTGGCGAACAGCTCGTCGACCCGCCGCCTGGCCTGCTCGCAGAACGCGTCGGCCAGCTCGACGGCCGACTCGCCCCGCGAGTCGCGCAGCGACAGGGCCCGCACGCAGCTCGCGCTCATCGCGAAGAGCTCGGCCCCGATGTCCACGATCCGGCCGAGGAACACCTGCCGGTGCTCCAGCCGGCCCTGCCAGCGGGACATGCCGTAGAACGTCTGCCTGGCGAGCTTGCGGCTGGCCCGCTCGACGTAGCGCAGGTGCTCGGCGAGCGGACCGAACTCGCCGTACCCGCCCGGCACCTGGCCCTTGCCGACCGCGAGGCTGGGCAGCCAGCGCGCGTAGAACCCGCCGGCCCTCGCGGCCGCCTTCGCCTTGCGGCCGGTGTCGGCCTTCGGATCGATGATGTCGCCGGCGACGCTGAGGTGGGTGTCGACGGCCTCGCGCGCGATCAGCAGGTGCATGATCTCCGTCGAGCCCTCGAAGATCCGGTTGATCCGCAGGTCGCGCAGCAGCTGCTCGGCCGGCACCCCGCGCTCGCCGCGCGCCGCGAGCGACTCGGCCGTCTCGTAGCCGCGGCCGCCGCGGATCTGCACCAGCTCGTCGGCGATCAGCCAGGCCATCTCGGAGCTGTACAGCTTGGCCAGCGCGGCCTCGATGCGGATGTCGTTGCGGTCCTCGTCGGCCAGCTGGCCGGACAGCTCCAGCACCGACTCCAGTGCGAACGCGCCGGCCGCGATGTAGGCGATCTTGCTGCCCACCGCCTCGTGCTCACCGACCTTGCGCCCCCACTGCTCGCGCTCGTTCGCCCACTCGCGGGCGATCTTGAGGCTCCACTTGGCCGCGCCGGCGCACAGGGCCGGCAGCGACAGCCGCCCGGTGTTGAGCGTGGTCAGGGCGATCTTGAGGCCCTCGCCCTCGCGGCCGATCCGGTTGCGCGCGGGCACCACGACGTCGTGCATCCGGGTCACGCCGTTCTCGATGCCGCGCAGGCCCATGAACGCGTTGCGGTTCTCCACCGTGATGCCCGGCGCGCCGGCCTCGACGACGAACGCCGTGATGCCGCCGCGGTGGCCTTCGGAGCGCGGCACCCTGGCCATCACGACCAGCAGGTCGGCCAGCACGCCGTTGGTCGTCCACAGCTTCACGCCGTTGAGCGTGTAGCTCTCGCCGTCCTCGCCGGGCACCGCGGTGGTGGACAACCGGGCCGGGTCGCTGCCCACGTCCGGCTCGGTCAGCAGGAACGCGGAGATCTGCCGCGTGCACCTCGGCAGGAACTCGCGCTTCTGCTCGTCGGTGCCGAACAGCTTGATCGGCTGCGGCACGCCGATCGACTGGTGCGCGGACAGCAGCGCACCGATCGACGCGTTCGCCGAGCCGGCGAGCATCAGCGCCCTGTTGTAGTACACGTGTGACAGCCCGAGCCCGCCGTACTCGGTCGGGATCTTCATCCCGAACGCGCCGAGCTGCCGGAAGCCGTCGATCACCTCGTCGGGGATCTTCGACTCGCGCTCGATCCGGTGCCCGTCGATCGTCTCGCAGAAGACCCGGAGCTTGTCCAGGAACTCCTCGCCGCGGCGGGCGACCTCCGGATCGCCCGCCGGGTACGGGTGGATGAGGTCCAGCCGGAACCTGCCGAGGAACAGCTCCTTGGCGAAGCTCGGCCGGTCCCAGCCGCTCTCCCTGGCTTCCTCGGCGACCTTGCGGGACTTCGCGGCGTCTACCACCGGGGGCGCCGCGGCGGTCTCGGTACGGGCAGGATCGACGGTGGTCACCACGAACCTCCTATGTGCAGGAGTGCCGGCCTCGCCCCTCACGGTACTACTCGTCAGTAGCCTTTGCGCCACTCACGCGCCGCCAGGCACCAACGGCGTGTAGACGCGCGACACCCGCTGGGTGCCGGCGCGCACCCGGTAGGACCGGGCGTGGCGGATGGTGCTGTTCGGGTCGGCCCGGTCGGCGAGGAAATACCAGTCCATCTGCACCGCGGCCGGCGTCACCTCCAGCACCGATGCGCCGTGCGAGTCGTACTCCACCCAGCGCACGTGCCAGTTGAGCGCCATCACGCCCGACTCGACGACCGGTGACACCGTGCGCGGCGCGACGTGCAGCAGGTCGTCGATGTTGTCGGAGGTGACCGAGGTGCACACGAGCTCGGTGGCGACCGACGGCGTGAACGGGTACGTGCCGGCGTCGTATGGCACGTCGCACGCCCACGACGAGTGGATGTCGCCGGTGAGGAACACGGTGTCGCGCACCGAGTTGTCGCGCAGCGCCCGCAGGATGCGCAGCCGGTCCGCGGTGTAGCCGTCCCACTGGTCGGTGAACACCGCGAGCCCCTCGGCGGGCAGGCCGAGGAGCTTGAGCAGCGGGCCGGTCAGCTCGCGGGGCAGCGGCGGCACCGCGACCGGCGAGATCATCACCGGGTTGCCGACGAGCTTCCACTGCGCCTGGCTGCCGGTCAGCCCGCCGAGCAGCCAGCTCAGCTGCTCCGCGCCGGCGATCGTGCGGTTCGGGTCGCCCACGCTGCCCGAGCCCGTGCCCGCCTGCTTGGACCGGTAGCTGCGCAGGTCGAGCATGGACAGCTCGGCGAGCCGCCCGAAGCGCAGCCTGCGGTACAGCCGGTCGCCGGCGTTGCGCACCGGCATCCACTCGAAGTACGCCTGGTACGCGGCGGCCCTGCGGGCGGCGTAGGAGCCCTCCTCCGGCTGGTGGTTCTCCGCGCCGCCGGACCAGGCGTCGTTGGCGACCTCGTGGTCGTCCCAGGTGATGATCCACGGGTATGCGGCGTGCAGCCGCTGCAGGTCCGGGTCGCTCTTGTACTGCGCGTGCCTGGTGCGGTAGTCGGCGAGCGTGAGCATCTCGCGGGCCGGTAGGTGCGGGCGCACGCTGTAGCCGAGCGGGAACTCGCCCGGCGCGTACTCGTACAGGTAGTCGCCGAGGTGGATCACGGCGTCCAGGTCGCCGCGCGCCGCCAGGTGCCGGTACGCGGCGAAGTACCCCGCCTGCCAGTTGGAGCAGGACACCACGCCGAAGCGCAGCCGCTGCACGGCCGCGTCGGTGGCCGGGGCCGTGCGGGTGGTGCCGCTCGCGGACACCGTGCCGCCGTACCGGAACCGGTAGTGGTACGTGGTCGCCGGCGCCAGCCCCGTGACGTCCACCTTGACCGTGTGGTCGCGGGCCGGGCCGGTGGTCACCGAGCCGGAACGGACGACCGTGCCGAAGCCGGCGTCGGTTCCCAGTTCCCAGCCGACCGTCACGGTCGGGCCGACGCCGGAGCCGGGCAGCGCGTCCGGCGTCGGGGTGACCCTGGTCCACAGCAGCACCGAGCCGGGCAGCGGGTCGCCGGATGCGACGCCGTGCGCGAACACCGGATTGTCGACGGCCGCCGCCGTCGTGCCGGCGCCGAGCGCAATTCCGAGAGTGGCCGCGCCGCTCGCGCGCAGCACCGTCCGTCGGTCCCAAACGTGAGTCATAGTCACATACTTTGGTGGACATGATCGTGGTCGCGCCAGACGCCGTACGGAGCAACCGGCAGCCGCCGGAACCTGGTGCGGCCGGGCGGTGTAGGAGTGGTGGACCGTCAGCCGGAGAGGGGGAGTCACGGACGACGCCGAGGCGGTGCGGCGAACCATCGACGGCGACCTGGACGCCTACGCCAGCCTGGTCGCCCGGTACACCGCGGTCGCACACCGGGCCGCGGTGCTGTCCGGCGCCGGGAGCGACGCCGAGGACGTGGTGCAGGAGGCGTTCGTCAAGGCGTTCCGCAAGCTGGGGACGTTCCGCCACGGTGAGCCGTTCCGGCCGTGGCTGCTGCGGATCGTGGTGAACGAGGCCAGCAACCTGCGCCGCTCGCTGCGCCGGCGGCAGGCGCTGGCGTTGCGGGCCGCGGCCGAGGACCGCGCGGACGGGCCGGAGGCGGACGTGCTCGGCGGGGAGCGCCGCGACGCGCTGCTCGCCGCGGTGCGCGCGCTGCCGGCCAAGTACCGGCAGGTGCTGACCTGCCGGTACTTCCTGGAGCTGAGCGAGGCGGAGACCGCGCAGGTGCTGGACTGGCCGCTCGGGTCGGTGAAGTCGAGGACGGCGCGGGCCATCGGGCGGCTGCGTGCCGCCCTGCCGAGGGAGGAGGTGTCCGGTGCCTGACGACGTGCTGGAGGAGCGGCTCCTCGACCTCGGCCGGCGGCTCGACGTGTCCCCGGCGCCGGACCCCGAGCGGATGGCCGGCCTGGTGCGGCAGCGCCTGCTCGCCGACCGGCAGCTCGCGGACCGGCCGCAGCGCTTGCAGCGCCTGCGCTACGCCGCGGCGGCCGTGCTGATCGCGTTCGCCGTGCTGATCGCCAGCTCGGCTGAGGTGCGCGCGACGATCGTGGAGT
>Ga0299913_10000117_pt1 | contig 38439 bp, 33 predicted proteins | sample RVTome_9_FD_201360 | JGI IMG/M metagenome (GOLD analysis project Ga0299913, IMG submission 201360) | Soil microbial communities from uranium-contaminated site in the Upper Colorado River Basin, Wyoming, United States - RVT155D38 (version 2) ... | reverse complement strand
GCCGTGGATTTCGTGAGCTTCACGGGGTCGGTCGAGGGCGGCCGTGCCGTGCAGGAAGCAGCGGCTTCCCGCTTCGTCGGAGCGGGGCTCGAGCTCGGCGGCAAGGATCCGGCTTACGTGCGCTCCGACGCAAACCTCGAGCACGCGATCGAGAATCTGGGCGACGGCGCTTTCTTCAACAGCGGCCAGTCCTGCTGCGCGATCGAGCGGATCTACGTCCATCGGGATGTGTACGATCGCTTCGTCGAGGGGCTGATCGAGTTCGCCAACGGCTACAGGCTCGGCGATCCGACCGAGCCCGGGACGACGCTGGGCCCGCTCGTTCGGCCCTCGGCCGCGGATGGCGTGCGCCGGCAGGTCGAGCACGCGGTCGCGGCGGGCGCTACCGCACACATTGACCCGAAAAGGTTCGAGAAAAGCGCGCCGGGCTCCGCCTATATGGCGCCGCAGGTGCTGACCGGGGTCGACCATTCGATGGCGATCATGACCGAGGAGACCTTCGGGCCCACGATCGGCGTCATGCCGGTGTCCTCGGACGAGGAGGCGATCGCGTTCATGAACGACAGCCGCTACGGCCTGACTGCGGCGATCTGGACGTCGGACGTCGAGGCTGCGATTCGGATTGGCGATCGGATCGAGACCGGCACCTGGTTCATGAATCGCTGCGACTACCTCGATCCGGCCCTCGCCTGGACCGGGGTCAAGGACTCCGGACGCGGCTGCTCACTGTCCAAGCTGCAGTACGAGTACCTGACCCGCCCCAAGTCCTTCCACCTGCGCACAGCGCTCTAATGCCACCCGCTGGACCGGCCGACCGGCAGCGAGGATCAGCTGTCTGTCCGTACCGCGCGCGCCGGCGTCAGCCTTCGATATGGCGACCGATCCGCTCGTTGACCTCGGCCGCCTTCTCCATGTGCACCATATGGCCAGCATCCAGGAGGTGCACCGGAATCGCGGCCGGCATCCCCTCGGCATGACGCGCGGGGATGATCCGATCCTTGCTGCCCCAGATCACCTGGACCGGTACGGCCAGCTCGGCGAGGCGGGCGGTGAGATCGAGCGCCTGACGGCCGCCCGCGAAGCAGTCGTCGATGATGCGGTTCAGCGCGGTCTCGACGCCATCCAGCCGTTTGAACTTGAGGACGTCCTCGATCATGTCGCGCGAGACCATCTCGGGGTCGGCGACCAGCATGTGCAGGACCGGCTCGAGCTGCTTGCGCCGCTTGGCCTGCATGAAGCCGTCGATGTACTCCATATTGATGTCGGGCCCGAGCCCGGCCGTGCAGATGGCGGTCGCCGAGGCGACCCGGTCGGGATGGTTGAGCGCCAGATCGAGAGCGACCGCGCCACCGAGCGAATGGCCGACCACGTGTGCCTTCGCGATCTCCTTGGCGTTCATGAACTCGACCACGGCGCTCGCCAGGGCGCCGACATGGACGTGGCCGGCGCCCAGATCCTTGGTCGAGCCGCCGTGCCCCGGCAAGTCGATCGCGTAGGTGGCGCGCCCGCCGGCGAGCGCCTCTTGATTGAACTGCCAGTTGTTGAGATCGCCGCCGAAGCCATGGATGAACACCAGCGGCACCCCGTCGCCCTCGCCGATCGCGAGGTAGCGGATGCGCTTGCCACCCGCGTCGACGGTCTCGGGCTGAGGCGCTGCGACGCCGGCCTCGGCTGCGTGCGCCGCGAATTCCTCCTGGAAGCTCGCAATGAAGCCATCGAGCTCGGGGTCCGGCACGGAGCTGTCAGCGACCACGCCCAGGAGCGCGCCGACCGCCACGGTCTCGCCCTCGCCGACGACGCGCCGGCGCAGCGGGCCAGCGACCGGGCTCTCATAGACATTGGCGATCTTGGAGGTCTCGATGTCGAGGATCTCGTCGCCCGCTTTGATCTCGGCGCCTTCCTCGACCAGCCACCTCGCGACCATCCCCTCCTGCATCGCCAGGCCCCATTTGGGCATGACGATCGGCCGTATCGCGCCACTCATCGGACGCACTCCCTCCTTGGTCTGGAGTGCTTTCAGCCCTCCATGATTTCTCGTTCCGCGACGGTTCAGTTGGCCATGGTCTTGCGCACCGCCGACTCGATCTTGGCCGGGCTCGGGATGTAGAGATCCTCGAGCTCCGGCGAGAATGGTACCGGCGCGTGCGGGGCCGTCACCATCTGGACCGGCCCCTTCAACGCCTTGAACACGTTCTGCGCCGCGAGTGCTGCGATGTCGGTCGCCATGCTGCAACGAGGGTGCGCCTCGTCGACCACCACGAGCCGTCCGGTCTCCTCGATGCACTCCAGGATCGTATCGGTATCGAGCGGCGAGGTCGTGCGCGGATCGACCACTGTGCAGCTGATGCCCTCCTTCTCGAGCTTGTCGGCAACCTGGTTGCAGAGCCCGACCATGCGGCCGAAGGCGACGATCGTCACATCGTCCCCTTCGCGTGTCAGGTTGGCCTCGCCGAATGGGATGGCGTAGGGGTCGTCCGGGACCTCCTCCTCCTCGTCGTACATCGCTTTATGCTCGAAGAATATGACCGGATCGTCGTCCCGGATGGACTGGATCAGTAAGCCTTTGGCCTCGTATGGGCTCGAGGGGAGCGCGACCTTGAGGCCCGGAATGTGGGTGAACACCGGGTAAAGGCACTGGCTGTGCTGCGAGGCGGCTCGAAAACCCGCGCCGTACATGGTGCGGATCACCAGCGGCGTCACCGCTTTGCCGCCGAACATGTAGCGGAACTTCGCAGCCTGATTGTAGATCTGATCGAAGCAGACGCCGAAGAAATCGACGAACATCAGCTCCGCCACGGGCCGGAGACCCGTCGCGGCCGCGCCAGCAGCGGCGCCGATGAACGCGCTCTCGGTGATCGGGGTGTCGAGCACGCGATCACGGCCGAAGATCGGCATCAGGCCCTTGGTGACGCCGAGCGGACCGCCCCAGGCGTCGTCCTCGCCGGGCGCGCCCAAGCCGCCCGCGACGTCCTCTCCCATCAGGATGACCCGCGGATCGCGCTCCATCTCCTGGCGCAGCGCCTCGTTGATCGCCTGCCGGTACGACTTCCTGGACATGGATGCACCCCCTCAGTACGAGGCGTAGACGTCGGTCAAGAGATCGGCCTCGGTCGGCGGCGGGGCCGCCTTCGCCTCCGCCAGCGCCTGCTCGATCAGGCTCTTGACCTCGTTGTCGATCGCGTCGAGTTGGTCGCCTTCCAGCAGGCCCGCCTCGGTGACCCTTTGACGGAACATATTGAGGCAGTCCTTCTCGGCCTTCACCTGGTCGATCTCGCCGGGCGCGCGATAGGTCATCGCATCCCCCTCGAAGTGGCCGTAATAGCGCGCGAGCTTCACGTGGATGACGCTCGGCCCCTCGCCGTTGCGCGCCCGCTCGATCGCCTCGCGAGCGGCATCCCAGACCTCGAAGAAATCATGGCCGTCGACCCGGCGCGACGGAATGCCATAGGCTTTGCCGCGCTCGACCAGATCGCCGGATACCGACCAGCCGCTGGCGGTCGATTCGGCGTAGCCATTGTCCTCGAAGACGAAGATCGCTGGCAGGTTCCAGGCCTTGGCAAGGTTCATGCTCTCGAGCGTCGTGCCCTGATTCGAGCCGCCGTCACCCACGAAAGCGATCGCGACGCCGCCCGTCTTGAGCGTCTTGGACGACAGCGCCGCGCCGCAGATCAGCGGCGGACCGCCGCCGACGATGCCGTTGGCGCCCAGCATGCCCTTGGACAGATCGGCGATGTGCATCGAGCCGCCTTTGCCGCCACAAAGCCCGTCCTTGCGACCAAAAATCTCCTTCATCATGGCTTTGGAATCGCAGCCCTTGGCAATGCAGTGGCCGTGGCCACGATGGGTCGAGGCGATGCGATCCTGGTCGTTGAGGTGCAGGCAGAAGCCTACGCCTGACGCCTCCTCCCCGGCATAGAGGTGGACGAAACCCGGGATGTTACCGGCTGCGAACTCCTCGTGGACGGTGTCCTCGAAGTCGCGAATCGTGCGCATCTGACGATACGCCTTGAGCAGTTCCTCTCGGCTGAGCTGCACGGTGGTCTCCCTGACCCTTGGCCCCGGCGCGCCTTCTTCCTCTCCGCGCATTCGTTTAGGTCGCGGTTGGAAGAGGGCAGCGCCAACTGAAACAAGCAGAGCGTAGATGCCTGCGGCCGCCACTCTAGCGAAAAGTTTGAAGCCGGTCTCGTCTAGAATCTCGCACTGCCTGCGCGTGTGAGGTCCCTCAACGGGTGCTTCGCGGCTCCTCGATCGCGTCGTCTGCAGCATCGTCCTTCCGAGCGAACCCCAGATGGAGCGCCCAGGCGATCGATGGCAGGAGGACAAGGGCTCCAAGCATGTTGGCGACAAAGGCAAAGGCGAGCAGCAACCCCATGTCGGCTTGCATCTGCAGCGACGAGACTGACCACACGCCAACCCCGACAGCGAGCGTGAGGCCCGTCACGAGGACAGCGCTGCCGGTCACGCGCAGAGCCTCAGCATAGGCATCCAGCAGGCGAAGCCCCCGACGCATGCCTGCCTGCACGTTCGAGAGCACGTAGATACCGTAGTCCACACCGATCCCCACGCCGAGTGCCGCCACGGTCAGGGTCGTCACTTTGAGTCCGATGCCGAGCAGGCTCATGACGGCGTAGAGGAGCACCGAGACGAGGCCCAGCGGCAGAACGATACAGAGTGTGACCCGGAAAGAGCGAAAGGTAATCCAGGTGAGCAGCACGATCGCAGCATAGACGCAGGCCAGGATTGGAAGCTGGGCCCGCGCCACGACATCGTTGGTTGCCGCCATGACACCGAGATTGCCGCTCGCCAGATGAAAGGCGAGGGGGTTGGCGTCAACGTCCATCGAGAACGTCTGCGCGGCCCGAGCGATGCGGTCGACGGTCTCGGCGGTGTGGTCTTCGGCGAAGACGTGCACCGGCATGATGCTGCAGTCGCTGTTCAAGAGACCCGTGCTGGTCTCGACCGGAGATATCGCCTGGGCCAGGCTGCTCGGGTCGCGCGGCAATACCTGCCACTTGGGGCTGCCCTCATTCCAGCCGGCATTGATCACCTTCGCGATCTGGGGAAGCGAGGCGGTCGACTGGACGCCTGACACATTGGCCATGTGCCAGGCAAAACGATCAATCTCGGCCATCACGCGGTAATCGATGCAACCGTCGGGCCTCGTCTCGGCGAGTACGGTGAAGACGTCGACCCCGATGTCGAACCGGTCGGTGATGAGCGCCGCATCGCGATTGTAGCGGGAGGACGGGCTGAGCTCGGGAATACCCGGCTCGAGATCGCCGATGCGTACCTGGCTCGCCTCTACGAGACCCAGCGCCAGAAGAACCAGACCCGCGGCGATGCAGGGCTTGGCGTATCCTGCCTCAGCAAGGCGCGACAGGGAGCGGCAGAGCGGTTCCAGGAGTGCGGCTCGCGCTCGCGTGTGACGGCTCGAACTCCTGCCGTCGACCAGTGAGAGAAGAAGCGGAAGGAGGAGCATGTTCGTGACGATCAGGACCGTGACGCCAAGCGCCACCATGAGTGCCAGCTCCTGAATGAAACGGATCTGGATCAGCAGGATCGCAAGGAAGCCGGCAGCGTCGCTTAGCAGCGCAATCGTGCCGGGGAGGATGAGGCGACGCAGCGTGCGACGGGCGGCCGACACACGGCAGGCGCCGGCGGCCAATTCCAGCTGCATGGAGGTGACCAGCTGGACCCCGTGCGAGACGCCGATCGCAAAGACAAACGAGGGCACCAGAATTGCCATGGGATCGAGGCCGAAACCAAACGCCGAAAGCAATCCAAAAGTCCAGACGACCGCCACTAGGGAGCAGCCAAGGAGAAGAATCATCATTCGCAGCGATCCAGTGGCGGAATACACGAAGATCGCCGTGATGAGAAAACTAGCGCCAAAGAGCATCAGGACGTTACGCGACTCCTGGGCGATCTCACCGATCGCCGAGGCGAAGCCGATGAGGTGAATCTCGATCCGATCATTGGTGAAAGGCTCGCGGACACGTCGCTCGAGTTGTTCCGCGATAGCTAGGTAGTCGAGGTCCTGGGCAAGAGCATAGTTGTTCCCCATCAGCTCAGCTGTGACCATCGCTGCGGAGAAATCATTGGCGACGAGGCTGCCGACGATTCCTGCCTTGAGAGCGTTCTCTCGTACCCGCTCCAGAGACTCCGGCGTCGCGCGAAAATCCGCAGGTACAACATTGCCGCCCGCAAAGCCCCCTTCAACGATCTCGATGTAGCGAACGTTTGGCGTGAGCATCGAGCGTACGGAGCTTCGGTTCACGCCGGGAAGGAAGAAGACCTCATCGGTGACCTGCTGCAGGATTGCAAAGAAGCCGGCGTCGAAGATGTCACCGTCCTTGGCCCGAATAGCGATCAGAATCCGGTTGGCCCCGCCGAACTCGTCTTGGTGCTCGAGATAGGCTTGCATGTAGGGGTGCTGGGTGGGCAGGAGCTTTTCGAACCCCGTATCCCTTTTCAGGTCAAGCATTGGGAGCGCAAGAAGCAAGGCGATGAACGCGCTCGAGAGCAGTATCGCTTTTTTATTGCGGAACAGAAATTCCTCGAGATGACCGGCGAAATCTGCCTTCATTAGAGAGCAAGTGCTATGATGAACTGTACAAGTCATTGAGGTCGTGTATGACCTCCAAGCCACCTTCGCCCAGAAGGAGAATGCCTCGCATCGGCAGATCGACGAAAGCAGAGATGGCACGTCGGCCGGGCCGCCGCTTCGCTTCGAACGTCAGGCCGCCATCGCGGCTGATCAGGAGAATACCACGCACGCCGCCGAGCAGGACCGTGCCGTCATCGCGCAAAAGGCCGGTAAGGAGCGTGTCCACGCTGCCGGTCTCGATCGTGGCCCAGCTCAGGCCGCCATCACTTGACCGGACCAGCCTGCCGCGCAGGCCATAGGCCAGGAGCGACCCGGCGCCAAGAGCAAGGATGCCGAAGAATGATCCGCCATGCGGAACGTCGAGCGCGGTCCAGGACCGGCCGACGTCGATGGATCTGAACAGTATCCCGAACTCGGCGGCAATGTAGAGCGCTTGCTCGGAGCCTTGCGCGATCGCGTTGGCATGCGGTTCCCGACCATCGATCACACCGGCCCGCCACCTATCGCCGCCGTCCTCTGTCATCATGATCCGCCCGAAGGCGCCGATGGCAACTCCTCGCTGCTCGTCGGCGAACCAAACATCCAGGAGGGGCTCGACCGCGGCTTCGGGCAGGCGCTGTCGCATCCAGTTCGCGCCGCCGTTCGTGGAGCGCAGGACGACCGGGCCGTGGCCGACCGCCCAGGCAACTTCGCTCCCGACCATCGTCACCGCGGTCAGAAGAGCCCGGGTCGGGACCTTTGCCTGAGCCCATGTCCGACCACAGTCGGCCGAGATCAACACGTGCCCGCGCTCACCGACCGCGATGACCCGCTCGCCTCGCCGAGCCCCATCCAGCAGGAGTGAGCGGGCCGCCGACGGCATCGGCTCGGCCCACCGGCCGTGCCCGCCTGCCTGGCCGGGGCGCGAGAGCAGCGCCGATCGGAAGAGAAGGCCTAGCGCGGCGGCGAGAACGGCTCGTCGGGCGAGCAGCAAATGAGGCTGCGTAGGGAGCCGAGGTGAGGCCGCCATCGGGTAGAGACGGCTCAACTAACGTCGACCCATCCGACGGATCGCATCCGGGGTGAAATCTGCGTGGTCCAACGCAATATCAAACTTCTCGATGGGCAGCTCGTTATTGAGACCGAATGCCAGATATCGACCGTTCTGTAGATCATAGCTGCACATGAGAGTTTCCCAAAGAAATGGATTCTCATAATAATTTATGGTATAAGCCTCTGCTACACGCCAAATCTCGTTGCGATTATCATAATGGTCTGCTACCACGATCTGCCAGCTGTCTTCATCGAGGAAAAAGCTGCGGTGTTGGTAAATATGACTTGTGCCCGACTTCAGAGTTGCTTCGACCTGCCAAACCCGATGCAATTCATAACGGGTGTACTCGGGATCGATATGACCCGCCTCGAGGATCTGGTCATGGGTCAGCGAATCGCTGTGAAGACGATAGTTGTTGTACGGAATGTACATCTCTTTCCGTCCGATCAGCCGCCATTCATACCGGTCGGGTGCCCCGTTGAACATGTCCAGCTGATCGCTGGTGCGCTGCCCATCCGATGCGGTGCCTGGATTGTCGTAGGCGACATTGGGCGCTCGGCGAACCCGACGTTGGCCGGGATTATAGGTCCAAGCGCTTCGGGGTTCTACCTTCTGGTTGAGTGTCTCGTGGATCAGAATGATCGTCCCCGCGAGGCGGGGCGGTGCCGTGACGGCCTGAATGAAGTAGGCAAGCCGGTTGTCGATGCTTTGGATCGACGCCCCGGGTTGCGAATAAGCGAAGATCGCCTTTTCGTCGATCCGGACCTCGGTATAGGCGCCACCGGCCGTCGGCGTGGCCTGCGCCGTAATACGATGCGCCGAGAGCCCGCGATAGCGCAGCAGGTGGTTCCAGATCGCTTCGAGGCCGTTCTGTGGGATCGGGAAAGGGAACCCCTCGGCGGCGTGGGCTACGCCGTTGCCGTCATCGGTGAGCCCGGCGGTGGTGGCATTGGCAATGGTGCGCAGATAGATCCGCCGCGGATAGGCGGCGCTTCGCCGGGAGGGGTAGATCGGCATGCGCCAGGTTTCCGGATACCGCCTGAGCATGGCCACCTGACCTGGCGAGAGCTGCGAGGCGTATTGGTCAACGTTGGCGGCTGAGATGGTGAACAGGGGCTCATCGGCGGCAAAGGGATCGGGGTGGTGCATGCCGCGGCGATAACCCTCCGGTGGGACTGCGATGCCGCCCGCCCAGCTAGGGACCGTGCCTTGCAGGTTGCCCGCCCGGATCGCCCCGAGCGGGGTGAGCTCGCCGCCGAGCCTTGCCGCCTGCTCGGACGAGACCCGCGCCTCTGCAAGGGACGCGACCAGGGTCCCGGCAACCAGTAGCGCTGCCCAGAAGACGGCTCCTCTGGTAACGGGCAGGCTGTGGCTCCCTCGGATGGATCGTCTCATTAGAAGAAATAGCTCAACGAGAAGGAAACGAAATCGCGGTCCTTCAGCAGGTTAAAATCACCGCCGCCGAAGAAAGTCGTGTATGATAGCTGGCTGCTCACGGAGTTGAGATAATTGCCAGACAAGCTGAAGGTCAGAGTTTTGCGTCCCTCGACGAAGTTGCCGAGCGGCTGAGGTGTCGTACCACCGACGTCATGCGCGAAAGCAATCTGGGGGCTCAGATTGACCGGGCCGAGAGCGCCGAGGAACTCCGCCCGCACCAGCAGGCGATAGCCCCAGGAGAACTGGTCGCCAAAGCCGTCGGTGGTCGTGGCCGGCTGAACACCGAGCGAGGTGAACACGGGATTTCCGCTGGTGAAGGTGCCCGGCCCTTCGTAGCGCAGCTCGCTCTTGCTCTCCATGTCGCGGACGTACGTACCGCCGATCTCGCCGACAAATGTCAGCTGGTCCGCACTGAACGTCGGTCCGATCAGCTGGGTCGCGGTCATCTGGGCCTGCACGACGTCTTTACGGCGAAACCCCTGGATCTCCTCGTCGAAACCGAAGCTGCCGAGCTGGCTCTGCCCGAAAACGGCTGGATTCACTGGTGACAGGCCAGCGAGCAGGATCTCGGTGTCGTCGACCTGCAGGGGTTGATCGAAGCGATAGGAGGCTTCGCCCTGCAGTGCGATCCCTGTCAGGCCGAAAAACGTATTGAAGCTCGCGCCCAAGAGGTTGATGTCCTCTGGAAAGCTCCGGAAGTACCGCGCGCTGTTGGCGTAATCGCCAGCAAGAAGCCCGGCAAGTGTGCCGGTGCGCGCCTCGATGATCGGGAGTCGGCTGTGATGGCGGATGTAGTAGAGGCCGAGCTCGGTGTCGTTGAGTTGCTCCGCGAAATAGCGCATTGCCAGACCGAACTGGCCGGCGTCCTGGGCATGGTCGTCCGGACCGCGTGGAACGGAGGTCCCGATCGGAGGGGCGGAGCCGGGCGGCAGTGGTGGGAAATCGGTGATCGGCGGTTGGCCGAAGCCGAGGAAAACGCGCTTGCCGCCGGGGCTGGCAAAGTCGTTGGTCGAGAAGAAGGTGCCCGCGGGCTCGATCTCGGTGTTGTCCCAGCGGAACTGCCAGAAGCCCTCTAAGGAGAGGTTGTCGGTCACTCCGGCGCTAGCATCGACCGCCGGGACAGGATCGAGAGCATCGCGAAGCTCGGCACCGGCGACCCGGAGTTTCGTCACGTCGACTGGATTGATGACGTTGATGCCATTGGGGATGAACGTGCTCTCTCCCCAACTGATCACCTGTCTTCCGAAGCGTAGGTTGAGTGGACGATCGGCAAGCTCGAAATCGCCCGTAACGTACGCGTCGAGCAATCGGATGTCCCTACCCGCGTGATCCTTCGCCTCGTTCGTGAAGTCGGTTCGCTCGGGATCGAGCGCCATGATCGCGGCATCGTAGAAATAATAGAGGCGGCCGAAGAACCCGAAATTCCGCCAGTCGAGATCGAGCTCGTGGTTCACGATTGCGCTGAGCGACGTAGCATCGCCCTGATCGAAGTTCAGGTTGCCGTCGTCGGCATTGATCGAGTTGGCCTCTCCGCCGTTCACCACGCCGATCAAGTTCTCGTCCCGATCCTGAACTCGAACTGCGGCTCCGAGCGTGATGGCTGTATCGAAGCTTCCCGCCACCTCGCTGTCGGGGAACCGTAGCTCCACCGCTTCGACGGCGGCTGGGAGCAGGCAGCCCAACAGCGCAAGCGCCTTGGCTGCAGGTCGGCGGCGCGCGAAAGGCCGAATCGAAATTTCGAAACTCGCTCCTCTCCGGCCCGATGGCCTCATCCGGCCCGCCTCCAGCCACGCCTGACTGCCACCGAATGCTCATGGGACAACAGATTTGAGATAACTGCAAGTCTCAAAACATGCGATACTGTTCTCCTTTCACGCGTGCGGAAGGGCGAACAGCTCGGGCCGGCCCTGTCCTACAGCCTGTAGAACAGGAACGCGCCGAAGCTGGCGACGGGAAGCGATCTCCTGGACCAGCTTGGGCTTGCATCGATGCGATGAAAGGCGTTCGCTCCACCGGTTGGATCGAGCAGACTTCGGTGAACGGCGCGGCGCGCCACGCGTCGGCACAAAGAGAGCTCTCCGCTCGGTTCGGTCCGTTCTGGCAGCGGAGACGCCTCGCTCTTCTCGGGTGAGCACACCGGCGGCGCGTCGGCCACGGACAACGGACCCTCATCCTCCTGGTTGGTCAGGACGGCGGCCAGCGCCTCGACGGTCCGAACGCTTTGATCGCCGGCGAGCGCAAGCAGCCGCCAAGCCAGGTGCTCGACGAGCGGATCCGACCCGGACGTGACGGCCGCTGCGCATTCAAGCCGCATCCCTGTCTCCATCGGTCTGGGCTGATCCGCCGACTGCACAGGCCGGACAGTTCCGGGACGATGGCGCGCGCCGATCAGCCTGCAGAAGGAACGTAAGTCGCGCCTCGAGCCGTAGGAGGTGATCCGTCAGTCGCTGCTCGACGTCCTTGAGGTCGGCGACGGTGGCATAGAGCCTCGCCACCTCCAGCTTCGACTGCGCCAAGTTGTCCAGTACGATGTTCAAGTTGCCCTGAATCTCGCGGTAAAGCTGCAAGAGCGCCTGTTCTGACTCGCGCCTGCCATGGTGGATCAACCAGAACAGGCAGCCGAGAACAGGCACCTCGACCGCCGTGATCCACCAGACCCAGCCGATGGTCCAGTCCTCGCTCACGAGATTCTCCTCCGATTTCCGGTCTTGGGGCGCACGAATGGCAACCGAGCCGAGACCGTGGCTAAGGGCTAAAGTTGCTGGCCGCGATGTGCAGGCTTTGGCCCGGCCGCCAGTTCCGAGGTGTGCCGGGACTGATGCGCCGTAACCTGACAGGCTCGGTCAGGAGGCACCCGCTGACCGCGTCCAGCCCATCATCCCGAGACTGGCGTCCAGGCCGCCATTCGCGCATCTCCTCGATGAAAGGGGTCGTCCAGATGCTGGCGTGAGCACGAAGGGCGGCGGCGGCCAGCAACGGGTCGAACGCATCCAGGATTCGTTGGGTCTTGCTCGTGCTGGAGACGCGCTCGATCACAGCGCAGCCCAGGCGACGGGCGTGAATCTCCCGACGCAGCAGCGCAGGCAGGAACTTGCCCAGCCCGTTAGTCTCGATCGCGATCGCCGGCAGGTACAGCTGATCGGCGAACTCCGCCACCTGTCGGCACAGCTGCGTCGCCTCGTCGACCTCGTCCACCCGCGAGGGATCGTGGCGCAGATAGCGAATGCCATGCAGCCAATAGTACCCGTCCTCGTCGACGAATACTGCGGCCACCACGCTCGCATCCCCGGAGCCGGGAGCGCCGTAGGCTGGATCCCACCAGCCGGTAGCCGAAACCAGGCGCCGGCCATTGATCGAAAGAACCGTCTCGTCATTGCTTTCCCGGAAGTCTAGCGGCGCGTCGTAGCGGACGAGGCGCGCGGGATCGAGCCGGATCTCATCGAGCGGACGCGGCTGCAGGAGCATCTGGCTGTCGAACTTTGCCGGGCCCGACTGTCTGCGGATCTCTTCGATCCTTTCGGGGGTGAACCGTTCGGGCCAACGGCTCAAGCTGCTCTCGTCGATGAGCGGCAAGGAGAGCCGGCGAAAGTCGCTAAGGAAGGGTCTGTGTTCGCCGAGTTCGGCCCGTGGCTGTTCGGCATAGATCGAGTGAAAGCTATGCGGCGTGCCGACGAACAGTTGCAGGCCTCCAGGAACCAGGATGTAGCCGATCTCGCTAAGCCGCTCGCGCAGTTCCGCCCGCTTGGCGGCCGTATTACAGGTATTCGGCACCTCCACATCGTCACAGATTACGATCTCGGCCCGCGATCCGGTGATGTTGGCGCCGATCCCTCGGGCGAGCAGGGAAGGGTCTCGCAGGTTCATCGGCCGCGACACCGTGAACTGGTCTGCAGCCCACTGGTCGGCTCGCCTCGGCACGAGATGGCGGGTCAGAGGGTGCCGCTCGACGATCCGCTTGACGTTTCGAACCATCTTGGTGGCCAACTCGTGCTCGGCCGCAAGGACCAGGATTCGCAGATTGGGATCGTTGGCCAGCAGCCAGGCGCTGAAGATGCCCACCAAGGTCGACTTTCCCGCGCTGCGGAACACGAGGAGCAACAGGCGCCGGTCCTGCTGCAACCAGGCTTGGCCGAGCCACTCCGCGATCTCGAGGTGAAGGCGAGGCGTCGTCTGGCCCTGAAAGCGGTTCCAGAGCCAGACGAACTGACGGAAGCTGATGCCCGGCCGCGCCAGGCTTTCGCTGCGTGACCCCGCCCGGTTTCTTTGGCGAGCCACGGCCTAGATCGGTGCGCCCACGAGGAACAGGCTGATGGTGCGGGGGGTGCTGCTCATGCGGTTCTCGACGTAGATCTTACCGTCAGTGTGGGCCGAGAAAGTGAAGACGCCGGCGCTGCCGGTAGTCCCCGTCAGCGCTGTTCGCTGCGCGACCTCGATCGTGTTTGTGTCGGGGTCGTCGTCGACGTCGACCTTAACCACCAGCTGCGTGTAGCCCAACGCATCGGCCCGATAGGTGAACACGCAGCCGCTCGGGTCGCCGAGCGAGCCATGGCCGAACACATGCGCCATGCCTATGGGCGAATCCGGCGTGAAGCTGATCGCGCTGTCCTGCGCGATGGTGAAGGTGAGAAGGCGCATGAGGGCGCCGTTGACGCGACCCCGCTTCAACTCCACGCCCGACAGCTCGACCGCCTCTCCGCCGAGCCCGGGAAGATAGCGGAGATCGCTGCTGGTGCCGGCCAGCTCGATCTGGCCGAGCCCCATGGGATTGTTCGCGCTGAACACGCGGCAATGATTCTCGCCCCGCAACCACCTGAAGTCGGTCGCCGATGCTGCGCTACCTACGCTGTCGACGGCCGCGGTACCGAGGCGGCCGACCACACGGATGATATCGGTCGCTTGAATCAATGGCAGCGAGGCAGCCCTCGCGAGCTCGATCGTCGCACTGGTGGCGGTCTGACCCAACACCCGGTGCACCAGGCCGCCCCGGGTGGCTTTCAGATTGGTCCAGAGATCGTCGACGTCGTCATCATCGGCGACGAGGACGATCAGATCGCCCGGCTGGAGCAGGTTGAGATTCGTTCCGCCGCTGAGTTCCACCGGAACGACCGCGGTCGCCGTGGCCCGGGTGTTCTCGACGGTCAGATTGGGCGCGACGATCGTCTGGCCAGAAGCTTGCAGGTCGATCGCGGTGCCGCTTCGGTTGCCACTATCGTCCAGGTGGCAACTCCGTACGGCCAGGGAATTGCGTGCGCCGGCCCGGATCGCCAAATCGAAGGTGTCAACGAACCGGAGGTCTGACAGCTCGATGCAGCGCCAGCCGTTCGATACGGCCGGCAGATGAACGGCTTGACCGCAGGCGCTCACGATCCCGCCGCGCACGGCGAACTGACGCACCGCCGAAACGCCGTCTGCGAACAGACCCTTCGAGCAGGCGTGAAACCTGATTCGCTCCATGATACCGGCGCCCGTAGCTCCGTCGCGGATCTCCACGCCGTTACGACTGAACAGGAAAGCACTGCCGACCGCCGCACGCAGATGCCCCTCTACCGCGAGAGCAGTGTGGCAGCCAGCGATCTCGACGTTCTCGAGAACCGCGTCCGACGCTCCGAGTGCAACAGCAACGCCGTCCAAGGCTACGCCCTCGAGATCCACCTCTGCGGGGCTGCCGGGCCAGGCGGTGGCCGCAGGGCCGAGGAGGCGAAGGTCTCTCAGCATCGGCGAGACACCCGCGAGCTGAAGACCGAAACCGGCTGCAACGCTCGTCTTGAGGATCGATCCGGCGCCTTCGCCGATCATGGCGACGCCGTTCAGAACCAAGCCCGACCCGAGCAGATAAGGCGCCGGGCTCGCCGGAACGAAGACCGGGCTGCGTCGGTCCTCGGCAGCGGCGATGGCGGCGTCAAAGGCGGCGCTGTCATCGGTCACTCCGTCGCCCTTGGCGCCGAAGTCCTTGACGTTGACCAGTGTCGAGAGGTGCTCGCCGAGAATGCGCGCCGTGCTTGCCCCGATGGGCGTGACGAGCAGACCGCTGGCGTCGCCGCCGTCGGGCAGCTCGCTTGGAGCGATCACCGTCGGCCGCCCCGCGCTGTCGAACGCCAACACGGTGTTGGCGCGCTGCGCAGCCGCGGGCAGGCAGAAGTCCGCGTCGCCATCCGCCGGATGACTACGCAGGCTTCGGTTGTGCTCCTCCCGGTTCTCTTGGATCAACAGCATGATGCGGTCGAGCTCGGCGTTGATGGCCGAGGCCCGAAACGGCCCGCCATCGACGAACTCGGCCTCGCGGATCCCCTCGGTTCGCCGAAGGAGCGTAATCGTGCTGCCGGATGCAGGGGGCTGGGCGAAGACGGCCTCGCCGCCGTCGGCCTCGCCGAGGCCGTTGATGGCGTAGCCGCTCGCCGGATTGCCGTCCAGGAAAACGGTCAGATCATCGCTCGCCAGCACCGGAAACGGGAAGGCGAAGCTCGTCCGGGCCCCATCCCCGCTGTACTGGATGCGCGGCTGAGGATCCCGGCTGAAGGTGTTGCTCATGAGCGGCAAGCCTCTTTCTTTGGGGGCGAAATCGGCGGCGAGCTCGATCAGATGTCGAGCAGCGAGCGGCGTGACCTGGCGCCCCCACCTAGAAGACCGAGGCTGGAGCTGGTCGCGCCCCCCACGAGGTCGAGCAGACTGTTGCGGCGCGACCGGCTAGCCGTTCGGCGCAGATCCTGAATGCGTTGAGCGCTCGCCCGGTCGCTCGCGCTCTGCGTCGCCTGGGCTTCCTCGGTTAGGCCGCGCAGGACGGCTTCCGATGAGCCGCCGGAGGTCGCCACGCCGGCAGCACCCGCCCGCGCGCGTTGGGTGGCCAGCCGGCGGCGGAGCTCCTCTTGTCGGCGCCGCTGCTCCTCCTCCTCACCTTGCCGAAGGGCTTGGATCTGGCGGTCACGTTCGCTGTTGATGTCGCGCGAGGTCCGCCGAGCCGACTGCTGCGCGAGAGCCGCGTTCAGACCGACCGTGGCCAAGCTGCTGAGAGCACCCATCAGGCGTTCACCTTCACTTCCGTGGTTGCGGATAGAATCGTGCAAGGCAGGGGGGTTTCCTGCTCGATGCGCCATGGCGGCAGCTTCGAGCCTCGTCGCCAGCCCATCGCCCGCACGGCGACGTCTCCCGTGAAGGGGCTCGGGTTTCGGTCCTTGGGACCGTGTCCGATCCGATGCAGCGGCAAATCCTTCAGCCCGCTGCCCGTGTCGAGGCGCACGCTTTGCGTCTCGGACAGACGGAGCGTGACGCGGACCGGGCGATAGATCGCATCCTGACCCGCGCCTCGATTCGAAAGCAGGCCGGCCGGCAACGGCTCGACGACATGCTTGTACGGCAAGCCGACCGCGATCTCGTGCGCTGGCTCGGCCAGTGTCACCTGGCCGCCGGTGACCGTCGCAGGTTCCTGCACCAGGTTGTCGGCGACCATCGCCACGGTCTGCCCTTCCAGGTGTCCCAGTCCGTTCCAGACCTGGGTGGCCTGCGCTGCGGTGAGGCGAAGCCCGGAATCGACCATCAGGTCGTCGTCCAGCCGCTCGATCAGCACGCCGTTGGCGCGCTCAATCAGCAACATGGCCTGGCCGCCAACGATGGCGACGGACAGGAAGCGCCCCTCGGTCTCGTGCAGGCTCCACGCCGCGATATCGGCATTGCGATAGATTGCGATGCTGACGAGCGTGCCGTCGGTCATGATGATCAGGAAGAGCCGACGAGCTCGATCGAAATCCTGATCGAGCGGCTCCGAGACGAGATGCCGTGCCAGCAGGGCGAGATCGGCGGCCTGATAGGCCTGCTCGGTGTCGGCGAACAGGAACTCCCGGATCTCGCGGCCGTTGCGCCCGGCGAACAGCGTCGCGCCGTCGACGTCGCGAGGAGGTACATGACGATCGAGCGGAGAGCCGATGCGGCTTTGTCGCCCGACTTGAATGTTGATCGGGGTGAGCGGCTCACCGGTGACGATCCACTCGCCCGTGCTCGTGAACACCTGGAGGTGACGGCCGGACATGAGCGCCTTGATGGCCGGCGAATCGTCGGCGGCAAGCTGGAAAGCGATCGCCTCGGCGTCCAGACCCTCGCCCAGATCGAAGTTGAAGTAATCCCCCGTCTGCGAGAGCCAGAGAGCGCTCGGCAGGTCCCGGGAACCGCCGATCACCGTCCGATTCTGATGGAAGGAGACCGAAGCGGGCCAGCCACGGGCATCGCTGAATGCGAGCTCGTCCCAATCCTTCGTCGAATCGGTGTCGAGCAGATCCTCGAGCGCGAGCCCGATGGCCTCCGTGCTCGTCTGAATGTTGGTCAGGAGCACGCGTTTGCGCTTGAGTCGCACGGTCCCGCCGAGATGGCCGGCAAGGAAGAAGGGATGAGAGGTCGTCAGAGTGACCGTTCCGGTCGTGGCGCTCGCCTGGATCGCGACCGCGAGGGGGGCGAAGCGGGCGAACGGCGCCAGGGTGAGCTGCGGCTCCAGCTCGGCGAATTGCCACTCGGCAATGGACCAGACCGTATCGCTCTCGCGCATCAGCCGCTGCGGCGGGACCTCCGGATGGGTGATCAGGAGGCTCTGATCGAGCTGAGCCCAGACGATCTGGCGCAGCTCGATCTCGCTCCAGGGAGTCGTCAGGGAGGCGCGCCATGCGTTGTCGCGGTATATGTCGACGCGGAAATCGGAGAACGCGAGCAGATACGCGAGCCCGGCACCAAGCTCGAGGGCGACGAGACGCCCCGGCCCTGGTGCGGTGGCGACATAGGCCGACCCGGGTCTGCGGCGTACACCGCCCGTCGTCTCGACGACCACGTTGCGAAGTCGGGCAGCGCCGTTCTCGTAGGCCCTGAGGTCCGTTCGACCAAGCAACCGCGGATCGAGCTCGCCGGCGCTGAAGTTGGTCTGCGTGACGAAGGCCTGAGTCATGCCTGGCGCGCCTCAATCAGGGAGAAATGCTCCAGTCGGGGCGGGGAGTCCTGCTGGCTGTCGACCAGCCTCGCGAGCTTCAGCTCTTCCTCTGCGAGCCGCGCCAGGCGCTCCGCTCGCGCGGAATTCTCGGTCAAGGGCAAGCAGAACTCGGACGCGAGACGGCTCACCAATGCGTTGCTGAAGTACGGCGGAAAGTCTCCCTCGCTCGGCCGAAAGATGTAGCTGAGAACTACCGAGTCGGCGTTGGTATGCAATTGGCGACGGATGATCTGAAACTGCAGTCCTCGAGGCCGACTGGCATCGCCGGCCGACAGTGCCTTGAGCAGATCCTGAGGTAACGCGTAGGCGTGTGCGAAATCGGACACCGGGTCGCCAGTCAGCCGCGCCAGGGATGCCTGCGCGGTGGCGAAGCTCCATGGATGGGCGCACAAGAGGGCATCGCGCACCAATGTGTAGAGGCGGGACGCCACCTCGGCCTCGGCCGTGCCGTCCTGGAACGAGCTGATGGCTTGCGCGCCGAGTTTCACCAACGCGCTTGAGCACAGCTCGACGCTGCTGATGGCCATAATTTTAACCTTGAAGCTGGAGGTTCGTAACTACGGGGCGCGTGGCGCTAGATCGACCAGCCGAGTTGCGGACGGAGCCACCGAAGAAATTGCTGCCGATCGACCGAGAGAAACGCGATCATGCAGTCGCCCCTCTGGTAGCCGATGATAACGGGCCGATCCGGCAGATCGTAAATCGTGACCTTCTCGGGGCGCACCGGGAATTCCGGGCGTTGATTGGCGTGCCAGAGACGCACGAAGGATTCGAGCATCCCATCGTCGAACCCATAGCGGCGGACCTGCTGCGGGAGTCTTTGGTCGAACAGATCGGCCGAGATTCCCGGGCATGCTGGCGCCGCGGCCGGCTCGGCGGCCTCGCTGGCCGGCACGAGCATCGTTCCCAACAGCGACAGAACTATCAGCGCGTGTCTCGGCATCGCCGTCTCCTAAGAAGAGGGGGCCGCGCCAGGATGCTCGATCGTGGCGCGGCCAGGTCAGGTCCGGCGCGGCACACGACATGCGCTCGAGCGATGAGCTCGATCGCTGGCGTGTGCCTGCCCTGCCGGACCAGGGAGCTCTCACTCAGTCGGTGTCGGCGGTGCCGAAGGTGGAGATGTTGGTGACGTTGACGACACCGCCGCTGCTGGTCTTGACGATGAACACGCCGCTCTCGATGGCCACTTCGGTATTGGTGTTGGCGAAGACGAAGTCGCCGACCCGCAGCATGTTCGCGGCGGCGTTGAAATAGCCGGTCGTATCGAGAGTGGCGGACAGATCCGGCGTCTTGTAGTGCCAAAGCGTGAAGCCATTGGCGTAGGCGAGGGCACTGAGGTTCTTGGAGCTGTAGGCCATGACTTAGCTCTCCAGGCAGGGCAGCTCGATGACACCTTCGGCGTCGATCAGGCTGGCACCCTGGCTCATCGAGTTCGACACGAAATGGGCGGCGCGATCGCCATGCCAGGTGATGTCAGTCACGACCTCCTGGCCGATCGCATGGCCGATAGCGCTCTTGTGGTACCAGAAGCAGGTCCGCACGCCCGCATCCAACGACAGGCCGGAGTGCGGGAACCAAAGGGTGCCCAGCCAATGCTTGGCCTGGGTGCCGCGCCAGGGCAGATCATCTGGCCCAACGAAATCGGCGCTCGCGAACTCCGGAATATCGAGCAGGTCCGACCACTGCTTCCAGCCGATCACCGCGTAGCGTTGGCCGTCGTCGGGAACGTCCTTCTCCCCGAGCATCTCGAAGGCCTCGAGCACTTTGGCCTTGGTCAGACCGTCGGTGTCCGCGCCCGCGACGTTCGCGGTGGCTGTTAGCGCGGTGATGATCAACTCGTCGGTCTTTCGACCCAAGGCGAAGGCTCCGGCGCTCGCAAGCACCTGACGCTCGTCGATGTTGATCTTCAGCTCGTCGAGCTGATCGACCCAGTCGCCGGCGTAGAAGTCCTGCAGCTGGCATTCGACCGGAGTGTGGTCGACGTTCATGACCGGCACCTTGCCGTGCCGCGCCTTGGTCGAGGCGGCACCCTTGCCGACCTTCTGGAAGACGGTCGAGCTGCCGCGCACGCCGTTCTTCATGCGCACGGTGTTGCGTAGCTTGGAGCCCATCCGCTGGTAGGCTTGATGGACCTCCTCCTGGAAGTGCTTGATGAAAGCCTGGTCAATCGTGGTGGACACGTTCGTCCCTCCGTGATGGTGGCGAGAGACGACGCGCGGTTGGTCCTGCGTCGCAGGGCCGCGGTCTCGGCGGAAAGCGCCCCGCCTGGGCGGGCCGAAGCCGGCGGGCCGACCGCAGGGGCCTCAGACCAGGTCGGAGGCAACCCTGCGGGTCGGTTTGGTCCGCGGCTCGGACTGGGGAGAAACCTCTAGGCTGCTCTTCGCTGTCGTCCCGACGCGAGCCTGTCGAGAGATTGCTTCGGCTGGCGTCCGGTGGCAGCGTGGGCGATGGCGTCTTGTGGAAGCGGACCATCAGGCCAATTCGCCAGTCAGCTTGACCACGTCGCCCGGTAGCCAGGACAGGGCAGCGGTCTTGTCGGCGGCGAGCGTGGTCAGCCCTTTGAGCACCACGCCATCCGGCGAGAACGTGACGTCGGCACCCCCGAGGTTGTGCACGACGACCTGCGTGCCGGCGTCGAGGACAGGGACCGTCCAGGTCTCGGCGCTGGCGCCCGCGAAGATCTTCTCGCGGCCGCTGTCGGTCTGCACGAAGGAGTATGTGCCGGCAATGGAGTCCTGGCCGATCAGATAGTTGCTGATGGTCCCGCCGTTCGCATCGAGAGAGGTGAGCGAGGCCAGCGTGCCCGCGGTGGCGACCGGAGCGAGACCGCTCACGCCGCTCGCCGGCACCTCGAGATTGGCCTCGACCACGTCGAGCTCGATGTCCTGGCCGCTCAGGGTCACGCTGATCTTGTCGCTGGCCGGCGCGACGCTTCGAAAGCGGAGGTCGGTCCCGACCTTGCCGTCGAACACGCCCACGCCAGCGGTGCCCAGGTTGGAGGCGGTGTTGGCCTCGCCCGGCGTTCCGCTCGAGGCAGCCGTGATACGCCCCTGTTGGTCGACCGTCAGGCTGGCGTGAGTGTACGATCCCGGCGTGACCGCGGTGTTCTCCAATTGCGCCGGGCCGACCACGCCGTTGGCAATCTTGCCCGCGGAGACCGCCAGAGCCGCGATCTTGGTGGGCGTTACCGCGCCCGCGCCGATCTTCGAAGCGGTGACCGCTTGGGGCGCGATCTTGATGCCATCGACAGCGCCGTCTTGAATGTCGGCGTTGCCGACGATGCTTTTGCCGGCGAGCGCTCCTGCGGTCTCCGGATAGGTAACGAGCTTCGACCGCTCGGCGGCGGTCATGATCTTGGCGGCCGCCGTCTCGGCGATCTGATCGGCACTGTAGTCCTCGGCTTGGGCGACGATCGTACCCGTGCGACCGAACACGCTATCGACCGGAGCAGCGCCGGCCGCGACCGTCACATCGACCCGGCTCTCGGCCGCATTCCAGACCGCAGAGGCACCGGATCCGGCGAAATTGATGGCCAGGACGCCGCTTTGCAGCGACACGCCCTCGTCCAGAATCTCGACGCCTCGCGTGCCATCGCTCGCCGCGGTGATGCGGCCCTGCTGGTCGATCGTGATGTCGGCGTTGGTATACGCCCCCGGCGTCACGGCCGTGTCGGCAAGCTTGCTCGGGCCGACCGCACCGTCGGCGATCTTACTGCCAATCACCGCGTCATCGTCGAGCTCAGCCGGGCCTACCGAGTTCTTACCAGCCAGGGCCCCGGCGCCGGAAATGTCGCCGAGAGGATGCTGGTGCAGCCTCGCGGCATACTCGACCAGGAACGACCAGACGCTGCCCGTCCGGCTGAGATCGATTACGTACCGGTTCGGCACACCTGCGCGGATGGGCTGATCGACGGCATTGAGGATGTCGATGGGATGACCGGTCGCGTTGCTGATCGAAAGACGCCTGCCAGCCGATGGGTCCAGGATCTTGACCTGTGCAATCGTCGCGTCCGAGGCGACGTAGAGAGCGACGTTTTCGTCGGGCATGATGGTCGAGACGCCGCCGACCGGGGTCGGGGCCAGGGCCGACACGCCATAGATCTTAGACGGCCCGACCGCACCGTTGGCAATCTGGGCCGTGCCGACGACGTCCAGAGCGGCCAGATTGCCGGCTCCCCCAATCTCGCTGATCTCGTAGTCGCCGGCCTGCGCAACCACCGCACCCGTGCGACCGAACACGGTCTCGACGGGCCCCGCACCACCGGCCACGGTCACGTCGATCCGGCTGTTCTCCGAATTCCAGATCGCAGCAACGCCCGAGCCAACGAAGTTGATTGCACCGACGCCGGCCTGGAGCGAAAGGCCTTCGTCGAGGACCTCGATGCCGCTGCCGCCCGGAGCGCCGCTGCTCGCTGCCGTAATGCGGCCCTTCTGGTCGACGGTGATGTTGGCGTTGGTATAGGAACCCGGCGTCACTGCCGTATTGGCCAGCTTGCTGGGGCTGATGGCGCCGTCCGCGATCTTGTTGCCAATCACCGCACCGTCGGCGATCTTGCTGCCGATCACCGCGCCATCGTTGATGTCGGCCGCCGCGATCGTGCTCTTGCCGGCCAAGGCGCCCGCGCCGGTGACCTCGCTGAGCGGATGCTGGTGCAGCCTGGCAGCATACTCGACCAGGAACGACCAGACGCTGCCCGTCCGGCTGAGATCGATCACGTGCCGGTTCGGCACACCTGCACGGATCGGCTGATCGGCGGCGTTAAGGATGTCGATGGGGTGACCGGTCGCATTGCTGATCGAAAGACGCCTGCCGGCCGAGGGGTCCAGGACCTTGACCTGTGCGATCGTCGCGTCCGAGGCGACGTAGAGAGCGACATTGTCGTCGGGCATGATGGTCGAGACCCCGCCGACCGGCGTCGGGGCCAGGGCCGACACGCCATAGATCTTGGAAGGCCCGATCGCACCGTTGGCAACGTGGGCCGTGCCGACGACGTCCAGAGCGGCCAGATCGCCGGCGCCGGAGATCTCGCTGATCTCGTAGTCGCCGGGCTGGGCCGTCACGGCACCGGTGCGGCCGAACACGCTGCTTACCGAGCCGCCGCCTCCTTCGACCGGCGACCAGGTGCCGTCGCCGCGCAGGAAGGTGGCGGCGTCGGGCGTGCCGTCGGCGTCGATGTCGGCGACCGTGTGGCTATGGGCGGCCTGTGCCAGACCTTCGATCAGCTGCGCGCGGCTGGCTTTGCGCGAGGTGCCGGCCTGATTCAGCTCGAGTTCGTCGGTGTCGGCGACCGCACCCGCGGCCGGCAGCTCACTGATGCGCTTTGCCATCACGCAGCCTCCAATATGCGCGGCTGACCGGCCTCGGTGAGGCGCCTGTCGCCATCCTCGGTAAGGCGCGAAATCGCGCCACTCACGCCATCGATCGTCACATCCGGGCTGTCCGGCCGGACCACTATCAGGCCGAGCGGGGTCGTGGCGCCGCTCAGCACGACGGTGTTCCCGATACCGGTGCCATCCATATTTTCGAGCAGGGTGCCCCCCTGCTGTCCGACATGAATGCCGGCATACAGTCCAGGATTGTTGAGCGATGGATCGCGAACCCAGTTGCGATCCACGCGGAAGTCACGTTGCGCCGTCAGATGAATGCCGTCGCGCTGGGTCGTGTCGATCGAGCAGCGCTCGATCAGTCCGTTCAGCCGATGCTGGCTGGGACCGGCCGCGCCTTGGCCGCTCAAAGCGATTCCATGGAACGAGCAGTTTCGGACCGAGACCAGCACCACCGTGATGTTGTCGCAGTCGTAGGCGATCAAGCCGGAGCCGTTTCCTCCGACCGGATCCGACGCGCCGATGTTGAGGGCGCGCAGGTCGGCGCAAAGCCAGCGATGGCTCGCCTGCTCGAGATGGAAACCATCGCCCTCGCAGCTCTCGGCACGGCAGCCGATGATCTGGCCGTCGGTCACGCGGGCGAAGCCGAAGCCCATGCCCCTGCTGCTGGATTCGCCGATATACCTTCGGGCCACGCAGCCGATCACGCTGACTTCGCTCGCGCCATGGGTTGGGCAATTCAGCTGGATGGCATCGCCCGGCGTGCCGCTTCCCACATGCTCGAAGGCGCAGTCGCGGAAGACGAGTCGCGTGAGGCCGGGCCGGTCGGCAGCCAGAACCCCAAAGCCCTTGCCGAAATGGTCACAACCGGCAACCAGTAGGTCGGTGGTATCGTCGCCAAGGGCGAGGAAGCTCCGTTGGGTCCCGCGCGAGATCACGTTGAGGACCTGGAGACCCGCCGCGCCGTTGGCCCGAATCGAGTCGCCGTTGCTCACGACGTCCGCCTGGTCGAGCTCGAGCCCGTCCGTATCGAAGGTCACACCTTGACCATCGATCGCGAACAGAACCGAAGCGGAGAACGGCGTCTTGGCTCGGATGACGCCGTCGCCACGTAGGACGAGGTCGTTTAGCCCGATGATCAGCGCACCCGTCGTACGAAACGTGCCGCCGGAGATCACCACCTGATCACCGGGCTGCCAGGCGTCGAGAGCGGCTTGGAGGGCGGCGGTGCTGTCGGTTTCGCCGTCGGGCACCCCGCCGAATTGCTGTGGAGTCCGGTCGACCATCTAAAGGCTCCACCTGGCGGTCGCCCAATCGAGGAGCCGCTGCTGGTCGCTTGCGCTCAGCACGCGGCTCACGCCGACCGTCGCCATTACATCCACTTCGGCAAAGCCGAACGGGGCTCCGTCGTAGCGTCCGCCGAGCACGATCTCGGCGGGCGTGCCGAAAACGCCGCCATAGGTATCGGCCACCGACCCGTTCTGGTCCCGGAGCCCGGCCGAGCCCGTCCCGGCAGTCCAGATCGCAATCTGGGCAGCCCCCGTGTCCGGACGCGTCAGCTGCAGCTGGTCGTCCTCCTCCAAGGAGCGACCCGACAGCTGCATGTCGCCCGAAGCTGCGGAGGCGTTCTGAAAGGTCCAAAAGTCGGTATCGTCCGCGCCGCTCAATGGCGCCGCCGAAATCACGCCCTCGAAGTCGCCTCGGTTGCGCACCCGGTAGACGACGCAGGTCGAGAAGGGCTCGAGCGCCGGCAGCGTGCCGGTCATCCGCAGGACGTCGTCGATGCCGTCGAAGCGCACCACGGCGCGCCCCTGGGCATCCTGGGTCTTCTCCGGCCGGGCATCGGCGGTCTGCGTCCAATGCCTCCCCGCTGCGGTGCGATCGGCCCACTGATCGACCTGACTGCCCGTCAGGGCGAAGTCGCTGGCAATCGCGTCCTGGTACCAGGCGAGATCCCTGCCGATGTGCATCGGCGACCAAGCCAGCCCATGTCGTGACTTGAGGTAGGTCTCGATCTGGTCGAGCTCGCTGCTCGAGAGAACGCGCGAGTACAGCCCCACCTCGCAGATGTCGACGGCACCAAAATCAAAAGGAGCGCCGTTGTTGTAGCGCCCGCCAAGCACGATCGCAGCGGGCGTGCCCAGAGCTATAGCCGTCGTCGCATTGGCCACCTGACCGTTGAGATCGCGGAACTCACCGCTGGCGGTACCGATGGTGAACACCGCGTACTGCGCCTCGGTCGAGTCCGGGCGGGTGATGGTGAGGTCGTCGATCTCAAGGGATTTGCCGTGCAGCTGAAACGCCTGGCTCAGGTCCGCCGAGTTCTGCAAGGTAAAGAACTGGTGGTGATCGGCTCCGGTCCCTGCAGCAGCCAGCACGCCGCGGAACGCCACCCGGCTTCGCATGCGAAACACGGCGAATACCGTCACGCCCTCGGCGAGCGATGGCGGGCTGGTCACGAGCAGCACATCGTCGGTGCCGTCGAAGCGCAGCACCTGTCGCCCGAGCGAGTCGACGGTCTTCGTCGGCCGTTGCGCTCCAATCGACTGCGTAGCGTGATTGCCGTTGCCGCTCAGATCCTGCCACTGCTCCACGCCACCGCTCGTCTCAACGACCGGGCTCTGAGCGGCGTCGTACCAGAAGGCCATGTCGGCCACCTGGTTTGGCGTGAACGGCGGGGCCGCAGGCGACCCGCGCCGCCGACCTCGGCTCAGGCCGAGACGCGCACCGAGGCGAAGGGCGGTCATGGCTCTACCGGCGCTCGCAGATCTGCGCGGAAATCGTTCCGGAGCCGGAGGCCGCGACGATCGACACATAGTCGAACGCGCTGCCCTCGAACACCGGCAGCTCGTGCCACTCGCCCTCCGGCAGATAGGGATCGCTCGTGGTCGCCACGACGCTGGCATCGCCCTGTTTGAAGTGCGCCGGGCCGCCGATGGCGATGATGCTGACGACCCCCGCTGCCGGCGAGATCGCGGCGGCATTGCGCGCCGCGGTCGTCTCGCTTGGGGCGAGGTTGTGCACCTGGCCCCAGGCCATGATGGGCAGCGGCGTCCCGTCGTCGTCGCGCACGAGCTTGGTCGAAGCGGGCCCTTTGCGGCGAAGTCTGGCCATGGTCGTCTCCCTGAGCCGGGCACCGTCCGGTGCGACGGCGCAGCTGGGTTGGCAAAGAGATCATTCGAGGCGAAGTGATAGCTCCGGGCTCGCCCGGTCACCCCGGGCCTTCGGAGCGAAGGCGGTTGCGGGCCGTTTACGGCCTCCGGACTACTCGTCGTAGAGTCGCTTGAAGCCTTCGGTCACCTCGCCGACGAACGCCGGGTCACGGTCCCGCCAGTAGCGCGGATCCCGCATCATCGCGGACAGCGCAGCGTGATCCACATGAGCCATCGAGCTCTCGCCTTCGCGGAGCACGGCGGGCTCGCGCGCCTGCATCATCTGGTGCATCGCAAGCACCCCGTCGTAGCTGGACGCCAGGGTCTCGAACGCATCCTCGGACAGGTTCGCGCAGCCCCAGGTCTTGATCTGGCGAGCAAGTGTCTGCCAAGCCTCCTGGCCGCCGAAATGCGACGTCAGGCGCTCCACGTCCCGACTCGTCTGGAGGTCGCCGACCGCCTCCTCGATCAACGGCACGACGTGCTCAGCTGCGAGATCGTAGACCAGCTGCGCCTGCTTGGGCGTGAAGCCTGCTTCGTGAAGCCGGGCATTGATTCCCGGATCTGGTGAGATGAGATCGCTCCTGCCTTCGATGCCGTAGTCGTCCGGGGTCTCGGGAACCCCGAGCAGACGTCGCAGCCGCTTCTGCCCTTCTTCGTCGTGCTCGTCCTGCGGCATCGCGATCATCGAGCCCAGCTTCCGCTCGAGCTCGACGTACGACTTGAGCAAGGCTTCGGTCCGCAGCGAGCCTGCCTCGGGACTCCAGAACTTCTCCGGCACGCCGGCCGGGCGCGACGATTTGGTCGAGCTCGGCTCTTGGCTATCGAACTCATGGGTTTGATCGCTTGCGAGCATCTCGGATGTCTGCTGCTGTTGTTCGCTCATCACCGTCCTGCACTTGCCAGGAATGAAGTTTCAATCACGTCCGCGCGCGACCATGCTCATGATGTACGCGACCGCGAACCGCTGGCCCTCCACGTGTCGCAGCTCGGCATCGCTGGCGCTGGGGAGTAGTCGCCGGTCGAGGATCAGTCGCTTGAGGTGCTCGGTCACGCGCTCGCCGTCCGGGCCGGCAAAGCACCGGGCAAAGGCGCGGCAGAGCTCTTCCTGATCGGGCTCGTGCCAGGCCGCAGCCATGTCGAACCAGCTCCAGCCCGCGTCTTCCGGCTGCCGGATCATGGCGTGTCTTCTCCGATCGGTTCGACGGCCTCAGCCAGCAACTGCGCGGCCTCCAGCAGCGTCGGATCGGTGTCGCGCATGAGGTGACCCGGAACGCCCAGGCGATCGCCGAGCCAGCGCGTGGTGGCCACGATGTCGATCACCTGGACGGCCTCATCGCCGAGCCGGGTCGCCGACTCCACCCAGAGCAGGGTTTCCTGCACGTCCTGCCGGGCCTGCTGCCGGGCGAGCGGCGATTTGTAGAGCAGGTCGACTGTGCGGCCGTCGAGCACGAAGTTGGGGATGTCGCCACGCCGCCGCAGGATGCCGATGGCCCGCATCAGCAGAGGCGTGAGAAGCTCGGCCTGCAGCCGGCCATAGGTCGCGCCCAGAAGCCTGGTCATCTCGGCGCTGCGCTCGAGAACTTCCGTCGCAGTCATCTGTCGCCCGGCGATCGGACCTAGACGATCCACCAGCAAAGTGTGGCGGATGCGTCCTCGCAGCTCGTCGAGCATCAGGGTCGAGACGTCGAACCGCCCAGGTGCCTGCAATGGCGTCAGGCCGGAAGAGCCGACGGCCTTCGGGATGATCGTGCCGGGCACCAGCCGGATGTTGGCAGGGTTGAGAACGCCATCGTCGTCGGCCTGCCAGATGCCGGTAACTGCGATCGAGGCGTTCTTCAGCGTCAGCTCGACAACCTTGTTGACCGTCTTGATGTCGGGAAGGACGGTCATGACCGGCGAGCGGCCATAGAGCTCGCCGGCGCCCTTCAGCCATCGAAAGCTGATGAAGGGCGAGGTCTCGAACCTGCCGGTCGCGAGCAGCACGGGTTGCGCGCCGTCCCGGTCGAGGATCGCGTAATAGGCATGGCCGCCGGACGCCGGTAGCACGGCTTCGACCACAGGTAGGCTCTGCTCGGTCGAATCGCGGCATTCGGCCAGGATCGACGTCGGCAGATCGGCCCTTGGGAAGCGTACCTGCAACAGATCGAGCGGCAGTGCCGACCGGCGGAAATGGCCGGCGATCTGACCGCTCGGCCCGGCCTCGAACGCCATTTCGGCCATCGGAACGGCGGTGAGTCGGAATGCGCTTAAGCAGCCGACCGGCGCCTCCTCGAGCAACAAGGTGGCGCTGCCGATGGTGACCAGATCCAAGAACGCCTGGTGAATCTCGACCGCGAAATTCGAACGATCGAAATGGGACTGCAGCGTCTGGGTGACAAGATCGAGCGTCTCGGCGAGCGCGCCACGCTCCAGTGCGCCTATTTCCCGACCCGGGATCAAACCGAACCAGAGCGACCAGGGAGGACTGAGCTCAGCCAGCAGAGACGCCGCAAGCTGCTCCACGGCATCGGGGGCGGTTCCGTCGAAAAGCCGCTCCGAATGATTCGTTCCGGGCGCGAACTCGAGTCCAAACCCGGCACCGCGCTGCGGCAGCGCATAGGTGTAGCAATCTCGCCAGAGGTTCTCCCAGCAGCGCCGACGCTTCTTGGCCCGCTGATAGCGCGACCAGACGGCCTCGAGCGAGAGATCACCCATCAACGCTTCTCCGCTGTCTGCTCTCGGATCGACCGGGGGAACGGCGTCGGATTGCTGCGCAGGCCGACTGAAGGTGGCTCTGCTGCTTGCGAAAAGGGTTATATTCCTATTAACACTCGATGTCAAGCGCGGAATCGGCGGTGGCACGATCTGCTGGAGCGAAGGGGCGCCATGCACCCGCGGGCTCACAACGCAGCAGGTGGCAATGGAGCTGCCATGGGGTGAGGACGTTTGGCGCGCGGATCCCCAGCAGCCTCTTCACGATGGCGACGCAGGTCAGGAAGCTCGGCAGCGCGGGAGCACGCGGCCGCTCGCCGGTCGCGCGACCGACCAGCACGCGATGTCCTTGACTGGCATAGAAGGCGGCGAGGTCGAAGTCGCCCGGGCGTGGGACCAGCGCGAGCTGAATTCGATCCTTGAGCGGATCGCAGGCAACCCATGCTCCGCCGACCTGAAGCGCCGCGAAGCAATGCCGAAAGCCCGGCCGGAGCAGTTGCAGGACGGCACGCGTCCGATTGTCCGCGAACATCACGATGGTGGGAGCCCCGTCCTGGTCGGAGGTAGGCATCATGCAAGATTCCTTTCGCCTGCAAGGGGCTTCCACACGGGCGATCGCTTGGCGCCAAACCTGGCCTTGCTGCTGCCGCTCGGATTGTGAAGGATCCGGCGGTAGTGTCATTGAGTCACATCTGACGAAAATCCGGAGGTCTCGTTCCACCCTCGGGCCTCAACGCGACCCATACACCGATATGGGTATTTAATCCTGATACTAAATCTGACTTGACAAGCCTGTCAAGGCTGATGTTCCTACTGACAGTGCTTGGGGGCCTTCCTAGGTTGCTTGGTGTGCACCGGGCCCGGCGAGAGCGGAAGCAGATTCCTATGTTTACGCATGCCGAGGTGTGGCGAGGCATTGATCGGCTCGCCAAGCAGAACGGACTGACGCCTTCGGGACTTGCCCGGCGGGCTGGTCTGGATCCGACGACCTTCAACCCGAGCAAGCGAATCACCAAGCAATCCAAGTCGCGGTGGCCCAGCACGGAAAGTCTGGCTAAGATACTGACTGCGACCGGGACCTCGTTTGGCGACTTCGTGTCGATCATGTCGGATGAGCCTGCAAAGGATGCACGGCATACATCGCAGCGCCTGCGCTCCATTCCGCTCGACCAGGCGAGTGCTTCGGGGCTGTTCGACGATGCTGGATTTCCGGTGGGCGACGGTTGGGACGAGATCGATTTTCCGAACCTGGACGATGCTCATGCCTATGCGCTCGAGGTTCGAGGGGACGCGCTGTTGCCAGCCTATCGTGACGGGGATCTGCTCGTGGTCTCGCCGGCCGCTCAGGTCCGGCGTCAGGACCGGATCGTGTTGAAGTCCAGAAGTAGCGAGACCGTCGCCGGAGTTCTGGTGCGCCGCACCGCGCAGCGAATCGAGCTCGAGCCGTTTCAAACACACGAGCCTTCGAAGGCCTATGCGGTAAAAGACATCGCCTGGTTGGGCAGGATCGTCTGGGTCAGCCAGTAGGCGCGCCGGGTGGTGCGCTCGCGCGACTCCCTGAAGGGTCGTCGGGCGCTTTTGGCCGCGAACAAGAAAGGGGCCGCCGGAGATCCGGCGGCCCAAGCAACAGGGAGGCATCACAACGTCAGGGAGGACATCGGCTGGGCATGAGCAACGAGTTGCCTCGTCCCAACCGGTGCCCATATAGACCCACGGAAGTAAACCAAGCCTTAACAGGCCGAGGTCTCCGGTCGAAATATCATCTGGCGGACGAAGAAGAGATCGCTGCGGCGGAAACCCCGGCGAGTGCGAACGTCGATTGCTAGCCGACGCCTAACGCCCAGCGACGTGCTGACGCAGCCGCCCAGCCGAACCAGAGGGTGAGGAGCCTGGTAACCGGCGGTGTAATGTAACAATCTGCCACATAAAGTGATTAGAGTCGGAGAATCGCCCTCGCTAGCATGCCGATGCCAACGTTGGCTAACGTTAAGGTAGATTTCTGCTGCTCTGGTTCCGAGGGCATGGAGCGTTCCCCGGGGCCGGTGGGTTAAAGCGTGCCAGCAGCAGAGAGGAGAGTAGATGTCCGTGGCCACCCCAAGCACGAACCTCAAGCTGCCGTTTCGCGTCGCTGGCTTCGATACCCTGGTGGCCGGCCTCGACTACGCCGCCAAAGGTGAAACCGGCTGCAACTTTTTCTCCGCACGCGGAGAGCTTGCGCAGAGCGTGACTTACCGTGAGGTCCGGGAACGTGCCGTCGACCTGGCGCTGCGGCTCGGCGCGCTTGGATTTACCCGCGGAACGCGGGTGGCGATGATCGCCGAGACCTCACCTGATTTCCTCTTCGCCTTCTTCGCGTGTCAGTATGCCGGGCTAATACCGGTGCCGTTGCCGCTCAGCGTGAACTTCGGCGGGCGCGACGCGTATGTGGAGCGTCTGCGCGGCATGTTGCTCGCGGCTGGCGCTCGGATCGCGATCGCTTCGGACGAGCTCCTCGGACTGCTGCAAGAGGCAGCGGCGGGGACGATGGTCAAAGTCACGGGCACTTTGGACGACTTCCGGGGTGCAGCGTCGGCAGCGTCTGCACCGGCGCCGCTGCGTGCCGACGAGCCGTGCTATATCCAGTACTCCTCCGGCAGCACAAGCTTCCCGCGCGGCGTGCTGGTGACCCAAAGGGCCATCACGAGTAACGCGCGTGCCATCGCGCGTCATGGGCTTCGGCTGGTTCAGGGCGATCGGTGCACGTCCTGGTTGCCTCTCTACCATGACATGGGGCTGGTCGGGTGCTGTCTGACGCCAGTGCTGGCCCAGATTTCGGTGGACTATATTCCCACATCCGGGTTCGCGCGAAGACCCTTGTCGTGGCTACGGGTGCTGACCGAGCACCGGGGAACGATCTCGTTCAGTCCGACCTTCGGCTATGAGCTCTGCATGCAGCGCGCTGCGAGCCGGTCGGACCACGCGTTCGACCTGTCCCGCTGGCGGGTGGCCGGCATCGGCGGCGAGATGATCCGTCCGCGCATTCTGCAGGAGTTCGCCGACCGGTTCGCCCCGTACGGCTTCCGGGACCAGGCGTTCGTGCCGAGCTATGGCTTGGCTGAAGCGACGCTGGCCGTCACCTTCTCGCGTCTTGGCCGGGGCATAGACGTCGACAGAGTGGAATGCGGCGAGGCCTTCGAGCGTCACCGCGTCGCACTTCCGGTCCAGCGGCACGGGCCGGACCGCCGGTCCAAGGCGTTTGCGATCTGCGGGCGCCCGATGCCGGACTACCGGATCGAGATCCGCGACGATGACAACCGGCCTTTGCCCGAGCGCCTCGTCGGACGCGTCTGCATCCAGGGTCCCAGCCTGATGCAGGGGTATTTTCGTGATCTTCAGGCGACGCGCTCGGTCACCACGGCGGACGGTTGGCTCGACACCGGCGACATGGGCTACCTGGTCGACGGCGAGCTGGTCATCACCGGGCGCAGCAAGGACCTGATCATCTACAACGGTCGAAACATCTGGCCTCATGATCTGGAATGGGCCGTCGAGCGGCTGGAGGGTGTTCGCCCTGGGGATGTCGCCGCCTTCGCCCTGGATGGCCAGGACGATCGCGAGAGGGTCGTGGTGGTCGTCGAGTGTCGGCACACCGGTGGGGCCGCGCAGCAGACCTTGCGGCAGGCCGTGCGAGCGACGGTACAGCGGGCCGCGAGCGTCGAATGCGAGGTCGTGCTGGCCACGCCGGGCTCGCTCACCTTCACCACGTCGGGCAAGCTGAGCCGGGCCGCTGCCAAGGCGAGATATCTTAGCGGGCAGATCGCAGACGTCGCGGCGTCGCCCTCGGAGCGAACCGACCAACGCTCCGAGATGCAGGTCTACGCCGTCGCGAGCTGAGGCTGCAGCGTCTCACGCCCAGTCTCGAAATGTCCGGTCCCGCAGCCGCGCCGGTCGCAGTGACCGGGGCGAGTGGCTTCATCGGACGAGCCTTGGTGCGCAGGCTGAGCCGGTCGGGGTTTCGGGTGCGAGCCCTTTGCAGGCGCCCCGAGCCGGGGCTCGGCGACGGCGGGGTCGACGTCGTCCTCGGGACGCTCGAAGATCCCGACAGCCTCGAGCGGCTGCTCGGTGGAGCGGAAGTGGTCGTTCACGCCGCGGGCGCGGTTCGGGCGCGCAGCCGCCAGGAGTTCGATGCCGTCAACCGCGGAGGCACGGCAAATCTGGTCGCCGCTCTCGCCTCGGGAACCGGGCCGCAGCGCCTCATCCTTCTGTCCTCGCTGGCCGCCCGTGAGCCTGCCTTGTCGGCCTATGCCCGAAGCAAGCGCATGGCCGAGCAGGAGGTGGAGGTCTGCCGATCCCGACGACGCGACTTCTGCATTCTCCGACCGCCGGCGGTCTACGGCCCGGGAGATCGGGCGACCTTGGAGATCTTCCGGCAACTGGTGCGCCGGCGGCTGCTGGTTCCGGCGCCATCCGACGCCCGGTTCTCTCTCTTGTTCGTGGAGGACCTGGTCGGGCTGGTCGAACGGCTCCTCAAGATTCCGCGATGGGGCGGGGTCACCTTCGAGCCGGATGACGGCCGACCCGGCGGTTATGCCTGGCATGACCTCGCTGCCATCGCCGGCCGGTCGGTTGGCGGCCCGGTGCGGACCTTGTTCCTGCCCGGGCCGTCCGTCTGGCTGGCTGCCGGGCTGGGCGAGGCGCTCGGCGCGCTGCGCGGGCAGCCGCCGACCTTCGGCTTCGGTAAGCTGCGCGAGCTGCGTCATCGCGACTGGGTGTGCCGGCCGGTCGAGTTTGTCGCGCTGGACGAATGGACCTCGCGAACCCAGTTCGAGGACGGGTTTGCATGCACCTTGGCTTGGTATAAGGAGCACGGATGGCTCTAGAAGCCCACGCCGAGCGCATCGTGGTTTGGATCGAGGCCGCGAAGCCGCCATGTCCATCGGCGCTAACTGACATCTCGCCGAAGCTCTCGGATACACGCGATGGTTGACGAACGGGACGCAGTCTATCAAGACATCTGCGGGCTCTTGGAGCGGTACAGACCCGCAGGCGTTGAGCTTGCGCCGTCCACCGAGTTGGCCGGAGACCTCAACATCGATTCGGTCGCTGCCATGGATCTCGTCATGGAAATCGAAGACAAGTTCGGCATCGACATTCCTTTGAACCTCGTCTCGGATTTGAGAAGACTCGAGGATCTGGTACAGGTCGTGCGCCAACAGATGAGGGCAGCTGAGTAGATGGATATTTTCGACAAGTATGCCCTGATAGCGGGCCGTCACGGCAAGGTCGCGGAGTCCGGTGGCGATCCCTTCGGGGTGTGCGTCGAGGAGGTGTACTCCGCGACGGAAGCTCGCATCAACGGACGTGAAACGATCCTGGTCGGCACCAACAACTACCTTGGCCTCACGTTCGATCCGGCGTGCATGGAGGCGGCGGTCATGGCGATCCGTCGCCACGGTACCGGCACCACCGGCTCGCGAATCGCCAATGGAACCTACGCCATCCACCGCGAGCTCGAGACCGAGATCGCCCGCTTCCTGAACCGGCGCAGCGCAATCAGCTTTCCCACGGGCTACCAAGCCAATCTGGGTGTGATCGTCGGCCTTGCAGGGCCACGCGACATCATCCTCATGGACGCCGACTCGCACGCCAGCATCTACGATGGGTGCCGGCTCAGCGGCGCCACCGTGGTCCGCTTCCGTCACAACGATCCCGAGGACCTCGACCGCCGCTTGAGCCGGCTTGAGGGCCAGGGCGACTCCCGACTGATCGTCGTCGAAGGCATCTACAGCATGCTCGGCGACCGGGCGCCCCTTGCAGAGTTCGTCGAGGTCAAGCGTCGCCACCAGGCATACCTGCTGGTCGACGAGGCCCATTCTCTGGGCGTGCTGGGCGACTATGGCCGCGGGGCGGCCGAGGAGCAGGACGTCGAGGGCGATGTCGACTGCGTGGTCGGCACGTTCAGCAAGAGCCTGGGTGCCGTCGGCGGCTTCGGCGCGTCCGATCATCCGAGATTCGACGTCCTGCGCTTTTGCAGCCGGCAGTACATGTACACCGCATCCTCCTGCCCCTCGAGCGTCGCCTCGGTGCTGACGGCGTTCCGCCGCATGGCCGAGGAGCCGCAGCTCCGGCGTCAGCTCTGGCGCAACGCCCGCTCGCTCCACGAAGGCCTGACCTCGCTCGGCTTCGAGGTCTGCTCGGCCCTGAGCCCGATCATCGCGGTCCGGCTCCCGGACGAGGCGAGCGCCGTCCGGGCCTGGAACCGGCTCCTCCAGGAAGGCGTGTACGTCAACCTCGCCCTGCCGCCGGGCACGCCCAACGGCGCGTGCCTGCTGCGCTGCAGCGTCTCCGCCGCGCACACGCCCGAGCAGATCGACGCCGTCTGCCGTCGCTTCGAGACCGTCGCCGCCGAGCTCGGCGGGGCCGAGCCGAGGCAGCGCGCGTCCAGGGCGTCGCTCGGTTGAGCCTCAGCGAAAGCCGCCGGCCCGATACACCCGCCAGAACAGGACCCCGGACGCCAGGATCGGGTGGCGCTGCTGCCAGGGGCTCAACTCCAGCCTGACTCCGGCGTGACGCTGGATCTTCCAGACCAGGTAGCTCGCACCGTCATCGAAGGTGAGCGCCGCCTTGAGCAGGCGAAGCGCCGAGAGGAGCTTGCCGGTCACGCGCCGGCGCCGCCAGCGCCAGGATACGCGTCGGCGCGCGCCCTCCGAGATGGGCGCTGATTCCTGGCGCAACAGGGCATCGGTGATCTCCCGATAGCGCTGCGCGAAGCTGCGAAAGAGCGCCGCGGCGCGCCCCGGCCTCTCGGCCCGCAGCTCGGTGGCGTAGGTCTCCTGAAACGCCCGCACCCAGAGCTGCTCCGGGTCCACCCGATCGGCCAGCAGCGGGCGGATCTCGCCGATCGTGGTGCGGGCGGCCTCGGCCAGCGCGGCGACGATCCGCCGCCGGACCGCTTCGCTGCGCGCCCACAGAACCCCGGTCGGCTGGGCGAACCGGGCCCAGAAGTACGGCTCGAAGGTCCGCCTCGAGACCAGCTTCTCGAACTGCGAGAGCTTGACGATCGCGTATTTCGCCCGGATCACCCGGTCCTCGAAGGCAGTCTCGATGTAGTACACGTTCGGCGGCAGAATGCGGTTGAGCAGCTGCATCCACCGGCTCCGATGCACGTTGCGATACCGGTCGGCCAGCAGGTAGAGGTCGACCAGCTTGCCCTGGTCGTCCTGCTCGCGCAGGCAGCTGCCGTAGAACAGGACGGCGACGATGCCGGTGCCGTGCCGTTGCCTTGCGGCCTCGGCGACCGCCACCACCGCCGGCGGCGGCAGTACCGCGCTCTCCTCGCCAACCAGGCGCAGCACCGGATCGAGCGCGCCGGCCATGGCCTCAGAGACGCACGAGGCGAATCCGATCCGCCGCGCTCAGGACGAGGGGCCGGTCGGCAGCCGGCTCGAACATCTCGCCATCGATCACGAACGGGCTCTCCAGCACCAGCTCGATCCGGCTCACGCCACGGCTGAAATAACCGTCCGGCAGCCGGCTCCGGTCCGGCCCGTAGAGGAGCCGCTTTGCGCGCCAAACCAGCCCGGTCGGCGGATGAGCGATGCTCGTGTAGCGGATGGGCGCGTCTCCCTGGTTCCAGAACGGCCGCGATCCCAATACCAGACGTTCGAGGGTGGTTGCCAGGACCAGAAAGTGCCTGGAGCTGATGGTCGGTCCACCGTCGAGCGCGACCGATAGCTCCTGCCCCTGGAACATGTCCTTCGGGAGCTGGCCCAGAAGCAGCCGGAGCAGCAGCACCGCGAGCGCCGAGCCGTGAGCCCACTCGCCCTTCAGGCCAAGAGGATGGATGCGGTCGCAGACCCAGCCGATCACGTCGCAGAGACCCGCGGCGCCGAAGCACATGCCGCGTTGGGGCGGGACGCCCTGCACGTTCTCGACCCGCAGCACCCGGCGCTCGACGAGATGCTGTCCGAGATCGCCCGTCCCGGCGCAGTCGAGAAGACGTCGCAACGCGGCGGGCGTGCGCCCCCGCAGCCCGACGTCGCCCGCGGTCATGTTCGCCATGCCGCGCGGCAGGATCGCGAGCGGAGGCGCGCTCTCGAACGGCCGCTCCTCCAGCAGCGCGGTCAGCAGCCTCTGCACCGTGCCATCGCCGCCGCTCACGACCAGAAGCCCAACCTCCCGCCCTGCGAAGTCGCGCAGGACCTCCCCGAGCTCGCGCCCCTCGTCGAGGCGCTCGTGCAGCACGTCCGGCCGGCCCGCGCCGGCGGCATGCACGTCCTCGAGGCCGCGCCGGTTGCGCTCGCTTCTGGGATTGCTGAGCAGGCCGACCTTGATCCGGTGCGCCGCTCGCCAGACTTCCGGGGCGAGCGCCGAACCTGGTCTCGATCCGCCTGTCGGCGCCAGGGTGCGCGCGAGCGCCCCGGCACTGCCTGGCATGGGGCTGGCCATCAGCGGCGCAAGTCGGGCCACTGCCGGCGAAGGCCGGCCGCGGGCGCGGTGCAGTTGCTCGGAACGGACGTCAATCGACCGAAACCGCTGGTGGTTGGAGTCTCTGGCGCGTCTTTTCCGGGCCGGGAGGCCCGCCTGTCAAGATGGCAAATGGCGACCGCCCGGGCGCCCGGGGCTACCGCACATCCCGCGGGTTGCGCTGGCGGGGCCGCCCGGCCGATCGCCGAGATCGCCACGCTTCGATCCCCGCAGAACGGGCCGGACCATACCTTCGCCTCGCATCCGCGTCACATGGCTTGCGTGACCGCTTGCTCGCCGCGCGGGTGAGCATGCGCGGACGGCTCGGGTTCGTTTGGTGTCGCCTGAGCATCGTCTTGCTGTCCACTCGGCGGCCGCTCGGGTTCGTTCGGCGTCGCGTCTCGGCCGGAACTGTCCACATTCGCGGGCAGGGTGGCGCGTTTTTGCGCCACTTGGAGCACGCCGGCTCTTTCCTCCACCTCGACCTCGTCCTTGCTCGCGCGGTCATTCCGGGCGGCTTCCGCCTGGAGGCCCTTCAGAACCTTCAGGGTGCGGAAAAATTCCGCCTGGGCAGCGCCGCGATAGCGCACGAGGGTGGGAAAGACGCGGGCGTCGCGACCGTCGCGGATCAGCGCCCGGCCGGGTCCCAGATCGAGGGGAGCGCGGCGAACTGGGCGCGGCTGTCGTCGGTAAGGAGGAGGTGCTTTTTGGCGCACATTCCGTGCTTCAGCGCATTCTGCGATGCCCGCGCCTTGCCTTCGGCGGTCCTGGGGCCTCTCGACTTC
>Ga0299913_10000116_pt1 | contig 38458 bp, 42 predicted proteins | sample RVTome_9_FD_201360 | JGI IMG/M metagenome (GOLD analysis project Ga0299913, IMG submission 201360) | Soil microbial communities from uranium-contaminated site in the Upper Colorado River Basin, Wyoming, United States - RVT155D38 (version 2) ... | reverse complement strand
GACCGTCTTCGCGACGCATCGCTTCCCGCTCGAGGAGACGATGGAGGCCTACGACGTCTTCGCGGCCGCCGCGGAGACGCACGCGCTGAAGGTCGTGCTCGAGGGCGAGCGCGCCGTGCGGGAAGCCCCCACTGCGCTCGCGGCCGCGACCGCCTGAGCGGTCAGGGGCGGGCCGGGCCCTCCCGGCCCGCCCCTAGTCCGTGGAGTACTTCGGCTGGACCTTCTCGCCGCGGATCTTGGCCACCGCCTGGTTGGCGGCGATCGCGGCTTCGCCGAAGCCGATCGAGATGAGGGTGATCTTGCCCTCGTAGCCGGCGACGTCGCCGGCGCCGTACACGGACGGAAGCGTCGTCTCCATCGTCGCCGGGTCGACGACGATCTGGCGCTTGCCGTGGAGCTCGAGCCCCCAGTCGGCGATCGAGCCGAGGTGCGAGTGGAAGCCGAGCAGCGTGATGAGCGCGTCGCACTCGACCTCGAAGGCCTCGCCGGAGGAGGTGTCCTCGATCGTCACAGCCTCGATCTCCCCGTCGCCGCGGACGGCGCGGACCTCCGCGGAGGTGCAGATCCGCACGGCGCCCTCGCCCTCGAGGACGCGCGCCTCGTTGACCGAGGACTCGAGCGCGCGGAAGCGGTCGCGCCGGTGCACGAGCGTGATCGGCAGGCGCGCGGTGTCCTGGAGGCCGAGCGTCCAGTCGAGGGCGGAGTCGCCGCCGCCGACGATGACGCAGGTCTTGTCCTTGAAAACCTCCTTGCGGCGCACGAAGTAGTGGAGGCCCCGCCCCTCCCAGCCGTCGATGTCCTCGATCTCGAGCTTGCGGGGCTCGAACGCCCCGTGCCCCGCGGTCACGATCAGCATGCGCGTCGGGAAGGCCTCTCCCTGGTGCGTGGTGAGGACGAGGTGCTCCTCGCCGTTCGAGCTCACGCGCGTGAGGTCCTTGACCTCCTCGTTGAGAAAGACCTCGGCCCCGAACTGGAGGCCTTGCTCCATGCAGAGGTCGACGAGCGCCTGGGCTCCGATCTTGGGGTGGCCGGCGACGTCGTACACGTGCTTCTCCGGGTAGACGGCGGCCGGCTGGCCGCCGATCTGCCCGAGGCTCTCGACGATCCGCACGGAGGCGTCGCGGTGGCCCGCGTAATAGGCCGCCGCGAGCCCGACCGGGCCCGCGCCGATGATCGTGATGTCGACGACGTGGTGGTCGCTCACCGCGGCCTCAGACTAGCGCGGAGTAGGACGGGGCTTCGCTAGTGCGAGCAGCCCGAGCCACAGCCGCCGCCGCCCGCATGGGCCGCGGCCGGCTCGCCGCCCGCCTCGTCCTTCGCCTGGAAGGAGGAGCCGCAACCGCACGCCGCTTGGACGTTCGGGTTGTTGATCGCGAAGCCCGCGCCCATGAGGGCGTCGACGAAGTCGATCTCGGAGCCGGCGAGATAGGGCGCGCTGAAGGGGTCGACGACCACCGTGACGCCGTGCATCTCGACCTCGTTGTCCCCGTCCTGGGGGCCGCGGTCGAAGCCGAGGGCGTACTGGAAGCCCGAGCACCCGCCACCCTGGACAGCGATCCTGAGCACGCTGACCTCGCCCTCCGGCTCCTGCGCCATCAGCTCCCTGATCTTGGCGGCGGCGTTCTCGGTGACGGTGACCATCCTGGGTCTGAGTGTAGCAACGGCTCCCACGGGGCCCAAGACGCGGACTTTGTAACGGGGGTTGCACGGCGTTTTCCCTGGCGTGAAGCCGGTTTCCGCCCATCCGCGCAGAGCGCTTGTGAGCGCTAGGATGCTGGCGTGGAGGCCGTGCTCTTCGCGACGCTCGACGACTGGTTCCCGTTCCTCGTCTACGCGCTCTTCGCGGCGGCGATTCCGGCGACGATGCTGTTCGCCTCCTTCACCCTCTCAACCCGCCGCAAGCAGGCGCCGCCGAAGGCCCAGCGCATGCCCTTCGAGTCCGGCGTCTCCACCGGACCGCCGAAGCAGCAGCGCTTCACGGTCAGCTTCTACCTGACGGCGATGCTCTTCATCGTCTTCGACATCGAGATCGTCTTCCTCTACCCGGTGGCCGTGGTGCTCGACCAGGTCGGCGCCTTCGCGCTCGCCGAGTTCGGGTTTTTCATCGGGATCCTGGCCATCGCCTACGTCTACGTCTGGAAGCGGGGTGCGCTCGAGTGGCGGTGAAGAAGAAGCGCCTGGCCGACTACGGGCTCCAGTCGGAGCGGACGCTCATGCGCGGCAAGGGCCCCGGCGTCTTCGAGCAGGAGCTGGGCGCCGACGAGCTCGCCGAGCGCCTCGGCCTGACCACGGTCGAGAAGGCGGTCGCGTGGGCGCAGGGCTACTCGATCTGGCCGGACACCTTCGGTCTCGCCTGCTGCGCGATCGAGATGATGTCGATCGTCTCCTCGCGCTACGACGTCGCGCGCTTCGGCGCCGAGGTGTTCCGCTCCTCGCCGCGCCAGGCCGACCTGCTGATCGTCTCCGGGCGCGTGGCCCACAAGATGACCCAGCCGCTCCGCGAGATCTACGACCAGATGCTCATGCCCAAGTGGGTCATCGCCATGGGCGCCTGCTCGAGCTCCGGGGGCATGTTCAACAACTACGCGATCCTCCAGGGCGTCGACAAGATCGTTCCGGTCGACATCCACGTGCCCGGCTGCCCGCCGCGGCCCGAGGCGCTGCTCGAGGGGATCGTCCGGCTCCAGGAGAAGATCCACGCCGGCGTCCCCCCGGCCTACGAGATCCGCGGGGTCGCCGAGTGAGCGACTCGCTCTCGGGGGTCCCGGGCTTCGTCGAGGAGCGGACGGGCTACGGCGAGACGACCCTCGTCGTCGAGCGCGAGCGGCTCGTGGAGGCGGCCACGTGGCTGCGGGACGAGGCGGGCTTCAACTTCCTCTCCGACATCGCGGCGGCCGACTACCTCGGCTGGGACCGTCCCCGCGTCGCCGGCTACTGGGGCGACCCGCGCGGGCGCGACCTGAACGCGCCGGGCTCCTGGGGCCTGCAGCGGCAGCCCGAGCCGAAGCCCCAGCGCTTCTCCGTCTCCTACCACCTGCTCAAGGTCGAGTCGGGTGCGACCGGTTCGCCACGGATCCGCCTCCAGGTCTGGTGCGAGGACGGGGAGCCGGTGCCGAGCGTCGTCTCGGTCTGGCCGACGGCCGACTGGCACGAGCGCGAGGCGTGGGACATGCTGGGCATCCCCTTCGCCGGCCATCCGAACCTTGTCCGCATCCTCATGGAGGACGACTGGGACGGCCATCCGCTCCGCAAGGACTACCCGCTCGGCGGCGAGCCGGTGCGGTTCTCCGGGGAAGAGTAGTGCCCATTCAGGTAATCCAGCCCAGTTTCTGCGTCGCGAGCACCAAGCCAGAGGCCGCACTCGCACGCGGCCAAGGCTGGATGCCTTGGCAAGGGCGGGGGTGGGCTCTGGCGCCGCGTGATCGCGGGGCAGAAGCGGGCTCGTATTGCCTGGAGGGGCACTAATGGCGGCGGGCCCGGAGACGAGAGCGCCGATCTACGAAGGAACCCGGATCCCCACGCCGACCCCGTCGATCCTCGAGGTCGACCCGGCCCTGCGCGAGGAGGGAGACATCCTCGAGGTCAACTTCGGCCCCAACCACCCCTCCACGCACGGCGTGCTCCGGCTCGTCGTGGAGCTGAACGGCGAGAGGGTCGTCGGGCTCAGGGCCGTCGTCGGCTACCTCCACACCGGCTTCGAGAAGAACATGGAGCACAAGACGTGGTGGAAGGGGATCACGTACCCGGAGCGGATCGACTACGTCTCCTTCCAGAACAACGAGCTCGTCTTCGTGCTCGCCATCGAGCAGCTCCTCGGGATCGAGCCGCCGCCGAAGGCGCAGTGGATGCGGATGCTCCTCTGCGAGCTCAACCGCATCCAGTCGCACCTCGTCTGGCTCGGCACCGCCGCCCTCGAGCTGGGGGCGATCTCGATGTTCTGGTACTGCTTCCGCGAGCGCGACGCCATCCTCGACCTCTTCGAGCTCGTCACCGGCGTGCGCATGCACACGCGCTACTTCCAGGCCGGCGGGCTCGCCGAGGACATCCCGCCGGGCTTCTACGACGAGTGCCGCGCCTTCTGCGACACGATGCAGAAGCGGATCGACGACTACGAGTCGCTCCTCTCCGGCCAGGCGATCTGGCTCGAGCGGACGAAGGGCATCGGCCTCCTCTCCGCCGCGGACGCGATCGCGCTCGGCCAGTCCGGACCGGTGCTGCGCGCGTCCGGCGTCGACTGGGATCTCCGCAAGACGCAGCCGTACCTCGCCTACGACCAGGTCGACTTCGACGTGCCCGTCTACGAAAACGGCGACGTCTTCGACCGGTACAAGGTGCACATGGACGAGATGCGCCAGTCCACGCGCATCGTCCAGCAGGCGGTCGAGGCCATGCCCGAGGGCCCGTGGATCGTGGACGACCGCAAGATCGTCCTGCCGCCGCGCAACGAGCTGCACACCTCCATGGAGAGCCTGATCCACCACTTCAAGCTCGTGACCGAGGGCTACCGCGTGCCCGAGGGCGAGATCTACGTGACCATCGAGTCGCCCCGCGGCGAGCTCGGCTGCTACGTCGTCTCCGACGGCGGCTCGAAGCCGTGGCGCGTCAAGTTCCGCGCTCCCTCCTTCGTCGCGCTCGAGGCGACGGCGACCTGCATGAGCGACGCCCTCGTCGCCGACCTGATCGCCATCGTCGGCTCGCTCGACACGGTCATGGGGGAAGTCGACCGGTGAGCACGGCGCCCGCGACGCTCTACGAGCGCATCCAGGAGGTGGCCGCGCAGTACCCGGAGAGCCGCTCCGCCGTCCTGCCTGCACTCCGGCTCGCGCAGGAGGAGCACGGAGGCTGGCTCCCGCCCGAGGCCTTCAAGGAGGTCGGCGAGGCCCTCGAGCTGACGCCCGCGTACTGCAAGGCGGTGGCGAGCTTCTACGACATGTTCCACCTGGAGCCCGTCGGCCGGCACATGGTCGAGGTCTGCACCAACGTCTCGTGCGCGCTCGTCGGGGCGCAGCAGGTGCTGGAGGCCTTCGAGCGCGAGCTCGGCGTCCACGCCGGCGAGACGACGGAGGACGGCGAGGTCACGCTCCGCACCGTCGAGTGCGCCGGCGGCTGCGGCTGGGGCACCGTGGTCGCGGTCGACCACCGCTACCGTGAGCCGGTCCGCCCCGAGGACGTGCCGGCCCTCGTCAGAGAGCTCCGCGATGGCGCTTAGGGAGCTCCTCCTCGCCGACGCGGACACCCGCGACCTCACGAGGCTCTCCGAGTACGAGGCCGTCGGCGGCTACCGCTCGCTCCGCAAGGCGATCGGGATGGACCGCCAGGCGGTCCTCGACGAGCTGCTCGCCGCCGACGTGCGCGGGCGCGGCGGCGCCGGCTTCCCCATGGGGCGCAAGGCGAGCTTCCTGCCGAAGCCGGAGGACACCGCGAAGCCGATCTACCTCGTCGTCAACGCCGACGAGTCCGAGCCGGGGACGTTCAAGGACCGGGAGATCATGCTGCGCGTCCCTCACCTGTTCATCGAGGGCGTGTTCATCGCGGCCTACACGATCGGCTCGAGCCAGGCGTTCATCTACCTCCGCGGCGAGTACCTGACCGAGTACGAGGTGGTCGTCGCCGCGCTCGAAGAGGCGCGCGCGGCCGGCTACGTCGGCAAGGACGTGCTCGGCTCCGGCTGGAACCTCACGGTCGTCGTCCACCGCGGCGCCGGCGCCTACATCTGCGGCGAGGAGACCGGCCTGCTCGAGTCGCTCGAGGGCAGGCGCGGGCAGCCGCGGACGAAGCCGCCGTTCCCGGCCGTCTCCGGCCTGTACGCGTCGCCGACGCTGATCAACAACGTCGAGACGCTGGCGACCGTCCCGAAGATCGTGGAGATGGGCGGCGCGGCCTACGCCGCGCTCGGCGTCGAGAACTCCGCCGGCACCCGCGTCTTCTCGCTCTCCGGGAACGTCGCCAACGGCGGGAACTACGAGCTCGAGCTGGGCACGTCGCTGCGCGAGCTGATCTACGACCTGGGCGGGGGCATCCCCGGCGGCCGCGAGCTGAAGGCGATCATCCCGGGCGGCTCGTCCGTCCCGGTGCTGAACGCGGCCGAGGTGGACACGCCGCTCGACTTCGACTCGATGGCGCAGGCCGGCACGATGCTCGGCTCGGGGGCGGTCATCGTCATCGACGACCGCTGCTGCATGGTGCAGCTCGGCCTGCGGGTCGCGCAGTTCTACATGCACGAGTCCTGCGGGAAGTGCACGCCGTGCCGCGAGGGCACGCGCTGGATGGTGCAGCTGCTCCGAAAGATCGAGGACGGCGAGGCGACCCAGGGGGAGCTCGACGTCCTCCTGAACGTCTGTGACCGCATCCTCGGCAACTGCCTCTGCCCGCTCGGCGACGCCGCGGCGATGCCCGTGGCGAGCTACGTCGCCAAGTTCCGGGACGAGTACCAGCGCCACATCGACGAGGGCGGCTGTCCCTTCGGGGGCGAGTCGTCCCTCGCGGGCGTGCTCGCCCCGGTCGACCAGCACCACGCACACGTGAGAAGCGAGATCGAGGTGCCCGCGGGGCCATGACCCTCGTTCCTCCCTTAGGTACTTCGGGGCACCCCGGCCCACCACCCGCTTTCGAGCCTAACGAGAAGAAGCGCGCCCGTGGCGCGCGCACCGTGACGGAAGCGTCCCGATGAGCGCACAGCCGCCGCCAGAGCTGGTCACCGTCACCATCGACGGGCAGGAGCTCCAGGCCCCCAAGGGCCAGGGGATGGTGGAGACGGCCGCGGCGGTCGGGATCGAGATCCCGGTCTTCTGCTACGAGCCGCGCCTGGGCGCGCCGGTCGGGGCCTGCCGGATGTGCCTCTGCGAGGTCGAGGGGCTGCCGAAGCTCCAGGCCGCCTGCACGCTGACCGCCACCGACGGCCTGGTCCTGAAGACGGCCGCGACCAGCGAGAAGGCGTCGGAGGGCCAGCACGCGATCCTCGAGTTCATCCTCCTGAACCATCCGCTCGACTGCCCCGACTGCGACAAGGGCGGCGAGTGCCCGCTCCAGGATCTGACCTTCCGCTTCGGGCCCGGCTCGACGCGCATGCACTTCCCGAAGCGCACGTTCGACAAGCCGATCCCGATCTCGCCGCTGATCGCCCTCGACCGCGAGCGCTGCATCCTCTGCTACCGGTGCACGCGCTTCTCGGAGAACGTCTCCGAGGACGGCCAGCTCGTCGCCGTGAACCGCGGCGCCTCGTCGGTGATCGCCACCTTCGAGGATGAGCCCTACCGCGCGCACTTCTCCGGCAACGTCGTCGAGCTCTGCCCCGTCGGCGCGCTGACCTCGACGACGTACCGCTTCCGCGCTCGGCCGTGGGAGATCCAGAACGTCCCCACGGTCTGCGGGCTCTGCCCCGTCGGCTGCAACGTCTGGGCGACGACCCGCGAGGGGAAGGTGGCGCGGATCCTCTCGCGGAACCACCCCGAGGTCCACGAGGGCTGGCTCTGCGACAAGGGCCGTTTCGCCTACGACCACCTGCGCGCGCCCGACCGGATCCGCACGCCGCTCGTCCGCGTGCGGCGCCGGGGCTTCGAGGAGGTCACCCACGAGGAGGCGCTGGCCGCGGCCGAAGCCGGGCTCCGCGAGGCCGGCTCCGACGTGGTCGTCGCGTTCTCCGGCGGCGAGACCGTTGAGCAGGCGAGCGCGCTCGCCCGCCTCGTCCGCGAAGGGCTCGGCTCCGACGCGGCCCTCCTTCCCGACGACTGGGAGCCCGGCCTCGCCGCCTTCCGGGCGCCGCTCTCCGAGATCCGGGACGCGGACGTCTGCCTCGTCCTCGGCGACGACCCGGTGCTCGAGCGCGCGCCGGTCGTCGACCTCTGGCTCCGCGCCGCCCGCCGCGCCGGGGCGGCCGTCGTCACCGTCAACCCCGCCGGCGACGTCCGGGTGCCGCCCGGGTCGGCGCCGCAGGTCTGCTCCGCTCTCCGCTCCGGGGCGGACGTCCCGCCCGAGCTTCGGGAGACCGCCGAGCGGGTCCGCGGGGCGTCCCGGATCGCACTGATCTGGTCCGAGGACGACCCGACCGGCGGCCGGCACGCCGGCGCACTCGCCAGCGACCTCGCCGAGACGGCCGGGGCGCACGTCGCGGTCTACGCGCTGCCCCGCACGCCGAACGGCCGCGGGGTCGCCGAAGCCTGGTACGCGCTCGGCGAAGCCCGCGCCGGCCCGCCCGCCGACGGCGAGATCGGCGCGCTGATCGTCTCGGGCGACGAGGCGGCCTCCGACCCGCGCGTCGCCGAGCTGGCCGGGCGCGCGCGCTTCGTGCTCTCGACCGCCATGTTCCAGAGCGACCTGACCGCCTGGTCGCACGTTGTCGTCCCCGGCACGGGCTACCTCGAGCGGGAGGGGACGTTCGTGAACCTCGAGGGCCGCCCTCAGCGCCTGCGCCGGGGCGTGGTTCCGGCGGGCCCCGACGAGCTAGAGTGGCTCGCCCGGCTCGCGGAGCGCTTCGGGATCGCCGTCGATCCGTGGGCCGCGCCGACCGCGGCCGAGCAGGCCGAGCTGCCGCCCGGCGACGAGTTCGCCTGGACGCAGCCCGACTCGCAGGCGCCGACCGGCAGGGCGGCCGGGCCCGGCCTCGAGCTCGTGCGCATCCGCGCGCTCTTCAGCGGGGCCGCGGTGGAGCGCGTGCCCCAGCTCCAGTTCCAGCGCCCGCCGGCCGAGGTGGAGCTGGCCTGGGAGGATGCGGCCACGCGCGAGATCGCGCAGGGCGAGACCGTCCGCGTCACCTCCAACGGAACGAGCAAGGAGCTGCGGGCGCGGCTGAGCCGCAAGCTCCGCACCGGTGTCGTCAGGGTCGCCGCCGAGCACGCCGAGGGGCTGGACGACCGGGTCCAGGTGGAGAAGGCCGATGCCTGAGACGCTGAACCAGCCCTGGTGGATCGACGCCATCAAGGCGTTCATCGTCATCAACCTCGTCATGGTCTGCTTCGCGTACGCGACGTGGCTCGAGCGCAAGCTTCTGGGCCGGATGCAGCTGCGCTACGGGCCGAACCGGGCGGGGCCGTACGGACTCGGCCAGCCGATCGCCGACCTCGTGAAGCTCATCCGCAAGGAGAGCTTCTCGCCGACCGGCGCCGTCGACCTCCTCTACTTCGCCGCGCCGGTCGTGGCCGCGTTCACGGCGCTCGCGTCCTTCAGCGTCATCCCCTTCGGCGGCGTCTGGGAGATCGGCGGCTACGACGTCACCGGTTGGGTGGCGAACGTCGACATCGGCGTCCTCCTCATCTTCGCCCTCGGCGCGATCGGCATCTACGCGTTCCTCGTCGGCGGCTGGGCAAGCGACTCGAAGTACTCGCTCCTCGGCTCCATGCGCACGGCCGCGCAGCTCGTCTCCTACGAGGTCTCGCTCGCGCTCTCCGTGCTCGGCGTCGTGCTCATGGCGGGCAGCCTCTCGCTCGTGGACATCGTCGCCAAGCAGCAGGAGACGATGTGGTTCGCGCTCCCGCAGCTCGTCGGGCTCCTCGTCTTCTTCGTCGCGGGCGTCGCGGAGACGAACCGCCCGCCGTTCGACCTGCCCGAAGCCGAGACCGAGCTCGTCGCCGGCTACCAGACCGAGTACAGCGGCATGCGCTACGGCCTCTTCGCCATGGCCGAGTACGTCAACATGATCACGCTCTCGGGCCTCGCGGTGACGCTCTTCCTGGGCGGCTGGGGTGGCCCCGTGCTCCCCGGCCCGCTCTGGTTCGTCCTCAAGCTCGCCGTCGTCGTCTTCATCTTCATGTGGCTGCGCGCGACCCTCCCGCGGCTGCGCTACGACCAGCTGATGCAGGTCGGCTGGAAGGTGCTCCTGCCGGTCGCCACCCTCAACGCCGTCGTCACCGCGATCCTGGTGGTCTACCTGTGAGCCCGCAGCCGTTCTCGAGCTTCAAGGGCTTCGCCGTGACGTTCCGGCAGATGTTCAAGAAGCCGATCACGCAGCAGTACCCGGACTACAAGCGGCCGGTGTACCCGCGCTTCCGCGGACGACATCGGCTCTGGAAGCACGAGAACGGGCTCGAGAAGTGCGTCGGCTGCTCGCTCTGCGCCGCCGCCTGCCCGGCGGACTGCATTCGCGTGGTCGCCGCCGAGAACACGCCGGACAACCGTGTGAGCGCGGGCGAGCGCTACGCGCGCATCTACGAGATCAACCTCTCGCGCTGCATCTTCTGCGGCTACTGCGAGCTCGCCTGCCCGTTCGACGCGATCACGCTCGAGGCCGAGTACGAGATCGCCGAGTACTCGCGCGACGACCTCATCTACACGAAGGACATGCTCCTCGCCGAGCCGGTCAAGCGCATGCCGGTGGCCGACCGCGACCTCTACGACACTCCCATCCCCTTCTGGAAGTCGGGCTCGTGACGGCTCTCCTCCTCGCCGCCTCGGCCTCGAACATCCTCGTCTGGATCGTCTGGATCGTCGCGGCGCTCGCGCTGCTTGCGTCCGGGATCGCAGTCGTCCTCTTCGCCAACCCCTTCTTCAGCGCGCTCGCGCTGATCGGGAACCTGGCCTCGCTCGCCGTCCTCTACCTGCTCCTCGCCGGTGAGTTCGTCGCCGGCGCGCAGGTGATCGTCTACGCGGGCGCGATCGTGATCATGTTCGTCTTCGTGCTCGCCTACCTGGGCGGGCGGGCCGACGCGCCCTGGGCCGGCGGGCCGACGCTCCAGAACGTGACCGCGATCGTCGCCGCCGCGGCGATCGCCGTCGAGGTGATCGTCGTGATCGCGCTGAAGGCGGGCGACGAGCTGAGCGGCACCGCCGACGTCAGCGGCGCCTTCGGCTCGCCCGCACAGATCGGCGAGCTCTTCCTCTCAGACCATCTCCTCGCCTTCGAGGTCACCTCGATCGTCCTGCTCGTCGCGGCCGTCGGGGGCGTGATCCTCGGCAGCGCGATGCCGACCTCCGAGGACGGAGACGAGGCCTGATGCTCGGCCCGGGAATCGCCGCCTACCTCATCCTCTCGGTCGTCCTCTTCGCCACCGGCGCGTTCGGCGTCCTGATCCGCCGGAGCCCACTGATCATCCTGCTCGCCCTCGAGCTGATGCTGAACGCCGGCAACCTGGCGCTGATTGCCTTCGCGCGTCAGCTCGGTGACGCCGACGGGCAGATCTTCGCGCTCACCGTCATGGTCGTCGCGGCCGCCGAGGCCGTGCTCGGCCTGGGCCTCATCGTCGCCGTGTCCCGGAAGCACGCGGAGCTCGACGTGGACCGCCTGACCTCGCTCCGCGGCTAGCGCATGGAGGTTCTCGCCTGGACCGCCCTCTTCTCGCCCGCAGCCGCCGTGGTCGCGATCGCGCTCCTCGGCGAGCGGATCGACCGGCGCGCGGCCGGCCTCCTCGCCGCCGGGGCGACGTTCCTCTCGTTCGTCTGCACCGCGGCGCTCTTCTTCGACCTGCTCGGCCGCGAGCCGGAGGACCGCTCGATCCTCTCGACGCCCTGGACCTGGCTGACCGCCGGCGACCTGACGATCGGGGCGTCGCTCCTGGTCGACCCGCTGTCCGTCTTCATGATGCTCGTAGTCAGCGGCGTCGGCTTCCTCATCCTCACCTACGCGATCGGCTACATGGACGGAGACGAGGAGGAGCGGCGCTACCACGCCTACAAGGCGCTCTTCATCTTCTCGATGCTCCTGCTCGTCACGGCCGGGAACCTGCTCCTGCTCCTGGCCGGCTGGGGCATGGTCGGGCTCTCCTCGTACCTGCTCATCAACTACTGGCACCAGCGGCACGCGCCCGTCGAGGCGGGCAAGAAGGCGTTCATCATGAACGCCTTCGGCGACGCGACCTTCGTGCTCGCGCTCTTCATCCTCGTCCAGCAGACGGGGTCGCTCGACTTCTCGGTCGTCTTCGCGGACGCGCCCGACGCGCTCGGGGAGAACTCGACGCTCGCCGTCCTCGTCGCGCTCGGGCTGCTCGGCGGCGCGGTCGCCAAGTCCGCGCAGGTCCCGCTCCACACCTGGCTTCCCGACGCGATGGAGGGCCCCACGCCGGTCAGCGCCCTCATCCACGCGGCGACGATGGTGACGGCCGGCGTCTACCTGATCGTCCGCACGAGCCCGCTCTTCGAGCTGGCCGTGGACGTGCAGGAGCTCGCCGGGATCCTCGGAGCGGTGACCCTGCTCATGGCCGGGCTGATCGCGCTCGTCCAGACCGACATCAAGCGCGTCATCGCCTACTCGACGATGAGCCAGATCGGCTACATGTTCGTCGGCGCCGGGCTCGGCGCCTACGGCCCGAGCATGTTCCACCTGATGACGCACGCCTTCTTCAAGGCGCTGCTCTTCATGGCCGCCGGGCTCGTCATCCACGCGCTCTCCAGCGAGCAGGACATCCGCAAGATGGGAGGCCTCGCGCGCGAGCTGCCGTGGACGTATCGCGCCTTCCTCATCGGAGCGCTCGCGCTGGCGGCGATCCCGCCGTTCGCCGGCTTCTTCTCCAAGGACGCGATCCTCTCGAGCCTGATCGACCAGGGCTCGCTCGGCTGGATCCTCTGGGGCGCAGGTATCACGGGAGCCTTCCTCACGGGGCTCTACACCTTCCGGCTCCTCTTCATCGTCTTCTTCGGGGAGCAGACGCCCTACGCGCGCGAGCACCTCCACAGGGAACGCTTCGAAGGCCCGCTGGCGATGATGTGGCCGGTCGGCGTCCTCGCCGTCCTCGCCACCATCGCGGGCTTCCTGCAGGTGCCGGAGCAGTGGCACCTCGTCACCGAGTGGCTCGACCCGGTCGTCGAGTCCGTGCCCGAGGCGACGGGCGGGCTCGCGGTCTTCTCCATCCTCGCCTCGCTGGTGGCGGCATCCGGCGGCATCGCGGTCGCGTGGGCCCTTTACCGCCGGCCCGGCGACCGGCCGGCGGCGATCCGCGCCCGCCTCCCCTGGGCGGCGAACGCGCTCGAGCACAAGCTCTGGTGGGACGAGGCCTACGACGCGCTCTTCTACCGGCCCTCGTCGGCACTGGCCGCGTGGCTCCTCGGCCGGGTCGAGGGGCCGATCGTGCTGCGCTCGCTCGGCGGCCTCGGCACCGGCGTCCGGGACGTGTCCGGCCGGGTCGCCGCCGCCCAGACCGGCCGCGTGCGCGGGTACGTTCTCGCTCTCGCGGTCGGCCTCGCCGTCCTGGCCGTCGTCTTCCTCCTGGTGGCCTGAGCGGTGATCACGACCACCCTCATCCTGCTCCCGATCGCCGCAGCGCTGGCGATCTGGGTCTTCCCGTGGCCCTCGACGCGGGCCGCGGGCAGTTTCGCGCTGCTCGTCGCGCTCGCGGAGCTGGCGCTCTGGGTCGGCACCGCGCTCAACTTCGACTTCGGGGCGACCGGCCTGCAGGACGAGGCGGACGTCACCTGGTTCTCCGACCTCGACGTCGCCTATCAGGTCGGCCTCTACGACTACTCGCTCTGGCTCGTCGGCCTGACCGCCGTCGTGACCGCGGCCGCGGTCGGCTACGGCTTGTGGACCGGGCGGGAGCGGCCGGGGGTCTACCTGAGCCTCCTGCTCTTCCTCGAGGGCGCCACGATCGGCGTCTTCGCGGCCCAGGATCTCGTCCTCTTCTACGTCTTCTGGGAGGCCATGCTCATCCCGCTCTACGTGCTCATCGGCGTGTGGGGCGGGCCCGGCCGGCTCGGCGCAACCTACAAGTTCGTCGCCTACACGGTCGCCGGCTCCCTGCTCATGCTCGTGGCGATCATCGCCACGGGCCTCGGCGCCGGCACCTTCGACATGACCCAGCTGGCCGACCGGGGAACGAGCACGTGGATCTTCCTCGGCTTCGCGGCCGCCTTCGCGGTGAAGGCCCCGCTCTGGCCGTTCCACGGCTGGCTGCCCGACGCCTACCGCGAGTCGCCGCCCGAGGTCGCCGCCGTGCTCTCCGGCGTCATCTCGAAGACCGCCGCGTACGGCTTCCTCGCCATCGCGATCCCGTTCTTCCCGGGCCCGGCCGAGGACTGGCGGACGCCGCTCCTCGTGCTCGCCTCGATCGGCCTCGTCTACGGGTCGCTGCTGGCCTTCCGCGCGCCCGACGTCCGCGGCGTGATCGCGTACTCGAGCCTGGCGCAGATGAACCTGATCCTGATCGGGGTCTTCGCGGTGAACGCCTCCGGCTACACCGGCGCGCTCCTGCAGATGGTCAACCACGGGCTGATCTCGGCGGCGCTGTTCCTGCTCGCCGGCGCGATCGAGCGGCGGACGGCGACCGGCGAGCTGAGCCTCCTCGGCGGCATGGCGCGCGGCCGCCCCGTCCTCGCCACGATCCTGATCACGACGGGCGTGATCGCGCTCGCCGTACCCGGCTCGAGCGCGTTCGCGGCCGAGTTCCTCGTCCTGAACGGCATCTTCGACGTCGGCTGGGGCTGGGCGGTCGTCGGGGCGATCGCCATCGTGCTCGCCGCCATGTACATGCTGCGGCTGATCTCGGCGGTCCTCCACCTGGATCCGGGGAGCGCCGTGCCGGCCGAGGCGCTCGACCTCCGCCCGGCGGAGATCGGCGTGATCGCACCGCTCGTCGTCGTCCTCCTCGTCCTCTCGTTCTGGCCGGCGGCGATCACCGAGCGGGTCTTCGGAGGCCTGTTCTAGGTGGACGGCTTCACCGCCCCCACGATCGACTGGACCGGGCTCTCGCCGATCCTCGTCACGCTCGGCGGCGCAGTCGTCGTCCTGCTCGTCAGCCTCTTCCTGCCCCTGGGCGTCCGCCGGCCGTTCGCGGCGGCGGTCGCCGGGCTCTGCTTCGTCGCTGCCGGCGCGGCCGCCGTCGCCCTCTTCGCCGCCGACGAGACCGGCCGGGGGATCGTCGCGGACGCGATCCGCCGCGACCGCCTGGCGGAGCTCGCGCAGGTGCTCGTCATGGGCGCGGGGCTCCTCGCCGTCCTCGTCTCCTACCGGGAGCGTGACCGCGAGGACCGGGCGGGCGAGTACTACGCGCTCCTCCTGACCGCCGCGAGCGGCATGGCGTTCTTCGTCGCCGCGAACAACCTGATGACGCTCTTCCTCGGGCTCGAGTGGTTCTCGATCTGCCTGTACATCCTCACGGCGACCGCGGTCGAGCGGCTGAGCAGCCTGGAGGCGAGCCTCAAGTACCTCATCGTCGGCAGCTTCGGCTCCGCGATCCTCCTCTTCGGGAGCGCGTTCGTCTTCGGCGCGACCGGCGCCATCGACTTCGCCGGGATCGCAGCGGGCACGGAGGACGCCGAGCGTCTCTTCGTCGTCGCGGGCCTGGCGATGATCATCGTCGGCCTCGCCTTCAAGGCCTCCGCGGCGCCGTTCCACATGTGGACGCCGGACGTCTACGAGGGCGCGCCGACCCCGGTCACGGGCTTCATGGCCGCCGCGACGAAGGTCGCCGCGCTCGTCGTCACCATGCGCCTCCTCGTCACCGCCTTCCCCGGCGAGGAGGAGCTCTGGACGGTGGCGCTCGCCGTGATCGTCTGCATCTCGCTCGCCTGGGGGAACCTCGCCGCCATCGTCCAGACGAACCTGAAGCGGCTGCTCGCGTACTCGAGCATCTCCCACGCCGGCTTCCTGCTCATGCCGGTCGCCGCCGGGAACGCGCTCGGCGGCCGCGCGCTCCTCTACTACCTGATCCCGTACGCAGCGATGAGCCTCGGCGCCTTCGCCGTCGTGGCGATTCGCGAGCGCGAGCTCCGCGCGCCGGTCACCCTCCAGAACATGGCCGGGTTCGGCTGGGAGCGGCCGTTCCTCGGCGCCTCGATGGCGCTCTTCATGTTCGGCTTCATCGGCTTCCCGCCGGCCGGCATCTTCCTGGGAAAATTCTACGTCTTCTCGGCCGTGGTCGACCGCGGCTGGTCGTGGCTCGCCATCGTCGGCGTCGTCGCCACGGCGATCTCGGTCTACTACTACGCGAACGTCATCCGGGCGATGTACATGCAGCCGCGCGAGCTCGCCGTCGTCGCCGCGGGCGGCTCGCCGCCGCCGGACCGGCTGCTCGTCAGCGCGGTCGGCGCGACCGTCGTGGTGGCGATCGGCAGCTTCGTCTTCGCCGACGCGCTCGTGGACGTCGCCGCCGACGCGGTCGCGTTCCTGCCGTTCCCCATAAGCTAGGGCGCCGATGGGCAAGCAGGTCGTCGTCCTGGGGGCCGGGGCCACCGGCGAGGCGTTCGTCGCCGCGCTGCGCAGGCTCGACCCCGACGCCGAGATCGCCGTCGTCGAGCACGAGCTCGTCGGGGGCGAGTGCTCCTACTGGGCCTGCATCCCGTCGAAGACGCTGCTGCGCCCGCTGGAGGTCGTCGCGCGCGCCCGCCTCGCACCGGGAGCGGCGGAGGCCGTCGGCGCAGTCGACCCGGAGCGCGTCTTCTGGTGGCGCGACCAGGTCGCGGAGAAGGACGACACGAGCCAGGCCGAGTGGCTGGGGAAGCAGGGGGCCGGGCTCGTGCGGGGAACCGGGATCGTCGCCGAGCCGGGGCTCGTCACCGTGGGCGACCGCGAGCTGCCGTACGACGCGCTCCTCGTCGCCACCGGCTCCGTCCCGATCACGCCGCCGATCGAGGGCCTGGCGGAGGTGCAGCACTGGGGCAGCCGCGAGGGGACGAGCGCCCGGGCCGTCCCGGAAAGCCTCGCCGTCGTCGGGGGCGGCCCGGTCGGCTGCGAGCTGGCGCAGGCCTACGCCCGGCTCGGCTCCCGCGTGACGGTCGTCCAGAGCGGCGAGCGGCTGCTGCCGAGGATGGACGCCGAGGCCGGGGGGCTCCTGGCGGAGGCCTTCGCCGAGGAGGGGATCGAGGTCCGCTTCGACGCGCGGGCGACGCGCGTCGAGGGCGGGGCCGGCAGGCTCTTCCGGCTCGACATCGAGGGGCAGGACCCGGTCACCGCGGAGCGGCTCCTCGTCGCCACCGGGCGCAAGCCGAGCGTCGAGGGCTTCGGGCTCGAGCGGCTCGGCCTGACGGTCGAGAAGCAGGGAATCGTCGTCGACGAGAGCCTCTCCGCCGGGGAGGGGGTCTGGGCCGCCGGCGACGTCACCGGCCGCGCCCTCTTCACCCACGTGGGCAAGTACCAGGGCCGGATCGCGGCGGCGAGCGTCGCCGGACGCCAGGCGCGGGCGGACTATCGCGCGATCCCCGCAGCCGTCTTCACCGACCCCCAGATCGCCATGGCCGGGGACACGAGCGGCGAGAACGCGGTCACCTCGGCCTGGCCGCTCGAGTCGGTCTCGCGCATGGGCACGTACCAGCGGCCGAAGCGGCCCGGCCTGCTCAAGCTCTATGCCGACCCGGACCGCCGCGTGCTCGTCGGCGCGACCGCCGTCGGGCCGGAGGCCGGCGAGTGGATCGGGCAGCTCACCCTCGCCGTCCGGGCGGAGGTGCCGGTCGACGTCCTCCGCGACACGATCCAGCCCTTCCCGACCTTCTCCGAAGCCGTCTACTTCGCAGCCCGCGACCTGGCCTTGTAGCCTCGCATGAGCATGACCGAACGAGACGAGCTCGTCCGCAGCCTCGCCGGCCTCGCCCTCTTCGCCGACCTCGGCGACCCCGACCTGGAGGCGATCGCCGACCCGGAGTGGGAGCGCCGCTACGGCGAGGGCGAGCGCGTGCTCCGGCGCGGTCTCTCCGGCGGCGGGCTCTTCGTCATCCTCGGCGGCGAGGCGGCGGTCGAGATCCCCGACGGCGCGCCGCGGCTGCTACAGCGCGGAGACTTCTTCGGCGAGGTCTCGACGCTTCTCCAGTGCAAGCCGACGGCGGACGTCGTGGCGCGCTCGGGTCTGCACGCCCTCGAGATCCCCGGGCCGCAGCTCGAGGAGTTCCTCCTGGCCTACCCGCAGGTCACCCACCGGATGCTGCAGACCATGGCCCGCCGGATCCGCGACCTCCTCGAATAGTGGCCCAGGACGAGCGGCCCCATCCCCCCGGGGACTATCCCGTCGTCGTCGTCGGGAGCGGGCCGGGGGGCTTGCAGGCGAGCTACTGCCTCGCACGGCTCGGGGTCGAACACGCCGTCATCTCGCAGGACGACGCGCCGGGGGGGATGTTCCGCCTCTATCCGATCTTCCAGCGCCTCCTCTCCTGGTCGAAGCCGGACGCCCCGGCCGAGCCCGGGACGCGCGCCTACGAGTGGTACGACCACAACAGCCTCGTCGCGGAGGACCCGCGGCACCAGGCGCTCGTGCCCGCGTTCATGGACCGGTCGTTCATGGTCCCCTCGCGGGAGGAGATGGAGCGCGGGCTCGCGACCTTCGCCCGCCAGGTCCCGGTGCCGGTGCGCTACGGCTGCCGCTGGGAGGCGACGCGACGCGACGACGACGGGCGGCTCGTGCTCGCAACCTCGGACGGGGAGTACCGGGCGCAGGCGGCGGTCTTCGCGCTCGGCGTGACCACGCCCTGGTTCTCGCCGATCCCCGGTATCGAGGCGGTGCCCCACTACGTCGAGACACGAACTGCGGCCGAGTACCGCGGCCGCCGGGTCTTCGTGATCGGGAAGCGGAACTCGGGCTTCGAGATCGCGGACGGCCTGCTCCCCTGGGCCCGGCAGGTGATCCTCGGCTCGCCCCGGCCCGTCCAGACCGCGGTGATCGCGCAGGCGTCCGTCCGCGTCCGCTACCTCCAGCCGTACGAGGACGCGAGCCTCGGGGGCGGCACGTTCGCGCTCGACCTGGCGGTGGAACGGATCGAGCGTCTGGAGCGCGGCTGGCGCATCGTCGGCAGAGGGACGACACGTCCGGGGCCCGTCGACCTCGAGGTCGACGACGTGATCGCCGCCACCGGGTTCTCCACGCCCCTGCTCGACCTCGGCGAGCTCGGCGTGCGAACGGTCGCGCAGGGGCGCATCCCCGCGCTGACGCCATTTTGGGAGAGCGAGCCGGGCTCCGGCATCTACTTCACCGGGAACGCGACGCAGGGCGCGGCCGGCCTGCGCAAGCACGGCGTCGGCGCGGCCTCGCCCGCCGTGCACGGCTTCCGCTACAACGCGCGGGTCATGGCCCGCCACCTGGCCGCGTCGCTCGGGGTCGCCGTCCCGGCCGAGCGGGTCGAGGGCGATCCGGTGCCGTACCTGCTGGAGGAGCTGACGACGGCGCCCGAGCTCTGGACGCAGAAGTCCTACCTCGCGCGCGCCGTCACGGCCGAGGGCCTCAGCGAGATCGTCCCGCTCGCGCACTTCGTCGACGAGGCCGGGCCGGACGCCGTCGCGGTCGCCGTCGAGATGGACGCGACCGGGCTCACGTACCCGGCGGTCTACGTCCGGCGGAGCGGCGAGATCCGCGAGCGGCTCCTCCCGCCCGACCTCCTGAACGACTTCCGCGGGCCCGAGCACGAGCAGGAGCTGCGCGACGCGCTATGAGGCGGGCGGCCCTCACCGCCGCCCTCCTCGCGATCCCACTCGCCGGTCTCTTCGTCCTCCTGGGCGTCCCCGACCTGGACGTCGCCTGGGAGCACCAGCCGTCGCACTTCTGGCTCGTCCTCGTCTCGGCGCTCCTCAGCTTCCTGCTCGGCTTCCTCATGGCGGAGGCGGCCGCCCGCCGGGGCGACGCCCGCGTGCTCCTGGTCGCGCTCGCCTTCCTCGCCAGCTCGGGGTTCCTCGCGCTCCACGCCCTGGCCACGCCCGGCGTGCTCCTCTCCGGGAAGAACGCGGGCTTCCAGATCGCCTCGGCGATCGGCCTCCTGATCGCGGCCGGGTTCGCGGGAGCCTCGGCGCTTCCTCTCGGGGACGCCTGGTCCGCGGCGGTGCTGCGGGAGCGCCGGCTCCTGCTCGTCTCCGTCGGCGTCGCGCTCGCCGTCTGGGCCGTGCTCGCGCTCGGCACGCTGCCGCCGCTCGACGAGCCCGTCACCCCCGAGGCCGCCCGCGGCCCGCTCCTCGTCCTCTGGGGCGCCGGCGTCCTCCTGTACGGCTTCGCCGCCTACCGCTACGCGCGCCTCTACGTCAGGCGGCGCGCGCCCGTCGCGCTCGCGGTCGCCTCGGCCTGGGTGCTGCTCGCCGAGGCGATGCTCGCCGTCGCCATCTCCCGGAACTGGCACATCAGCTGGTGGGAGTGGCACCTGCTCATGCTCCTCGCCTTCGCGCTCGTCGCGCGGAGCGTCTGGACGGAGTGGAAGCGGGAGGGATCGAGCGCCGAGGTCTTCGCCGACGTCTACGAGGAGCGGACACTGGGACGCCACGAGGAGCTGAGCGTCCTCTTCGCCGACCTCCAGGGCTTCACGACGTTCGCGGAGCGGACGCCGCCGGACGAGGTGCGCAGGATGCTCGACGCCTACTTCTCGGCGGCCTCGCCGGTCGTCCGGGAGGAGGACGGAGAGGTCGTCCAGACCGTCGGCGACGCGATCTTCGCCGTCTTTCGCGGCGAGGGTCACGAGTTCCGCGCGGCGCGGGCCGGGCTCCGCCTCCAGGAGGCCTGCTCGGCCGTCCCCGGGCGGCGACGGGAGTGGCCGAGCTTCCGCGTAGGCGTCAACTCCGGCGAGGCGCTCGTCGGGCTGGTGCAGGCGCCCGGGGCCCGCTCCTTCACGCCGACCGGCGACGTCGTCAACACCGGTGCGCGACTGGAGCAGCAGGCGCGCGCGGGCGAGGTCGTCGTCTCCGGCCGGACGCGCGCCGCGCTTCCGGACGGTAGCGAGGTCGAGGACCTGGGCGACCTGCCCGTGAAGGGGAAGCAGCGGCCGGTGCGGGCCTACGTCCTACGCGCGCTGCCGGCGGGCGGGGGCGAGCGCGACGAGGGCCTGCGCGACGAGGACGCCGAAGGAGACGGCTAGAACGCCGCTCGCGATCCCGGGCACGGTTCCCTCCGGAACGAGCGGCGCGCGGATCGCGGCGCCGACCACGATGGTGAGAACGAGCAGGGTCGCCAGGCAGGCCTGGAGCCGGCCGAGCGCGTCCGGGCTCCCCTCGCTCGACGCGTCGACCACGCGGCCGAAGCAGATCAGGCCGGCCGCAGCGGTGACGGGAACGCCGAGGACGAGGAGGTAGAAGGAGGCGGAGGCGTGCCCGAGGGCGTCGGCGACGGCGACGGCGAGGAGGACCGCTCCCGCGAGCTCCACGGCCATGGCCCCGGCGCCGCTGCGCGTCTCCCTCATGCGGCCCCGTTCGGCGCCCGGTGCCGGTCTCCTGCGAGTACCCTGACCCCGTGGCGGACACGGCGGTCACCTGGCTCGGGCACGCCGCCTTCCGGATCGACACCCCCGGCGGTAAGCGGATCTACGTCGATCCCTGGCTGGAGAACCCCAGCTGCCCGGAGGACGAGCGGGAGCCCGAGCGCGTCGACCTGATCGCGCTCACGCACGGCCACGACGACCACGTCGGCCAGACCGTGGCGCTTGCGCAGCAGTTCGACTGCCCGGTGATCGCGCTCGTCGAGCTGCGCGGCTGGTTGGCCACGCAGGGGCTCCCCGCGGATCCGTCGCTGGCCGGCAACAAGGGCGGCACGATCTCGAAGGACGGGATCAAGGTCACGTTCACGGACGCAAAGCACTCGAGCTCGACGTTCGAGGACGGCCGGTTTCTCTACCTGGGCGAGCCTGCCGGCCTCGTGATCGAGGTCGAGAACGGGACGACGCTCTACTTCGCGGGCGACACGTGCGTCTTCGGCGACATGGCGCTCATCGGCAGGATCTACGGGCCGGACGTCGCCGTCCTCCCGATCGGGGGCCACTACACCATGGATCCGCGCGAGGCGGCGGTGGCGCTCGAGCTCCTCGGTGTCGGCCGCTGCATCCCCTGCCACTACGGGACGTTCCCCGTGCTGACGGGAACGCCGGAGGAATGCCGGCGGCTGCTGACGACGAGCTGTGAGATCGTCGCCCCCGAGCCGGGCGGAACGGTGACCGTCTAGTGCGCGAGCGCTGGTTCGGGGCGACCGGGCGCCGTGTTCCGGAGATCGCGGTCGAGGGGGAGCTCGAGCTCGGCGACGCGCTCGTCCTGGACGGCGTGGACGACGAGGAGGCGCTGCGGGGGGCCCACGCCGCCGGGCGGCCCGTGGTCGTGCGTGCGGCCGAGCCCGGGTCGGTGACGAGGGCGCTCGCACGCCCCGAGGTGTCCTGCGTGCTCGTGCCTGCCGACCGCCCCGACCTGCGCGACCTCGACTTCCGCCGCCTCACCTACGGCGCCTGACGCTTCCGGCCGAGGCTCCCGCGGCCAGGTCCCGGGGTCGGATCTTGCAACGACGCACGGGCATGTCCTTTTGCGCGAATGCAAGATCTGACCCCAGGGCTTGACGGCGCCGCGGACGCGACCTTGTGTTCCACGAGCACGAGCGGCTTTCCCCGAAGCGTTATCGACAGCCCGGCGCCGTTCGGCCGTTTCAGGCTTGTGCCCGTGAAACACAAGCGCGGGCGACCGTCGAGGTGGAGCTACGCCGATCGAACACCGCACGCTAGGCGGCGCCGTCGCCGGGCAGGCGCAGTCCGCCGGCGCGCGCCCTGAACGCCGGCGCCGGGTCGGCTTCCGGGCGGGCGACGAGCAGAACCGCCCCGAGGCCGTCGCCGGCGAGCGCGTCCACGAGCAGCTGCAGCCCGACGGCGAGCGCAAACGCCTTGTGCGCCTGCTCGCCGCCGAAAGGGACGAGGTCCTCCGGAGACGCGCGGCCGGCGAGGACGTCGCCGTGCGTCACCTTGCCCATGGAGACGTCGGCGACGATCGAGCCGCCCGCGGAGCTGGGAACCGCGATCGCGAGCGGGTTCGTCCCCGTCAGCGCCGGCCCCCCGTCCGGGTGGCCGAGGCGCAGCGGCGAGGTCGCGGTCAGCGCCGCGACGAGCCCTCCCTCCGCCAGCTTCCGCGCCCAGTAGCCGAGGACGCCGGTCGGAGCCGAGTCGCGCGCGACGACGACGCGGGCGTGCGCGGGCGGCGAGGCAACCTGCGCCTCGACGACCGCGGCCAGCACGAGGTAGCCGACCGCACCGCGACTCTCCCAGCGCTCGTAGCCCTCCTCGGCGAGGACCCGCTCCGGCCGGGCCGCCGGGTCGAGCTGAGGCCAGGTCGCAAGCCACGGGATCCGCGATGTCCCGTGACCCGGCTTCCCACGAGCGTCCGCGTCGAGGAAGTGGTCGGCGAGGACGCCCGCCTCGCGCTCCGGGAAGCCGAGCGCCCGCAGGCTGGCGACGGCCTCGAGGCGGCTCACGAGTGCGCGTGCGGCCCGTAGACGGGCCAGCGCGGGGGCCCGCCCAGATCCACGTAGAGGAGCAGCTCCTCGTGGTTCAGGGTGAGGAACCGGCGGTGGTGGAGGGAGAGAAGCCAGACGTCGTCCGATGCCGGATACCACAGCTCCTCGAAGTGGGCGGCGAAGTCGTCGACGGCGATCTCGACCGCGAAGGCCTCGAGCGGCCAGAGCGCGCACACGCGCTCCCCCAGGTCCTCGTCGCGCGCGGCGATCAGCGCCCGGGTCGCGTCAGGGTCGTCGCCGTAGACCCACACGGCGCCCGCCGCCTCGAGCTGCTCGATCGTCTCGTACTCGAGGAGGAGCGGCGTCAGCCAGGTCACGAGCAGCTCGCCCGTCGTCCGCTCGAGCACGCTGACCCGGGGCGTGAGCCCGGCGTCCTCGAGACGCTTGAGCATCGCCTCCCGCCGCATGGCAGGACGAGTCTACGACGTGACCAGCGGGAGCGGCTTGACGATGCCGACGCCCTGCTCGCGCCGGGTCGCCGCGATCGCCTCGGCCAGCTCGACGATCGCCCGCGAGACCTCGGCCTCGGGCTCGGCGAGGACGATCGGCTCGCCCTCGTCGGCGAGGGCGCCGAGCCGGGGGTCGAAGGGAATCCGGCCCAGGAGCGGGGCCTCGACCTCGGCGGCGAGCGCCTCGCCGCCGCCGGAGCCGAAGAGCTCCTCGCGGGAGCCGTCCTCGCGCACCAGGTAGGACATGTTCTCGACGACGCCGAGCAGCCGCATGTTCGTCTTGCGCGCCATCTGCGCGGCGCGCGCCGCCACCTGCTGCGAGGCGCGGTGCGGCGTCGTGACGACCAGGGCCTCGGCCCGCGGCAGGAGCTGTCCGAGCGAGATGGCCACGTCGCCCGTCCCCGGAGGCATGTCCACGACGAGCGTGTCCAGCTCGCCCCAGTGAACGTCCGAGAGGAACTGCTCGAGCGCCCGGTGGAGCATCGGCCCGCGCCACATGACCGGCGTGTTCTCGTCCAGGAAGAAGCCGATCGACATCACCTTGAGGTCGCCGCGGACAGGCGGGACGATCATCGCGCGATCGCCGCCGTCGACCGCGACCGGGCGCTGGTGCACACCGAGCATGTGCGGGATCGAGTAGCCGTAGACGTCGGCGTCGAGCACGCCCGTGCGGTGCCCGAGGCCGGAGAGCGCCGCGGCGAGGTTGGCGGCGAGGGACGACTTGCCGACGCCGCCCTTACCGCTCGCCACCGCGAGCACCCGCGTGCCCGAGTCGACGGAGATGCCGGGCGTGCGCTCGCTGACGCCGCCGCGCAGCCGGGTCGTCAGAGCCGCCTTCTCGTCGGGCGTCATCACGTCGAAGCCGAGCTCGACCTCCTCGACGCCGTCGAGCGGGAGAAGGGCCTGCTCGACCTGCTCCTGGAAGCTCGCCCGCAGCGGACAGCCGGGGACGGTGAGCGCGATGACGACGCGGACGAGGGGGCCCTCGACGGCGATGTCGCGCACCATGTCGAGGTCGACCACGGAGCGGCCGAGCTCCGGGTCGTAGACGCCTTCCAGGGCGCTGAGAATCTCGTCGCGCGAGGCCACGGACCAAGGCTAGCAGCGGCGCCGTGCAAGATTGTGACCGTGCGCCTCGGGGTTGCCGCACTCATCAGCGTGATCGCCTTCACCCTCGCCGCCGTGCCGGCGCCGGCCCAGACGCCCCCGACCGTGACCTCCGGCCTGCCGGCCTGGCGGGCGCCGGGAGGCCTCCTCTCCGTCCGCGGGACGGCCGCGCCCGGCGCCGCGATCGAGCTCTGGATCGGGGCTGTGAAGCGCGCGGAGGCGGTCTCGGGGCCGGGCGGCGGCTTCACGTTCTCGGTTCGCGTCCCCGGAACGCCCCGCGACTACGCCGTCGCGGTCGTCTCGGAGGGCATCCGGGTCGAGGCGGGGACGCTGCCCGTCCGGCCGGTCCGGATCGCCGCCGGCGGCGACGTCAACCTCGGCGAGGGCGTCGGCGAGGCGATGCGGCGCTACGGGACGCGCTGGCCGTGGCTCTCGGTCGCCCCGGTCCTGCGCCGGGCCGACATCGCCGTCGTCAACCTGGAGGCCTGCGTCTCCACCCGCGGACGCCCGGTCCCGAACAAGGAGTTCCACTTCCGCGGCACGCCCGCCTCCCTGCGGACGACCCGGAGGTACGCGGGCATAGACGTGGTCTCGCTCGCGAACAACCACTCCCTCGACTTCGGGCGGGTCGCCTTCGCCGACACGCTCGCCTACGCGAAGTCCTACGGCCTCCGGACGATCGGCGGCGGCAAGAACCTGGCGGCCGCGCGGAGGCCCGCCGTCCTGACGCGCGGCGGGCTCAGGATCGCTTTCCTCGGCTACTCGGACGTCCGTCCGCCCGGCTTCGACGCGGGCCCGGGGCGCTCCGGCGCGGCACCGGCGCTGCCGGCGTACGTCCGGGCCGACGTCCGCGCCGCCTCACGGGCCGCCGACGTCGTCGTCGTCTACTTCCACTGGGGCATCGAGCTGGCTCGGCGGCCGAGCGCCCGCCAGAAGCTGCTCGCCCGGGTGTCGCTCGCCGCCGGCGCCGACGTCGTGCTGGGCGCGCACCCGCACGTTCTGCAGCCGCGGGAGCGCCGCGGCAACCGCTTCGTCGCCTGGAGCCTCGGCAACTTCGTCTTCGACTGGACCTCCCCGGGCACGGACCGGACAGGCATCCTCCGCCTCGGGCTCGCCCGGAACGGCGTCCGCTCGGCAAGCTTCCTGCGGGCGCGCATCAACTGGGTGCAGCCGCGCCTGCAGTAGATGGTGGGCCGGATCCTGTTGGTCGAGGACGACCCCTCCATCCGGGAGACGACCGCCCTCGGCCTGGAGCGCGCCGGCTTCGCGGTCGCGGCCGCCGGCGACGGCAACGAGGCGCTCGACCGCTTCCGGCAGGAGGCCTTCGACCTCGTCGTCCTCGACCTCATGCTCCCCGGGCTGGACGGCTACGAGGTCTGCCGGGAGATCCGCCGGGAGAGCCGCGTGCCGATCGTGATGCTCTCCGCCCGGACCGACACGGTGGACGTCGTGGTCGGGCTCGAGCTCGGCGCCGACGACTACGTGACGAAGCCGTTCGAGCTCCCCGAGCTGGTCGCGCGCGTGCGCTCCGCGCTCCGGCGGGCCGGCGGCGGCGACGGGGAGAGCGACGAGCGCATCGCCGCCGCCACGCTCGAGATCGACCCGGCGGCCTTCCGCGCCCGCAAGGACGGCGAGGACCTCGACCTGACGGCCACCGAGTTCCGCCTCCTCCTCGAGCTGGCGCGCCACCCCGGCCGCGTGTTCACACGCGACCACCTGCTCGACCGCGTCTGGGGCTACGAGTACCTCGGCGACTCGCGCCTCGTGGACGTCGCCGTGCAGCGCCTGCGGGCGAAGGTCGAGGACGATCCGAGGCACCCGGCGCTGATCACGACCGTGCGCGGCGTCGGCTACCGCTTCGAGCGGCCGTGACGGAGAGCCCCAGGACCGTTCACCCCGGAAGGCTGCGGCGGCGGCTCACCCTCGCCTTCGCACTGGCCGCCGGGATCGCGGCTGCGGCCCTGGCCGTCGGCTCGTTCCTGCTCGTCCGCGAGGCGCGGCTGGCCGACGCACAGGACCGGGCGCTGGAGCAGACGCGCTTCAACCTCGTCCTCGCGACGGAGGTCCTGCCGGCGGACGGGCCCGAGGCGCTGCTCGAGGCATACGAGCGGCGCGGGAGCTTTGAGACGGTGCTCCTCGCCGGCGGCGACGCGTACCCGTCGAGCCTGACGCTCGGTGACGAGCAGGTGCCGGACGACCTGCGCGCGCTGGTCGGCCGGGGCGACCTCGCGTACGAGCGGGCCGACGTCGCCGACACGCCGTACCTCGTCACGGGCGGCCGGGTCTCGGGCACGGACGGCGACGAAGCCTACTTCTTCTTCTCCGAGGAGGACCTCTGGAACGACCTCGCCGACCTGCGCACGATCCTGCTCGCCGGCCTGGGCGTCGTCGTCCTCGTGGCGGCCTTCGCGGGGGCCCTTCTCGCCCGGCGGATCCTCGCTCCGGTCGGACGGGCGAGCGCGGCCGCGCACTCCCTCGCCGAGGGCCTCCTGGACACGCGGCTGCCGGTGGAGAGCGCCGACGAGTTCGGCCTCTGGGCGTCGTCCTTCAACGAGATGGCGGACGCCCTCGAGGGGAAGATCACCGCGCTCTCGGAAGCGCAGGCGCGCGAGCGGCGCTTCACGGCCGACGTCGCCCACGAGCTGCGGACACCGCTGACGGCGATCGTGAACGAGGCCTCGCTCCTGGGCGAGCACCTCGAGCGGATGCCGGCGGAGGCGCGGCGCCCGGCCGAGCTCCTCGTCGGGGACGTGACGCGCCTGCGCGACCTGGTGGACGACCTGCTCGAGATCTCGAGGCTCGACGCCGGGACGCAGGCGGTCCGGCCCGAGCCCGTCGACCTCGCCTCGCTCGTGGCCGCCGTCATCCGGGTTCGCGGCTGGGGCGAGCGCATCCGTCTCGAGGCGGCGGAGACCGAGGTCGAGACCGACCCGAGGCGCGTCGAGCGGATCGTCGCCAACCTGGTCGAGAACGGGCTCGTGCACGGCGGCGGGACCGAGGTCGCCGTCCGGGTCGGCGCCGACGACTCGGGCGCCTTCGTCGAGGTCGCCGACCGCGGGCCGGGGGTCGCCGCGGACGACCTGCCCCGGATCTTCGACCGCTTCTACAAGGCGGACCCGGCGCGCACGGGCCGCGGGACGGGCCTCGGCCTCGCCATCGCGCTCGAGAACGCGCGGCTCCTCGGCGGGGACGTCGAGGCGAGCAGCGAGCCCGGCTCCGGAGCGCGCTTCACGCTCCGGCTCCCTGTTACGGAACCGTTACGCGGCGGTGAGGGTGGTGTTGCCGGCGGGGTGCAGGCTTGAGGCACAGGGTCCACCAAGGAGGCAGAGATGAAGGTTCTGATCGCAGTCGCCGCCGCCGTCCTCGCTCTTGCAGTCGGGTTTCTGGCCGCCGGCCTGCTGACCGATTCGGATGCCACCTCGGCGGGACCCGTCCCCTCCGGCCCGACGACCACCGAGGACACGACCGAGGTGGCCCCGACCACCACGGGCGAGGAGGAGCCCGGCACCGGCACCGAGACCGAGCCGGCCGCCCCCGACGTCACCTACCAGGTGTGGTTCGTCAACGACGAGGGCCTCTTCGTCACCTACCGGACCGAGCCGGCGACGCCGCGGGTCGGCACGGCAGCGCTCGAGTCCCTGCTCGAGGGCCCGGACACCTTCGAGACGGGCTACGGCCTCAGCACCGCGATCCCCGAGGGCACGGAGCTCCTCGGGCTCACGATCGACGACGGGATCGCCCGCGCCGACCTCACGTCCGAGTTCGAGTCCGGCGGCGGCACGCTCTCGATGCAGTCCCGCCTCGCCCAGGTCGTCTTCACGCTGACCCAGTTTCCGACCGTGGACGGCGTCGTCTTCAGCCTCGACGGCGAGCCGGTCGACGTCCTCGGCGGCGAGGGGATCATCATCGACCAGCCGCTCACGCGCCGCGACTACGCCGACCTCCTGCCGGCCATCCTCGTCACGACGCCGGCGCTCAACCAGGTCGTCGAGAGCCCCATCCTCATCCGCGGCAGCGCGAACGTCTTCGAGGCGAACGTGGGCATCCAGATCCTCGACGCGAACGGGAACGTGATCGTCGAGACCTTCACGACGGCGACCTGCGGAACCGGCTGCCGCGGCACCTACCGGACGACCGTGCCCTACCGGGTCGACCGGGAGCAGAACGGCACGATCGTCGTCCACGACGACGACGCGGCCGGCACCGGCAGCTTCCCGCACGAGGTCCGGATCCCCGTCCGGCTGCTGCCGTGAGCAGCCCCGGCAGGGCCGCGCGGACGCACGTCGAAGCACAATTCCCCCGCTCGAAGGCCCATAATCCGTACTCCGGAGCTCGGATACTCCCGTCATGACTTCCCGCCGGTACCGACTGACGCGCAAGGGCGCGCGCGCGGCGACCCTCGTCGCAGCCGTCGCCATGGCACTCGTCGCCATCGAGGCCGCCGCGCGTGCCCAGCAGCCCGACCAGCTCGGCGGCGGGCGCGACCCGGACGAGACGATCGCCGAGGGCGTGACCATCGCCGGGGTCGCCGTCGGCGGCCTGACCCTGCAGGAGGCCGGGCGGGCCGTGTCCCGCCATGCCTCCCGGGCCGTCACCGTCACGTTCCGCAAGGAGTCGTGGCGCTACGCGCCGCAGAGCCTGGGAGCACGGGCAGACGTGGAGACCGCCGTCGAGGCGGCCCTGGGCGCGCCCGCGGGCGTCGACCTGCCGCTCCGGGTCTCGGTCGACCAGGCGGCGCTCACGCGCTGGAAGCAGCAGTTCGCCGCGCGCTTCGACCGGAAGCGCAAGAACGCAAAGCTCGTCCTCCGCGAGCTGCGGCCCGTCCTCGAGAAGTCCCGTAGGGGCCGCGAGCTCTCGCGCTGGTCGGCCGGCGTCATGCTCACGACGGCTCTCGAGGAGCACGACCGCGCGCCCGTCGAGCTGCCCGCCCGCATCGTCAAGCCTAAGGTGACAGCGGACGACTTCCGTGCGGCCATCGTGATCAGGCGCGCGACGAACCGGCTCGTCTTCTACCGCCCCGGCGGACCGAAGGGCATGCGCGTGGTCCGCAAGTTCGGGGTGGCGACCGGCCAGGCCTCCTTCCCCACCCCGCTCGGGAGCTTCGAGATCGTCCGCAAGACCGCGAACCCCTGGTGGATCCCGCCCGACTCCGACTGGGCCGAGGGCGCGGAGCCGATCCCGCCGGGCCCTGGCAACCCGCTCGGCACGCGCTGGATGGGCCTTTCGACCCCGGCGGTCGGGATCCACGGGACGCCCGACGCGGCCTCGATCGGCTACTCCGCCTCCCACGGCTGCATCCGCATGCTCGTCCCCGAGGCCGAGTGGCTCTTCGAGCGGGTCGAGGAGGGCACACCGGTCTACATCCTCGACGCCTAGCCGTGGCCGGCTGGCCCGCCGCGGCGGCGCGCCTCGAGGGCCGGCTCGTCGTCGTGGAGCCGCTCGGGCCGGAGCACGAGGACGACCTCAGGGAGGCCGCGCAGGATGCGGCGGTCTGGCGCTGGCTCCCGATCGAGCAGCCGGCGGACCGGGAGGCCTTCCACCGCTGGCTCGAGGAGGCGCTGGTCGAGCGGGAGGCGGGAACGCAGGTGCCCTTCGCCGTCATCGACCGGGCGTCCGGCCGGGCGATCGGAAGCACGCGGTTTCTCACCCTCAGGCCCGAGCACCGCGGCCTCGAGATCGGCTGGACCTGGAACGCGAGCAGCTCCTGGGGGAGCGGGGCGAACGCAGAGGCGAAGCTGCTCCTGCTCCGGCACGCCTTCGAGACCCTCGGCTGCATGCGCGTGGAGTTCAAGACGGACGCCCTGAACGAGCGCTCCCGGGCCGCGCTCGAGGCCCTGCCCGCCCGCTTCGAGGGGATCTTCAGAAAGCACATGCTCGTCCGCGACGGCGCCCTGCGCGACTCCGCGTACTACGCGATCACGGACGACGAGTGGCCCGCCGTCCGTGCGAACCTCGAGCGGCGGCTCGAGGGCCGGTAACGCGCTCCTACCTCGGAGGACCGAGGCGCGCCGCGAGCTCGGCGCAAAGCTCCGGTGTGGCCGCGGCGACCACGCGGGAACGCGCGGACAGGTCGAGCGGGGCCGCGGCGAAGGGCGGGTCGTCGGGAAGGTCGATCGCCAGCGCGCGCTCGCGGACGAGGAGCTGCGCGGCGGCGATGTCCACGCTTCGCGCCGGCTTCAGGGAGACGACCGCGTCGACGCGGCCGGCGGCGAGGTGGCAGAGGGAGAGCGCGAGCGACCCCATGACCCGTGTCCGCACCGCGAAGCCGATCATCGCGGCGGCGTGCTCGGCGACGAGGTCCGTGCGCGTTGCCTCGAGCGAGAGGATCTCGACCCGTTCCTTCGGCGGCGGCGCCTCGAGCGGACTCCCGTTCAGAGAAGCGCCCTCGCCGCGGCGCGCGGTCCACTCCTCCCCTGTGCCGAAGTCGTGGACGAAGCCGAGCTCGACGTCCTCCATGCGCGGGCCGGAGGCCACGGCGAGCGCGAGCGAGAAGAAGGGCACGCCGCGCTTTGCGTTCAGGCTCCCGTCGATCGGGTCGCAGACGACCGTCAGCCCGTCGCCGCCGTCTCCGAAGGCGCGCGTACCGAGCTCCTCGGAGACCAGCGTGAAACCGGTCGGTACCTGCTCGAGGCGCGCGACGACGGCCGCTTCGGCCGCGGCGTCGATGGCGGTCGTCTCGTCGCCGCCCTCCCCGTCGCCGACGCGGGGCTCCCGCTCGACGCGCGTCGGAAGCTCGGCGAGCGCCCGCTCGACCGACTCGGCCGCGTCGCGGCAGACCTCGAGCCAGTCGACGCCGGTCACTCGTCGAAGGGGGAGAGGAGAAGGCCGCTCGTCAGCTTCGGGAAAAAGTACGTGCTCTTCTGCGGCATGCGGACGCCGGCGCGGGCGAACTCCTCCACCTGCGCGACGGTGGGCGGCCGCACGAGGAACGCCGCGGTCGCCTCGCCGCCCGCCACGGCGCGCTCGGCGACGGCGGCGCTCGGCGTGAACTCGACCTGCGAGAGCGGCAGCGAGTCGACGAGCGCAGCGTCCAGCCCGCCGCCGGCGCCCTCGACCAACACCGCGCTCTCGGCGCGGAGGAGGACGAAGGCGGGGCGATCGCGGTCGACTCGGGCGAGTGCGTCGCCCGCCTCGCCCGGCCCCGCCAGCGGCGTCTGGTGCAGCTCGCCGTTCAGCTCGGGGACGGGGCCCGTCGTCACGCGGTGAGTCGGGAAGATCTCGAGGCCGTCATCGTCACTGGCCACCAGCACCGCGAGCACGTAGGCGGTCTCCCCGGTGCCCTCCTCCTCGTGGAACCGGCGCGCGCTCTCGTAGCGATGATGGCCGTCGGCGATCATGAGCGGGCCCTCGACGCCCGCGAGGGCCTGCTCGATCGCATCCGGATCGTCCACCCGCCAGAGCCGGCTTGAAACGCCGTCGAGCTCGGCGTGCAGGTCGGGCTCGCCGCTCGGAGCCGGGGCCGTCCCGTGGTGGAGCATGAAGATCGGCGACGGCTTCGTGCGCGTCGCGCGCAGCAGCCGGAGGCGCGCCTCCTTCGGCCCCGAGAACGTCCGCTCGTGCGGGAGGACGGCGCCCCGGCCGTAGGCGTCGAGTCGGACGCGGGCGACGATCCCGCGGCGCGTGCGGCCCAGCCCGTCGGGCCCCGTGTACGCCTCCTCGAGCAGCCAGACCGCGGGGCGCGCCTCCCTGACGAGCACGCCACGCTCCTGCCAGTCGGCGAGCAGGCGGGCAGCCTCGTCCGGGTCGTGGGGGCGCACGAGCCGCACGGCGTTCCACGGGCTCCTGGCCAGCAGCCGGTCGTGGTCCTCCGCGCCGATCACGTCGTACGGAGGAGCGACCAGAACGTCGAGCGGCCCCACCGTCCCTTCGTCGTAGCGAAGGGCGCGAAACGGCTTGAGCAGGGGCACTGCGGGCCAGCTTACCATCCGTCCCCGGACCTAGAATCGCAGGGTGTCGATCGCAGAGCTGGCCGAGGACCGGGTCGTCGAGGGCCTCTACGCGGTGGCCCGGAAGCAACGCCTCCGCACCCGCTCCGGCAGCCCGTATCTCGCCCTCGAGCTGGTCGACCCGACCGGACGGATCGAGGCGCGGGTCTGGAACGACGTGGAGCTCCTCGACAAGCGCTTCGGCGAGGGCGACGCGGTCCGCGTCCTCGGGCGCGTCGAACGCTTCCGCGACCGGCTCCAGCTCGAGGTGCGCTCGCTCGAGCCGGCCGAGGCCGACCCGGCGGAGCTCGTGCCGGAGCCGCGCCGCGACCTCGACGAGCTGGACGGCTTCTTCGAGTTCCTGGCCGCCGAGATCGCGCACCCGGGCCTGCGCGGGCTCGTTGCACGCGTCTCCGGAGACGCCGACTTCCGCGCGCGGCTCCGCATCCTGCCCGCGACCCAGGAGACGCACCACGCCTGGGCCGGCGGCCTCTTGGAGCACACCGTCGGCGTCGCATCGCTCTGCCGCGAGGCCGTCCAGCTCCACCCCCGCCTGCGCACCGACATCCTGCTCGCAGCCGCGCTCCTCCACGACGCCGGCCGCACGTGGGAGCTCGACCGCGGCCCGCTCTTCCTCCCCACCGCGGAGGGGAGGCTCCTCGGCCACGTCCACCTCGGGCTCCGGCTGATCGAGGACCGCGCGGGCGGCGTCGAGCCGGAGGTCCTGGCCGAGGTCCTGCACGCCGTCGCGTCCCACCACGACGCCCGCGCCGCGCGAACCGCCGAGGCCTCCGTCCTCTACCACGCGAACCAGCTCGACGCGGCGGCCGCCGTCCGCCCCGTGACCACGGAGAGCTGACGTGGAGCACGACCGCTGGCAGCGCTGGTCGCCGCTCTCGGGCGTGGTGTTCGCGGTGCTCTTCCTGGCCGCGCTCGGCGTCAGCGGGAGCGGGCCGGGCGAGACGCCGGAGGCTGTCGCGGAGTGGTATGCGGACGAGGGCAACCGGGGAGCGGCGTTCCTCGTCTTCTTCCTCTTCGCCGCTGCGGCGCTCGCCTTCCTCTGGTTCCTCGGGGTGCTCCGGGGCGTCCTCGTCCGGGCGGAGGGGGATCCCGGGCGCTGGACGGCCGTCGGCTTCGCCGCGGGCGTGGCGAGCGCCACGCTCCTGCTCGCCGCCGCCTCTCTCTACGTGGCCCCGGCCGTCACGGCGGGCGACGATGACTTCTCCTTCGACCCGAGCACGGCCGAGACGTTCACCAACGCCGGGTTCGCGCTGCTCGTGAGCTCGACCATGGCCGGCGCGCTGCTCGTCCTGGCGACCTCGATCGTCGCGCACCGGACGGGCGTGCTGCCGGCCTGGCTGGCGCTCGGCGGGTTCGTCGTCGCGGCGATCCTCCTCTTCGCCATCTTCTTCCTGCCGCTCTTCGTGTGGCTCGCCTGGGTGCTGGCCGTGAGCGTCGTCCTGGTCGTGCGGACGGCGCGCGTCACGGATTGGCGAAGCGGCGCCGGCATGAGCGGCTAGCCCGGCTCGAAGGGCACCTCGTCGCCGACGGCGATCGTCCGGGGCTTCGTCGGCCCGGCGCTACCGCGGGGGGCTGAAGCGGATGTTGAGGACGTCGCCGTCCTCGACGGCGTAACCCTTGCCCTCGAGGCGCTGCAGGCCTCGCCGTGCGGCCTCCGCGTGGGAGCCGCACTCGACGAGGTCGTCCCAGCGGATCACCTCGGCGCGAATGAAGCCGGCGGCGATGTCGGTGTGGACGGCCGCGGCGGCGTCCAGCGCGGTCAGGCCGCGGCGGAGCGTCCACGCGCGCGTCTCGTTCTCGGCGGCGGTGAAGAACGTGACGAGATCGAGCGCCGCGAAGAGGCGGCGTACGACGTCGTCGAGCGCGGAGGGCCCGTCACGGAACGCCGCCGCCTCCTCGGCCGGAAGGTCAGCCAGCTCGGCCTCGAGCTTCAGGTCGACGCCTGCGGGCCCGTTGACGACCTCGAGGAGCGGCTTCGCCGTCAGCGGCTCCAGCTCCTGCGGAATCGGCTCGGGGAAGCTCGCCACCGTCTCGCCGGCGTCGAGGTGCGCGGCAAGGCGCTCGAGCAGCGCCGCCTCCTCGCGGAGCGAAGCGTCACCGGACTTCGCCTGCTTCGCCACCCGCTCGAGCCGCCGCTCGACGTGCTCGCGGTCGGCGAGGACGAGCTCGAGCTCGAGCGTGACGCGATCGTCGTCGGTGTTCCGAGTCCCCGACCAGCTGTCGAGGACGAGCAGGAGCGCGTCGACCTGGCGCAGGTTCCCGAAGAGCGCGGCCCCGCTCCCGGGAACGGCGACGACGCGGATCGCGGCCGGCGTCACCTTCCCGGCGCCGACGACCTCCGCCACCCGTCCGAGCCGCTCGTCGGCGACCGGCGCCATGCCGACGTTCTCCTTCCCGGAGACCGTCGCCCCGGCGCCCGTGAGCGCGTTGAAGAGCGTCGTCTTCCCCGCGTTCGGCAGGCCTACGATTCCGACGGACAGAGCCACGGCTCGACTCTAGACGGCGTGGGCCCGACACCGTACGATCGCGCCGTGGCGATCGACACCGTGGAAGCGCTGGGCCGCGTTCCGCTTCTCTCGGGCCTGGATGGGAAGGAGCTCAAGCGGCTGGCGGAAGTCTTCACGGAGCGTGCCTTCGCGGCCGGTGACGTCGTGGTCAGGCAGGGCGACGAGCGGGGGATCGGCTTCTTCGTCATCACCGAGGGAACGGCCCGCGTCTCCGCCAACGGGAAGGACCTGGCGGTTCTCGGCCCCGGCGACCACTTCGGGGAGATCGCGCTGATCGGCGACCGCGTCCGCACGGCGACCGTCACAGCGGACGCCGATCTCCAGACGCTCGTCACCACCGTGTGGGAGTTCCGGGCCTTCGTCAAGGACAACCCCGACACGGCCTGGAAGCTCCTCGAGCACCTCGCCGGCCTCCTCGTCGAGAGGAAGCAGGTCTAGCCCGCTACGCGGAGGCCGTGGCGGCGAAGCCGATCTGCGTCTCGCGCTCGGCGCGGCGGACGTACACGACCTTGCCCAGCGAGAGGACGTACGTGCCTTCCTCGGTCTTCAGCTCAAAGACCGGCTCCGTGGCGGCAAGGGCGGCCGCAAGCGCGTCGGCGACCTCCTCCGAGACGTTTGCGCCGACCGACTGGCCGCCCTCGAAGGCGACCTGGATACGGACCATGGTGTCAGGGCTCATAGACCGACTACCTCCGCGAGAACGCCGTGCAACGAGTGGGGATGGACGAACGAGACGAGATGGCCGCCGAGGCCGGGCCGGGGCTCCGGGTCGATGACCTCGGCACCCTTGGCGGCGAGCTCCTCGACGGCCGCGGCGACGTCGCCGACGCCGATGCCGACGTGGTGCATGCCGGGGCCGCGGGCGGCGAGGAAGCGGCCGACGTGCGTGTCCTCGCCGAGCGGGCAGACGAGCTCGATCCGGCCGTCGCCCAGGCGCAGGTACGCCGCCTCGACGCCCTGCTCCTCGAGGCGGCCGCGCACCTCGACCTCGGCGCCGAGGAGCGACCGGTACGTCTCCACGGCCGCGTCGAGATCCTCGACGGCGAAGGCGACGTGGTGCACGGAGCGCACGTCCACGCGACCGATCCTAACGATGCGGGTCAGTCGGCGGCGGAGACGGCGCGGGGCGTCCCGACGCGGTCGGAGGCGTTCGACTCCGGCTGGACACCGCCCAGGAGCACCTCGAGCTCGGCCCGGTTCAGCGTCTCCTTCTCGAGCAGATCGGCCGTGACGCGGTCGAGCGTGCCGCGGTGCTTGGAGATGAGGCGCACGGTCTCGGCGTAGGCCTGGTCGGTCAGGCGGGCCTGCTCCTCGTCGCGGAGGCGCTTCGTCTCCTCCGAGAGGGCGTAGTTGTCGGCGCGCAGCGTGCGCGAGGAGACCTCGTCGCCCATGCCGTACTCGAAGATCATCGCCCGGGCGATCGCGGTCACCCGCTCGAGGTCGTTGGAGGCGCCGTTCGTGACCGCGCCGAAGACGATCTGCTCGGCCGCCCGCCCGCCCAGGAGTACCTTCATGCGGTCGATCAGCTCCTCCTTGGTCGAGAGGAAGCGGTCCTCCTGCGGCGTGTGCAGCGTGTAGCCGAGGGCGATGCCGCGCGAGACGATAGTGACCTTCTGGACGGGCTGCGGCTCGCCGACGAGGTGGGACATGAGCGCGTGCCCGGCCTCGTGGTAGGCGACGACGCGCTTCTCCTTCTCGGTCATGGTTTTGCGCTGCCGGAGGCCCGCGACGACGCGCTCGAAGGCGTCCTCGAAGTCCTGATCGCGAATCTGCTCCTGGCCGGCGCGGCCCGCGAAGATCGCGGCCTCGTTGCAGAGGTTGGCCAGGTCGGCGCCGGTGAGCCCGGCGGTCTGGCGGGCGAGCGCAGCGAGGTCGACGTCGTCGGCCAGCGGCTTCCCGCGCGTGTGCACGCCGAGGATCGCCTCGCGGCCGGCCAGGTCCGGCTCACCCACGAGGATCTGCCGGTCGAAGCGGCCCGGCCGCAGCAACGCGGGGTCGAGGTCTTCGAGCCGGTTCGAGGCTGCGATGATCACGACCTGCGCGCTGTTGTTGAAGCCGTCAAGCTCGACGAGGAGCTGGTTCAGGGTCTGGTCGTGCTCGCGGTTGAAGCTCGAGCCGCTGCGCTTCATCCCGACCGCGTCAAGCTCGTCGATGAAGACGATGGCGGGCGCGTGCTTGCGCGCGCGGTCGAAGAGCTTGCGGATGCGCGCGGCGCCGAGGCCGGCGAACATCTCCACGAACGCCGAGGCGCTCTGCGAGTAGAAGGTCGAGCCCGACGCGTGCGCGACGGCCTTCGCGAGCAGCGTCTTGCCCGTGCCGGGCGGACCGTAGAGGAGGATCCCCTTGGGCACGCGCGCGCCGAGCTTCGAGAAGCGGCGCGGGTCACGGAGGAAGTCGACGACCTCCTGCAGCTCCGCGGCCGCGTCGTCGACGCCGGCGATGTCGGCCCACGTGACGGAGGACTTGGAGGACGGCTCCACCTCGGTCGGCCGCACGCGCGGCATCAGCGAGAGCGACTTCCAGATCAGGAAGACGATCAGCCCGAGGAAGACGAGCGGCAGCCACGTCAGGGCGATGCCCGGAAGGGAGTTCAGGAAGTCCGCGAGCCAGTCCACCCGCCGGTCTCATCGGCAGGGGGCGCGGAAAGCTGAAGAGCCTCCGGCGGCGTACCCTTCGACACATGCGCTGGAAGCCGCTCGCGACCGCCGCGGTGGTCGTCGCGCTCGCAGCGATCGGGGTCGTCGCCGTCGTCGACGCCGTGCGACCTTCCGCTCCGCCCGCCGAGCCGGCGGCAAGGTCCTCGACTCCGGACCTGGCAGGCGAGAGGGGCGTGCTCGTCGGCGCCCTCTCCGAGGAGGGCATCGACGGGACTCTCTACTACAGCGATCCGGAGGACGACTGCCGCGTACACGCGGTCAGCCTTCCGGGCCTCGAGCAGGTTCCTCCGCCGCCGCTCCGCGCCTGCCGCTTCGAGCTCCCTCCCGACCCGGGCACGGGCGCTCTGCCCGACAACGCGACGTGAAGCCCCGACGGGGAGATTGCCGCTGCCGTCGACGCGGGCCGCGTGTCGCTCTCGACGCGTGAGGGCCCGGTCGGGCGGATCGCCGGCCACGCCCCCGCCTGGAAGCCCGACGGCTCGCTGACTGTCGTACGGGACGGCGAGGTCTGGGGCGAGCGAAGGCTCCTGTCGGCTGTCGACCTGACGCGGGCCGCGCGCACCCTGCAGATCGTTCCGCCGGATCCTCGTCACTTGCGCAGCGCGACCGCCTTCGACGTCGCCTGGCTCACCGACTCTCGCGCAGCCGTCCTCGTGCGTGTGCAGCTGCAGGGGAGACTGCGACGAATCGGGCCGATCACGGCGCTCGCGCTCTTCG
>Ga0299913_10000115_pt1 | contig 38491 bp, 7 predicted proteins | sample RVTome_9_FD_201360 | JGI IMG/M metagenome (GOLD analysis project Ga0299913, IMG submission 201360) | Soil microbial communities from uranium-contaminated site in the Upper Colorado River Basin, Wyoming, United States - RVT155D38 (version 2) ... | reverse complement strand
CGCCGCCACCGCCGCCCCGCCGCCGACCGCGGCGATTGCGGCCGCGGCAACCGCCTCGCCGCAGCCCGCCGCCACCATGTCCCCCTCGGGCAAGGCGTCGATCGACCGTCCCCGCTCCGCGACCAGGACCAGCGCGTCGTCGAGCGGGAAGACGCCGGCCAGGCACGCGGCGACGAGCTCGCCGAGGCTGTGCCCGGCCATCGCCCGCGGGATGACGCCCGCGGCCCGCCACCAGGTGGCCAGCGCGTGCTCGAAGGCGAAGAGCGCCGGCTGCGCCCACCGCGTCCGGGCGAGCTTCTCGCCTGCCGCCGGGTCGCCCGGCTCGGCGAGGAGGAGCTCGCGGAGGTCGAGCCCCACCGCCGGCCGGGCGAGATCGGCGCACCGGTCGAGGGCCTCGCGGAAGGCCGGCAGACCGCGGTAGAGGCCGCGGGCCATCCCCGGGCGCTGGGTCCCCTGGCCGGGGAGCAGGAAGGCGACCGGCGGCGGGGTGTCCGCGGCGCGCCCGCCGTGCAGGCGCCGTGGATCGCGCTCGCGAAGCGCCCGCGCCGCCTCGCGCGCGCCGCCGGGCCCGGTCGAGGCGACGAGGACCCGCCGGTGCGGGTGCTCGAAGCGGCCGGTCTGGAGCGTCCACCCCACGTCGGCGAGGGCCGCTCCGCTCCTCTCCTCCGGCAACGCCTCGAGCCGGTCCGCGAGACGGTCGGACGCCGCGTCGAGCGCCGCCTCGCCGCGGGCCGAGAGAACCAGCAGGACCGCCCCGGGAGGTGGGGCGGGCGCCTCGCCGGCGGGCCGCCTCGGCGCCTCCTCGACGACGGCGTGGACGTTCGTGCCGCCGATCCCGAACGAGCTGACCCCGGCCCGCCGCGGCCGCTCCCCCGCCGGCCACGGTGTCGGCTGGGCGACCACCCGGAACGGCCCGCGGGCGAGGTCGAGCGCCGGGTTCGGGCGGCGGAAATGGAGGGTCGGCGGCAGCAGCTCGCGCTCGAGGCAGAGCACCGTCTTGATCAGCCCGGCGACCCCGGCCGCCGCGTCGAGGTGGCCGACGTTGGCCTTCACCGAGCCGAGGAGGCAGCCGCCCTCCGCGGCGCCGCCGGCGAAGACGTCGCCGAGCGCGGCGACCTCGATCGGGTCGCCCAGGGCGGTGCCGGTGCCGTGGGCCTCGACGTACCCGATCTCGGCCGGCCCGACCCCCGCCGCCCGCTGCGCCGCCCGCACCGCCGCCGCCTGCCCGCCGACCGACGGCGCGGTGAAGCCGGCCTTGTCGGCGCCGTCGTTGTTCGCCGCGCTGCCGAGGATCACGGCGCGGACCGGATCGGCGTCGGCCAGCGCATCGGCGAGCCGGCGGAGGACGACGATCCCGACGCCGTGGCCACGCACCGTCCCCGCCGCCCCCTCGTCGAAGGTGCGCGTGCGCCCGTCGGGCGAGGCGATGCCGCCCGCCTCGTGCAGGTAGCCGCGCGGCCGGCGCTCACCCACCGACACCCCGCCGGCGAGCGCCGCGTCGCACTCGCCGTCGAGCAGGGAGCGGCAGGCGAGGTGGATCGCGGCGAGCGAGGTCGAGCACGCCGTCTGGACGTTGACCGCCGGGCCGGTGAGCCCGAGCAGATAGGCCGCGCGCGTCGGCAGGTAGTCGCTCTTGTTGGCCAGCATCAGCCGGTACGAGCCGACCGCGCGCACCAGCTCGGGACGGGCCGCGATCCGGAACAGGTGCCGGTTCTCCCCCGAGCCGGCGAAGACCGCGACCCGCCCGCCGAAGCGCCGCGGGTCGAGGGCGGCGTCCTCCAGGGCGTGGACCGCGGCCTCGAGGAACACCCGCTGCTGGGGGTCGAGCAGCTCGACCTCGCGGTCTCCCAGGCCGAAGTAGCCGGCGTCGAAGAGGTCCGCGTCGTCGAGCGGCGCGCCGGCCGGCACGTAGTCGGGGTCGTCGAGGAGCTCGGGGGGCACGCCTGCCGCGGCGAGCTCGTCGCGGCTCCACCGCCGCACGCAGTCGACCCCGTCGCGCAGGTTCGCCCAGAAGGCGTCGAGATCGGGCGAGCCGGGGAAGCGGCCGGCCATCCCGACGACGGCGATCCGCCGGTCCGCGGAGGCCGCGCGGGCGGTCGCCGCCGGATGCACGGCCGGCGACCGGTCCGAGCGCTGCGCTTCCGTCGCTCCAGCGTCCGCCGGCGCCGTCTCCGCCGAACCGCTCTCCGCGGCGAGGTGGCCGGCGAGGGCGGCCACGGTCGGGAACCGGAAGAGGTCGACCACGGCGACCTCGCGGCCGAGCGCCCGGCGGAGCTCCCGCTGCACCGCCACGGCGAGGAGCGAGTGGCCGCCGACGTCGAAGAAGTTGTCGTGGGCGCCGAACCGGTCGTGGCCGAGCACCCGCCGCCAGACCTCGGCCACCGCCCCCCCGAGACCGCCCGCGGGGGCGGTGCCCGGCGCCCGGCCGGCCGGCGCCTCCGGCACGCGGCTCGCGAGCGCGGCCCGGTCCGCCTTGCCGCTCGGGGAAACCGGCATCCCGTCGAGGAGGACGAAGGCGCCGGGGACCATGTGCTCCGGGAGGCGCCGCTCGAGTGCCGCGCGGAGGGCCGCCGGCTCGGGCGCGGCGCCGGCCGCCGGGACGAGGTAAGCGACGAGCCGCAGGTCGGGGCCGGCCGCCCCCGCCGCCGGGGGCAGCGCCAGGACGACGCCCTCCCGCACCTCGGGGAGCTCCCCGAGCGCCGCTTCGATCTCGCCGAGCTCGACCCGCAGCCCGCGGACCTTCACCTGGTGGTCGAGCCGCCCGAGGTACTCGACCTCGCCGTCCGGCAGGTGGCGGGCGAGGTCGCCGGTCAGGTAGATCCGCCCGCCGGGAGCCCACGCCGGGCCGTCGCCACGGCCGGCGAACGGGTCGGGGCGGAAGCGGTCGGCGGTCAGCCCCGGCCGCGCGTGGTAGCCGCGGGCGAGGCCGACACCGGCGAGCGCCAGGTGGCCGGCGACCCCGGGCGGCGCGGCGCCGAGGCGCGGGTCGAGGACGTGGAGGCGCAGGTTGGCGATCGGCCGGCCGATCGGCACCCGCTCGGGGTTCGGGTCGGTGCACGGGTGCCACGACACGTCGACCGCCGCCTCGGTCGGCCCGTAGAGGTTGTGCAGCTCGGCGCCCGCGCCGCCCATCCGTTCGTGGAACCGGCGCACCAGGTCGGCCGGCAGCGCCTCGCCGCTGGCCACCACCCGCCGCACCGAGCTCAGCCGCTCCACCCCCGGCTCGTCGAGGAAGACCTGGAGCATCGAGGGGACGAAGTGGAGGGTGGTCACCTCCGCCCCGGCGATCGTTCGGACCAGGTACCCGGGGTCGCGGTGACCCTCCGGCTCGGCGACGACCATCTCGGCGCCGGTCAGGAGCGGCCAGAAGAGCTCCCACACCGACACGTCGAAGCTGAACGGCGTCTTCTGCAGCACCCGGTCGCCCGGCCCGATCCCGAACGCCTCTTGCATCCAGAGCAGCCGGTTGCGGATCGCCCGGTGGGAGTTGACCGTCCCCTTCGGCCGGCCGGTCGACCCGGAGGTGTAGATCACGTAGGCCGGGCTCTCGGGCAGGGCGCCCTGGCCGGGCGGCTCGCCCTCGTCCCCTTCCCCGCCGGGGGCGCCTCCGGTCTCGCCGACGGCCGCGTCGTCGACGGCGAGGAGACGGACCCCCTCGGGTGCCAGCGCGGCGAGCCGGGCGCGCAGCGGCTCCTGGGTGAGGACGACCGCCGGCCGCTCCCCCGCCGCGCCCGCGACCGTCGACCGGAGGCCGTCGGCGACCATGAAGCGGAGCCGCTCCTCGGGATACGACGGGTCGAGGGGCAGGTAGGCGCCACCGGCGCGCAGCACGGCGAGAAGCGCCACCGGCAGCTCGAGCGAGCGCTCCATCGCCACCCCGACCGCGACCTCGGGGCCGACTCCGAGCGCCGCGAGCCTCCGGGCCAGCCGGCCGCTCGCCGCGTCGAGGCCTCGGTAGTCGAGCCGGCGGTCGCGGAAGCGGACGGCCGGCAGGGCGGGGGTCCGCCGCGCCTGCTCGAGGACGAGCTCGTGGAGGAGCGCCGGGCCGTCGCACGTCCGCGCCGTCCGGTTCCAGCCGGTGACGACGGCGTCCTCCTCGGCGTCGGCGAGGAACGGGAGATCGCCGACCGGGCGGTCCGGCGCGGCGAGCGCCGCCGAGAGCAGGGTCGCGTAGTGGCCCGCCCAGCGCTCCGCGGTGGCGGCGTCGAAGAGGTCGCGGCGGTACTCCAGAGTGCCGAGGAGTCCGCCGCCCGGGACCGGGACCAGTCCCATCGTCAGATCGAACTTCGCGCCGCCGCCGTGCGCCTCGGAGCGCCCGACCCGAAGGCCGTCGCCCGCACCGCCGTCCTCGCCGCCCGCCCCCGCCCGCGAGGCGTTCTGGAGCACGAACAGCACCTGGAAGATCGGCGCGTGGGAGAGGTCGCGCTGCGGCTGGAGCGCCGCGACCAGCTCCTCGAACGGCATCTCCTGGTGGGCGAGGTCGGCGAGCACCCCGTCGCGCACCCGGGCGACGAGCGAGCGGAAGCCCTCGTCCGGGTCGAGCGCCGTGCGGAGCGCCACCGTGTTGGCGAAGAACCCGACGACCCCCTCGGTCTCCACCCGGTCGCGGCCGGCGACCGGCGTACCGACCACGACGTCGCGCGCCCCGGCCAGCCGCCCGAGGAGGAGCTGGAAGGCGGCGAGGAGCACCATGAACGGGCTCGCGCTGCCGCCCCCCGCAGGGCCGAGCGACCGCCCCAGCTCCTCGACGCCGCGCGCGGCCGCGGCGGGGAGCTCGAAGCGGACCCGGCCGCCGCGATGGCCCTCGACCGGCGGCCGCGGCCGGTCGGTCGGCAGCTCCAGCAGCGCCGGGGCCCCCGCCAGCCGCTCCCGCCAGTAGGCCAGGTGGCGCTCCCGTCGAGTGCCCGAGAGCCGCTGCCGCTGCCACGCCGCGACGTCGCGGAAACGGACCGAGGGCTCCGGCAGCGGCGGCCGCCGGCCCGCGGCGAAGGCGTCGTGGAGCGCCCGCAGCTCGCGGCCGAGCACCCCGACCGACCAGCCGTCCGCGACGGCGTGATGGAGGGTGACGAGCAGGAGATGCTCCTCCGGTGCGAGCCGCGCCAGGGTCCGGCGGACGAGCGGCCCGCCCTCGAGCGCCATCGGCCGGCCCGCCTCGGCCCGGGCCAGCCGCCGCGCTTCGACCCGTGCCGCCTCCCGGGCCAACCCGGCCAAGTCAACCCGCGGGCAGCGCCCGAGCGCGGCCGCCGCGGGCCCCGCCGGCTCGACCGCCTGCACCGGGAAGCCTTCGCCATCGGGCGCCTCCTCCGGCCCGACGATCCGGGTGCGCAGGGCCTCGTGCCGACGCACCAGCTCGGCGAGCGCGGCGTCGAGGGCGGCCCCGTCGAGCGGCCCCTCGAGGTGGAACGCGGCCGGGATCAGGTAGGTCGGCTCGCCCGGTGCCAGCCGGTCGAGGAACCACAGCCGCTCCTGGGAGAACGACAGGCGGACCGGCCGGTCGTCCGGCAGCCGCGGGATTCCGGGCGCCTCGCCACCCGCCGCCCGCCGCGACCGCCGCTCGCGGAGCAGCCGGTCCGCCGCCCCCGGCCGGACGCCGGCCGCGCTCAACCGGCCGCCCCCGCGACCGCCCCGGCCGTCGGCTCGCCCGCCGCGCCGTCCTCGACGAGGCGGCGCTCGAGGTCCGCCGCGAGGTCGGCGAGCACCGGCGTCTGGAACACCTGCCGGACCGGCAGATCGAGGCCGATCTCGCGGGCGACGCGGACGACGACCTGGATGGCGAGGAGCGAGTGGCCGCCGAGCGCGAAGAAGTCGTCTCCCGCCCCGATCGGCGAGCGCCCCAGGACCTCGGCCCAGACCTCCGCCAGGAGCTCCTCGGCCGCGGTCGCCGGGGCGGCGAACCCGGCGTCCGCCGGCCTCGCCCCCGGCTCGGGAGGCGGCAGCGCCCGTCGGTCGGCCTTGCCGCTCGGCCCGAGCGGCATCGCGTCGAGCAGCACGTACGCCGAGGGAACCATGTACTCGGGGAGGCGGCGGCCGAGAGCCCGCCGGAGCGCGGCGGGCTCGGGCGCGGCGCCGGCCGCCGGGACGAGGTAGGCGACGAGCCGCAGGTCGGGGGCGGCCGGCCCCGCCGCCGGCAGCGCCAGCACCACGGCCTCCCGCACCTCGGAGAGCTCGCCGAGCGCCGCCTCGATCTCGCCGAGCTCGACCCGCAGCCCGCGGACCTTCACCTGGTGGTCGAGCCGCCCCAGGCAGTCGATCTCGCCGTCCGGCAGGTGGCGGGCGAGGTCGCCGGTCAGGTAGAGCCGCCCACCGGGCGCCCACGCCGGGCCGCCGCCACGTCCGGCGAACGGGTCGGGGCGAAAACGGTCGGCCGTCAGCCCGGGCCGCGCGTGGTAGCCGCGGGCGAGGCCGACCCCGGCGAGCGCCAGGTGTCCGGCGACCCCGGGCGGCGCGGCGCCGAAGCGCGGGTCGAGGACGTGGAGGCGCAGGTTCGCGATCGGCCGGCCGATCGGCACCCGCTCGGGCCTGGGGTCGGCGCAGGCGTGCCATGACACCTCGACCGCCGCCTCGGTCGGGCCGTACAGGTTGAACAGCCGCGCCCCCGCGCCCCCCAGCCGCTCGTGGAAGCGGCGGACGAGCTCGGGCGTGAGCGCCTCGCCGCTCGCCACGACCCACCGGACCGACCGCAGCCGCTCGACCCCCGGCTGCTCGAGGAAGACCTGGAGCATCGAGGGGACGAAGTGGAGAGCCGTGACCTCGGCTTCGGCGATCGTGCGTACGAGGTACGCGGGGTCGCGGTGGCCTTCCGGCTCGGCGACGACCAGCTCGGCGCCGGTCAGGAGCGGCTGGAACAGCTCCCACACCGACACGTCGAAGCCGAACGGCGTCTTCTGGAGCACCCGGTCGCCGGGGCCGAGCTCGAAGGTCTCCCGCATCCAGAGCAGGCGGTTGCGGATCGCACGGTGGGTGCTCACCACCCCCTTCGGGCGGCCGGTCGACCCCGAGGTGTAGATCACGTACGCGGCGCCGTCCGGAAGGGCAACCCGTGGCGCCGGACCGCTTTCGGCGTCTCCCGCCTCCACGTCCTCGGCGTCCACCGCGACCAGCCGCGCCCCGGCCGGTGCCAGGGTCGCGAGCCGCTCGCGCAGCCGCTCCTGGACGAGGAGGACCGGCTTCGGCCCGTCGTCGGCGCCCGCCGGCCCGAGACCGTCGGCGATCATGAAGCGAAGCCGCTCGTCGGGGTACGACGGCTCGAGCGGCAGGTAGGCGCCGCCCGCCCGCAGCACGGCCAGGAGCGCCAGCGGCAGCTCGAGACCGCGCTCCATCGCCACCCCCACCGGCACCTCCGGGCCGACCCCGAGCGCCGCCAGCCGGCTCGTTAGCCGGCCGCTCGCCGCGTCGAGCCCGCGGTAGTCGAGCCGGCGGTCGCGGAAGCGCAGGGCCGGCAGGTCCGGCGTCCGCCGCGCCTGCGCCAGGACCAGCTCGTGCAGCAGCGCCGGCCCCTCGAGCTCGCGGCGGGTGTCGTTCCAGCCGACGACCAGCCGTTCCTCCTCGGCGGCCGCGAGGAGTGGCAGGTCACCGACCGGGCGGTCGGGCGCGGCGACGGCCGCGGCGAGCAGGGTCTCGTAGTGGCCGGCCCAGCGCTCGACGGTCGCCCGGTCGAGCAGGTCGCGGCCGAGCTCCAGCTTGGCGAGCAGGCCGCCGTCCGGGACCGGCACCAGGATCAGCGTCAAATCGAACTTCGCCGTACCCCCGTGCGCCTCGGCCCGGCGGACGGCCAGCCGACCGGGGGCACCGGCGCCGCTGCCGCCGGCCGCCGGGGCGCTCGTCGCGGTCTGGAGGACGAACATCACCTGGAAGACCGGCGCGTGGGACAGGTCGCGCTGCGGCTGGAGCGCCGCGACCAGCTCCTCGAACGGCATCTCCTGGTGGACGAGGTCGGCGAGCACCCCGTCGCGCACCCGGGCGACGAGCGAGCGGAACCCCTCGTCCGGGTCGAGCGTCGTGCGGATCGCCACGGTGTTGGCGAAGAACCCGACCACCCCTTCGGTCTCCACCCGGTCGCGGCCGGCGACCGGCGTCCCCACGACCACGTCGCGGGCTCCCGAGAGCCGACCGAGCAGGAGCTGGAACGCGGCCAGCAGCACCATGAATGGGCTCGCGCTGCCACCGCCCTCGGCCGCGAGCGACCGGCCGAGCGCCTCGACGCCGCGCACGACCTCGGCCGGCAGGGAGCGCTGGACGAGCCAGCCGCGGTGGCTTTCGACCGGCGGCCGCGGCCGGTCGGACGGCAGCTCCAGGAGAGCCGGCGCCCCGGCCAACCGCTCGCGCCAGTACGCGAGGTGGCCGTCGCGGGCCGTGCCCGCGAGCCGCTCCCGCTGCCAGACCGCGAAGTCGCGGAACCGGATCGGCAGCTCGGGCAGCCGCGCAGGCCGCCCGGCGGCGTGCGCCGCGTGCAGGGCCTCGACCTCGCGCGCGAGAAGCCCCACCGACCACCCGTCGGCGACCGCGTGGTGGAGGGTCAGGAGCAGCAGGTGCCGCTCCCGCCCGAGGCGGACCAGCGCCCAGCGGGCGAGCGGCCCGCCCCCGAGCGCCGTCGGCCGCGCCGCCTCGGCGCGGGCGATCCGGCGCGCCTCGCGGCGTGCGTCCTCCGGCGGCAGGCGATCGAGGTCGACCCGCGGCAGCCGCGGACGCGCGGGCCGGGCCGCCGACGGCGGGTCCACGACCTGGAGCGGGAACCCGTCGCCGTCCGCCGCCGGGTCCGGCCCGACGATCCGGGTGCGGAACGCCTCGTGACGCACCGCCAGCTCTCCGAGGGCCGCGGCGAGTGCCGGCGGCACCAGGGGGCCCTCGAGCTGGAACGTCGCCGGCACCAGGTAGGTCGGCTCCCCCGGAGAGAGCCGGTCGAGCAGCCACAGCCGCTCCTGGGCGAACGACAGGCGCACCGGCCGCTCGTCCGGAAGCCGCGGGATCCCCGCCGTCCCGCCGACGGCGGCCTGGCGCGACCGCCGCTCGCGGAGCAGCCGGTCGGCGGCGCGGCCGGTCTCGAGCGGGATCACCCGACCGCCTCCAGCGGCGCCACGGCGTTCTCCCCGCCCTCGCCCGCCCCGGCCTCGGCGAGCAACCGCCGCTCCAGCCCGGCCGCGAGGTCGTTCAGCACCGGGGTCTCGAAGACCTCCCGCACCGGCAGCTCCAGGCCGATCTCCCGGGCGACCCGGGCGACCACCTGGGTGGCGAGGAGCGAGTGCCCGCCGAGGGCGAAGAAGTCGTCCGCCGCCCCGACCCGCTCGCGGCCGAGGACCTCGGCCCAGATCTCGGCCAGGAGCTCCTCGGCGGCGGTCGCCGGAGCGACGAAGCCGTCTCCGCCCGCGGCGGCCGGCTCCGGGTCCCGGAGCGCCCGCCGATCGATCTTGCCCGCGGCGGTCAGCGGCAGGGCGTCGAGCGGGACGAAGAGCGCCGGCACCATGTGCTCCGGGAGGTGGCGGCGCAGGAAGCCGCGCAGCGCCTCGGAGTCCGCCGCCGCCCCCCCCACCACCCAGGCGATCAGCCGCGAGGCCCCCCCGCCGTCGTCCCGCGCCGCCACCGCCGCCCCCTCGACGCCGGGATGGCGGCGCAGCGCCTCCTCGACCTCGCCGGGCTCGACCCGAAAGCCGCGCACCTTGACCTGGGCGTCGAGCCGCCCGAGGAACTCGAGCTCGCCGTGCCGACGCCGGCAGCGATCGCCCGAGCGGTAGAGCCGCGCGCCCGGCTCCCCCGCTTCGGCGGCGAACGGATCGGGCCGGAAGCGGTCGGCGGTCAGGGCCGGACGCCCGAGGTACCCGCGGGCGAGCCCGCGCCCGCCGATCCACAGCTCGCCGGCCACGCCGTCGGGGACCGGTTCGAGGCCGGGGCCGAGCAGGTGCAGGCGGACGTTCGCCACCGGCCGGCCGATCGGCACCCGGTCCGGGGCCGGTCCGTCGTCCGGGGCCTCCCAGGCGGCGGCGACCACCGTCGTCTCGGTCGGGCCGTACGTGTTCAGCAGCCGCACGCCGGGCGCCCCCCGCCGCCAGTCGGCCAGCCGCTCGGCCGAGGCCTGCTCGCCGCCGACGATGACCGCCCGCAGCCCCTGCGGCGGTACCAGCCCGGCGCCGACCGCGGCGGCGAGCTGGTGCCACCACGCGGTCGGCAGGTCGAGCACGGTGACGCCGGCCCGGGCGCAGGCGGCGAAGAAGGCACTCGGCGAGGCGAGCATGCCGTCGTCGCGGAGGACGAGGGCCGCCCCCCGGGTCAGCGTCGGCCAGATCTCCTCCGCGCTGGCGTCGAACGACAGCGAGGCGAACTGGAGCACCCTGTCGCCCGGCCCGATGCCGAGCCCCTCCCCCGCCGCCGCGGTGTACCCCGCGAGCGCCCGGTGGGTGACCATCACGCCCTTCGGCCTGCCGGTCGAGCCGGACGTGTACAGGACGTAGGCGAGCCGGTCGTCGGCGACGGCCTGTGGAACGTCAGGCCCTGCCTTCGCCAGAATCCGTTGCCGTTCGGCGCCGAAGAGGTCGTCGACGACGACCGCACGGACCGCCGCGGGCAGGGACTGTTCGAGTCTTTCCGAGGTGACCGCCAGCCGCACCGTAGCGTCCTCCACCGTCCATGCGGTCCGCTCCGCGGGGTACGCCGGGTCGATCGGCAGGTAGGCGGCGCCGGCGGACAGGATGCCGGCGAGGGCGGCGATCGCCTCCGGCGAGCGGTCGAGGAGGACGGCGACCGGCTCGTCGGGGCGGACGCCGAGGGCGCGGAGGCGGTCGGCCAGCCGCTCGGCGGCCGCCGCGAGCTCGCCGTAGGTGACCCGGCGGCCGCCCGCCACGACCGCGAGGGCGCCGGGGTCGGCCGCGGCGCGGGCGGCGAAGAGACGGTCGACGGGGACGTCGCCGCCCGGCAGGTCGGCCGCGGTGCGGTTGGGCTCGACGATCACCGCCCGCCGCTCGTCCTCGTCGAGGAGCGGGAGGTCGCGGAGGCGGGTCGCCGTGCGGCCGAGCGCGGCGGCGAGGAGTCGCCGGAAGGACCGGGCGAAGGTCTCGACCGTCGTCCGGTCGAAGAGGTCGGCGTCGTACTCGAGCTCGAGCCGGAGCACGCCGTCGCGCTCCCACGCCCAGGCGGCGAGGTCGACCGTCGCACGGTCGCTCTCCTTGGCGAGGAGCTGCCACCCGTCGGCGTCGTCCGTCTCCACGCCGCCCGACGGCGGCAGGTTCTGGAGCACGAGCATCGTCTGGAAGACCGGCGGCAGGGCCGGGTCGCGGACCGGAGCCAGCGCTTCGAGGAGGCGCTCGAAGGGGAGATCCTGGCGGGCGTAGGCGTCGAGCGCGGTCGTCCGGACGCGGGCGAGGAGCTCGTCGAAGGTCGGGTCGCCCGCGAGGTCTGCCGGCAGGGCGAGGCTGTTGACGAAGAAACCGACCAACCGCTCGGTCTCGGCGCGGTTGCGGTTGGCGATGAAGGTGCCCACCGCGAAGCGGTCCTGGCCCGAGAGCCGGCCGACCAGCGCCTCCCACGCGGCGAGGAGCACCATGAAGGTCGTCGCGCCGCGCTCCCCGGCGAGGCGGTGGACGGTGCGGGTCTCCTCGCGGTCGAGGGCGAGAGGAACACGACCGCCGCGGTGCCGCGCCCGGGACGGCCGGGGCCGGTCCGCGGGCAGCTCGAGCGCCGGCACGCCGGCGAGCCGCTCGGTCCACCAGGCGAGCTGCCCGTCGAGGCGCGGCGCGAGGCGCCTCCGCTGCCACACCGCGAAGTCGGCGTACTGGACCGGCAGCGACGCCAGGCGCGGCGGCCGCCTCTCCACCGCGGCGCGGTACGCCTCGCGCAGCTCGCCGACGAAGACCGAGCTCGACCAGCCGTCGGACACCGCGTGGTGGAAGGTCGCGAGCAGCCGGCCATCGCCGCCGCCGAGGTCGACCCAGCGGGTGCGGAGAAGCGGCCCGCGCGCGAGGTCGAACGGGCGGTGCGCCTCGGCCGCGCGCAGGCGGCGGGCCTCGCCGGCGCGGCGGTCTGCGGGGAGATCCGCGAGGTCGATCCGTGGCAGCGCCGGCGGCGGCCCGCCCGGCGGGGCGACGAGCTGCCTCGGGCCCTCGCCGCCGCCGGTGAAGGTCGTGCGCAGCGAGCCGTGGCGGTCGACGACCCGGGCGAGAGCGGCGGCGAGCGCGCCGGCGTCCACCCGTCCGCGGATCCGGACGGCCAGCGGGATCGCGTAGGCCGGGCTGCCGGGCTCGATCTGCTCGAGCAGCCACTGACGCTCCTGCGAAAACGAGAGCGGCAGCGGCCGCCGCCGGTCGCGCTCCGACAGCGGCTCGATCGGCGGCAGGGCGGCCGCGTCGCCCGCCCGGAGCGCGGTCTCGATCCGGGCGGCGAGCCGCGCCGGCGTCGGGTCCTCGAACAGGGCGCGCAGCGGCAGGTCGACCCCCGAGGCCGCGGCGAGGCGGGCGACGGCGCGGGTGGCGAGCAGCGAGTGCCCGCCGAGGGCGAAGAAGTCGCCGTCGGCGTCGACCCGGTCACGCCCGAGCAGCTCCCGCCAGACCCCGGCGACCATCTCCTCGAGCGGCGAGCGCGGCAGCTCGCCCTCGGCCGGAGCGGGTGCGGCCGGCGGGTCGGGGAGCGCGGCACGGTCGAGCTTGCCGTTGGGCGTGCGCGGCAGGGCGTCGAGCGGCACGACGGCGGCGGGGACGGCGTACGCGGGGAGCGTCCGCCGCAGCCGCTGCGCGAGGCGGGACGGGTCGAGGGGCGCCGGCCCGGCCGGACCGGCGGCGACGACGTAGGCGACGAGCTCGGTCCCCCGCGCCGCGTCCTCCCGGGCGACGACCGCCGCCTCCGCGAACTCGGGCAGCCCGAGGAGCGCCGCCTCGACCTCCGCCGGCTCGACCCGGAAGCCCCGAACCTTGACCTGGCGGTCGGCCCGGCCGGCGAAGGCGACCTCGCCGTCCGGCCGCCAGCGGCCGAGGTCGCCGGTGCGGCACATCCGCCCGCCGGCCTCGCCCGGCCCGGCGAACGGGTCGGGCCGGAACCGCTCGGCGGTCGCCGCGGGGGCGGCGAGGTAGCCGAGCGCGAGGTTCGCCCCGCTCATCCACACCTCGCCCAGCTCGCCGATCCCGCACGGGGCGAGGTCGCCGCGGAGGACGGCGAGCCGGCAGTCGGGGCCGCCTCGGCCGAGCGGCAACGTCCCCGGCGCCGCCTCGCCCGGGGCGAGCGTCCGGTAGGTCACCGCGCGCGCCGTCTCCGTCGAGCCGTAGGAGAGGACGAGGCGCGCCTCCGGAGCGGCCTCGGCCAGCCGGGCGACGTCCCGCGGCCGGACCGCTTCGCCGTAGAGGACGACCGTGCGGAGCGCCGGTAGGCCCGGCGCCTCCGCCGCAGGCGCCGCGCGCTCGCCGAGCCGCTGCGCCAGCGACGGGGTCAGGTGGGCGACCGTGACCTCCGTCTCCGCGAGCCAGGCCGCGAGGCCGCCGGGCTCGGCGATCCGCTCCGGGTCGGGCACGCAGAGCTCGGCGCCGAGCGCCAGCGGCGTGAACAGGTCGCGGTGGAGCGGGTCGTGGGCGAGGCCGGCGAGGAGGGCGAACCGGTCGTCCGGACCGGCGCCCAGCTCTGCCGCCGCGGGGCCGACGAAGCGCCCGAGCGCCCCGTGGGTGCCGACGACCCCGCGCGGTTCGCCGGTCGAGCCCGAGGTAAAGGCGAGGTAGGCGGCGTCCTCGGGCCCGATCTCGACCCACGGGCGCGGTCCGGTGCCGATCGGAGCCCCGCCTCCGCTCTCGGCGATCCGTCCAGCCTCCGCCCGTGCCGCGCCGCTCTCGACCCCGGAGGACGGCCCACCCGCCGCCGGCGCTTCCCCGCCGATCTCGACCCGCGCGACGCACCCGGTCTCGGCGAGCGCCTCCTCGACCTCGCCGGGGATCCCGCCCGCGGCCGGCCAGGTCACGACGGCGGCCGGCCGGGCGGCGCGGACCACGGCCGCGTTGCGCAGCGGCGGCTGGGCCGGATCGAGCACGGTGAAGACGGCACCGGCGCGCAGCACGCCGAGGACCGCCGCCGCGAGCGGCGGGCTGCGGTGGGCCCAGACCGCGACGACGTCGCCCCGCCCGACCCCGGCGGCGGCGAGCCGCGCGGCGGCCCGGTCGACCTCCGAAGCGAGCTCGCCGTAGGTCCACGCCACGCCCGCTCCGCGGACCGCCGGCCGGTCCGGCGCCTCCGCGGCCCGCCGGGCGAGGAGCTCGTGCACCGGCCCCTGCCACGGGCCGGCCGGGACCGGGGCACCGAACCCCACCGACGCGGCCGCCTCCGCGGTGAGGAGCGGCAGCGCCGCGGCCGGGGCGTCGGGGCTCGCCAGGGCGCGGTCGAGGAGCGTTTCGAGCTGCCGCGCCGTCTCCTCGATCCGGGCCCGGTCGAAGAGGGCGCGGCGGTAGACCCAGTGGAGCCGCGGCGCGTCGTCCGCCCGCTCGCCGCCGACGTAGAGGGTCAGGTCGAGCTTCGAGTAGGTCGTCTCGGACGGCACGGGCTCCGCCGCGATCCCCGGCAGGTCGAGCGCCGCCGCGGCGGGCGGCAGGTGGTTGAGCATGGCCTGGAACCAGGGCGTGCGGCCGAGGTCGCGCTCCGGCCGCAGCTCCTCGAGCAGCCGCTCGAAGGGGACCTCGGCGTGGGCGAGCGCGCCTTCCGCCGCGGCGCGCGCCCGCCGGACCAGCTCGCGGAAGCTCGGACCGCCGCCGGTGTCCAGGCGCAGGACGACCGTGTTGAGGAGCGGGCCGACCAAGTCGAGGGTCTCGGCCCGGCCGCGGCCAGCGACCGGCGCGCCGGCGAGCACCTCCCGCTGGCCGGCGAGCCGCGAGAGCAGGAGCCCGAAGGCGGCGAGGAGGACGGCGAACGGGGTCGTCCCCTCGGCCGCCGCGAACCGGCGGAGCGCCTCGCCGGCCGCCGCCGGCAGCTCGCGGGAGAGCCGGGCGCCGCGGGCGTCGGGCGTTGCGGGCCGGGGCCGGTCGGACGGCAGCTCCAGGCTCTCCGGCGCCCCCGCCAGCCGCTCCCGCCACCAGGCGACCTCCGCCGCGCCCGCCGGCCCGTCGAGCCGGCCCCGCTGCCACGCCGCGTGGTCGGCGAGCTGGACCCGGAGCGGCCGCGGCGGCGCGGCGCCCGGCACGGTCACCGCCCGGTAGAAGGTCGCGAGGTCACGCAGGAGGACGCCGACCGACCAGCCGTCGGCGGCGGCGTGGTGGAAGGCCCAAGCGAGGACCGCCTCGTCGGGCGCCAGGTCGAGCAGCGCGAGCCGGGCGAGCGGGGCGACGCCGAGGTCGAGCGGCCGGCGCCGGTTCGCCGCGGCGAGCCGCCGCACCTCCGCCTCCCGGAGCGCCGGGTCGAGGCCCGACAGGTCGATCCGCCGCAGCCGGAGCCCGGCCCGCTCCGCCGGCTCGACGAGCTGGACCGGCCGGCCGTCGACCTCGGCGAGACGGGTACGGAGGACCTCGTGCCGCCGGCCCACGGCGCGGACGGCGGCCGCCAGCGCCCCGTGGTCGAGCAGGCCGGACAGCCGGAGCGCTCCCGGCACCAGGAACGCGCCGGTCGAGGGCTCGAGGCGCTCCAGGAACCAGATCCGCTCCTGCGCGTACGACGCCGGCAGCGGACCGCCGCGCGGCAGCCGCGGGATCGCTCCGTCGGCTCCGGCGGACGCGAGACGCGGGCGCAGCCGCTCGGCGAGGGCAGCCGGCGTCGGCGCCTCGAACACCCAGGCGACCGGCAGCTCGACGTCGAGCGCCTCGCCCACCCGGGCGGCGGCGCGGACGGCGAGGAGCGAGTGCCCGCCGAGGGCGAAGAAGCCGTCGCCGGAGCCGACCGGGTCGAGTCCGAGCACCTCGGCCCAGGCCCCGGCGACCGCCGCCTCCACCGCGTCCCGCGGCGCGGCGTAGGGGGCGTCGCCCACGTCCCGGCGGCGGTCGGGCGCCGGCAGCGCCCGGCGGTCCACCTTGCCGTTCGGGGTCAGCGGCAGCGCGTCGAGCCGGACGACGTCGGCCGGCACCATGTACTCGGGGAGCCGGCGCCGCAGCCAGTCACGCAGCTCGGCCGGCTCGGGCTCGCGGCCGGGAACGGCGACGGCGTAGGCGGCGAGCGCGGCCTCCTCCCCCGCGCCCTGGACCGTCGCCGCCGCGTCGGCGACCGCCGGGTGCTCGGCGAGCACCACTTCGATTTCGCCGAGCTCGATCCGGTGGCCGCGCACCTTCACCTGGTGGTCGCTGCGGCCGAGGAAACCGAGCCGGCCGTCGCCGTGCCAGCGGGCCAGGTCGCCGGTCGCGTACGCCCGCCCGCCGGGCTCGGCCGCGAACGGGTCGGGGCGGAAGCGGTCGGCGGTCAGGCCCGGCCGGCCGCGGTAGCCGCGGGCGAGGCCGTCGCCGGCGATCCAGAGGTCGCCGGCCACGCCCGGCGGCACCGGGCGGAGCCGGCGGTCGACCACGTAGACGCGGGTGCCGGCGATCGGACGGCCAATCGGCACCGGCCGCCCCGCCGCCGGCCGGGTCACCGGCTCGACGGTCGACCAGATCGTGGTCTCGGTCGGGCCGTACAGGTTCCACAGCGAGCCGACCCGAGGCAGGAGCCCGTCGGCCAGCTCCGGCGGCATCGCCTCCCCGCCGCACAGCGCGCGCAGCCCCGGCTTGCCGCGCCAGCCGGTGGCGAGCAGCAGCTTCCAGGTCGCCGGCGTCGCCTGGAGGACGGCCGCCCCGGTCGACTCGAGGAGAGCCGCCAGCCGCTCGCCGTCGGTCGCCTCCTCGCCGCCGGCGACGACCACTCGGCCGCCGGCGACGAGCGGCAGGAAGAGCTCGAGTCCGGCGATGTCGAACGACAGCGTGGTGACCGCGAGCAGCGCCTCGCCCGCCGCCATCCCCGGCCGCTCCGCCATCGAGGCGAGGAAGCTCGCCAGCCCGCCGTGCCGCACCTCGACGCCCTTCGGCCGCCCGGTCGAACCCGAGGTGTAGATGACGTACGCCAGCTCGTCGGGCGAGACGTCGGCGGCCGGCGCCGCCCCGTACCGGTCCTCGCCGCCGCGCGTCAGGAGCTCCTCGAGCTCCAGCACGCGAACGCCCGAGCCCTCTCCGGGTTCGAGAGAGCCGCCCGGCGTGACCTCCGGGCGCCCCGGATCGGGCAGCCGGCCGCGCAGTGCGCGCTCGGTGAGGAGGACCGGTCGCGCGACCCCGCGCAGGGCGTCCTCGAGGATCCAGGCAACCCGCTCCGGCGGGAAGTCCGGGTCGACCGGGACGTATGCGGCGCCGAGGCGGAGGACGCCGAGCAGCGCGGCCGGCAGCCGCTCGGAGCGGGAGAGGACGAGCGCCACGGCGTCGCCGCGGCGGACGCCGGCCGCGGCGAGCCTGGCCGCGACCCGAGCGCTCGCCGCCGCCAGCTCTCCGTAGGTAAGCCGCCGGCCGGCGCGCTCGACCGCCACCTCCCCCGCCCGCGCGGCGGCGCACTCGAGGACCCGCAGGTGGACCGCCGCCGGGCTCGGCAGCACCCGGGCGGTGTCGTTCCACTCGACGACGACCCGGCGCCGCTCCGCGGCCGGGAGAAGGGGCAGGTCGGCGACCGGCGTCCCGGGCTCGCGGCCGGCCGCCGCGACGATCTCGCCGAGCGCGGCGGCGAGCCGGTCGGCGGTCGCAGGGTCGAAGAGGTCGCGGTCGTACTCGAGCAGCCCGACCAGCCCGTCCCCCTCGGCCGGCCGGAGGGTCAGGGCGAGGTCGAACCGCGCGGTCCGCACCTCGGCGCCGAGCGCCCGCACGGCGAGCCCCGGCGCCTCGGCCGTCGGCGGCGGCACCGTCTGCAGGGCGAAGAGCGCCTGGAAGACCGGCGTGTGAGCGGTGTCGCGCTCCGGCGAGAGCGCGGCGACCAGCCGCTCGAACGGCAGGTCCGCCCGGTCGAAGGCGGCGAGCGCCGCCGCCCGCACCCGGGCGAGGAGCTCGGCGAAAGACGCTCCGCCCGCGAGGTCGGCGCGGAGGGCGACGGTGTTGGCGAACGGCCCGATCAGCCCCTCGGCCTCGGGGCGGGAGCGCCCGGCGACCGGGGTGCCGACCGCGAAGTCCGTCTGTCCCGACCACCGGCCGAGGAGCGTCTCGAAGCAGGCGAGGAGCGCCATGTAGAGGGTCGCTCCGCCCCCCCGCGCCACCGCCTCGAGACGCCCGACCGCCTCCGCCGGCAGCTCGACCCGCCGCGCCGCCCCCCGGCCGCGGCGGACGGCGGGCCGCGGCCGGTCGGTCGGCAGCTCGAGGACCGGCGTCCCGGCGAGCGCGGCGCACGCCTCGGCGAGCTGCCCCTCGAGGGCGCCGGCGAGCTCCTCGCGCTGCCAGGCGGCCCAGTCCACGTGCTGCACCGGCAGGCGGGGAAGCTCCGCCGGCCGCCCCAGCGCCTCGGCGGCGTAGAGGGCCGCGAGCTCGCGGACGAGGATGCCGGTCGATCCGCCGTCGGTCACCGCGTGATGGAGGACGAAGAGCAGCCGGTGCCGGCCGGGGGCGAGCCGGAGTAGCCGGGCGCGGACCAGCGGCGGGCGGTCGAGCGCGAACGGTCGGGCCGTCTCGCGGGCCGCGAGCGCTTGCGCCTCCCCCTCCGCCCGGCCCTCCGGGAGGGCCGACAGATCGACCTGCGACAGGGCCGGACCGTCCTCCCCGATCGCCAGCACCGGCCGGCCGGCGACCTCCCGGAAGCCGGTCCGGAGGACCTCGTGTCGCGCCGCCAGCGCGCCGAGCCCCCGGGCCAGCGCCGGGGCCTCGAGCTCGCCGTCGAGGGCGAGCACCAGCGGCAGGTTGTAGGCGGCGCTCGCCGGGTCGAAGCGCTGGAGGAACCAGAGCCTCTCCTGCGACCAGGAGAGCGGCAGCTCGCCGTTCCGCGGCACCGGCGCCGGCGGCCGGCCGGCCCGCGCCCACCCGGCACCGCGCGCGGTCTCGATCACCGCCGCGAGCGCCGCCGGCGTCGGCCCCTCGAACAGCGCCCGGAGCGGGATCTCGGCCTCCAGCGCGGCGCGCAGACGGGCGAGGACCCGGGTGGCGAGGAGCGAGTGGCCGCCCAGGGCGAAGAAATCGTCGTCGACGCCGATCGGGCCCGCCTCGGGAAGGAGCTCCCGCCACACCGCGACGACCTGCTCCTCCATCGGAGTGCGCGGCGGCGCCGGCCCGCCCGCGGCCGCCGCCCGGCCGAAGTCCGCCGCCGCCGGCGCCGGGAGGCCGCGGCGGTCGAGCTTGCCGTTCGCGGTCAGCGGCAGCCGGTCGAGGGCGACGAACGCTGCGGGGACCATGTAGTCGGGGAGCCGCGCCGCGAGGAAAGCGCGCAGCTCGGCCGGGTCGGCCGGACGGTCCGACGGCGTGCCGCCCGCCGCCGGGACGACGTAGGCGACGAGCGACTCCGCCGAGCCGGCGGCGCCGCCCTCCACCGTTCGGGGCACCACGGCGGCCCGGCGAACCGCCGGGTGGCGCTCCAGCGTCGCCTCGACCTCGCCCGGCTCGACCCGGAAGCCGCGGACCTGCACCTGGTGGTCGGCCCGGCCGGCGAAGGTCACCTCGCCGTCGGGCCGGTAGCGGCCGAGATCGCCGGTCCGGTAGACCCGATCGTCCGCGCGGCCGGTGAACGGGCTCGGGGCGAACCGCTCGGCGGTCGGCTCCGGGTCGTCGAGGTAGCCGAGGGCGACGTGCGGGCTGCGGACCCAGATCTCGCCGACCTCGCCGACCGCCGCGAGCCGCGCGCCGCCCTCCGCCGCCCTCGCGGCGACGACCAGGAGCTGGACGTCGGGGACGCCGCGCCCGAGCGGCAGGATCTCGGCCTCGGCGGCGCCGCGCGCCCCGCCGCGGATCGGGGCGTCGCGGGCCGAGGGCAGGCAGAGATGGTAGCCGACCGCCCGCTGGGTCTCGGTCGACCCGTAGTAGTTGACACAGGTCGCTCGCGGCGCGACCTCGGCGAGGCGGTCGACCTGCCGCCGGGTCAACGCCTCGCCGACCAGGAAGACCCAGCGCAGGTCCGCCGCGGCCGGCGCCCCGCCGGTCCGCTCGGCGACCACCTGCCCCATCGCCGGGGTGAGGTGGGCGACGGTGATCCGCTCGCGCGCGAGCCAGGCCGCGAGGTAGCCCGGCTCGCCGGTCCGTTCCGGGTCCGGGGCGACGACCGCGGCGCCGACCTGGAGCGGCTGGAAGAGGTCGCGGTGGAGCGGGTCGTGGGCGAGCCCCGAGAGCATCGAGAAGCGGTCGCCGGCGCCGAACCCGAACGTCTCGACCTGCCAGGGGGTGAAGTGGGTCAGCGAGCCGTGCCGCCCGAGCACGCCCTTCGGCCGCCCGGTCGAGCCCGAGGTGAACGCCGCGTAGGCGACGTCGTCCGGGCCGATCTCGACCGCGGGCGGCCCCGCGGGCGTCGGCGCGGTCCACCCGGCCGCCGCCATCTCGCCGACGGACGGCACGACGATCGTCGCCCGGCAGCCGAGCTCGGTCACCCGTGCCGCGACCTCGGCCGGCGGCTCCCCCGCCGCGGCGAGCCGGACCAGTGCGCGCGGGCGGGCGAGCTCGAGGATCGCCAGGAGGCGCGCGGCCGGGTAGCCGGGGTCGAGCATCGCGAAGCCGGCCCCGGCCTCGAGCACGCCGAGGGCGGCGCAGGCGAGCGGCGCGCTGCGGTGCGCCCAGACCGCGACGAGGTCGCCCCGCCCGACGCCGGCCGCGGCCAGCCGGCGGGCGAGCCGCCCCGAGGCGTTCGCCAGCTCGCCGTAGCTCAACGCGCCCGACGGGTCTGCGGCCGCGGTCCGCTCGGGGGCCTCGGCCGCCCGGCGGCGGAAGGCGGCCCCGACCGGGCCCTCCCAGCGGGCGGAGAGCGGCGCCCGGGGGTCGGGGCGCGGGTCGGCGAGCCCCGCCGGGGCGAGCGGAAGCTCGTCGAGCGGGCGGTCCGGCGCCGCCAGGGCGCGGTCGAGGAGCGCTTCGAGCTGCGCCGCGAGCTGGTCGATCCGCTCGCGATCGAAAAGGTCGCGGTCGTACACCCAGTGGAGGCGGAACGGCGCGCCGTCCTCGCCCGGCGCCGCGTACAGGGTGAGGTCGAACTTCGAGTGCGGCGCCGGCCGGTCGACCCGCTGCGCCTCCAGCCCGGGGAAGCGCGCCCGCTCGGCGACCGGCGGCACGAGGTTGAGGAACACCTGGAAGAGCGGCGTCCGCGACAGGTCGCGCGGCACGTCGAGCTCGTCGAGGAGCCGCTCGAACGGCACCTCCTGGTGGGCGTAGGCCGCGGTCGCGACCCGCCGTACGCGCTCGACGAGCCGGCGGAAGCTCGGGCGGCCCTCGAGGTCGACCCGGAGCACGAGCGTGTTGAGGAAGCAGCCGACGAGGTCCTCGACCTCGGGCCGCCCGCGGCCGGACACCGGCGTGCCGAGGCACAGGTCGCGGGTCGCCGCGTGCCGGCCGAGGAGGGCGGCGAGCGCGGCGCAAAGCGCCATGAAGGGCGTCGCGCCGAGGCCGGCCGCGAGCTCGCCGAGCCGGCGCTCGACCGCCGCCGGGAGCTCGCGGCGGAGGCTGCCGGCGCGGAAGCCTTGGACCGCGGGCCGCGGCCGGTCGGTGGGCAGGTCGAGGCCCGCGGGCGCACCGGCGAGCGCCCGCCGCCAGTGCTCCACCTCCCGCGCGATCCGCTCCCCCTCGAGGCGGCGGCGCTGCCAGACCGCGACGTCGGGCACCTGGACCGGGAGCGCCGGCAGCCGCGCCGGCCGGCGCTCGCAGGCGGCGGCGTAGAGCTCGGAGAGGTCGCGCAGGAAGATCCCCGCCGACCAGCCGTCCGACGCCGCGTGGTGCAGCGTCCACGACACCAGGTGCTCCTCCGGTGCGAGCCGCACGAGGAGGGTGCGCAGGAGGAGGCCGGCGCCGAGATCGAAGGGGCGGCGCTCCTCCCCCGCGAGCAACCGGTCCGACTCGCGCGCCCGCCGCGCCGGCGGCAGTGCCGCGAGGTCGACCCGGCGCAGCGGCGGGCGGGCCGGCGGCGGGGCGACCCGCTGGAACGGCCGCCCGTCGCGGACGACGAAGGCGGTGCGCAGCGCCTCGTGCCGGGCGAGGACGGCGCCGACGGCGGCGGCGAGCGCACCGGCGTCGAGCGGTCCCGCGAGCCGCAGCACGCCCGGGATCAGGTACGTCGCGGTCCCCGGCTCGAGCTGCTCGAGGAACCACAGCCGCTCCTGGGCCGGCGAGAGAGGGAGCGGCTCGTCCCGGCCGACCGGCACCGCCGCGTCGTCCCCCGCCTCGGCCGCGGCGCCGCCGAGGAGCCCGGCGAGCCCCGCGACCGTCGGGGCGGCGAAGAGCTCGGCCAGCGGAACTTCGACGCCGAGGTCGCGGCGGATGCGGCTCACCGCCCGGGTGGCGAGGAGCGAGTGCCCGCCCAGGGCGAAGAAGTCGTCCTCCCGGCCGACCTCGGGCGAGCCGGGGAGGAGCTCGCGCCAGATCCGGGCGATCCCCTCCTCGACCGGTCCCAGCGGCGGGCCGCCGCCCGGCTCGCCCACGGTTTCCGGCGGTGCCGGCAGCGCACGCCGGTCGACCTTGCCGTTCGGGTCGAGGGGCAGGGCGTCGAGGACCACGAAGACGGAGGGGACCATGTGGGCCGGCAGGCGCTCGGCCAGCCCGGCGGCGAGCGCGGAAGGCGACGGGGCGGCCCCCTCGGCCGGCACGGCGTAGGCGACGAGCCGGCGCTCCCCCGGCTCGTCCTCCCGCACCGCGACCGCCGCCGCCGCGACGCCCGGCAGCGCCGCGAGGGCCGACTCGACCTCGCCCGGCTCGACCCGGAAGCCGCGGATCTTGACCTGTGCGTCGCGCCGGCCGAGGAAGGCCACGGTGCCGTCGCCCCGCCAGCGGGCGAGGTCGCCGGTGCGGTACAGCCGCGCCCCCGGCGTGCGCGAGAACGGGTCGGGGACGAAGCGCTCGGCGGTCGACGCCGGCCGTCCGACGTAGCCGCGCGCGACGCCGTCGCCGCCGGCGTAGAGCTCCCCCGCCACCCCGGTCGGCACCGGGCGCATCCACGGGTCGAGCATGTAGACCCGGGTGTTGGCGATCGGGCGGCCGATCGGCACCGGCCCGCCCCCGTCCGCCGGCACCGCCCGGTGGCAGCAGGTGAAGGTGGTGTTCTCGGTCGGCCCGTAGCCGTTGACCATCGCGGTGTCGGGCAGCTCGCGGAGGACGCGGGCGACCGCGGCCGGCGACAGGACGTCGCCGCCGGCGAGGAGCTGCCGCACCGAGGCCAGCGCGTCGATCCGCTCGTCGACGACCTGGTGGAAGAGCCCCGCGGTGAGCCACAGCGTGGTCACCCCGAGCCGCTCGATCGTGCGCGCCAGCTCGTCGAGCGACAGCGGCCCGGGGGGCGCGAGGGCGAGCCGGCCGCCGGTCAGGAGCGGCCCCCACACCTCGAGCGTCGCGGCGTCGAAGGAGGCCGGGGCGAGCTGCAGGAAGGTCTCGTCCGGGCCGAAGCGCACGTAGTCGGCGCCGAGGACCAGCCGGGCGACGTTGCGCTGCGTGACCGCCACCCCCTTCGGCTGGCCCGTCGAGCCGGAGGTGTACATCACGTAGGCCAGGGCGTCGCCGCCGAGGGCGCCGCCCGGCGGCGGCCCGGGCGTCTCGTCGTCCCCGTCCTCCGGCGCGTCGAGGAGCAACCGCGGCGGCCCGCCCTCGGGCAGCGCCGCCGCCGTCGCCCGGGTGGCGAGGACCAGCCGGCATCCCGCGTCGCCGACCATGGAGGCGAGCCGGGCCGCCGGGTACGACGGGTCGAGCGGCACGTAGTGACCGCCCGCCTCGAGCACGGCGAGCATCGCCTCGACCATCTCGGGCGAGCGGTCGAGCGCGAGGCCGACGCCGGTCTCCGGCCCGACGCCGCGGCGGGCGAGCCGCGCGGCGAGCCGGCGGGCGCGCCGCGCGAGCTCGCCGTAGGTCGTCGTCCCGCCGTCGCGGTGGACGAGCGCGACCGCGTCCGGGCGCGCGGCCGCCTGGCGCGCGAAGAGCTCGGCGAGGCCCGCCGCGGCCGGGTAGGGCCGGCCCGTCCGGTTCCAGTCGACGACGACCCGCTGCCGCTCGGCGACGGTGAGGAGCGAGAGCTCGGAGAGCCGGCGGCTCGGGTCGGAGAGGGCGCCGGCGAGCAGGGTGACGTAGCCGGCGAGGAGGCGCTCGGCCGACTCGGCGCCGAACAGGTCCGTGGCATAGACGAGGGTCGCGTCCATCGCGCCCCCGCCCCGCTCCTCGAGGGTCAGGAAGAGGTCGAACTGGGCCGGGGCGGTCCGCCGCGGCGCCGGCTCGGCGTCGACCCCGGGCAGCTCCAGTCGGGCCTCGCCGCCCCGCTGGAGCGAGAACACGGTCTGGAACAGCGGGGAGTGCGACCGCCGGCGCGCCGGAGACAGCCGCTCGACGAGCACTTCGAGGGGCGCCTCCTGGTGCTGCAGCGCGCCGAGCGTCGTCTCGCGCACCCGGCCGGCGAGCTCGGCGAAGGTCGGGTCGCCGGCGAGGTCGACCCGCAGGGCCAGCGTATCGACGAAGCAGCCGACGACGCCGTCGAGCTCGCGCCGCGTCCGCCCGTCGACCGGGGTGCCGACCACCAGGTCGGCGGTGGAGGCGACCCGGCCGAGGAAGGCGGCGAAGGCCGCGAGCCCGGCCATGAACGGCGTCGTCCCGCCGCGCTCGAGGCGGCGGAGCCCGGCGAGGACGATCTCGGGCAGCGGCCGGCGGACGACCCCGCCGCGGTGGCTCGGCTCGCCGGTGCGGCGGCGGTCGGCCGGCAGCTCGAGCAGCTCCGGCGCGCCCGCCAGCCGCTCGCGCCACCAGGCGACGTGCGGCTCGAGCGCCTCGGGGGTCAGCGTGCGGCGCTGCCAGGCGGCGTAGTCCGCGTAGCCGACCGCCGGGGCCGGCGGGGCGGGGCCTCTCCCGACCTCCGCGGCGTAGAGGGCCCCGAGGTCGTCGACGGCGACGGCGAGCGACCCGCCGTCGAAGACCGCGTGGTGGACGGTCAGCGTCAACAGGTGCTCCGAGCCGGCGTCGAGGCGGACGAGGAGGCACCGCACGAGCGGCGGGCGCCCGAGCGGCACCGGCCGGGCGCTGTCCGCCTGCCGCACCCGCTCGGCCGCGGCGGCCGGGTCGGGGAGGGCCGACAGGTCGACCTCGGGTAGCTGGGCGCAGCGCAGGGCCGCGGCCTCCGGGGTCACCTGGACCGGCTCGCCGCCGAGCTCCTCGAAGCGGACGGAGAGCACCGGGTGGCGGGCGAGCAGACCGGCGAGCGCCCGGCGCAGCGCCCGCCGGTCGAGCGGCCCGCGGAGGCGCCACGCGCGGTGGATGTTGAAGGCGGCGGAGCGCGGGGCGAGCTGCTGAAGGAACCAGAGCCGCTGCTGCGGGAACGACAGCGGCGCCGACCCGCCGCCGTACGGTGGGATGTCCCGCGGGACGCGCAGCCGCCCGGGCCGCGAGGCCCCGGCCCGCTGGCGGGCGAGACCGCGCCGGACGCGCTCGGCGCTCTCGGACGCCTCGCTCGCCTCCGGGAGGGCCGGCGCCTCCGACGGCCCCCGGGCCCGGCCGGTCACCGGCCGCCTCCGCTCGCCGCCCGCCTCATCCGGCGGCTCCGGCGCCCCGGTCGACCCGCCCCGCTGCGGCGATCGCCGCGGCGGCCTGCGCGGGCTCGGCGGCGAGCCGCAGCTCGATCTCGGCCGCCAGGTCGGCGAGCACCGGCCGGTCGAAGATCGCCGCCACCGGCAGCTCCATCTCGAGCAGGTCGCGGAGCCGGTGGACCACCCGGGTCGCGGCGAGCGAGTGGCCGCCGAGGCGGAAGAAGTGGTCGCCGCGCCCGATCCGCGCCGCGCCGAGCTGCTCGCCCCAGAGCTCGACGATCAGCTCCTCGAGCTCGCCCTCGGCCGGGACGAAGCCCGCCGGCGTCTCCGCGGCCTCCTCCGGGGCCGGCAGCGCGCGCCGGTCGACCTTGCCGTTGGCGGTCAGCGGCAGCTCGTCGACGCGGACGAAGCGGGCCGGGACCATCGGCTCGGGGAGCCGCCGGGCGAGCGCGTCGCGCAGCGCCCTCTCGTCCGGCTCGGCCGCGACGCCGGCGGCCGCCTGCCACCAGGCGACGAGCCGCTTCTCCGCCACGCCGTCGGGCGACGGGGCGTCGAGCGCGAGGACCGCGCAGGCGGCCACGCCGGGGACGGAGGCGAGGACGGTCTCGACCTCGCCGAGCTCGATGCGGACGCCGCGCACCTTGACCTGGTCATCGGTCCGGCCGAGGAACTCGAGCCGCCCGTCGGCCAGCCAGCGGACCCGGTCGCCGGTGCGGTAGAGACGCCCGCCCGCCTCGGCACCCGTCTCGGCGGCGAACGGGTCGGGGCGGAAGCGGTCGGCGGTCAGCGACGGCCGGCCGACGTAGCCGTGGGCGAGGCCGGCGCCGCCGATCCACAGCTCGCCCGGCACCCCCGGCGGCGCCGGCGAGCCCGCCGCGTCGAGGACGTAGCCGCGGGTGTTCGCGATCGGCCGGCCGAGCGGCGGCGGCCGCCGCGTCGAGTCCCGCGCTGCCGGCCGCACCTCGCCCGCCGTCGCGACGACCGACGACTCGGTCGGGCCGTAGTGGTTGACCAGCCGGAACGGCAGGCCGGGCCGCGGCCGCCGGTGGAGGGCGTCGCCGCCGGTCAGGAGCGCGCGGAGCGGGGCGTCGGCCGGCCAGTCGAGCGGCACGACCCGCTCGGCGAGCGGGGTCGGGAGGAAGCCGACCGTGATCCCGCGGGCGAGGAGCCAGGCGGCGAGCCGCTCCGGGTCGGCGCGGACCTCGTCGGGAGGCAGATGGAGCTCGGCGCCCGCCGCGAGGACCGGCCAGAGCTCCCACACCGAGGCGTCGAACGCCGGCCCCGCCAGGTGGGGGCAGCGGTCGCCGGGGCCGAGCCGGTAGGTCGCCAGGTGCCAGGCGACGAGGTTCGCCAGGCCGCGGTGCGGCACCGCCACCCCCTTCGGCGCGCCGGTCGAGCCCGAGGTGTAGACGACGTAGGCGAGGTCGTCGAGGCCGAGGGGCGGCGGCACGAACCCGTCGGCCGGCGGCAGCTCGCCGTCGAGCGGCAGGACCGTCACGTCCTCCGGGAGGCGGGCCAGCACGGGCGCGGTCTCCGCGTCGGTCAGCACCGCGGCCGCCGCACAGTCGGCGACCGTCGCGGCCAGCCGGGCCGGCGGGCTCGCCGGGTCGAGCGGCACGTACGCGGCACCCGCCTCGACCGCGCCGAGGACGGCGGCCACCGCCTCGGGTGTACGGCGGGAGCAGATCGCGACCCGGCCGCCCGGGCCCACGCCGTAGCGCGCGAGCTCGGCCGCCAGGCGCCGGGCCCGCCCGGCGAGCTCGCCGTAGCTCACCGTCCGGCCTTCGGCACCGACGACGGCGGCCGCGTCCGGCCGCTCCTCCGCGGCCGCCGCCACCCGGTGGTGAATCGGCTCGGCCGGGAGCGGCGCGTCGGTGTCGTTCCAGGCGTGAAGGACGGCCCGCCGCTCCTCCTCGCCCAGGAGGTCGAACGCCGACAGCCGCGTGTCGGGTGCGGCGACGGCCTGCCGCAGCAGCCGCAACCAGGCCCGCCACATCCGCTCGACCGTCGACCGCTCGAAGAGGTCCGTCGAGAGCTCCCAGAAGACCTCGAGCACCTCGTCGTCGGCGCCGCGCGTCGCCCGCCCGACCCGCTGCTCCGCCCGCGGCTTGACGACGACGTTCAGGTCGGCCTTCGCCGAGCCGTTGTGCCGCTCGCGCATCGCGCCCGCGAGGCCGCCGCCGAAGTCGAGGTCGGGCACCGGCGCGTCGTGGAAGCTGAACAGCACCCCGAACAGCGGGTTGCGGGAGAGGTCGCGGTCGGGCTGGAGGTCGGCGACCAGGCGCTCGAGCGGCACGTCGGGGCGCGCCTGGAGGTCGAGCACCGCCCGGCGCACCCGGCCGAGGAGCCGGCGGAAGGAGGGGTCGCCGGAGAGGTCGGCGCGCAGGACCAGGGTGTTGACGATCATTCCGATCAGCAACTCGCTCTCCGCCAGCCGGCGGTTCGCGACCCCGGTGCCGAGGAGCATCTCGTCCTGGCCGGTCCAGCGCGCGAGGAGCACCTCGAAGGCCGCGGTGAGCAGGACGAACAGGGTCACCCCCTCGCGGCGGGCGAGGTCCCGGAGGTCGCGGTAGAGGTCCGCCGGCACCTCGACGTCGAGCCGGTCGCCGCGGAAGCTCTGCTCGCGCGGCCGCGGGCGGTCGGCCGGCAGCTCGAGCGGGGGCGGCAGGTCGGCGAGGTGTTCGCGCCACCAGGCGAGCTGGTCGTCGAGATGACCCTCGGCGAGCAGGCGCCGCTGCCAGAGGGCGAAGTCGGCGAGCTGCACCGGCAGCTCGGGCAGCGGCGACGGCCGGCCGGCGGCGAAGGCGGCGTAGAGCGCTTCGAGCTCGCCGAGGAACACCGCGACCGACCAGCCGTCGTGGACGAAGTGGTGCTCGACCTGGACGAGCTCGTGGTCCTCCGCCCCGTGGCGGACGAGCGCCCAGCGGACGAGCGGCGGCCGCTCCGGGTCGAACCGATGCCGGACCAGCCGCGCGACGAGCCGCTCGCCCTCCGCGGCCCGGCGCCCGGGGGCCAGGCCGGCGAGGTCGATCGCCGGCACCCGGGCGGCCCAGGGCTCGCCGACGACCTGCTCCGCCCCGCCGCCCCGGTCGACGAAGGCGGTCCGCAGCACCTCGTGGCGGCGGACGATCTCGGTCAGGGCCCGCGCGAGGACCCGCCGGGACAGCGGCCCGGCGAGCCGCAGGGTGGACTGGAAGTTGTAGGCGAGGCTCTCCGGGGCGAGCTGACGGAGGAACCACACCTGTTCCTGCTGGAAGGTGAGCGGCAGTCGGCGGTCCCGGGGCGCCCGCACCAGCGGCGGCGCCGCCTCCCCGCCCGACCGGCCGGCGAGCTCGTCGAGCCGGGCCGCCAGCGCCCGGGCGGTCGGCTCGAGGAGCACGTCGACGACCGGCAGCCCCACCCGGTGGCGCTCGGCCAGGCGGGCGGCGATCCGGGTGGCGGTCAGCGAGTGGCCGCCGAGGTCGAACAGCGAGTCGTCGATCCCCACCCGGTCGAGGCCGAGGAGCTCGGCCCACAGCTCGGCCACCTCGGCCTCGGTCGTGCTCGCCGGCGCGGCGTACGGCGTCTCGAGCTCGGGCCGCTCGCGGCCGGGGGCGGGCAGCGCCCGGCGGTCGACCTTGCCGTTGGACGTGAGCGGCAGGGCGTCGAGGAGGACGAAAGCCGCCGGGACGAGGTGGGCCGGCAGGCGCTCGGCGAGGTCCGCCGCGAGCCGCTCGGGAGCGGGCCTAGCCGACGCGGCGGGCACGGCGTAGGCGACGAGGCGGCGGTCGCCGGGGTAGTCCTCGCGGACGACGACCGCCGCGGCGGCCACCCCCGGCAGGGCGCCGAGCACCGCCTCCACCTCGCCCGGCTCGACCCGGAAGCCGCGGATCTTGACCTGGGCGTCGCGGCGGCCGAGGAAGTCGAGGGCGCCGTCGGGGCGCCGGCGTGCGAGGTCGCCGGTGCGGTAGAGGCGCGCGCCGGGCGCGTCAACGAAGGGGTCGGGCACGAAGCGCTCGGCGGTCTGCGCCGGGCGGCCGACGTAGCCGCGCGCCACGCCCTCGCCGCCCGCGTACAGCTCGCCCGCCTCGCCGACCGCCGCCGGGCGCATCGCCCCGTCCAGCACGTGCGCGCGGGTGTTCGCGATCGGGCGGCCGATCGGCACCGGCCCGCCGCCGTCGTCGGGGGAGGCGCGGTGGCAGCAGGTGAACGTCGTGCTCTCGGTCGGCCCGTAGCCGTTGACCAGCGCCGTGCCGGGGAGCTCGCGGAGCACCCTGGCGACGCTCGCCGGCGCCAGCACGTCGCCCCCGGCGAGGAGCTGGCGCACCGGGGCGAGCGCCTCGATCCGCGTCTCGACCACCTGGTGGAAGAGCCCGGCCGTCAACCACAGGGTCGTCACGCCGAAGCGGGCGATCGCCGCCCCGAGCTCGTCGACCGACAGCGGGCCCGGCGCCGGGATCGCGAGCCGTCCCCCGGTGAGGAGCGGGCCCCAGATCTCGAGGGTCGCCGCGTCGAAGGTCGTCGGGGCGAGCTGGAGGAAGGTCTCCCCTGGCCCGAAGCGCACGTACTCGGCGCCGAGCACCAGGCGGGCGACGTTGCGGTGGGTCACCGCCACGCCCTTCGGCGTCCCGGTCGAGCCGGAGGTGTACATCACGTAGGCGAGGGCGTCGCCGCCGAGCTCGCGGCGAGCGGCCGGGCCGGCGGCGGGAGCGCCGGCCGGAAGCTCCTCGCCGTCGCCCTCGCCGTCGTCCTCGCCGTCGCCGTCGAGCCACAGGCACGGGACGCCGGAGGCGCACGCCCGTCCCGCCGTGGCCCGGGTCGCGACGACCAGCCGGCAGCCGGCGTCGCGCAGCATCAGCTCGATCCGGGCCTGGGGATAGGCCGGGTCGAGCGGGACGTAGAACCCGCCCGCCTCGAGGACCGCCAGGGTCGCGACGACCGTCTCGGGCGAGCGGTCGAGCAGCAGGCCGACGCCCGTCTCGGCGCCCACGCCGCGACGCCGCAGCCGGGCCGCGAGCCGCCCGGCCGCGGCGGCGAGCTCGCCGTAGGTCGCCGACCCGCCGTCCCACGCCAGCGCCTCGGCCCCGGGCCGCTCGGCGGCGCGGGCGGCGAACAGCGCGGCGAGCCCGGCGTCCCGCGGGAAGGGTCGGTCGGTCGCGTTCCAGTCGGCGGGCTCCGGCCGGCGGCCGGCGCCGGTCGGGGGGCGGCGGTCGAGGGTCGTCATCGGGAAGACTCCCCGTCGGGATCGGCACGCCGGGGAGGCGCAGACGCCCGGGCGTCGGCCTCCCGGACCTCGATCCGGCGGTCGACCGGCAGCCCGGTCAGCACCTGGGTGACGCCCGAGGGCCAGCGCACCTCGAGCCGGTCGACGGCGCGGGCGTCGCCGAGCCCGAAGGTCGGGTCGATCTGCGACTGCGAGAGGTAGCTGCCGCCGGTGCGCACCATCCGGGTCTGGGTCGCGCCGCCGGCGGTCACCGTCACCTGCGCGCCGATCCCGTCGCGGTTGCTCGTCTCCCCCACGAGGTGGACGCGCAGCCAGCCGCCGTGGCGCGGGCCGCGGTTCTCGAACACGGCCGCCGGACCGCCGTTGGTCGACAGGGCGAGGTCGGGGTCGCCGTCGCCGTCGAGGTCGGCGTAGGCGGCGCCGCGGGCGACCCGCGGCCGGGCCAGGTCGCCGCCGGCGGTCGCGGTCACGTCGTGGAAGTCGCCGCCCCCGAGGTTGCGGAAGAGCTGCTGCGGCTGCGCGAACTTGACCTGCGCCTGGACCCGCTCGACCTCGCGGTCGAGGTGGCCGTTGGCGAGGAACAGGTCGAGCCAGCCGTCGAGGTCGTAGTCGAAGAAGAAGGTGCCCCAGCCGAGGGTGAGGAGCGTCGCCGGCCCGAGCTCCGAGCGGCGGGCGACGTCGACGAAGAAGGCCTCGCCGCGGTTGTGGTAGAGGCCGACCATCTCCTGCGCGAAGTAGCTGACGATGACGCTCGGGCGGCCGCTGCGGTCGTAGTCCGCGGCGTCGATCCCCATCCCGCCGCGCACCTGGCCGAGCGAGGAGACCGCCATCCCCGAGGCGGCGCCGAGCTCCTCGAAGGTGCCGTCGCCGCGGTTGCGGAAGAGCAGGTTGGGCTGCGTGTCGCCCGCCACCGCGACGTCGACCGGGCCGTCGCCGTCGAGGTCGAGCAGGGCCACGCCCATCCCCTTCATCGTCGGCACCTCGATCCCCGCCTCGGCCGTGCGGTCGGCGAAGCGGACGGTCCCGCCCGGCCCGAGGCCTTCGTTGCGGTAGAAGCGGGGCGAGTCGCCGCGGTAGGTCTCCGGCGTGCAGTAGGTCTTCGTCGAGCCGTCGAGCGAGCAGAACAGGTCGTCGTCCGCCGTCCACTCGACGTAGCGGCTGACCAGCAGGTCGAGCCGGCCGTCGGCGTCGGCGTCGAAGAGGACCGCGCCGGCGCCGAGCTCGTAGGCGTCGGTCAGGCCGGCCGCGGCGGTGACGTCGGCGAAGCGGCCGCCGCGGTTCTCGAGCACCCGGTCGCTTCCCAGGCAGGCGAGGACGAGGTCCTGGTCGCCGTCGCCGTCGAGGTCGCCGGCCGCCCCGCCGAGACAGTAGGCGCCGTCGGGGCCGCCGAGCGCGGCCAGGCCCCACGCCGCGGACGCCTCTTCGAAGTCGAACCGGCCGGGCCGGCTGCGATTGAGGTAGAGCCCTTGGGGCGTGGCCTTCCCCGGCCGCCCGGCGAAGCGGGTGCCGTTGACGAAGAGGAGGTCGTCGAGCCCGTCGCCGTTCGCGTCGAACGCGACGACGCCGGCGCCGATCGTCTCCGGCAGCCACTTCTCGCCGAAGGCCCCGGTGTTGTGGACGAAGTCGACCCCGCTCTCCGCGGTGACGTCGACGAAGTAGGCCGCGGCCGGCGTGGTCCGGACGGCCTCCGCGGCCCCGGCCGAGGCCTCGGCGGCGGGCGCCGGCGCTGCGTCGGCGGCGGGCTCGCCGGCGGCGCACCCGGCGAGCGGCACGAGGCCGAGCGCGGCGGCGAGCAGGGCGCGGGTCGAGGCCACCCTCACGATGCCGCCCGCGCCGGTCTCGACGGCGCCGTCGGGTGCTCGTGGATCGGCTGCCGCTCCCGGTTGTCGTCGAGGTGCGTCTCGAGGTACGGGCCGGAGAGCGCCCGCGCCTCCTCGTGGACCCGGAAGCGCTCGTACAGCCTCTGGTGCCGCTCCGCCGAGGCCTCGTCGCCCAGCGCGCGGTGGGCGAGCATCGCGTTGTAGTGCGCCAGCCCCCACTCGGGGTCGACGGCCAGCGTGGCCGCGATCTCCTCGAGGACCTCCTCCGGCCGGTCCTCGGCCACCAGGATCTGGAAGATCGCCACGCGCACGATGCGGTCCGCCGGGTACTGCGCGGCGGCGCGGCGTAGCGCCTCGAGCGCGGCCTCGCCGCGGCCGCGGAGCTGCTCGAGCCGGCCGACGTAGTAGAGGATGCGGGCCAGGTCGGGCTCGAGGGCCCGGGCCCGCTCGAGCGCTCCGGCCGCCCCGTCGAGATCGCCCTCGGCGATCGCGGCGCGCGCCAGGTTGACCCAGCCGTCGACGTAGCGCGGATCGATCTCGGCGACCCGGGCGAACGCCCCGCGCGCCCCCTTGAGGTCGCCGGCGAGCAGCAGGCCGATCCCGTAGTCGTTCCAGCGCCGCCGCAGCTCGGCCTCGCCCGTCGCCGCGGCCGGGCGGCCGGTGCCCTCGCCCACCGGCAGGCTCGCTCGGTCCTCGGCCACGGTCAGCACCGGCAACTCGGCCGGCACCGCGTCGCCGACCCGGCCGCGGACGTAGCGGTGGAGCGCGAGCGACGGCTCGCGGACGCGCAGCCGCGCGGCGAGCGCGACCGGCCCGTCGGCGTCGGCCGGCACGTCGAGCCGGTAGCGAACGACCTCGGCGGCGAGCGGCGGCACCTGGGTGCGGTAGATCTCCGCCCGGGCGCGCCAGTCCTCGGCGTGGTCGAGCGGCCGGAGCTCCTCGTCGATCAGCCGCACCCGGTAGCGGTGGGCGCTCGGCCCGACCACCCCGCCGCGCCCGAGCCGGCCGCTCTCGAAGAGCGTCCGCTTCGCCGCGTCGGTGCCGACGAGCTCCAGCCAGACGTCGGTCGACTGGAGCTTGCCGCCCGGGAACGAGTGGCCCAGCCCGGGCGTGGCGACGACGACGTCGAGCCGCACCGAGCCGCCCGGCGGCAGTACCGCTCCCCCGTCGACCGGCACCGCGCTCCCGCCGTCGTCGACGAGCGCGAAGAGGTCCACGGTCACGGCCCCGCGGGCCAGGGAGCGCTCGACCGCCGCGAGCTGCTCCGGGTCGCCGGACAGCAACGCCAGCGCCCCGTCCGCGGCGGCGAACCGGTGCGACGCCGGCCCGCCCGCGCCGCCCGGGCCCGCCATGTGACAGCCGGTGCAGGTCCGCGGCTCGTCCGGCCAGTAGAACGAGCGGCCGCCGTGGCCGGAGACGCTCGACGCCTGCCACGAGTCGTAGTCGTTCATGTACTGCACCCAGCGGTGGCCGTTGACCGGCACGTCGAGGTGAGACTTGTGGCAGGCCGCGCAGGCGAGCGTGGCGACCTCGCCGGAGGTCGCCGCCGTCGTCCAGGCGCGGCGGTGAGCCCCGGGGTCGAGGCGGACCAGCCAGCGGTGGAGGGCGCGGGCGCCGGCCGACTCGCTCCCGGCGAGCTCGACGGCAGGGGGCGGCGCGACCACGAGCTGCCCCTGGCCCACCGTGCTGACGACCCCGGTCGCCCGGTGGCACACCGCGCAGCTCACCCCCTCGGCCGCCGCCGGCTCCCCGCCGCCGGTCAGCAGCCGGACCGGCTCGTGGCAGCCGGCGCACCACGCGGCCGCCGCCTCCCCGCGGTCGCGCACGAAGTCGTCGCGCACCACCCGGTACCAGGGGTTCGAGCCGGACCACCGGTGCGGCGATGCCGACCACTCCACGAGCTCGCGCGCGTGACAGCCCGACCCGCCGCAGCTCGCCGCGGGGGGCAGGTCGCCGGCGGCCAGCGGCGCGCCGGTCGAGGTGTGGAGGCCCGAGGGGTGGAACGGGCCGCTCTCGCCGCCCATCGCCTCCTCGGACATCGAGCCGTACGCGGCCGGGTTCGCGAACGGAACCTCGTCGCCGGCGGGGCCCGACGCCCGGGTCGCCGCCAGGTAGGCGCCGCCGGCCACGAGCACCGCGGCGCCTGCGGCGAGAAGGGCTCCGCTCTTCCGAGAGCCACCCTTCCCCACGCGCCCCTCGCGGGTCCCGCTGCCCGTCGTCGCCACCTGCCGCATCGCGCCCTTCCCCCGGTGCCGTCAGGGAATCTGTAGGCATAAAGTGCGGGGCCGCCGAGAGAGCGGGACATAATTTCTTACTTCGTCTAGAGGTCGGCATGCGCAATCGGTCAATACGGCGAGAGCGGCCATGCTTTGGTGGACATGGAGCGGCCGGATCGGCCGGATCCCGGCGCTGGCAGGCTTCTTGATTCCGATCGGCGGTGCGCCGGACGTGCGCCCGCGGAAGGGTCGCCCCCGGCCGACACCCACCTTTCAGGAGGACCCGTGTCCCATCGAGCTCGGAGCACCCGCCCGTCCGCCCTGGCGGCACTTCTGACCGCCGCCGCCCTCGCCCCGGCCCTGCCCGCCGCCGCCCACGACGTCGTCCCGGTGGACGCGATCACCGTCCAGGGCGACGCCGAGGTCCGCCGCGTCCCCGACGAGGCCTCCGTCCGCCTCGGCGTCGTCGCCCAGGAGCCGACCGCCCAGGCCGCCCAGGCCGGCGCCAACCGGACCGCCCAGGCGATCCTCGCCGCCGTCCGCGAGCTCGGCGTTCCCGACCAGGCGATCCAGACTTCGCGCCTCGTCCTCTACCCCGTCTACTCCCAGCCGCCGCGCACCATGCGCCCGGACCAGGAGGACTTCGTCCCCGAGATCGTCGCCTACACCGCCTCGAACACCGTCTCCGTCCGGCTCTCCGACCTCGCGAAGGTCGGGCCGGTCATCGACGCCGGCATCGGCGCCGGGGCCAACCAGGTCGAAGGCGTCGACTTCCGCCTGCGCGACGACACCGCCGCCCGCGCCGAGGCCCTCGCCGCCGCCGTCGCCGAGGCCCGCGGCGAGGCCGAAGCGATCGCCCGCGCCCTGGGCGTCACCCTGGGCTCCGTCCTCTCCGCCGACGAAGGCCGCGTCCAGATCGCCTACCCGCAAATGGAACGCGCCGCCTTCGCCATGGACGCCGCCGCCGCCTCCACCCCGGTCTCCCCCGGCGACATCACCGTCAACGCGACCGTCACCGTCCGCTACCGCATCACCGCGGGGCAGTGAGCGGAGAAGAAAAAAGCGGAAAGCTTTCGGCTAACAGCAACTGACAACGGCAACCCCTCAGCAAAGGGAACCTCCGGCGGCGGGTAGGTCGCGGCGGTCCGACGACGTCGTTGGGGTCTTCCTCGTGCGGCGGCGGGTGGCCCGTGGAGCCGTCGAAGCCGCTCCGCGGACCGCGTCGCCTCCCCTCTCCTTCACCGATCTGTTCGGTCGCCGAAGCCGCTGTCGGCGCCTCTCCGCTCTTCCGCCCCGCTACCGCCCCGATGTATCATCCGGCAGGCCCGTCTCGGGCCGGTCCCGATGACCTACGACGCCTCCTCGATCGAAGTCCTCAAGGGCCTCGAGCCGGTGCGCAAGCGCCCCGGCATGTACACCCAGACCGAGCGCCCGAACCACCTCGTGCTCGAGGTGGTCGACAACTCCGTCGACGAGGCGATCGCCGGGCACGCGAAGAAGGTCGAGGTGACGCTGCACGCCGACGGTTCGGTCACCGTCGCCGACGACGGGCGGGGCATGCCGGTCGACAGGCACCGCGAGGGGGTGCCGGCGGTCGAGGTGATCCTGACCCGGCTCCACGCGGGGGCGAAGTTCTCGCAGAAGGACTACCGGTTCTCGGGCGGGCTCCACGGGGTGGGCGTGTCGGTGGTCAACGCGCTGTCGAAGCGGCTCGAGGTGCGGGTGCGGCGGGACGGGGCCGAGCACCGGATGGAGTTCCGGGGCGGCGAGCCGGCGTCGAAGCTCGAAGTGGTGGGCAAGGTCGGGCAGCGGAACACCGGGACGACGATCACCTTCCTGCCCGACGAGCAGTACTTCGACACGACGAAGGTCAGCGTGCCGCGGCTCAAGCACGCGCTGACCGCGAAGGCCGTCCTCTGCCCGGGGCTCGCCGTCCGGTTCCGCGACGAGGTGGAGCCGGCGAACGACCAGGAGTGGCTGTACGAGGACGGGCTCGCGGCGTACCTGCTCGACGAGCTGGCCGGCGCCGAGCTGGTGCCCGCGGAGCCGTTCCGGGGCAAGCTCGAGGAGGCCGACCGGGAGGTCGAGTGGGCGATGGCCTGGGTGGCCGAGGACGGGGGCGAGCCGGTGGCCGAGAGCTACGTCAACCTGATCCCGACGCCGCAGGCCGGGACCCACGTCAACGGCTTCCGCTCCGGCACGACCGAGGCGATCCGCGAGTTCTGCGAGTTCCACAACCTCCTGCCGCGCGGGCTCAAGCTGTCGCCGGACGACGTCTGGTCGCGCTGCGCCTACATCCTGTCGCTGCGCATCCACGAGCCGCAGTTCTCGGGGCAGACCAAGGAGCGGCTGTCGAACCGCGACGCCGCGCTCTTCGTCTCCGGGGCGGTCAAGGACGCCTTCAGCTTGTGGCTCAACCAGCACACCCGAGAGGGGGAGGCGATCGCGTCGCTCGCCATCGCCAGCGCCCAGGCGAGGGCGCAGGCGGCGAAGAAGGTCAAGCGGAAGAAGGTCACGGCCGGGCCGGCGCTCCCCGGCAAGCTCGCCGACTGCTCGAGCCAGGAGATCGAGCACACCGAGCTCTTCCTCGTCGAGGGGGACTCGGCGGGCGGCTCGGCGAAGCAGGCGCGCGACCGGGAGTTCCAGGCGATCATGCCGCTGCGCGGGAAGATCCTCAACACCTGGGAGGTCGACAGCTCGCAGGTGCTCGGCTCGCAAGAGGTGCACGACATCGCGGTCGCCCTCGGCGTCGACCCGGGATCGGACGACACCTCGGGGCTCCGCTACGGGAAGGTCTGCATCCTCGCCGACGCCGACTCCGACGGCGCCCACATCGCTACGCTGCTGTGCGCCCTCTTCGTCCGCCACTTCCCCGCGCTGGTCCGCGAGGGGCGGGTCCACGTCGCGATGCCGCCGCTCTTCCGGATCGACGTCGGCAAGGAGGTCCACTACGCGCTCGACGAGGCCGAGAAGGCGCGCGTCCTCGAGCACCTCGAGGCGACGGGCGCGCGCGGCAAGGTCAACGTCCAGCGGTTCAAGGGGTTGGGCGAGATGAACCCGCTCCAGCTCCGCGAGACGACGATGGCCCCCGACACGCGGCGGCTCGTGCGGCTGGTGATGAACGGGGCGGGCGGCGCCGCGGCCGACGGCGGCTCGCGGCACGACCCCGAGGCTGTCCTCGACATGCTCCTGGCGAAGAAGCGGGCCGCCGACCGGCGCGACTGGCTCGAGCGCGAGGGCGACCGCGCCGACGTGGAGGTCTGAGCCGGTGCGCCGGAAGTCCCGCAGCGCCGGGGGAGGCGACGGCGAGCAGGCCGCCCTGCCCCTGCCGACTCCTCCGGGCGGCGGCAACGGCGACGGCGAGGCGATGCCGATCGCCGCCTTCAGCGCGAAGGCGTACCTCGACTACTCGATGTACGTCATCCTCGACCGGGCGCTGCCCCACGTGGGCGACGGCCTGAAACCGGTGCAGCGGCGGATCGTCTATGCGATGAGCGAGCTCGGGCTCGCCGCCGGGTCGAAGCCGAAGAAGTCGGCGCGGACGGTGGGCGACGTGATCGGCAAGTACCACCCGCACGGCGACGCGGCGGCGTACGAGGCGATGGTCCACATGGCCCAGCCGTTCAGCGTCCGCTACCCGCTGGTCGACGGGCAGGGCAACTGGGGGGCGCCCGACGACCCGAAGTCGTTCGCCGCGATGCGCTACACCGAG
>Ga0299913_10000114_pt1 | contig 38522 bp, 36 predicted proteins | sample RVTome_9_FD_201360 | JGI IMG/M metagenome (GOLD analysis project Ga0299913, IMG submission 201360) | Soil microbial communities from uranium-contaminated site in the Upper Colorado River Basin, Wyoming, United States - RVT155D38 (version 2) ... | reverse complement strand
CTGTGGGACGTCGGCGCCGAGTCGACCGAGGATCCCCGGGTGAAGACCTACGCCGACCCGCGGCCGCCGTACGGGCACATCGGCCTCGTCCTGCGACGGGACTGAGCAGCAGGGAACCCCGGAGACCGGCTCCGGCCGATCAGGCGGTCCCGATCATGGCCGGGTGATCGATCGCCGGGCATCGGTTCATGACGACCAGCAGACCGGCGTGCGACGCAAGCTCGGCCGCCTCCTGGTTCCAGACGCCGAGCTGCATCCAGATCGCCTTCGCGCCGATCTCGATCGCCTCGTCCACGTGGGGAAGCACCGCGTCGGCGCGACGGAACAGGTCCACGACCTCGATCGGGCCGCGCGCATCGGTCGGAATCGAGCGCAGATCCGGGTAGGCGGTCCGCCCGTGGACTTCCTGCTCATTCGGGTTGACCGGGATCACCTCGTAGCCCTGGCCGAGCAGGTAGCGCGAGACGCCGTGGGAAGGTCGGGTCGGGTCCGACGAGCAGCCGACGATCGCCCAGCGCCGATGCGAGCGAAGGATCCGCTCCGCGACTCGCGGATCGTTCCAGGGATCGCTCACCTCATCGATGCGGTTCACGTCGCCCGCTCTTGATCGATCAGCTCGAGCAGACCGTCGGGATAGAGCGGCGCGGTGCCGGTGCGGAAAGCGTGGAGTGGTATCCAGCGCGCGACGAACGCGATCCCGTCGCTCTCCACGCTCGCGATGGACTTGACTCGGCGCAGTCGATCGTCGGCCAGGCGCGCCTCGAAGGCGAACACAATCTCGTGGCCCGGGTTCCCCTCGTACACGAATACGTTCTCGAGGACCCCGAGGAGCTGCCCGACCGCCACGTTTGCGTGGATCTCCTCTCTGAACTCGCGCCGGACCGTCTCCGCCGCTGGCTCCCCGAATTCAATCGTCCCGCCGAGGGGCCGGTAGAAGACCTGTCCACCTTTCGAAGCATCTCGCCCTTCCCCGACGAGCAAGCGCTCCCCGTCGCGCACGACACCGATGGCGATGGCGCGGACACGACCCGAGGGATTCATCGGCTCCGCGCCAGCTCCTGCAGGGCGGCCTTGATACGTGCGTCGAGCTCGCCGTCGGTCCCGGCCACGGCGCCTGCCGCCCCGCGCGCCTCGGTCGCCGAGTAGCCGAGTGATTCCAGGGCGGCGACCACGTCCGAGTCGGTCGAGGCCGCTCCCCCGGCGGCAATGCCGGCGGCATGCACCTTCTCCTTCAGCTCCAGGATGATGCGCTGGGCGGTCTTGCGGCCGACCCCGGAGACCGAGGTGTAGACGTCGACGTCATCGGTGACGATCGCGAGCTGGAGCCTGGTCACCGCGTGGGCCGATGTGATCGCCAGCGCCAGGCGGGGGCCCACCTGCGAGACCGTGAGCAGCAGCTCGAAGAAGGCGAGCTCCTCGGTGCTCGCGAACCCGAACAGCGCCTGCTGGTCCTCCCTGACCAGGTGGTGGGTGTAGACCGATGCCTCGCTGCCCTTGCGCAGCCTGCCGAGCAGCGCCGGCCCGGCCATCACCCGGTAGCCGATGCCGCCGACCTCGATGAGCGCGTAGTCCGCGCCGAGGTGCGTCACCGTTCCGCGTAGCGAGCCGATCATCCGATCACCGCCTTGGGCTGGGCCGCGGCGCGGTGCGCGCAGCCGATGGCGATCGCGAGCGCATCGGTCGCGTCGTCCGGCACGCCCGCGAGGCTGACGCCCAGGAGACGCTCGACCATGGCGGCCACCTGGGCCTTGTCCGCCGAGCCGCTGCCACAGACCGCCTGCTTCACCTCGTTCGGGGTGGGTTCGTCGATCGCGACACCGGCGGCCGCGGCCGCCAGGAGCGCGACGCCGCGCGCCTGCCCGACCGCCATGGCCGTCTGCACGTTGCGCTGGAAGAAGAGGCGCTCGATCCCGATGCGCGTGGGGCGGTGCAGATCGATCAGGCTGCCGAGCGCCTCGTGGAGCTGGTGCAGCCGCTCCGCGTCGCTCGCGTCCGACGGAGTTCGTATGCAGCCCGCGTCGACCATCCGCAGCCTGCCGTCGTCGAGCGCCACGACGCCGAAGCCGCAGATCGCCGTGCCGGGATCGATGCCGAGCGTGATCACGCCGGCATGGTACCCGCCGGCCGGCCGCGCCACATGCAGTTCGAGAATTGTCGTTCGGAATGCTTGACAGCGTTCGATACGAGTCGTATACTGACGCCAGTTCGAAACGAATCGAATGCGACTACTCCCGTCGGACGAAAGGACGGCATCGAACCACATGATCATTCCGAGCCCCGCCGTCACGGACCGCGTCCACCAGCATCGGCAGCGCACCCTGCGCGTGCACCACGTGCACCGGTCCGAGGGTGCCGCACACGGTGGCCTGCGGGTCCGCATCGGCCACCTCCTCATCGCCGTCGGGAGCTCCCTGAGCGGTGACATCATCGAGCGGCCCGGCCGCCCGTCGACCCTGGCCAGGAGCGCCTGACCACCACGGAGGACCGTCCCGATGGCACCCGCCCGTCGCCCCGGCGCACCCCCCTCCCTCACCATCGAGGCCGCGGCCGCCTATGAGCTGCTGCACTCCATCGTCGTCGTCCTCGACACGGAGGACGCGGAGACCTACGAGATCGGGCCTGCATGGGTCGCCGAGGCTCGAACGCGGGCCGGCGACGAGCTGATCGACCAGCTGTCCGCCCTCACCTTCGGAGAGGTCGACACGTTCCGCCACCTGGTCGGCCTCGCCTACGGTGCTCCCGCGCCACGCGACGTGCCGTCCTTCCTTGCGCACCTGCGTGACGCCGACCCCGACGAGATCAAGCTCCACCTCGTGCAGTTCTACGCCCGCGACACGCGGCGCATGACGCCGCCAGCCACCATCCGTGCAGCCGTCGCCGGCGATCCCGACGCGGTGACCGAGTTCCTGCGCACCTCGCACCCCGAGCACGAGCCGTGGACCTCGTACCTGCGGTCGGTCCTCGAGACGGACGCGGCCGCGTACCGCGATCAGCTCGTGGACGCCCTCGAGACGTGGGCCGAGCGGGTGTGGAAGCCCGAGTCGCTGACCATCATGCCAATCCTCGAGCGCGACACGGCAAGCAAGCGCGACCTGCAGCGCGACCTGCCGCTCGATCAGTTCGTTCCGCTGGCAACCAATGGCGTCGAGTTCGCGCCGCGGCCGGGCGTCGACCGGCTGGTCCTGATCGCGAGCTTCCTCCAGCGTCCCCTGGTCGGGCACGTCGAGGTCGGCGACGCCCTGCTCATCATCTACCCGGTCGCCGACGAGAGCGTCACCGCCGAGACCGATACGCCTCCGCTGCGCCTGGTGCGGCTGTCGAAGGCGCTCGGCGACGAGAAGCGGCTGCGCATCCTCCGCTCACTGGCCGATGGCGAGAAGACGCTCATGGAACTGGCCGATGCGTTCGGTGTCGCCAAGACGACGATGCACCACCACATGATCATCCTGCGCGCCGCCGGCCTCGTGTCGGTCGGCGTCGGGGCGAAGCGCTACCGCCTCCGCCAGGAGACCGTGCCTGACGTCGGCGCATTGCTCAGCGGGTACCTCGGCGCCGCGAACCCTCCCTCCGCGGCGTCGAGGCCACCCGCCACTCGACGGGCGGCCGGCTAGGCGACCTGCGCCTCGAGCTGTTCCATGAGCTCGGCCGGGATGTCGAAGTTGGCGTAGACGTTCTGCACGTCGTCGAGGTCCTCGAGCCGCTCCATAAAGCCGAGGACCGCCTTCGCGGTCTTCTCGTCGCTGATCTCGACGGTCGTCGTCGGCTCCATCGAGAGCTCGGCCGACTCCGCCTCGTAGCCGGCGGCGCTCAATGAGCTGCGCACCGCCTCGAGGTCGGTGGGTTCGGTGGTGACGATGATGCTGCCGGCGTCGGGCGAGCCCACGTCGGCGGCCCCGGCATCGATCGCCGCGAGCGTCAGCTCATCGGGATCGCGACCGTCGAGCGGAATGCTGATGACGCCCTTCTGCTCAAACTGCCAGGCGACCGTCGAGAGCGTCCCGCCCACCTTGTTGAAGACGCTGCGAATCTCCGAGGCGGTCCGGTTCCGGTTGTCGGTCATGGCCGCCACGATCACCGCCACGTTGGCCGGCCCGATCCCCTCGTAGGTGATCTCCTCGTACTGCTCCGCATCGGCGCCGGCGCCTGTCGCGCGCTCGATGGCGCGCTTGATGTTGTCGGCCGGCATCGAGTTCGCCTTCGCCTTCTCGATCGCCATGCGCAGCCGGTAGTTCGTCTCGGCGTCGCCACCTCCCTGGCGGGCGGCGGTGATGATCTCGCGGGCGAGCTTGGTGAACAGCGCACCGCGCTTTGCGTCGTTGGCGCCCTTCTGCCGCTTGATCGTGGACCACTTGCTGTGGCCTGACATCGGTCCTCCTCGCCCGGCGCGCGGCGCCCGAGGGCGTCGACGGCACTCGCGGGCGGCAATTCGTGCTCGTTCGGGAGCATCGATTCTACCAAACGGGGCACCAGGCCCTCAGCGCGACCGCAGTCGCTCCCCGAGCGGCCGCAGCACGGCATGGTCGAGGCTCCAGCGACCCGCCCCGGTGACCACGAGTACCGACGACAGCCCGAACAGCCCGACGTGCGCGATCACCGGGTCGTCCGGCAGCGCGAACAGCGCCAGGGTGAGGACCGCGAAGCCGATGGCGGCGCTGAACCGGGTCAGCACGCCGGCGATGATCGCGAGCCCCAGCGCCGTCTCGATCAGGATCGCGCCAAGCACCCACAGCTCGGGCGCCACCGAAACCACTGCGGTGAGGTCGTAGCGCTCGACCGCCGCGAGCGCCTGGTCGTAGATCAGGAGCTTGTCGGCGATGCCCGACGCGGCGAAGGCGCCACCGAGCCCGAGCCGCACGAGGAGCGGCACGACATCGCCGTAGTGCCCGCTCGCCAGGTTCTCGGTGGCTGCGCGTGCCCCCGGTCCGCGGGGGAAGGCGGCGCGCAGCAGGTCGTCGAGTGACGGCCGCCCGGGGCCGAGCAGCAGCGCCACCCCGAGCGCACCGGCGACGTCCAGCATCATCACCAGCTGCGGGTTGCCCGCCAGGGTGACGGCGTACAGCGCCAGCGCAACGAGCGCCGCCGGTCGGACGGCCAGCCCGAGGAGCAGCAGGAAGCCGGTGGCGGTCAGGGCAAGGGCCGCCCATCCCGCCGCCTCGGCGGTCGGCAGGAAGAGCACGCGCGCCACGCCCGAGCCGATGAGCACCAGGCCGACCGAGAGCCGGACGATCCAAGGCAGGTACTCGCGGTAGCCCTCGGCGCGCTCCACGAAGCGGGCGCGCGCCGCTTCCAGGGGCCGCCATCGGGCCCACGCCAGCACGAGGCCGATGGTCACCAGCGCACCGGCCAGCGACAGCGGAATCGCGCCCGGGCTGCCGAGCGCGTCGAGCAGGAAGCCGATCGGATCGGCCGAACCCTCGGGATCGGTGACGTAGTCGACGTGGGCGATGGTCGGACGCATTGGCGGAAGCGTAGCAAGCAACGAGCCGATGGACGGCCCGCGACTCATATAATGGCGGCCCACTCCCTGCCAACCGACCGCCCGAGGCGGGATATCGGCCTCGGCGACTCCGGCACGAATGCGCTAAGGAGCACCGATGAAGCCGACCACGCCCGACAAGATCCGGAACGTCGCACTCATCTCCCACGGTGGCGCCGGCAAGACGAGCCTTGCCGAGGCGATGCTCTTCGACGCCGGCGCGATCACCCGACTGGGCACTGTCGAAGCGGGAACGACCGCCCTCGACTGGGATCCCGACGAGCATCGCCGAACGCAGTCCATCAACCTTGCGGTGGCCTCGCTCGAGCACGACGGCACTCGGATCACGATCGTCGACACGCCGGGCTACGCGGACTTCCAGGCGGATGTCGTCGAGGCGCTCGCCGCCGTCGACGCTGCCATCGTGGTTGTCGATGCCTCCGCCGGCGTGGAGGTCGGTACCGAGGAGGTGTGGCGCCTCGCCGAGGAACGCGGCCTGCCGCGCATGATCTTCATCAACAAGATGGACCGCGAGAACGCGAACTACGACGCCACGCTCGACGCGTTGAAGGCCCGATTCGGGGCGAAGATCGCGCCGGTCTACCTGCCGATCGGCTCCGCGGACTCGTTCCGCGGCTACGTCGACGTCATCGAGGAGCACGCCAACGTCTACGAGGGCGGCAAGCCGAAGGAGGTGCCGATCCCGCCGGAGCTGGAGGGCATCGAGCACACCCGACGCGACGCCCTGGTCGAGGCCGCCGCCGAGGCGTCGGACGAGCTGATGATGAAATACCTCGAGGGCGAGCCGTTCAGCGACGAGGAGATCGAGGCCGCGGTCCACAAGGGCACCCGGGAGGGCAGCGTGGTGCCGGTCTTCGTCGGCTCGGCGACCCAGAACATCGGCGTCCGCGAGCTGCTCAGCATGATCGTCAAGCACATCCCCTCCCCCGCCGAGGTCGGCACGCGCCGCACCGCCGACGGGAAGGAGATCGCCCCCGATCCGTCCGGTCCGTTCGTCGCCCAGGTCTTCAAGGCCACCGCCGACCCGTTCGTCGGGCGGCTGACCTACTTCCGCGTGGTCTCGGGCACGCTGTCCGGCCAGGGGCACGTCTACAACGCCACCCGGCGCGAGGAGGAGCGCATTGGGAACCTCCTGTCGGTGCATGGCAAGGACACCGAGACGCTGACGAAGGTCGGCCCGGGCGACATCGCCGCGGTCGCCAAGCTCAACTCCACGCACGCCGGTGACACCCTGGTCGCCGACAAGTCGGGAGCCGTCGAGCTCGCATCGCTCAGCTTCCCCGCGCCGTCGCTCCAGGTGGCGATCGAGCCGGAGTCGAAGGCGGATCTCGACAAGCTCGGGCAGGCGCTGCATCGGCTCGAGGAGGAGGAGCCGAGCGTCCGCATCCATCGGGAGGACGGCACCGGCGAGACGATCCTCACCGCCATGGGCGACGCGCACGTCGACGTCATCGTGGACCGGCTGAAGCGCAAGTTCGGTGCATCGGTCAAGACGGCGACCCCGCGGGTGCCGTACCGCGAGACGATCCGGCAGGCCGCGCGCATCGACAACAAGTACAAGCGCCAGACCGGCGGGCACGGCCAGTACGGCCACGTGGTCATCGAGTTCGCTCCGGCCGAGATGGGCACCGGCTTCGCGTTCGGCGATCGCATCGTCGGCGGCGTGGTGCCGAAGCAGTACATCCCGGCCGTGGAGAAGGGGCTCCGCGAGGCCATGTCGGAGGGTGTCCTCGCCGGCTACCCGGTGGTGGACCTCCAGGCGACCCTCGTCGACGGCTCGTATCACACCGTCGACTCGTCGGAGATGGCCTTCAAGGTGGCTGCATCCCAGGCGCTCAAGAAGGCCTTCGACGCCGCTTCACCGGCGCTGCTGGAGCCGATCCTCGAGGTCGACATCGTGGTGCCCGACGAGTACATGGGCGACGTGATGGGGCAGATCACCTCGAAGCGCGGCCACGTCCTGGGCATGGACTCGCTCGAGGGCATGCAGCATCTGCGCGCGCAGGTCCCGCAGGCCGAGATGTTCCACTACGCCACCGAGCTGCGCTCGATCACGCAGGGTCGCGGACGGTTCAGCTGGAAGCTCGACCACTACGCCGAGGTGCCGCACAACATCGCCGACAAGGTCGTCGCCGATGCGGCCTCCAACGGCCACGGGGCAGAGCGCGCCGGCCACTGAGGCGCCGGCAACGGCGGAAAGTCCGGCGCCGGTGTGGCGATCCTGGTCGGAATCTGGCAGGCGGCGCTGCCGAAGTGCGTCAGTCCCCTCGGTACGCCCAGGGCTCGCCCATGGAGCGCTGGCGCTCCATCGACCGGCGGTAGACGATCCGCTCCGCCAGGTAGGTGGCGCCGCCGATCGCGGCCGCGGCGGTCACGACGAGAATCGGAGCCACCGACCACGGGTCGCCCGAGCCCGTGACCAGGGTGGCGATCCAGACGAGCAGCCCGGTCAGGCTGCCGGCGACGAGCCCCGACGCGAGCGCACCGGTGGCGAAGGCGAGCTTCATCCCTCGTTGACCTCGGCGACCTCGGCGACCGCCAGGCTCCGTTTCCCGCGCCGCAGGAGCAGCCAGCGGCCGGCGAGCAGATCCGAAGGTTCCGGCACCGCGGCTGGATCGGTGACGCGCGCATTGTTCAGGTAGGCGCCACCCTCCGTGAGCGTCCGGCGCGCCTGGCCGCGGCTCTCGGACAGGCCGGAGGCGACGAGCAGATCGAGGACCGTCGGCATGCCGTTCCCCGGCGCCATCGTCGCTCGTGGCAGGTCGGCGAAGGCAGCCTCGAGGGTGGCGGCGTCGAGGGATGCCAGATCACCCTGCCCGAACAGTGCGAGCGACGCCTCCACCGCGGCGGCTGCGGCCTCCGGTCCGTGGACGAGGGCGGTCACCTCATCGGCCAGCGCACGCTGCGCCTGTCGCGCCTCGGCTCGCGCGGCAACGGCCGCCTCCAGCGCCTCGATCTCCTCGCGCGGGCGGAAGCTGAACACGCGGAGGTAGGTGCCCACCACCGAGTCGTCGACGTTGAGGAACCACTGGTAGAAGGCAAACGGCGAGGTGAGCTCAGGATCCAGCCACAGCGTCGAGCCCTCGCTCTTGCCGAACTTCTGCCCGTCGGGCCGGGTGATCAGCGGCGTGGCGAGCGCGTGCACGGTGGCGCCCTCGACCCGCCGGATGAGGTCGACGCCGGCGGTGAGATTCCCCCACTGGTCGCTGCCGCCCAGCTGGAGCGTGCAGCCGTGGCGCCGGTACAGCTCGAGGTAGTCGACCGCCTGCATCACCTGGTAGCTGAACTCGGTGTAGCTGATCCCGCCGGCCTCGAGCCGGGCACTGACCGACTCCTTGGCGAGCATGCGGCTGACGCTGAAGTGCTTGCCCACGTCTCGCAGCCAGTCGATGGCCGACATCTGCGCGGTCCAGTCGAGGTTGTTGACGATCAGCGCTCCGTTCGGCCCGCCGAACTCCAGGTAGCGCTCCACCTGCGAGCGGATTCGCTCCACCCAGCCGCCGATGACCTCCGGGTCGTTCAGGGTGCGCTCCGAGCTGCGCCCGCTCGGATCGCCGACCAGGCCGGTGGCGCCACCCACCAGCCCGATCGGCCGATGCCCGGCCAGCTGGAGGCGGCGCATGGTGACCAGCAGGACGAGGTTGCCGAAGTGCAGGCTCGGGGCGGTGGGGTCGAAGCCCCCGTAGTAGGTCATCGGGGCGGCGGCCATCGCGGCGCGCAGCGCGTCAGGGTCGGTGTGATCGGCGATCATCCGGCGCCACTCGAGATCGTCGAGCACGGCGGTGCGCTGCGTTGCGGCGTCCATCGGGGCATGAGTATACGCACCGAACATCCGTGCTACGCTGCCGCGCGATGACCCGACGACCACCGCCGCCCCCGCGGCGCGGCGCGCCACGGGGCACCGGCCGGGGGGCTCCCGTCCGCCGTCGAGCTGGCTCGCCCGCGCTTCCCCGCATCATCCTGTCCGTCTTCGGCGTGCTGGCCATCGGGCTGTTCGTGCTGCTGGTCAACGTGTACGCGTCGTTCACCAGCGGCCTGCCCGACGTCGCGCAGATCGAGGATTTCGACCTGGCCGAGGGGTCCACGGTCCTCTCCGCCGACGGCACGGAGCTCGCCACGTTCGCCGTCGAGGATCGCCGCGAGATCGCGTTCGAGCAGATTCCGCAGGTGATGATCGACGCCCAGGTGGCTGCCGAGGATCAGACCTTCTGGACCAACCCGTGCGTCGACTTCAAGGCGATCCTCCGCGCCGTCCTCCAGAACTTCCAGGCCGGCGAGACGGTCTCCGGCGCCAGCACCATCTGCCAGCAGCTCATCGGCATCCGTCTCTTCGACGCCGAGATGACAGCCGATCCCGAACGACGGGTGGAGCTCAAGGTCAAGGAGGCGCTCCTGGCATTGCGCCTGGACGACCGCTACCCGGGCGTCGAGGGCAAGCAGCGCATCATCGAGATGTACCTGAACCAGGTGTACTACGGCAACAACGCCTACGGCATCTGGGCCGCCGCCAACGCGTACTTTGCCAAGGACATCACCAGCGACGCCCCCGAGGACCAGCTCACGCCGAGCGAGGCGGCGATGCTCGCCAGCCTCGTGCGCGCCCCGTCGCGCCTTGACCCGACCACCGAAGCAATCCGCGAGGAGGTCGACGGCGAGGAGCGGCTCATCGTCCCGGAGACGGCCGGCGCCATCCTCACCCGGAACATCGTCCTGGAGCAGATGTTCGAGTCGGAGTTCATCACCCGCCAGCAGTACGACGAGGCGCTCGCGGAGCAGATCATGCTTGCGCCCCCCCGCGACCGGTCGTACCTCGCCCCGCACTTCGTCTACGCCGTGCGTCGCGAGGCGAACGAGCTGCTCGAGGGCGAGGAGCTGCTCGACACCGGCGGTCTGCGGATCATCACCACCCTCGACTACGCCGGCTACCAGACGCCGGCCGAGAAGTGGGCCCAGGTCGGCTATGACATGGATCGCCTCTCCGAGGCGGAGCTGATCGAGAAGTACGGCGAGGCGGCGGCGGGCGAGGGCGGCTGGGTCCGGCAGCTCCAGGGACGCAACATCAACAACGACGCGATCGTGACCGTGAACTACCGCACGGGAGCTGTGTTGGCCTACGTCGGCAGCGCGAACTTCTACGGCGAGGCGTCGCCGGCGCACCAGCCGAACTTCGACGTCATCGGCCAGGCCTACCGCCAGTCCGGATCGGCCTTCAAGCCGATCACGTACGCGGCCGGCTTCGAGAGCGGGGCGATCACCCCGGCCTCGATGTTCATGGACGTCGAGGGCGAGATCGTCGACGGCTACAGCGTGCCGAACGCCGACAACCGCGAGCGCGGCCCGGTCCGGGTGCGCGACGCCCTGAAGTACTCGCTCAACATCCCGGTCGCCAAGGCCCAGCAGCTCATCGGCACCGACAACGTCGTGTCGCTGGCGGAGCGGCTGGGGCTCGAGTGGGATCCGCGCCAGGAGGCCACCGTGGCGGTCCCGTCGCTGACGCTCGGCACCATCGGCGTGCACATGCTCGACCTCGCCGGCGCCTACGGCGCCATCGCGAACGGCGGTGAGTTCGTCCCGCCGTATCTCATCCAGCGGATCGAGGACTCCGACGGGAACGTCATCTACGACCACGATGACGTCGACGACAGCCAGCAGGTCCTGTCCGCCGCGTCCGCCTACCTCGTCACCGACATCCTGGCCGACAACACCGATCCGGCCGCGAACCCGCTGTGGGGTCCCCGCTTCCAGCTCGCCACGCCCGATGGCGGCCGCCGTCCGGCGACCCTCAAGACGGGGACCACGAACGACTTCCGAGACCTCCAGGCCATGGGCTACCTCGCCGGCAACCCCGACACATCGGTGACCGACGGCGCCATCGTGACCGGCGTCTGGGTCGGCAACAGCGACTTCTCCGCGATCCAGGACGTGTTCGCGGCCGATGGACCGACCTTCATCTGGCACGACTACATGGCGGAGGTGGCGGAGCTCAACGAGCTCGCCGTTCACGACTTCACCCGCCCGGACGGGGTGTCCGAGGTGACTATCGACGCGATCAGCGGCATGCTCCCCGGCGAGAACACCCTCACCACGCTCACGGAGCTGACCCGCAGCGATCGGCAGCCGACGCAGCCGGACACGACGCATCGCGAGCTGCGAATCGAGGCTGAGACCGGCAAGATCTGGCAGGAGGGCTGCGGCGACTTCGAGGCGGTCGAGCCCAGCGGCACCCCCGACCCGTCCGCCGAGCCGATTCCGCCGGAGCCGCTCGAGGAGCTCTACCTCGACCTGGCCGGGTGGGAGGAGTCGCGCCCCACCTGGGAGGCGGCGAACGTCGCCTGGATCGCGGAATGGCGCGGTCGTGAGGATGAGCTGAACGGCGGCGTGCGTGTCCCGTTCCCCGGGCCGCTCGACGCGCCGCTGGCGCCGACCGAGGAGTGCACACCGGGCGAGGTGCCGACCTCGACCCCGTCGCCGACGCCCTCGCCGACGCCGTCCCCCACGCCGACGCCGTCACCGACCCCCGAGGCGACGCCCACCCCGACCCCGGGCCCGACGGTCACCCCCGAGCCGACGGTGACGCCGGGGCCGACGCCAACCCCAGAGCCCACCGCGGAGCCCTAGAACTCCGCGACGGTGGCGCCTTCGCCGCCCTCGTCCTTGCGACCGCCGCGGAACCCACGCACCCGCGGGTGCTCCCGCAGCGCCTCGCGGACCGCGCGACGCAGGGCCCCGGTCCCGACGCCGTGGACGATGACCGCGCTGTCGAGCCCGGCGAGAAGGGCGTCGTCCAGGTAGGCCGTGAGCCGCTCGAGCGCCGCCTCGACGCGCTCCCCGTGGAGGTCGATGCTCGGTGACACGCGCGCCGCCGCCCGACGGCGCAGCTCCTCCGCCTCCCGGTCGCGCGGCGTCGGCCCGCTGATCGGCTCGGGGACGACCTCGACGTCGTCGGACGGGATGACGAGCCGCGCCCCCTCCGTCTCGATCGTCACGCGACCGGTCCGGCCGCTGATCTCGACGATCCTCCCCGTGCGGCCCAGCGTCCGCGATCGCCCGAAGAGCCCGACCCGCGGCTGGGGACCTCCGTCGTCATCGGGCGGGGGCCCTGCCTCGGGCATCAGGTCGGCCGCCGGCGCGGGTTCGGCGCGACGCTCGGCGGTGCGCCGGCCCAGCGCCTCGAGCGCCGCCGCGTTCGCCGCCCCGCGCCCCCCGGCCATGTTCCGCTGCCGCGACAGCTCGCGGCGAGTATCGGCGACCTCGCGCTCGACGCGGGCGAGCAGGTCGTCGGCCGCGCGACGCGCGTCGGCCAGAATCTCCCCGGCCTCCCGTCGCGCGCGTGCCACGCCGCTCTCGGCCCGCTCGCGCTCCTCGGCGGCCTTCGCCCGTTCGCCGCTGGCGGCCTCGAGGGCCACCGCCTGCTCCTCCTGGGCGCGGGCGATGGCGGCCAGGGTCTCCTCCATGGTCGCGTGCTCGGTGGAGATCCGCTGGCGAGCGTCGGAGAGAATGTCCGCCGGCAGCCCGAGCCGCTCGGCGATGGCGAATGCCTGGCTCTTGCCCGGCAGGCCGATGGTCAGCCGATAGGTGGGACGGAGGGTGGTGACGTCGAACTCCACCGCGGCGTTGCTCACGCCGGGATGCTCGGTCGCGAACGTCTTCAGCTCCGCGTAGTGGGTGGTCGCCGCGACCATCGCGCCGGCATCCAGCAGCCGCGCCACGATCGCCATCGCCAGGGCCGATCCCTCGGCTGGATCGGTGCCGGCGCCGACTTCGTCGAGCAGGACGAGCGTGGACGGCCCAGCGGCGGCCACGAACCGCACGACGTTGCGCAGGTGGCTCGAGAAGGTCGAGAGCGACTGCGCGATGCTCTGCTCGTCCCCGATGTCGGCCATGACCTGGCCGAACACCGGCAGGCGCGCGCCGCTGGCCGCGGGGACCCGCAGGCCGGCCTGGTGCATCAGCGACAGCAGTCCGAGCGTCTTGAGCGAGACCGTCTTGCCGCCCGTGTTCGGGCCGGTGACGACGAGCGCCCGATAGCCGAATCGGTCGCCGATGCGGAGGTCGATCGGCACGGCCCCCTCGCCGAGCAGCGGGTGGCGGGCGGAAAGCAGTTCGGCCGCGTCATCGGCCAGCGCGGGCCGGACGGCGTCCATCTGCTCGCCGAGCCGGGCTCGTGCCAGCCACAGGTCGGCGCGTGCCAGCGCGTGGAGGCTCGCCCGGAGGGACTCCGCGCGGGCCTCCACCTCACGGGAGAGCGCCTCCAGGATCCGCTCCTCCTCGGCCTGCTCGGCCAGCGTGGCCTCGGTCCACGTGTTGTTCAGCTCGACCACGGAGAGCGGCTCCACGAACAGCGTGGCGCCCGATGCGCTCTGGTCGTGGACGATGCCCTTCACGCGCCCCTTCGCCTCGGCCCGGATCGGGATCACGTACCGGCCGGCACGCACGGTGACGATCGGCTCGCCGATCAGGCCGGCCATGGTCGAGGACCGCAGCATGGCGTTCAGCCGCTCCCGCACCCGGTCCTGCGCGGTCCGCAGTCGCTTTCGGATGGCGGCGAGCTCCGGGGAGGCGGAATCGAGGACCTCGCCGGCCTCGTCGACGCTGCGCGCGATGCGCGCCGCGAGCTCCGGCGCCGGGTCGAGCTCGTCGCGAAGGGCCGCGAGATGCGGACCACTCCACGACCGGAGTCGGCCTGCGAACCGCTCCGTGGCATCCAGCGTGACCGCCAGGTCGAGCAGCTCCGACGCGCCGAGGCGACCACCGCGCGCGGCGCGCTCGAGAGGCTGCCGCACGTCGCGAGCGCCGCCGATCGATGCCTGCGCCTGGTCGTCGAGGAGCCGTGCGGCCTCGTCGGTCTGGTCCTGGAGCAGCGCCACGCGCGCCGCATCGGCCATCGGGAGCAATTCCCGCGCGAGCTCGCGCGAGGGCTCGAACGCAGTCAGCGTGGCCAGCCGTTCGGTGATCGCGGCGAACTCGAGCGCGCGCAGCGTGCCGGCGTCGGCGGCCGCCCGGCGCTCCGGGTCAGCGGCGCGAGACGTGGGGGTCATCCGCGATCCAGTGGCGGAGCGGGCGTAGGGCCCACGCGCCCGCGTAGTCGACGCCGACCCGCGGCCCGCTGCGGACCTGCGGCATCGGGCCGTGCCGGGGCTCGAGACGGATCGGCCCACGCAGCAGATCGCTGCCGTCCAGGGCGCGGTCGATCCCGAGGGCCTGCCCGACGTTGCCGGGCCCGGACGCCAGGCGCAGGTCCGATGCCCTCGGGCCGCGCCGGGCGCGCGCCAGGTCGGGTCCATCGTCGATCTCGAGGGCACGGATCAGCACCGCCTCCGGCTTCGCGCCCGGCCCCGCCACGATGTTCACGCAGTGGTGCAGGCCGTAGACGAGGTACACGTAGCAGTGACCCGGCGGGCCGAACATGGTCGCGTTGCGCGCCGTCCGCCCGCGCGACGAGTGCGCGGCGAGATCCTCCGGCCCCTCGTACGCCTCGACCTCGACGATCCGGCCACCGACTAGCCCGTCCGCGGCGTCATGGATCAGGCGAGCCCCGAGCAGGTCCAGCGCCAGCGCCGCTGCCGGGCGATCGAACCAGGTGCGATCGAGCCGCACCGGTGCCGCCGGCAGGCGCGCGGCGGCGACCGCGGTCATGGGAAGAGCAGGCGGGCGACGTCCTCGGGCACGAACGGCCGCGCCAGGAAGCCAGCGGTCGGGATGACCACCTCGCGCAGGAAGTCGACGATCAGCGAGTCGTTGAGCGCGTCGTACAGACCCGCCACCCAGCCGCCGGTGTCGTTGCCGGTCAGGAAGAAGCTGTCGAGCACCACGAGCTGGAAGGTCAGCACCAGGGCGACGAACACGAGCCCGAAGATCGCGCCGCCGATCTCGTCGAGCTGGCGCACGATCGGCAGCCGGGTCCGCCGGTAGAGGGCGCGGATCACGAACCAGCCGGCGATCGTGAAGCCGGCGAACAGGACCCAGAAGATCAGCAGCTCACGCCCTGCCGGGGTGAAGGCGCCCCAGAAGCGGAGCAGGTCGAAGATCGGATCCTTGAGCTGCGAGGCGAGCACGAAGGCGACGATGACCGCCACACCGTTCAGGACGTAGCGGATCATCCCCTGCGTGAAGCCGACGAACACGCCGGCAGCCAGCAGTCCGATGATCACCAGGTCGAACCAGCTCAGCTCAGCCACCCACTCCACGCGACCGATTCCTCCTCACCACTGGGCGGCCGATGGCGTGGATCCGCCTCGGGCCGCGCGCAAGGGTACCAGCCGCTCGGCGCGCCGGACAACCTGCCGTGCGCGCCCGTTCAGCGGATCTCGGCGCCCAGGTGATGGCGCAGCGAGCCGCGCACCTTGTTCAGCGCCTTGTCGACGGCCTTCTCGTCGCCGGCCTCGGTCGGCTGGAACCGCATCGCGATGGCGTAGCTGACACGACCCTCGCCCACCTGGTCGCCGCGATAGACGTCGAAGAGGTGGAGCTCGTCGAGCAGAGGCCCGGCGCTCATGCGCGCGATCCGCAGCAGCTCACCGATCGAGGTCGCCTCGTCGACGACCACCGCCAGGTCGCGATCAACCGGCTGCGCCCCCGGCGGGGTGCGGGACGCCGTTCCCTCGGGCACCAGGTCCAGGAGGCTGCCCACGTCGAGCGATGCATCGAGCGGACGGCCGACAAGGTCCCACCGCTCGACCATGTCGGGATGCACCTCGCCCAGCGAGCCATACGGGCGTCCGCTCGCGTCACAGATGAGGCCCGTACGCCCGGGATGTCGGTGCGGATGTCGCTCAGCCGCCGCCTCGGCTCGATAGGCCGGCCGTGGCGCTCCCAGCGCGTCGTGGAGCGCGTCCACGATCCCCTTGAGCGTGGCGACATCGGCGGAGCGTGCCGGCTCACCGGGCGCCGCGGGAGCCGCAGAGCCGCTGAGCGCGATCCCGAGCTCCCACGATTCGTAGCGTCCCGTCCCGGCCGTCTCGGCGCGTCGCTCGCGCTCGGTCGGGGTTGCCCCGCCATGCCAGTACACCTTGCCGAGGTCGAAGAGCCACGCATCGGGACGGCGCCGGCGCGCGTTCTCCGCCAGGCCAGACAGCATTGACGGGGCCATGGACGGGCGGAGAATCGAATGGTCCTCGCTGAGCGGGTTGAAGAGCCGGACGAGGTGCGCGGCCGTCGGATCCAGGCCGGCCCTGGACAGGTCGGCGGGGCCGATGAGCGCGTGCGTCACCATCTCGTCCAGGCCGATCCCCGCCAGGATGCGTCGGATCGCGTGCCGCGGGCCGCTCGGGTCGGGGCGGTACGGTGGCAGTGCCGCCTCCGGCAGCCGTCCCTCGACGCGCTCGTAGCCGTGCGCGCGGGCGACCTCCTCCGCGACGTCGGCGGCGACCGCCACGTCCAGCCGGTGCGACGGCACGGTGACCTCGATCGCGTCGCCGTCCCCCGACACCGCGAACCCCAGCGGTGCAAGGAGCGTTCGCGCACGCTCCGCATCGACCGCGATGCCCAACAGCCGCCGCATCCGCGCCAGGTCGACAGGAAGGCGCCGCAGCGCGTGCGGTCCCGGGTCGTTGTCGACGATCCCGCTCGCGATCCGCGCTCCCGTGATCTCCGACAGAAGCTGGGCGGCGCGGTAGGCGGCCAGGCGTGGCAGCTCCGGACCGATCCCCTTCTCGTGCCGCATGCTCGCCTCGGAGCGCAGCCCGAGCCGCCGCGCCGTGTTTCGGATCGTCGGTCCGTGGAACACGGCCGACTCGAGGATCACGCGCTCGGTGCGCTCCGACACCTCGGTCGAGGCGCCGCCCATGATGCCGGCCAGGCCGATCGGCCGCTCCCGGTCGGCGATGACGAGCATGCGGTCATCCAGCTGCCGCGTCACGTGGTCGATGGTCTCGAGCGTCTCGCCGCGGTGCGCGCGCCGCACCACGATCTCGCCGCCGGGGATGCCATCGGCGTCGTAGGCGTGCTGGGGCTGCCCGAGCTCGTGCATGACGTAGTTGGTGACGTCGACGACCGCGCTGATCGGCCGCATGCCGGCCGCGATCAGCCGGCGCTGCATCCAGTCCGGCGATGGCCCGTTGCGCACGCCGTCGAGGAAGAGGGTGGTGAAGCGCGGGCAGAGCTCGGTCGCCTCGATCGTCACCGTCACGTGCGACGCGACCAGGTCATCGGCTTCTTCGGTCCATGACGGCTCGGGGATGCGCAGCCGGGCGCCGGTGAAGGCGGCGACCTCGCGGGCCAGCCCGACCATCGAGAGCGCGTCGCCACGGTTCGGCTTGACGTCGACGTCCAGCACGATCTCCCCCACCACCTCGGCCAGCGGCTGGCCGATCGGCAGCTCGTCGGCGGTACCGAGGATGTGGATGCCGTCCGCATCGGCCCCGAGCCCCAGCTCGATGGCGCTGCACAGCATGCCGTTGCTGACCACGCCCCTGATCTTCGACCGCTCGATGCGCCGATCGCCGGGCAGGACCGCGCCCACCAGCGCGGCCGGCACGAGCTGCCCGACCTCCAGGTTCTGGGCTCCGCACACGATCTCGAGCTCCCCGCCCGCCTCCCCGACGTCCACGCGCGCCAGCCACAGCGTGTCGGCGTTCGGGTGCCGCTCCACCTGGAGCACCCGGCCGACGACGACATCGGTCCAGTCGGCGCCACCGGTCTCGATGGCGTTGACCTCCATGCCGCGCATCGTCAGCTCATCGGCCAGGGCGCGCGGCGCCAGGTCGACGTCGACGTACTCGCGCAGCCAGCTCAGCGGAACGCGCACTCAGCGGCCCTCCGCGAACTGGGTGACGAAGCGCAGGTCGGCGCTGAAGAAGAGGCGGATATCGCCGATGCCGTGCCGCAGCATCGTCATCCGGTCCGGGCCCATGCCGAAGGCGTAGCCCTGGTACTCGTCGGGGTCGAAGCCGCCGGCACGCAGCACCTCGGGGTGTACCATGCCGGCACCGAGGATCGTCATCCAGCCCGATCGCTTGCATGCCGGGCAGCCCGACCCGCCGCACACCAGGCAGCCGATGTCGAACGCGACGCTCGGCTCGGTGAACGGGTAGTAGCCGGGTCGGAAGCGCGTCGGGACGTCGCGACCGTAGAGCGCACGGGCCACCTCCTCGAGCAGGCCCTTGAGGTCAGCGAGGCTGGTGTCGTGATCGACCACCAGGCCCTCGACCTGGAAGAACTCGAAGCCGTGCGACGCGTCGACGGAGTCGTGCCGGAAGCAGCGGCCCGGCGTCAGCACCCGGATCGGCGCCTCGAGCGCCTGCATGGCACGCACCTGGACCGGCGACGTGTGCGTGCGCAGTACCGTGCCGTCGGCCGCGGGGCGCGGCTCACCCGCCTCGACGCTGCCGGGCTCGGCGACGAAGAGCGTGTCCCACAGGTCCCGGGCCGGATGGTCCGGTGGGATGTTGAGCAGCTCGAAGTTGTATTCCTCGGTCTCCACTTCCGGACCCTCGAAGACCTCGAACCCGTAGGCGTGGAAGATCTCGCGCAGGTCGCGCATCGTGGTGAGCACGGGATGCAGATGCCCGACGCGCAGGGGGCGACCCGGGGCGGTCATGTCGATCGCCTCGGAGGCGAGGCGCGCCTCGAGGTCGGCGCCGCGCAGCGCCTCGAGCCGGCGGCCGATGGCGCCCTCCACCTCGGTGCGCACCTCGTTCGCCACGCGCCCGAGGGCTGGACGTTCCTCGGCCGGAACGGAGCCGAGCCGCTTCAGGAGAACCGTCAGCTCGCCGGACCGGCCGAGCAGCTCGTGACGCAGGCCATCGACCGCGTCGCTGCTGGCGGCAGCGGCCAGGCGACCGACTGCGGTCGCACGAAGTGTCTCGAGATCGGCGCGGAGGTCGCTCATCGGGTGTCCATCGGTATGGCGTCAATCATCGGTGATAGCGAACGACCCCGCCCCGGAAACCGGGACAGGGCCGTGAGGACCGGCGTGGGCGGACGCCGGTCAGCTGGTAAAGGTCGCCTTGGCGGTGTCGACCATGGCCGCGAAGGCGGCAGGCTCACGAATCGCCATGTCGGCCAGGATCTTCCGGTCGACCTCGACGCCTGCGGCCTTCAGGCCGGCGATGAAGCGGCCGTACGGGACGCCATGCTGGCGCGAGGCGGCGTTGATCCGCTCGATCCAGAGGCGGCGCATGTCGCGCTTCCGATCCCTGCGGTCCCGGTAGGCGTAGACGAGGGCATGGATGAGCGCCTCGCGGGCAGGCCGAACGAGCTTCGAGCGCGTGCCGCGACGGCCCTCCGCCTGGGTGAGGAGCCGCTTGTGGCGGCGGTGTGCGGCAACGCCGCGCTTGATTCTGGCCATCTGGCTACTTCCCCTTGCTCGCGTACGGCATCAGCCGCTCGAGCTGGGCGGTGTGCGTCTCGGATGCCTCGGCCATGCCCGCGTAGCGACGCGTGCGACGGCTCGACTTGATCTGGAGGTGATGGCCCTTCCACGCCTTGGGCCGGACCCACTTCCCGGAGCCGGTCTTTCGGTAGCGCTTGGCCGTCCCCTTGTGGGTCTTCATCTTCGGCATGGCTGCTTACGATCCCTTTGCTGCCGGCGTCTCGGTGGCTGCCTCGGCGGGGCTCTCGGCCGGGGCCGGAGGCGCCTTGGCGGCGATCGCGTCGCCGATGGTGTCGCCGCCCTTCGACGGCTCGGTGGATGCGCTTGTCTCCGACGGCGCGTCGCCGTCCCCCTCGGTCTTTCGATCCCGCTTCTCGAGCGGGCCCATCACGATGTACATGCTTCGCCCCTCGAGCAGCGGCTGCCGCTCGATGGCTCCGTGCTCCGCGAGGAGCTCGGCGGTCCGCATCAGCAGATCCCGACCGAGGTTCGCGTGACTGATCTCGCGGCCGCGGAAGCGGACCGTGATCTTCACCCGGTCTCCGTGGTCGAGGAACTGGGCTGCGCGGCGGGCCTTCGTCTGGAGGTCGTGGACGTCGACCTTGACGCCCAGGCGAACCTCCTTGAAGGTCTGCGATTTCTGCTTCTTCTTCTGTTCGCGTTCGCGCTTCTGGAGCTCGTACTTGTACTGTCCGTAATCGAGGATCCGGCACACCGGCGGGACCGCCGTCGGGGCAACCTCCACGAGGTCGAGTCCCCTCTCCTGGGCCAGGGCGAGCGCCTGTGCGGTCGGCATGACGCCGAGCTGCTCACCTTGATCGTCGATGATCCGTACCTCTCGGATTCGGATCATCTCATTGATTCGGAGTTCCCTTGCCAGCGCCTGCTCTCCTTCAACAACAAGGCCACCTTCCGATCACGGACGGGTGGCCCTGCAAACGTACGCGAATTGCCGGCGGATGATACACCGATACCGAACGGATGGTCAACGAGACCGGGATACGGAAACGACCGCCGTCTGGCATGACGGCGGTCGTTCCTTGGGCACGATGGACGTGACCGGGATGAGCTCGCGGCGGCGCTAGTTCCAGCGGTGACCGGCTCGAAGAACCAGTTCCAGTGGCATTCGCGTTCCGCCACGCGGGTCGACGGGCGTGGGCGTGACTGACGAGCACATCGTCAGTTCCACCGCATGCCGGCCGAGAGCGAGAGGGCCATGGACGCCAGGGTCGCCAGGGCCAGGGTGATGCGCGTCGTTCGGATCTTCACGCTTGGTTCACCTCTGTTGCGCGAGACGCTGGGTGGCCGGCAACCGGGCGGCCTCGAGGATTCGCATCGGCGAACTCGAGGTCCCTGGCTTTGCGTCCCCGCCTCACGACGGGTTTGCCCTGGACGGTCTCGTCAGCGAAAGGCGGTAGTCGCCTTCTCCGCGACCGTACGATCGGCCTCGCCCTCCAGCCATGGCTCGTCGGTACCGGGGTCCGGGTACTTCGGAGGGAGGTTCCCGGACGCACCGGCCCGCATGGCCGCGGCAATCGCGATCGCGATCCCGACCCCGATGAGCACGTCGCCGACGCTGAACACGTTTGCCAGCGGCATCCAGGGCGGCATGGCGAACAGATCGGTCAGCGGCGCGAGCACGGGCTCGGCCACGAGGACGCTGTTGGAGTACTCGGTGCCGATCGACTTGCCGAGGGCCGCCAGCGCATCCGCCGACGCCGGCATCGAACCGCCATTGGCAACGATCGCAGCAAGGTTGCCCACCGCACCGAGCGCCACCAGCGGGAGCCCGCCGATGTGCAGATTGCGAAGGAGGGCCGCGAGGACGAGCAGCGTGGATCCGACATAGAGTGGTGTGCCCGCCGCACCGATGCGCTCGGTCACCGGTCCCGAGAAGAGGACGACCTGCACCAGCAGGCCGGCGATCGCGATCGGCGCCCACCGCAGGCGAACCGCCTCGAGCCCGGCCAGCCTCCCACCGAGGATCCATCCCACCAGGAGCCCGATCGGTACCGCGTAGAGGATGAACACCGGCGTCCCGTCAGTCCGTGGCGATGGCGGGAGCGTTGGGGGCGAGCAGCTCGAGCGCCGGCTGACGCGACTCCGGGATGCCCAGGTGCGCGTCCATCGACGTCGGCCGCGCGAAGTGGAAGCCCTGCCCGAGCGAGCACCCCAGCGCCAGGAGCCGATCGTGCTGGCCCTGATTCTCGATGCCCTCGGCGATCACCGTCAGCCCCAGCGCTCGACCGAGCGCCAGGATCGCACCGGTGAACGCCCACTCGGGCGTATCGGCGTCGGCGGCGCCGATGAACTCCTGGGCGATCTTGATGATGTCGACCGGGAATCGGCGGAGGTACGTCAGCGACGCATATCCGGTCCCGAAGTCGTCGATCGCGATTCGCACGCCCCGCGCGCGCAGGGACTCGAGCTTTGCGATCGTCGCCGCGGTGTCGCGGAACATGGCCGACTCGGTGATCTCGAGGACGAGTCGCGTCGGTTCGAGCTCCGTCTCCGCCAGGACGCGCTCGACCTCGTCCAGGAAGTCCGCCTGTTGCAGCTGCAGGGCCGACACGTTGACGGTCAGGAATGCGGGCGCCTCCGCAGCCCGCGCGGCGTTCCACGCGCGCATGTCTCGGGCGGCGGCCGCGAGAACGACCGACCCGAGCTGCCGGATCGCACCCGACTCCTCGGCGAGAGTGATGAACTCGTCCGGCTGCACCAGGCCGCGAGTCGGGTGGCGCCAGCGCACGAGGGCTTCCATGCCGACGACCGTCCCATCGCCGAGCTCGACGATCGGCTGGTGGTGCACGACGAGCTCACCGCGTGAGATGCCGTTCACGAGCTCGCCGCTCAGTGCGTGGCGGGCAATGACCGCGGCATGCAGGGTCGGATCGAACACGGCAAAGCGGCGGCGCCCCTCTGACTTCGCCGTGTACATCGCCACGTCGGCGTTGCCGATCAGCTCATCGGCCGACTGCTGCGGCCCGGAGCTCATGACGATCCCGATGCTGACCCCGACGACGACATCGTGCCCGCGCACCGGGAACGAGGAGCTGAGCGTCTGGATCAGCCGGCGAGCCACGGCGGTCGCGCGGCCCAGCGTCGCATCGTCGCGCATGAGAATGGCGAACTCGTCACCGCCCAGGCGCGCCGCGACGTCATCGTCGCGCAGGCAGGCGCGAATGCGCTCGGCCACCATGACCAGGAGGTCGTCGCCGGCCGCGTGCCCGAGCGTGTCGTTGACCGACTTGAAGTCGTCGAGGTCGAGCAGCAGCACCACCGTGCGCGGCATGCCGTCCTGCTCCTCGGCGATCACCTGGGCCGCAGCCTCGCCGAAGGCGGATCGGTTGGGCAGATCGGTCAGCGGGTCGTGGTACGCCTGGTAGCGCAGCTGTTCCTTGAGGTGTGACAGCTCGGCGAGGGACTGCTCAAGCTGGCCGTTCTCGAGGGCGACGGCCGCCTGGTTGGCGATCGTCTCGAGCAGCAGCAGGTCGTCCCTGCCGAACGCGGTGCCCTCGGTGAGACGGTTCGCGACCGTGATGATCCCGATCACGCCGGACTCCCCGGAGAGCGGGGCGACCATCGCCTGGCGGATCGGCGTCTCGCGGCCGCCCGGCGTGCGTTCGATGCGGACGAAGCCGGCGCGCCTCGCCTCCAGCTGGCGACGGACCTCCGGCTCCAGGTTCAGACCCTCGATCGGCGCGATGCCCTCTGCCGCTTGCCCCTCCACCGAGGTCGTGCGAAGGATGCCCCTCCCATCGCCGCTGGGATCGAGCACGACCTCGGCGAGCTCGGCACGGAACATCGCGCGAGCGTGCTCCAGCAGGGCGAGCAGCGCGGTGTCGATCTCCGGTGAGTGCTGGAGGATGCGGCTCGACTGGTACACGAGCTCGAGCCGCTCGTGCTTCTCACGCTCGGACACCCAGGCCCGGTAGGCGAGGAAGAGGGTGACCACGGGCAGGATCAGGAGCCAGAGCGCCGCGGGGCTCGTCCACAGCAGGGTCATCGCAAGGAGTGCCACGCTGGTGTTGGCGACGGCGACCAGTGCCCCGAACTGGATCATCTCGGGGAGCTTCTCGAACTGTGGCGCCCCTCCCGACCAGGTGATGGCGGCGGCGATGGTCAACGCGCCCAGAACGGTCACCAGCAGCGTGGCGGCGAAGGCGGCGACAAGGTCGTCGAGGCCGGGCGGGCCACCGGGAGAGGCCAGCGCCCGGAACACGACGAGCGAGACGGCGGCCAGGAACAGGTAGTTGGCAATGTTGAAGGCGACCTTGATCGGCGCTGTCCGGAGCGTCGGCCCGAGGGCGAGCAGCGAGCCGACGCCGACGGCCAGGAGGTACTCGGAGGGCGCAAGGACGAACAGGCCGATGATCGCCGGAAGCTCGTACAGGCTGAAGGCGTGTGACTCCCGACGGAAGTGGACCTCGATCACCTTCAACTCCACCAGCCAGAAGCCAATGGCGACGGCCCACCACGGGATGAAGATGGGCGTCGCCGGGGCGCCGTGACCGCTCAGCCGCCAGGCGTGGATGAGGAACGTCAGGAAGATGAGGCCGATCGAGAGCATGGCAACGCGCGCCGTCGGGGGCAGCCGACCGAGGCCACGAGCGAACCTGCCGGCGATCGGAGATGCGTTGACCATCTCGGCGATGGTGGCGGAGCGTGCGCTCCCGGGCCGTAGTCCGATCGTCCGGGTGCCCACCCGGTACCCGGCCATGCCCGAACCCGCCGAAAAAGGTCCTGCTGGTCATCGGCAAACGCCCTCCTAGCATCGGCATGGAGGCCCACGCCGCCGATCCGAGACGGCGCGTGCCCGTTGTGAGGGGAGCATGAGGTCACCAGGGTCGAACTCTGCGGCGACCCCCGTGCGCTCCCTCGGCAGCTCCCTGAAGCCACGGAGGGCACTCCATGACCAGCCTCAGTACCCGATCGATGCGGCCGGCGGCCCTGTTCTCGGTCGCCGCGCTGCTCGCGACCCTGCTCGCTGCCGGCCCGGCACGAGCCCATGACCCGGTCCTCGGGGTGGACCCGGCGACGGTGGACATCACGCTCGCGCCCGGCGCAAGCACCGATGTCACCAAGACGGTGCACACACCGGAAATCCTTCCCACGCCGGACATCTACTTCCTGGCCGATACGACCAGCAGCATGACCTCCGTCATCGCCAACGTGCAGGCCGATGCCGCCGCCGTGCTGGCCGCGGTTGACGGCCTCGCCTCCGATCCCCGCTACGGCGCGGGCGACTACCGCGACTTCCCGTCCGACGCCTATGCGTTCAACAACGGGGCACCGATCCCCGCCGCCGATGACGATGGCGCCGCGGCGCTCGCCGCGATCATGGCCTGGACGGCGGTGGGCGGCTTCGACATCGCCGAGGCCCAGCTCTACGCGCTGCACCGCCTCGCCGAGCATGCGGAGGCGGGCTTCCGCGCCGACTCCGCACCGATCATCGTCTGGTTCGGCGACGCGCCGGGCCACGACCCGGTCTGCGACGAGATCTCCGGAGACGCCGGCCACGACGTCACCGAGGCGTCGGTGACCGCGGAGCTCGTCAGCGCGGGTGTGCGCGTCATCGCCATCAGCACGAACACCGGCGTCGCGAATGCCCTCGACGGCGACCCAACCGGGCTCTCCGCCGACTACGCCGGAACCTGCGTCATCGGCGGCAGCGCCGGACAGGCGACCCGCATCGCCGATGCGACCGACGGCGTCCACCTCACCGGCGTGGCGCCGGAGGACATCGCCGCCGCGATTCTTGAGGGTCTCGGTGCCCTCGAGGTCGAGGTCGTTCCGCAGGCCACCTGCGACGATCCGAGCGTGACGGTCGCGTGGAACCCGGTCAGCCAGACGGTGACCAGCGGCGAGGACGCGGTCTTCACGGAGACGATCAGCGCCAGCCTGGCTGCCCCGCAGGGCAGCACGGTGACCTGCTCGGTCGAGTTCCTCGTCGACGGCGAGCTGCTCGACGGCTTCACCCAGACCATCACCGTCGAGATTCCCGACGTGACGGTGCCGACGGTCGCCTGCACCGAGGGCACCAATCCCCACGGGGCGAAGGCTCCGGCGGCGAAGAACCAGAACCCCGATGGGTTCTACCTGCTGACCGCCGAGGACAACCTCGATCCCGACCCGTCGATCTGGGTCGTCGACTCGGGCAGCGGCACCGTCTTCGGGCCGTATCCGTCCGGCACCACGATCAAGTACACCGAGGCGCCCGGGGCCACGCCGTCGGCCAGGTCGATCGGCAGCGCCAACGGCCAGGCCGGAGCGGTGACGGTCCACCTCATCGGCACCGGCGATGCGCTCGTCTACGCGACGGACGCGTCCGGCAACGTGTCGGAGCCGGTCTGGTGCCTGGTTCCCCCACCTCCTCGCTGATCGCGACGGGCACTGGACCGATGGGCCGCCTCCGGGCGGCCCATCGGCACGTCAGCGGGGGTAGTCGAAGAAGACGGCCACCTGGCGGCCGTCCGGATCGGCGACGCGGAAGCTGCGAGTCCCCTCCCATCGGTCCCCCGAGGGCGGAGCGACCAGCGCGAACCCACGCCGGGCGAGGTCCTGCGCCCATCCGTCCACCTCGGCGGCGGTGTCGACCTTGAACCCGATCTGCATGCCGTCGCGCGTCGGCGTGTCGCCGCGGCGGAAGCTGAGCTCGAAACCGCCCAGCTCCAGGTCGACCCCGCCGTCATCGGCTGCCTTGCGCCGGAAGCCGAAGGCCGACTCGTAGAACTCCGCGACCCGGCTCGGGTCCGTGGTCCGCAGCGCCAGCTGGCCGATGCCGCGCATCTTCCTCATGGGTTCGGTCCTGGGCCGGCGTGGCTGTGCGGCCACGGCACGCAACGGACAAGCACGGCCCTTGGCACAGGCCGTGCCGGCGCATACCGGTCCCCGATGTGCGGCGGAGGCACACAACGGCGACCGAACGCCCGTTGGGTGGCTCGGACGGTCCCCTGCTTCGCTGATGCGTGCCCGAGGCGCACATCCGGGCGTCGCGGCGTCCCCTGCCTGGCCGATGCGTGCATGACCCGCACGCCACTGAGCCGGATGCTCACGCTTCGGTCGGCGCGGCCACCGCTTCGGTCGGCGCGGCCACCGGCCAGAGCTCGCGGGAGGCGATCCGGCCTCGCAGCTCGGCGATGAAGTCCTCGATCGGAACCCCCTGCGACGACTCGCCGGTGCGGAGTCGCGGCGAGACCGCGTGGGCCTCGGCATCGCGGTCCCCCACCACGACCATGACCGGGACCTTCTGCTCCTGCGCCTCGCGCAGCTTGGCCTGCATCCGCTCGGAGCGGCCATCGACCTCGGCGCGGATCCCGGCATCGACCAGGCGGGCACGCACCTGCTCGGCGTAGTCGAGGTGGCGGTCGGCGATCGGCACGACCATGACCTGCACCGGGGCCAGCCACAGCGGGAAGGCGCCCGCGTACTCCTCGGTGATGATGCCGATGAACCGCTCGAAGGACCCGTAGATCGCGTAGTGCACGATCACCGGCCGCTCGAATCCCCCATCGGCGGCGCGATACTCGAGGTCGAAGCGCTGCGGGAGCTGGTAGTCGGCCTGAATGGTGGCCATCTGCCACTCCCGGCCGAGCGCGTCCTCGATGAAGATGTCGATCTTCGGCCCGTAGAAGGCTCCGCCGCCCTCGTCCAGGCTGTAGGCCATGCCGTCCTCGTCGAGCCGATCGCGCAGGCGCTGCTCGGCGCGCTCCCAGAACTCGTCGGAGCCGATGCGCTTCTCGGGTCGCGTCGCCAGCTTCGCCTTCGGCTCGAAGCCGAACGGCGCGTACTGCTTGCGGACCAGTGACAGGGCCAGGCGCAGCTCGTCGTCGACCTGGTCGTCGCGGCAGAAGACGTGGGAATCGTCCTGGGTGAGCTGCCGGACGCGGAACATGCCAGCCAGGACACCCGTGCGCTCCTTGCGGAACAGCGTCGAGTAGTCCGCGAAGCGCATCGGGAGGTCGCGGTACGAGCGGCCCCGGGTGCGGTAGATGAGGATCTCCTCCGGGCAGTTCATCGGCTTCAGGCCCGAAACGTGGTCGTAGTCGTCGAGGACGAACATGTTGTCCTGGTAGTTCGCCCAATGTCCCGACGTCTCCCACAGCTCCTTGCGGACGAGGCTCGGGGTCCGGACCTCGGCGAAGCCGCCCGATCGGCGCACCTCCAGCGACCAGTCCTCGAGGGCGCGCCACAGCGCCATGCCGCGCGGATGGAGGAACGGCGCGGCCGGCGACTCCGGGTGGAAGGTGAACAGGTCGAGCTCCCGACCGAGCTTGCGGTGGTCGCGCTTCTTCGCCTCCTCGAGGCGCCAGAGATGCCGATCCAGGTCCTCCTGGGTGTCCCAGGCGGTGCCGTAGATGCGCTGGAGCATCGGCCGCGTCTCGTCGCCGCGCCAGTAGGCACCGGCGGTGTTGAGCAGCTTGAAGGCACCCAGGTCCTTGGTCGAGTTGACGTGCCCGCCGCGGCAGAGGTCCTCGAAGTCGCCATGCCGATAGAAGCTGACCGTCGGCCCGTCCGACTCCGGCAGGTCGTTGACGATCTCGACCTTGAACGGCTGGCCCTTCGCCTCGAGCTCCGTCACCGCCTCGGAGCGCGCCAGGTCCCGCGATCGCTCGAAGGCCAGCGCCGCCGCCTGCTGCTCACGCATCTTCGCCTCGATCTGCTCGAGATCGGCGGGGGTCAGCGGCCGCGGGAGATCAAAGTCGTAGTAGAAGCCGTCCTTGATGGCAGGGCCGATGCCGAGCTTCGCGTCGGGGAAGAGCTCCATCACGGCCGCGGCCATCATGTGCGCGGCCGAATGGCGCATGGCCGCCAGGTGGTCCTCGGTTCCGGAGGCGAGCGCTGCTTCCGGACCGATCTCGTCAGGGTCGATCGACATGCCTCGAAGGGTAGCGCCTCGCCGTCAGGGGTGCAGCACCCGGCGGCTACACCCGCTTGAACTGCTCGAAGGGCTGGCGGCAGTCGGCGCAGTGGTAGATCGCGCGGCACAGCGTCGGCCCGAACGGGTTCTCCATCGTCGTATTGCGCGACCCGCAGTACGGGCACTCGGCGATCGGCAGCACGGCGAGCTCGTCGAGAACGCCCAGCGCGGGGCCGGTGGGCACGGGGGCGGGTGGCGCGAACCCGCTCAGGCGCAGCCGCTCGCGACCGGCGGGCGTGATGCGATCGCTCGTCCACGGCGGGTCCATGGAGACCACGACCTCGACCGCGCGTGCGATCCCCATGGCGCCGACGCGTTCCGTGATCTGGTCCTGCATGACGCCGATGGCCGGGCATCCGACGAACGTGGGCAGCAGCTCCACGCGAACGCGGTCGTCGTCGACCGCCACGGAGCCGATGACCCCGAGATCGACGACGCTGATGGCGGGAATCTCCGGGTCCGGGATGCGGGCGAGCTCGTCCCAGACGCGTTGCTCGTTGGTCGCCGTCGCGCTCACCACGTCGCCCCGGCCTCCTGCCGCGCGACCATCGTGAACTGGCCATGGAGCCAGCGGAAATCGTCGCCGTGCCGCTCGCGCCCGTCGAGGCTCGGCGCGGCATCGGGAAGCGGCCCCGTGATCGGTTCGAGGATCGGGCGCACCCGGTGCTGCCAGTCGGCATGCAGGGCGCGCAACGGGGTCGGCAGGATCCCCGCCCGGTCCAGCGCCTCCTCGCCGGCCAGGGGCGCGAAGATCTCCTGCGCATCGGGCCACAGGGAGCGGAGCGCATCGGCGAGCCTTCCGGATGCGTCGGGGGCGCCGGCGAGGCGACGCAGCCAGGCATCGGCGTGGAGGAGGTGGTAGGTCTCCTCGCGACGCATCTTGCCCGCCAGCAGGGCCAGCGGCTCGTGCGATGACTGCGCCAGCGCAGTCAGCCGGACCTTATCGGCGGTCTCGTAGAGGTAGCGGCGGGCGACGCTGAACGCCCAGTCGCCGCGGGCATGGTCGAGCAGGGCGGCGTGCCGGTAGCCATCGGGCTCGCGGCCGTACGCGATACGGTCGGGGTCGTCATCGGTGAGGGTGGCCAGCAGTTCGTACAGGGCGCGCGCATGGCCGATCTCGTCCTGGGCGATCGAGCTGGTCGCCACGTCCTCCTCCAGCATCGGCGCGATGCCGGTCCACTCGGAATCCCAGAAGCCGATGACGAACTCGTCGTCGGCCACCGTCAGCAGCAGCTCGGCAGTGGCGGCGCGGGTGGTCGCGTCGAAATCCGTCACTCCCCTGCCCGCTGCTTGGCGGCCTCCAGCTTGTGCTTGATGATGTATCCGCCGGGCTTCTTGTGCGACCGATCGAGCGGCGGCTTCAGCAGGTCCGGGTCGTCGAGCTCGGTGATCGCGTCGCGAGCCACGATCCACAGCCGATGCGACTCGCCGCGCCGGCCGTAGAACTCGCGGGCGTAGTGCACCGCGAGCTCCTCGTCCGGGGCGTTGACGTTCCCGGCGTGGACCATCGGGTCGCCCTCGTCCTCCTGGCGGAAGACCTCCCAGACGCCTGATTCAGGCACGGTCTGTTCGCTCACCGCTACAGCCTACCCCCCGGTCGGCGCGGCCGCATCGGCCGCCGATACCGGTTCGTTCGTGCCGGTGTGCCATCTGCGCGCCGGGAGGGCGTTATCCCGCTCACCCGAGGTCGAGTTGTCAGGATCGGCCTCTGGTGCTCTCCCGGAGGGCATCGTGTCAGTCGGAAGGGCGGAATCGCGCGTCATGCCCGTCCCCACGGGCATCTGACATTCCGCAGGTTCAGGCGGCGGCGGTGCCGGATGCTCCGAGCAGCGCGTCGCGCACCCACTGGGTTTCGGCGAAGTTGACGCGGCGGAAGTCGAGACGCGACTGCGATGCCGGCCCGTGGCCGGTGACGACCGACTTCAGCTCGGCCCAGTCGGGCTCGGTGTAGTGCCATCGGCCCTCATCGGCGTCGTAGCGCAGTGCCGGGTCGGGGATGCGCAGCCCAAGTTCCAGGATGCGTGGCACGTAGATCGAGAGGAACTCCTGGCGTAGCTGCTCGTTGCCCTTGGCCTTGATGCCCCAGTGGAGGTCCTTGTCCTTGGCCGGGTCGGTCGGCGGACCGTGCATCTGCATCAGCGGGCCCCACCATCGGTCGAGGGCCTCCTGGACCATGGCGCGCTGCTCTTCCGTTCCGTTCATCATCGTCAGCACGACGTCGCGGCCGTGCATGATGTGCACGGACTCCTCCCAGCAGATCTTCTTCATTGTGCGGGCATACGGCGCGTAGGACGAATCGCGCAGGGCCTGCTGGGACACGATGGCCGCCGCGTCGACCAGCCAGGCGATGATCCCGACATCGGCCCACGAGCGCGTCGGGTAGTGGAAGACGTTGTGGAACTTCGTCTTGCCATCCAGCAGGTCCTGCAGCATGACCGGACGAGGCTTGCCAAGGTCCTCCGCCACGCGGTAGAGGAGCTGCGCGTGCCCCACCTCGTCCTGGATCTTGCTGGTGAGCGCCAGCTTCCGGCGCAGGTTCGGCGCACGCATGATCCAATCGCGCTCGGGCAGCACACCCATGAGCTCGGAGTTGGCGTGCATCTCGACGAACTTCAGGACGGCGGCTCGGTACTCGTCAGGCATCCAGTCGTCGGCCTCGACCTTGCCACCGGAGCCGACGTGCGCGAAGAACGCATCGGCCTCGCCTGGCTCGTAGGGAGGGCGCGGGTTGATCGGCTGGATCGTATCGGCGTCGTGCATGACGTCCAAAGGGTACTGCAAGACCGATGCGAGGCGCGACCCCGCCGATCGTCAGGCGGGGTGGAGCTCGAGCGTGGTGTCGAGCACCTCGTCGCGGACCATGGCGGGGGTCGCGGGGTCACCGGCGTACTTGCGTTCGAGCTCCGCGGAGCAGGCGCGGATGCGCTCGTCGTCGCGGGCATGCTCGATCGCCACCGGGACGACCTCGTCCCCGATCACGAGGGCCGCGGACGCGTCGCCGATCGCTTCCCGGTACCAGCGCGCGCCGGCGCCACGATAGGAGCGGATGAGCACCCGGTCCCACGCGTCCACGACGACCCAGATGGTGGTCCGATGCGACGGCGCATCCGCAGTGGCGCGGGTCTCGATGTCGACCTCGATCTCGCGACGCATCCTGTCCAGGAGGCCGTCGTTGAACCTCGGCTCAGTCATGCGGAGCGCGCTTCAGTGGCCGATGCCAGCGGGCATACGCCTCGCCGCGTCCGCAGTCGACGGTCAGGCGCCCGCCCTCCTCCGTGATCTCGGGCCGCGGGACGTACAGGTCCACCGGCACGAGCCCGGTGGTGCGGACGAGCAGGTAGTCCGCGAACACCGCATCCACCGTCCCGATGCGCGCATTGCGCGGGCCTCGAAGGGTCGTGCCGGTCTCGATCGTCGCCTGCTCCATGTGGCCTAGCCTACCGGACCGCGGGCCCGCGACGCGACCCGGATGGCGGCGGGGCGCAGGCGCACCGACAGCGGAAGCGACCCGAACGGCTCGCCGTCGAGATGGGTCAACGTGCCCGCGTCGCCGTCAACCTCGATGGTGTGGCCCTGGGCCATCTCGACCTGCGGGTGGTCGACGTGCGTGCCGCGGTACAGGTTGGCGAGCTGGCGCAGGGCGGTGAGCCGCGACACGTCGCCTACGATGCACACGTCGAGCATCCCGTCGTCGACCGCCGCGCCCGGCGCGATCCGCATGCCTCCCCCGTAGTACTCGCCGTTGGCGATGGCCGCGAACAGAGCGCGCGTCTCGCGCGGCACGCCATCGATCGTCAGCTCGATCCGCCGGTTCGAGAAGCGGCGCAGCTCGGCCAGGGTCGTGAGCAGGTAGCCCGCCTGCCCACGCTGCCATCCGGATCGCGTCGCCATCGCTGCGGCCACCTGGGCGTCGAAGCCGATGCCACCGGCGGATCCGAACCACCGCGTCCGGCCATCGCCGGCGGTCGCATGCGCCAGGTCGAGGGGCTGATCGGCGCTGCCCATCGCGATCGTCCATGCCACGGCCGGATCGCGGGGAAGGCCGAGGCTGCGAGCCAGGTCGTTGCCGCTGCCCACCGGCACGATCCCGATGCTCGCGGCCGGCTCTCCGTTGACGAGGCCGTTCATGACCTCCTGGATCGTTCCGTCACCGCCGACCGCAATCACCCGGTCGTGCCTGCCGGCCGCCCCGGCGGCGAGCTCCTCGGCGTGGCCGGCGCGGCGGGTGATCTCGAACCGGGCATCGGGACGCGCGGCAAGGCGCTCGCTGACCCAGCCCGCCAGGCGACCGGCGCGGCCGCCGCCGGCGACCGGGTTGAGGATGACGAGGGGCGCATTCGGCACCGACCGATTGTGCGGTTGGCGTCAACCGCCTGCATTCGCTACCGTCAGCGCATGGATCGACGTCTCACGCGGGTGGCTCGCGTGCTTGGTGCGTTCATCGGCACCTTCGCCGGCATCGTGGCCGTGCAGTTCATGCGGCTGCGCCGCATGGAGTTCCTGCCGATGCATCCGGGCTTCTACGTGAATCACACCGTCGCGCCGACCGGAGGGACCGCCGACGGCCGCCGCCTGCGGCTGGTCGTCCTCGGCGACTCCACCACCGCGGGCGTCGGCGTCGGACGTGCCGAGGATGCGCTGCCCTACCGTCTGGCGCAGCACATCGCCGACCGCGAGCAACGGCCGGTGCACGTGGTGAGCTACGGCTGGGCGGGCGCACGCGTTGCCGATCTCCCGGCGACGCAGCTGCCCCGCGCCCTGGAGCCGCTGCGCGCGGGCGAGGACGAGCCGTTCCTCCCCGGCGCCGACATCGTGGCCATGGTGATCGGGTCGAACGATGCGACGCACCATACGAAGCCCGCGAAGTATCGGGCCGACCTGCGACGTTCCCTCGGGATCGTGCGCGAATCCGCGCCCCAGGCCCGGGTGGTGCTTGCCGGGATCCCTGCCTTCCGTGGCGCCCTGCGCGCCATCGAGCCGCTGATCTCGCTCGCGGACCTGTATGCGCGGCTCCTGCGCCCCATCAGCCGCGCGGAGGCCGCTCGTGCCGGGGTTGCTTACGCCGATCTCGCGCGCCACGTCCCACCGCGCATCGACCGGACGACGGAGTTTCTCTCGAGCGACCGGTTCCACCCGTCCGCGGTCGGCTACGCCATCTGGGCTGACGTCATCTTCGAGGCCCTGGTCGAAGACGCATTCGCCACGCCCCCGGCGGTGGCGCCGATGGCCGCCGGGGCCTGACGGGAAACCCCTTGCGGGGAGCCGGCCAAGAATGCCATCCTACGGCTGCCCATTCATCCCTGGTGCCCGAAGGGGGATCTCGTGCATCGCGTCGGTGCGCTCCTGCTCGGCCTCGTCACGTCGGCCGCTGGCCTCTCGTTCGCCGCGCCCGTGGCGGGATCCGAGGTGCCCGCGAAGGTCGCCATCATCGTCGGCCCGGTCGGTGAGGAGCTGACGCCGGTCTACCTGGCGCTCGGTGAGGCCGCGGCGGTCGCGGCCGAGACCCGCGGCGCGGTCGTGGCTCGCGCGTACTCGCCCGACGCCACCGCCGAACGCGTCCTGGAGGCGGTCGCCGGAGCGAACATCGTCGTCTACCTCGGGCACGGCGTCGGCAGCCCGAATCCGTACTCGGCGAACCCGGACCCGGCCACCACCAATGGCTGGGGCCTCAACGGGCCATCGGCCCGCGGCGACCATGCCGACTCCTGGCAGGACGGGACGCTCGCCTACTACGGCGAGGCGTGGATCACGGCCAACGCGCGGCCCGCCCCGGGCTGGGTGATGATCTACTCGAACGCCTGCTACGCCCCGGGCGCATCCGAGGGATTCGACACGCCGGCCGATGAGGAGATCGCCGCTTCCCGCGTTCGGGCCTACGCCCGTGGCCCGCTCGTGGACCTCGGTGCATCGGCCTATTTCGCCACCGACTTCTACGAGGGGGCCGCGCACCTCGTCGCGACCTTGCTGGACGAGCCGCAGCTGCCGTACGGCGACGTGTTCGCCTCCGAGCCGCGCTTCCAGGCCGATGGCCTCGTGCGCCTCCCTGATCCCGCCATGGAGGGCGCCGAGACCTGGCTGCACCGCTCGCCGTACTTCGAGGGCAAGGTCGACTACTGGTACGCCTTCGCCGGCAACCCGATGGCCAGCCTGGGGGCGCCGGGACCTGCCGGGGCGGGCCTCTCAGTCGCCGCCTCGACGGACATCGCCACCATGGCGGCCGGCGGCACGCTCACCGGCCGGGCGTCGAGCTACGGGGAGTCCGCCGGCTGGGAGGGCATGCCGACGGTTGCCCTGCCGCTGCCCGCCGGCATCGCGCCGTCGGCGGATGAGCCAGTCGAAGTGCTCGTGTGCGCCGATCGCTGCGTCTTGCTGCCGGTGGTCGACAGCTGCCCGTGCTACGCCGGCACGGCCGACCAGCGCATCGCCAACCTGTCCCACGCCGCGTGGGCGCTGGTCAGCGACATGCCGCTCGCGGAGGGCCTGATCGAGGTCGAGGTCCACCTGCACCCATCCGAGATGTCTTCGCCGGCAGTGCCGGTGGGGGCGCCGCCGAGCTGAGCCTCAGGCGGCGGGCGCCGCCGGCAGGTTGACGCTTCCCGACGGCATCGGCTCGGGGGCCGTTTCGCCCGGCGTCCGCACGCGGAAGCGGCTCGAGAGGCCACCCAGGTGCGCCGGCAGCAGGTCGGCGAGCGGACGCGCCTCCGTCCCGGCCACCGGGTAGCGGCCGGCGAACACGGTCCGGGCCAGGGCAGCGCGGGCCGGGTACTGTCCGGGCTCGAACTCGAGGGCGTAGTGGTACTCCCCGCTGGCGGCGCGACGCGACGACCGGATGGTCGACCACAGGGACGTCGTCCCACCCGGAAGCTCGAAGCTGACCAGGTGCGACTCGCGCTCGACGAGCGGCCGCTCGGCTGCGATCAGCGCACCGCCGACCGACACGTCGTGCACGCTCGCCGGTGACCCGTCGATCCAGCCGGGCACGTCGACGGCGAAGCGCACGGCGCTGCGTCGCTCACCGGCGTACCGCAGCGAGCTCACGCGTCGGATGGCCATCCACACCAGCGCGGCGTTGACCGCCAGCCAGGCGAACGCCCCGAACGCCGCCCACTCGGAGGCGTAGCCGAGATCGAAGGCGCCGAGCAGATGCAACGCGAACACGGCGGCGGCGATGAACGAGATGCCCAGCGAGAACCGCAACGGTAGCGGCGGCTCGACGCGACCCCGGTCCGCGCCGATGCGCCCCTTCGGCGTGACGCGGAACCGCGGCGTCCTCGGCACGAGCAGGGTGAGCGTGGCCATGAAGTTTGCGGACATGCGCACCAGGTCGAAGACGACCGACAGGAGTGGACGATAGGCGCCCCGGCCCAGGAGGAAGAGCGCCGCCTGCTGCAGGGCGTAGGTGATCGCGAACAGCACGGCGAAGGTGAGGCCGTCGGCGATGATCGGGATCTGGCCGGTCAGGAGGACCGCAGGGGGCAGCAGCAGGAATCCGAGCGTGCGCCAGGAGTCGAACCAGCCCAGGAGCGTCGACGCGTACCCGAGGCGCTGTCCCGGCGTCAGGCCCGTGGCGAGCATCGGGTTCTCGGCGCGCAGCACCTGCATCGCTCCGGTCCCCCACCGGTTGCGCTGGAGCTGGTACTGGGAGGCGTCATCGGCCGCCAGGCCGCGGGCCAGCACCTCGTTGTGATAGACGGTCTTCCAGCCACGCCGATGGAGGCGGATGGTGGTGTGGATGTCCTCGGTGATCGTGTCGGTCGCGGCCCCGCCGATCTCGCGCAGCGCCGAGACGCGCACGAGGGCGTTCGTGCCGCACCAGAACGCGGCATTCCATCGGTTCTTGCCCGGCTGGAGCAGCCGGTAGAAGAGGGTCTGCTCGTGAAGCGGCTCCCCCATCGCCGTGCCGCCGCTGTGCTCGAAGCTGGTCACGTTGTAGAAGTCCTGCGGCGTCTGCACCAGGGCGACACGCGGGTCGGCGAAGTACCCGAGGGTCGCGCGCAGGAATTCGGGCGCGGCCACGTGATCGGCGTCCAGGACCGCGATGATCTCGGCGTCGATGACCCCCAGCGCGTGGTTGAGGTTGCCCGCCTTGGCATGCTCGTGCGTGGGGCGGGCGAGGTAGCGAACCCCCAGCGATCGCGCCAGCTCCTCGACCTCGGGGCGCTCGCCGTCGTCCAGGACCCACGTCTCGTGGGCGGGCTCGAGCGCCGCGGCGGCGGCGATCGTCGGCACCAGGATCTCCGGCCCCTCGTTGTAGGTCGGGATCAGGACCGCGATCTTCGGCAGTCCCCGCAGCGTCCGGCGGGGCGGACGCTGGTCGACGTCCCAGAGGCTGAACGTGAAGAGCCCGAGGCCGATGGCGGCATGCGCCTCGAGCACGAGCATCGGCAGGGCCAGGTACCACGCGTCGAGGTTGAGCGTGGCCATCGCGCGCCAGCCGAGGTAGGCGGCTGTGACGGCGAGCGCGAGCAGCGCAACGCCGCGGATCAGCAGCAGCCGATTCGGCGAGTCAGCCTGTGGAAGGTGCCCGCGCCGCCGGGCCTGGAGTGCCATCCAGTGCAGGACACCACGGCACCGGACGATCGGGCCATGAACCGATGGTCCCGGTGCCGGGGGTACCTACGCGACGCGAACGGTGATGGTGTGATGACCGCGGGCGCCATCAGGATCCGGGCGGCTTCGCTCATCGGTCTGGACCACCCCGTCGCCATCGGTTGCCCGGACGCGGAGGGTGTGCTGCCCCGGCGTCGCCTGCCAGCGGTAGACGAACTGGACCCAGGTGGTGTCGGAGATCGGGTCGCTGAGCTCAGCCGGCTCCCAGCCGGTCTCGTCGACCTGCACCTCGACCGCCGATACGCCGCGATCGGGCGCCCATGCAACGCCCGCGACGGGAACGACGCCGGCGTTCATCTCACGATCCTCGCGCGGCGTGTCGATGCGGGATTGCGTCAGGATCGGCGCCTGCTTCGCCCAGCCGAGGGGGACCCAGTAGGCATCGAAGGCGTCGAGCGTCGTGAGCTCGATCTCCGAGAGCCACTTGGTCGCGCTGACGTACCCGTACAGCCCCGGGACGATGAGCCGGGCCGGGTACCCGTGGTCGGGCGGCAGCGGCTCCCCGTTCATGGCCACCGCCACCAATGCCTCGCGCTCATCGGCCAGGGCCCAGGCGGTCGGGAAGCCGGCCGTGAAGCCATCGACGGAGCGCCCCACGATCTGGGTCGCCCCGGGGTCCACGCCGGCCTGCGCGAGCAGCTCCTTCAGCCGAACGCCGCGCCACAGCGCGTTGCCCACGAGGCTGCCGCCGACCTCGTTGCTCACGCACGCGATGGTGACGTACTGATCGTGGAGCGGCATGGCCAGCAGCTCGTCGTAGGTCAGCTCGAAGGGACGCTGGACCATGCCCGTCACCCGCAGGCGCCAGGTGTCGACGTTCGGGCGCGGCACGAGCAGCGCCGTGTCGATCCGATAGAACCGCTCGTTCGGCGTCACGATCGGCGAGACGCCCGGAACGCTCAGCGACGCGCCGTCCGGGAGGGGCGGCGCGGTCGTGGACGGACCGGGGATGGACCCGACCTGCGGTACGGCGCCCAGGCGGCCACGATCGAGCAGGTAGCGCCCGAGGATGCCGCTGCCTGCGGCCACGCCGACGACGGTGGCGGAATTCACCAGGAAGCGGCGCCTGCCCCATGCCGGCATCTCCGCCACGGGGCCGTCAGCGCCGCGCGTCGCCCGGTCGAAGAGCCACGACAGCGCGAGGAGTGCGATCGCAACGGCCGCGATCGCCACGATCAGGGTCG
>Ga0299913_10000113_pt1 | contig 38556 bp, 37 predicted proteins | sample RVTome_9_FD_201360 | JGI IMG/M metagenome (GOLD analysis project Ga0299913, IMG submission 201360) | Soil microbial communities from uranium-contaminated site in the Upper Colorado River Basin, Wyoming, United States - RVT155D38 (version 2) ... | reverse complement strand
CGTCCCACCCACGGACCACATCCGGCCAGGCAGCACCTGCGCCGGGCAACCGAGGACCCGTCAGCCTGGCCGCCCCAGCAGCGAACTACATCGGCCAGGATATGGCCGTTACTCCCAGCAGCGGACCAACACCCGCGGCCCACCGCGCATTCGCCGCGAGCCAGAGCAGGAGTCGTCGTATCACGCGGCGATGACGGACCGCACCAGCTGTGCCAGGTCGGCCTTCCGATCGGCGATGCAGGGGAGCCGATCCACGTGCTCCAGGGCGAGATCGCGGTAGCGTCGGGCCTCGCCGAGGGTGTGCTCGCGGGCGCCGGATGTCTCGAGGATCTCGAGCACCTCGGCCACCTCGTCGTCGCCGAGCGGGGTCATGCCGTCGGACATGGCCCCGTCGGGCGCTCGATAGATCGCGGCGAGACGGTCGCGATCGGGCTCCGAGGCATGCTCCAGCGCCCAGACGATCGGCAGCGTCTTCTTCCGCTTGCGGACGTCGCCGGCCATCGGCTTCCCGGACTCTGCGGTGGACCAGAAGCTGCCCTTCACGTCATCGGCCATCTGGAAGGCCATCCCCAGGTCGTAGCCGAAGCGCCGATAGGCCTCCACGACCTCGCCGTCGTCGGTCGCCAGGATGGCGCCGGCCTGGACCGACGCGCCGACGAGGGCCGCGGTCTTCTTCCCGATCATCTCGAGATAGGCCTCGACGGTCACCTCGGGCTGCCGCTCGAAGGTGATGTCGAGGTACTGGCCTTCACACAGCGCGAGGCAGGTCTCGTCGTACACCCGCATGAGCGCGAGCACGCGCCGCTCGCTGAACCCGTCCTCCAGGAGCCGATACAGCGCGAGCCGCGACAGCGCGAACAGGGCGTCGCCGGCGTTGATGGCCAGGGGAACGCCCCAGATGGCCCACAGCGTGGGCCGATGGCGGCGCTCGGCATCGGCGTCCTCGATGTCGTCGTGCACGAGGCTGAAGTTGTGCCCGAGCTCGACGGCAGCGGCACCGGGCAGCGCCGGCCGGTAGTCCCCGGTCAGCGACTGGTACGCGAGCAGGCCGAGGAGAGGGCGCATGCGCTTGCCCTGCGGGCCTGACCTGCCGTCGATCCCCAGGTGATAGGCGAGCATCTCGTACAGCGGGCGCGCATGGCCGCCACGCTCGTCAATGACGCTCGACATCTCGCTCTCGATATCGGCGAGCAGGCGCGTAAACTCGGTCCTGATGTCCACGCCGGAAGGGTACCCGACCTGCTCGAGCAGTCGTGCCATGCCGGAGATACGGGGAGCGGGGACGGTCGGATCCATCCGTTTCATGATACACCGAAGTAGCACGTTGGACCGATGAGCCCGCGTCCGCGCGTCTACAAGACCGAGGCGATCGTGCTGCGCACGATGGATCTCGGGGAGGCCGATCGGGTGCTCACCGTGCTCACCCCGCGCCTCGGCAAGCTCAAGGTGATCGCCAAGGGCGTGCGGCGGCCGCGCTCCCGGATCGGCGGCGGGCTGCAGCCGTTCAGCGACGTGCAGCTCGTCCTGGCGGTGGGACGCACGTTCGACGTGATCACCTCGTCGTCGCTCGAGGACCCGCATCTCGGCCTCCGCAACGACCTCCACTCGACCGCCGCCGCGTGGTACCTGGTGGAGCTGGTGGATCGGTTCGTGGAGGGCGCCGCCGACACCCACGAGCCCTTCCGCGTCCTCGCGCAGGGCCTCTCCGCCCTGGACGCCGGTGCCGACGTCTCGCGCGAGGTGGTCGCTCGCTGGTTCGAGCTGGCGCTCCTGGATGCCATGGGCTTCCGGCCGGAGCTCGGCCAGTGCCTGGAGTGCGGGTCATCGATCGAGCCGGAGGGAAATGCGTTCTCGCCGGTGGGGGGCGGCGTGCTGTGCCCGCAATGCGCGCATCGGGCCCATGGTGCCCGCGCCATCTCGCCCGATGCGCTCAAGGTGCTGCGGCACCTCCAGCGTTCCTCGCTCGTCGGCGTGATCCGCCTCCGCCTGGCGCCGCCGCTCCATCGCGAGGTGGAACGGCTGCTCCACGCCACGGTCTCGGCGGTCGTGGAGCGCGAGATGCGCTCGCGGGACTTCCTCGACGAGGTCGCCGCCCGCGAGCTCGCCGCCAGCCCGTAGCCGCTCGAGACGTGCCGTGTGCGGGGGAGGCACGCATCGGCGAAGGAGGCCAGCGGAACGGCGGGCTGACGGGGCGCCCGGCATCCGACCGTGCCGATTCGTGCCGGTGCAGCACAGGATGGCCACGATGCGCGGGGGCTGGACGTCTTGCGACCCCACCTTCTCCGATGCGTGCGGCCGCGGCACCATCGGACCCTGCGGATCGGGGATGGGCCGTCGGAGGTCAAGGCATCGGCTAGACTCGACCACCCCATCGGCCCAGCGTGGCCACAACCTGGAGGAGCCCGACACACCCCGTGCCAGCGCCGAACTTCGACGTCATCGTCAGCCTCGCCAAGCGCCGTGGCTTCGTCTTCCCGTCCTCGGAGATCTATGGCGGCATGGCCGGCTTCTGGGACTACGGCCCGCTGGGCGTCGAGCTGAAGAACAACGTCAAGGCCGCCTGGTGGCGCCACATGGTCCACCTTCGCGACGACGTGGTCGGGATCGACGCCTCGATCATCATGAACCCGCGCGTCTGGGAGGCATCCGGCCACGTGGCCGGCTTCAGCGACCCGATGGTCGACTGCCGCAGCTGCAAGCATCGGTTCCGCCAGGACGAGCTGAAGGGCCCGCCGGCCGAGATCGCCTGCCCGAACTGCGGCAATCGGGGCACGCTGACCGAGCCGCGCCAGTTCAACCTGATGTTCGCAACCCATGTCGGCCCGGTGGCCGACAGCTCGTCGATCGCCTACCTGCGCCCCGAGACGGCGCAGGCGATGTTCGCGCAGTTCGACAACGTCGCCACCAGCATGCGGCGCAAGCTGCCGTTCGGGATCGCGCAGATCGGGCGCAGCTTCCGCAACGAGATCACGCCCGGCAACTTCATCTTCCGCCTCCGCGAGTTCGACCAGATGGAGATGGAGTTCTTCGTTCACCCGCGTGACGAGGACGAGTGGTTCGCGAACTGGGTCGACGCGCGCCACCGCTGGTGGACCGACGTGCTCGGCATATCCGCCGATCGCCTGCGCCTGCGTCCGCACGAGGCCGATGAGCTGAGCCACTACAGCAAGCAGACCACCGACATCGAGTACGAGTTCCCGATCGGGTGGTCGGAGCTGGAGGGCATCGCCGATCGCACCGACTTCGACCTGAAGGCGCATGCGGCTGCCTCGGGGCGCAAGCTCGAGATCTTCGACGAGCAGGCCGGCGAGCACGTCGTGCCGTACGTGATCGAGCCCGCCATGGGCGTGGACCGTGCCGTGCTGACCATCCTCGTGGACGGCTACGAGGAGGAGCAGCTGGCGAAGGAGAAGCGCGTGGTGCTGCGCATCCGCCCGGAGCTCGCTCCGATCAAGGCCGCCGTACTGCCGCTGCTGCGCAACCGGCCGGAGCTCGTCGAGCGGGCTCGCCGGCTGACCGCCGACCTCAAGCTGCAGGTTGCCGCCCAGTACGACGACACCGCCTCCATCGGCAAGCTGTACCGACGTCAGGATGAGATCGGCACCCCGTTCTGCGTGACGGTCGATCCCGAGTCGCTCGACGACGGGGCCGCCACCATCCGCGAGCGCGACTCGATGACCCAGGAGCGCGTGGCGCTGGACCGCATCCCGGAGCGCGTCGCTGACCTCGTGGCGGGCCGCTCGCCGTGGGAGGGCGTGCCGCGCGCGCCCGCCGGGGCGGGGGCCGAGTAGCGTGGAGCGGTCGCCGGAGCGCGTCGTCGCCGAGGGGTACGACCGCGTGGCGGATCGCTACCTGGCGTGGACCCTCAACGGACCGACCCGCCTCGCCTACCTCGATCGGGTGCTCGCGCTGCTGCCGCCCGCCAGCGACGTGCTCGAGCTCGGCTGCGGGGCGGGAGAGCCGGTCGCGCGCCGGCTGAGCCAGGGGCATCGCGTCACCGGCGTCGATCTCTCACCCGAGCAGATCGCACGCGCGAGGGTGAACGCGCCCGATGCCGACTTCCTCATCGGCGACATGACCCAGCTGGTCCTGGAGCCCCGGTCGCTCGACGCTGTGATCGCCTTCTACTCGATCATCCACGTGCCGCGCACCATGCACACCGACCTGCTCGGCCGCATCGCCTCGTGGCTGCGCCCGGACGGGCTGCTGGTGGCCACCATGGGAGCCACCGATTCGCCCGGCACCGTGCAGGAGGACTGGCTGGGCGTGCCGATGTACTTCAGCCACTTCGACGCCCCCGCCAACCGCGCCATGGTGCAACGAGCCGGCTTCGTCATCGAGTCCGCCGACGTCGTGGAGGACGACGAGGACGGGCGGCCGGTGGCGTTCCAGTGGATCGTCGCACGACGCGGCTTCGAGCCGGAGATGGCCCGATGACGACCCTGGACGAGATCCGGGAGGCGTATCGGCGAGGGGATCACGAGCTGGTGCTCCGCATGACCGATGCGATCCTCGCGACGCGGCCGGGGGACGACGCCGCCCACGAGTTCCGCGCCCGCGCCTTCCTGGCGCTCGACCGGCCCGACGAGGCGGAGCAGCATGCGGCGGCCGCCGTGCGGCTGGATCCCGAGGAGGTCCGCTACCGCGAGCTCATGGCCCAGATCCTCTCCGCCGAGGGCGCGCACCGCGACGCCGCCGCCGAGTACGGCCGCCTGGCTCGCAACGACCCTCGCGAGACGACGTGGACGGTCGCCGAGGCGGAGGAGCGGCTGGGCGCCGCGCAGCCGCGGATGGGCGTGGAAGCGGCGCGACGCGCGGTCCGGCTGGCGCCGCGCAACGGGCGCGCGCAGCTCGCGCTGTCGCAGGCCCTGGCGCGGACCGGCGACGTCCGTGGTGCCCTCGGCGCGGCGAGGGCGGCAGTGGAGCTACTGCCGGGCGATCCCGCGGCACGCGAGGCGCTCGCCGACGCGACCTGGCTGGCGGACGACGATGCAGCCGCCTTCGCCGAGTTCGGCAGTCTCGCCACCGATCTCCAGGGCGCCGATCGCGACCGGGTGCTGCGCAAGGCGCGGACCCTCTACCGCCAGCACGCGGGCTGGGGCGGGCGGCTGCTGGCCGCCATCGGTCCGGCCTTCGCGTTCGCCCTCGGCCGTGGGTGGCTGCGAGTGACCCGATGACGGGGCTCGGCGGGCAGACGGCGCGACTCCACGTCGCCCAGACCGAGGAGATCGACCCGGAGACCTTCGAGAGGCTGACCGCGCTGTGCGAGGCGGCCTTCGAGGAGCCGTTCGCGCCGGTCTGGGATCGCGTCGGCCCGGGCATCCACGTCTTCCTGGAGGGCGACGGGCGGCTCCTGGCGCACGCGATGATCGTGGATCGCCGGCTCTTCATCGGCCACGAGGGTGACCTGGCGCTCGACGTGGGGTACGTGGAGAACGTGGCGACCCGGCCCGACCTGCAGAGGCAGGGACTTGGGACCCGGGTGATGCGCGAGATCGGCCGCATCATCGGCGATGAGTACGTGCTGGGCGCGCTGGGCACCGGTCAGAACGGCTTCTACGAGCGGCTCGGCTGGGAGACCTGGCGCGGGCCGACATTCGTGCGGATGCTTGATGGCCAGCGCATCCGGAGCGCCGACGAGGACGGCGACGTCATGGTTCTGCGGACGCCGCGCACGCCATCCGACCTGGATCTCAGCGGGCCGATCGCGGTCGACTGGCGCCCCGAGGAGCCCTGGTAAGGCGACGTGACCGACTGACCGACACGGTGCCAACCTGGCTGGCGCAAGAGGCACCGACGTCCGGATCATCTGTTCTCAGCTGTCGCGGTGCCAGTGTCGCTGGCGTATCGGCGCAGGATGGGCCGGCTCGACACACTGCGGCCCGTTCGATGGCAGTTGTGCCGATCCAGCTGGCCACCACGACCCCGCCGATGGCTCCCACGGGAGACCGCGGGTACAATTCAGCTCCCCACAAGCAATCCACGAGGAGCCGATCGCCGCATGGCCACGAGCGCCCGCAAGCCCGGAACCACTACCCGCAAGCCACGCCGCAGCTCCGCCACCAAGTCGCGTGCAGCGAAGAACGGCAAGCTGATATACACCTTCGCCGAGGGCAACGCCTCGATGCGATCCACGCTCGGCGGCAAAGGCGCGGGCCTGGCCGAGATGACGAATGCGGGCCTCCCCGTTCCACCCGGCTTCACGATCACCACCGAGGCCTGCAACGCCTACTACACCGCGGGCAAGGAGATGCCGGCGGGCCTGTGGGACGATGTCGTGGCGCACATGAAGGAGCTGGAGCAGCAGACTGGCAAGGGATTCGGCGATCCCGAGAACCCGCTGCTCGTCAGCGTCCGCTCCGGCGCCGCCTTCAGCATGCCGGGGATGATGGACACGGTCCTCAACCTCGGGCTCAACCCGGACACGGTGCAGGGGCTCATCCGGTTGACCGGCAACGATCGGTTCGCCTGGGATGCGTGGCGTCGGTTCGTGGCGATGTTCGGCCGGATCGTGCTCGGCCTCAAGGCGGAGGACTTCGACGAGCCGTTCGACGAGCTCAAGCACAGCGTCAAGGCGAAGCTCGACACCGACCTGACCTCGGACCAGCTGCGCGACATCGGCAACCGGTTCGCGGAGATCGTGAGGGAGAAGACCGGGGAGGAGTTCCCGACCGATCCGTATCGGCAGCTGGAGCTGGCTGTCCGCGCCGTCTTCGACTCCTGGTTCGGGAAGCGCGCGCACGACTACCGCGAGTTCAACAAGATCCCGCATGACCTCGGCACCGCGGTGAACGTGGTGACCATGGTGTTCGGGAACATGGGCGACGATTCGGGAACCGGTGTCGCCTTCACCCGCGACCCGAACACCGGAGAGAAGGCGCTGTTCGGCGAGTACCTCACCAACGCGCAGGGCGAGGACGTCGTGGCCGGCGTGCGCACGCCCGAGAAGATCAGCCACATGCGCGACCAGATGCCGGAGGTGTACGCGCAGTTCGAGGAGATCGCGCAGCGGCTCGAGGGCCACTACCGCGACATGCAGGACCTCGAGTTCACCATCGAGCGCGGCACGCTCTACATGCTCCAGACGCGATCCGGGAAGCGGACCGCGCCGGCCGCCATCAAGATCGCGGTCGACATGGTCAACGAGGGCGTGCTCACGAAGGAGGAGGCCCTCCAGCGCGTCGATCCGGCGCAGATCGTCCAGCTGCTGCTCCCGCGCTTCGACGAGGCCGCCAAGGAGAAGGTGGGGGACCGCCTGCTCGGGAAGGGGCTCAATGCCTCGCCGGGTGCCGCCGTGGGCCAGGCCATCTTCGATCCGGACCGCGCGGTCGAGGCGCGTGATGCCGGCCACCCGGTCATCCTCGTCCGGGTCGAGACGAGCCCCGACGACGTGCACGGCATGCTGGCCGCCAAGGGCGTGCTCACCGCGCGCGGCGGCGCCACCTCCCACGCGGCGGTCGTCGCGCGATCGATGGGCCTGCCCTGCGTCGCCGGTGCGGAGTCGCTGAAGATCGACTACGCGAAGCGCGTCATGCGCGCCGGGTCGGTGACCGTCAACGAGGGCGACATGATCAGCATCGACGGCACCACCGGCGAGATCTACGCGGGCGAGCTGCCGACCATCGAGGCACGCTTCGAGGACGAGCACGACCTGGCCACCCTCCTCGCATGGGCCGATGAGACCCGGAAGATGCAGGTCTGGGCGAACGCCGACTATCCGCGCGACGCGGAGCGGGCCCGCGCCTTCGGCGCGCAGGGCATCGGCCTGTGCCGGACCGAGCACATGTTCTTCGAGGAGGATCGGCTGCCGACCGTGCGCCGCATGATCCTCAACGCGCACGCGGCAACCTCGGCGAAGGCCAGGGCTGATGCCGATCGGTCCGACGAGGATCGCGAGGCGGTCCGCGTCTTCGACGAGGCGCTCTCCTCGCTGGAGACGCTGCAGACCGATGACTTCGCCGGGCTGTTCCGGGCGATGGACGGGCTGCCGGTCGTCATCCGGCTCATCGACCCGCCGCTCCACGAGTTCCTGCCCAGCCACGACGAGCTGGTGGCCGAGACGACCCGGCTGCGGACCACGTTGGAGCTGACGAGCGGCGGCAACGGCGTCGACGCGGGGCTGGTCCAGCAGGGCCTGGTCAAGCTGTTCGGCAAGAAGGACGCGGCGCGCGCGATGCGCAAGCTGAACCTCTCGGCCCCGGAGAAGGGCGAGGCCGCATCGGGCCCGATCGACAACTCCGGCCTCGAGCGGGAGCTCGCCGAGAAGACGGAGCTGCTCCACGCCGTGGAGGCCATGCGTGAGCAGAACCCCATGCTGGGGCTGCGCGGCGTGCGACTGGGGCTGATGGTGCCCGACATCGTGAAGATGCAGACGCGCGCGATCCTCGCCGGTGCCGCCCGCGTTGCTGCTGAGGGGCTCACACCGCTGCCGGAGATCATGATCCCGCTGGTCGGGCATGTGAACGAGCTGCGCGAGACACGCGCCATCCTGGAGGCCGAGGTGGCTCGCATCGTCGAGTCCTCGGGCCAGCAGGTGGACTACAAGTTCGGCACCATGATCGAGGTCCCGCGGGGTGCCCTCACCGCCGACGAGATCGCGGAGCATGCCGAGTTCTTCAGCTTCGGGACCAACGACCTGACCCAGATGGGCTTCGGCTACTCGCGCGACGACGCCGAGGGCAAGTTCCTGATGCAGTACGTCGACCGCAAGGTCCTGCCCGAGAACCCGTTCCAGGTGCTGGATGCGGCCGGCATCGGCCAGCTGGTGCGGATGGGCGTCGAGAAGGGCCGATCCACCAAGAAGGACCTGAAGATCGGCATCTGCGGCGAGCACGGCGGCGATCCGCAGTCCATCGCCTTCTGCCACGACGTCGGGCTCAACTACGTGTCCTGCTCGCCGTTCCGGGTGCCCGTGGCGCGCCTTGCGGCCGCCCAGGCGGCCATCACCTCGACGGAGACCCGCGACAAGTAGCGCGGGGCTCCTGCGCGCGCAGCGGGTATCTGTGAGCCAGGCCGCCGTGGCATGCGCTCCGTGAACGTAACTGCGACCCTGACTGCCGTCGCGTGCGTCCAGTGCACGTGGCGGTGGGAAACGGGCCTGCCACGGCCGATCAGGAACCGATTCGTGCATCCGCCGCACAATCTGGCGGTTGCCTTGTAGATCCGTGCACTGAGCGCACAACGCGCTCCGTTGCCGCCGGGGGTTCCGCGCTGCGTGGTCGATGCGGCCACTGAGTCGGGGCCCATTCGGCCCGCGGGGGATCGGCTATCCTGTGCGCTGACCGGTCGGCCCAACGGTTTGCGCCCCCATCCGCAACCGCCCGGGTCTCACCTCGCCGCCCGCCGCGCACCCGCCTCCGCGTGGCTCCCGGCGCAGACCCGGTCGACGCACCGCGCTGACCGGTGAACGTTTGCGCCGATGGGCAGTCGAGGTTCTGCATGGACTCCTTCTACGTGGCGGCTGCTGGTGTCGCCGCGATCGCCGGCCTGGTGCTGGCCGGCTTCTTTGCGCGACAGGTGAGCGCGGCCGACCCGGGCAACGAGCGCATGGTGGAGCTGATGGGCGCCATTCGCGAAGGGGCGATGGCATTCCTGCGCCGCCAGTACACCGTGCTTGCGGGCTTCGTCGTCGTGGTGGCGCTGCTGATCTTCGCCATCCCGGACTATCGGTTCCTGGGGGCCTTCGCCTACCTCGCCGGGGCTACCGCCTCCGGGAGCGCCGGGTTCATCGGCATGCGCATCGCCACCGCGGCGAACGCCCGTACCGCGGAGGCGGCCCGCACCGGCGGCGTGGCGCTCGCCCTGCCGCTGGCGTTCCGAGGCGGGGCCGTCATGGGCTTCAGCGTGGCCGGGCTCGGCCTGCTGGGCGTCACGATCCTGTTCTTCCTGTTCATCCAGGCGCTGGCCGTCGAGAACGCCACCACGCTGATCGCCGCCTTCGGCCTGGGCGCCAGCAGCATCGCGCTCTTCGCCCGCGTCGGTGGCGGGATCTACACCAAGGCGGCCGATGTCGGCGCCGATCTGGTCGGCAAGGTGGAGGCGGGCATCCCGGAGGACGACCCCCGCAACCCGGCGGTCATCGCCGACAACGTGGGCGACAACGTCGGCGACGTGGCCGGCATGGGGGCCGACCTGTTCGAGTCGTACGTCGGCTCGATCGTGGCGCCCATCGTCCTGGGCGCCGTCATCTTCGCCGGCACCAGCGACCCGACGGCCGGCATCGTGTTCCCGCTGGCCGTGGCCGGAGCGGGGATGCTTGCGAGCATCATCGGCTCCTTCTTCGTCCGCACCGGGTCCGATACCGAGCACCTCGGCAAGGCGCTTCACCGGGGCACCAACGTCGCGGCTGCGCTCGCGGCACTGGCCACCGCGGGCCTCTCGGTGCTGATCCTCGGCCCGGTCGCCGAGGTCGAGCAGCCGCTCTTCTTCGCCGCCGCGATCATCGGCGGCCTCGTGGCCGGTCTGGCCATCGGCTGGCTGAGCGAGTACTACACGTCGGATCACTTCGGCCCCGTGAAGCACATCGCCGAGCAGGCGCGGACTGGACCGGCGACGGTCATCCTCGGCGGCCTGTCGACCGGCATGCGCTCGACGGCGGGCAGCGTCGTCGTCATCGCCGTGGCGATCGTGATCGCCTACGTCTTCGGCAACCTGGCGATTCCCGGCGACGACAACTCCGGCATCTACGGCATCGCGCTGGCGGCCATCGGCATGCTGGCGACGACGGCTATCACCGTCAGTGTGGACGCCTATGGGCCGATCGCCGACAACGCCGGCGGCATCGCGCAGATGGCCGATCTGCCGCCCGAGGTTCGCCGCGACACCGATGCGCTCGATTCGCTCGGCAATACCACCGCGGCGGTGGCCAAGGGCTTCGCGGTCGGATCGGCGGCGCTCACCGCACTGGCGCTGTTCCGCAGCTTCACCGAGACCGCCAACGCGGCACTCATCGAGGCCGGTCGGAGCCCGATCGTGCTCGACATCAACGACGTGGCGGTGACCGTCGGCCTCTTCCTCGGCGCGATGCTGCCGTTCCTGTTCGCGGCGATCACCATCGAGGCGGTCGGACGTGCCGCGAACGCCATGATCCACGAGGTCCGGCGCCAGTTCCGCGAGATCCCCGGCCTCAAGGAGGGCAGGCCCGGCGTGCACGCCGAGTACGCGAAGTGCGTCGACATCAGCACCGCCGCGGCGCTGCGCGAGATGGTGGTGCCGGGCGCGCTGGCCATCGTGAGCCCACTCGTCATCGGCTTCATCAGCCTTCAGGCGCTCGGCGGCTTCCTCGTCGGCGCGCTCGTCTCCGGCTTCCTGCTGGCCATCTTCATGGCCAATGCCGGCGGCGCGTGGGACAACGCCAAGAAGTACGTTGAGGCGGGGAACCTGGGTGGCAAGGGAAGCGACGCGCACCACGCGGCCGTCGTGGGTGACACGGTCGGCGATCCGCTCAAGGACACCTCGGGCCCCTCGATGAACATCCTCATCAAGGTGATGAGCGTCGTGTCACTCATCGCCGTGCCGGCCTTCGTCGGGATCCAGCTTTTCTAGGGGCTCGCGCTCGGCGGCGGGGGAGGCTCCTCGCTGGGTGGCGGCGGGGTCGCCGTCGGAACCGGGGTCGGTACCGGTGTGGGGGTCGGCGTGGCGGCCACGGTCGGGCTTGGGGTCGCCGTCGGCGGGTCGGTCGGCGCGACGGTCGGGACCGGCGTTGGCGCCGCGGTTGGGGGCGGGGTGATGGCGGCGGTCGGCCCGGGGGTGACGGCGGGCGGTGGTGGAGCCACGAACGGGGGCTGCGTCGGCGTCGCCTCGCCCGCGACCTCGCTGGCCGTCGGCTCCCCGATCGTCCCGGCGCTCTGGTCGGCCGATGCGGTGGGGGACGGTGCGTTCGCTGACGCCGCCGGGGTGAAGGTCGGCCCGCCGGCCAGGATTCCCTCGCCGTCGGGGGACTGAGTGGGATCGCTCGCGACGCCCGGTCCACTCGTGTTCTCCCGCAACGCGCCGGCCCCGATCATCGCCGCCAGGACCAGCAGTCCCACCGCCGTGACGCCGCTCAGGGCGCGCAGCGCTCGCATGCCAGGGCTGCGCATCGGGCGAGGCGCGCCAGCGGGAAGGAGCGGCAACTCGGCACCCGCGACGTCCACGGCGAGCAGCGCATCCATGGCGGTGACGTCACGCAGACAGCGATCACAGGCGCTGGCGTGGAGGGCCACATCGCGCGGCGGCTCGCCCCGCGCCCCCGCGAGCAGCCACTCGTGGAATCGCTCGTGGAGGTCGGTCATGCCATCGCCCTGGCCGCGGCCGCCCGCACGAGGTCGGTGAGCGGTCCGCCGAGCTCCGAGGGACCGTTCGAAGCGGCCGCACTTCCCTCGAGGTATCGGTGGCGCGCGCGGCGCAGCAGCGCGTCGTACCGGTCGCCGGTTCGACCGACGATGGTCGCCACGTCGCGTTCGTCGAGCCGCTCGACCTCCGAGCCGATGAGGGCCGCCCGCTCGAGCACGTCGAGGGCGGCCAGCCCCGCCAGCACGGAGGTCATGACCCCCAGTGGCCCCAGGGCGTCGAGCCGCGCCTGCGCGTCGATGCGCGAGTCACGCCGTCCCGCGGCGGCGGTGAGGCGGGCGCGGAGCCACGCCGCGGCCCGCTCCGGATGCCGGAGCGCGGTCGCATGGGCATCGGCCTCCGCAAGCGTGCTGGACGTGAGCGCCAGGGCGCGCCGTCGATCGCCCAGCGTCAGCAGCAGTGCGAAGCCATGGAGGGAGGGCCCGTGCAGATCGTGGAAGGCGCGCCGAACCTCCTCGGGCGAGGCATCGGCGCTGGTGGCGTCTGGCAGGATGGTCTCGTGCATCGGCTCTGCTGCGGTGCGGTGGCATGCTGTGGGGTCCGGTGCGGAGTCTACCGCGTGCAGCACGGGGCGCACCTCGCGCGTGATGCCCGAGTCGCCGGACCCCTTCCGATCTGCCCTGCGACTTGACAACGGGGTAGAATAGAGCCGTAGACCTTGACAACCTACTTGACAAGCGGCGCGACCCGCGCCGCGAGGGATCCCGGAATCACGACTTCATCCGGCATCATCGCCGAGATCAAATCAAAGCTGCCTGCCATCGACATCGTCGGTGAGACGGTGACGCTCAAGCGAGCCGGCACGGTCCACAAGGGCCTCTGTCCGTTCCACGCGGAGAAGACGCCGTCGTTCATCGTGACGCCCGAGCGCGAGACGTGGCACTGCTTCGGGTGTGGCGAGCACGGCGACATCTTCACCTTCGTCATGCGGCGCGATGGGCTCGACTTCCGCGAGGCCCTCGAGCGGCTGGCCGAGAAGGCGGGTGTCGAGCTGTCCGAGCGTTCGGCGCGCGAGGATCGGCGCAGGCGACGGCTTCGCGAGGCGCTCGAGGCCGCCATCGCGTGGTACCGCGAGGTGCTGCTCCAGGCCCACCAGGCCGAGAAGGCCCGTGCCTATCTCGCGGAGCGTGGCTTCAGCGACGAGACCCTCGAACGCTTCACCATCGGCTACGCGCCCAACACCTGGGACGCGATGACGAAGCGCCTGCGCTCGAAGGGCTTCACCGATGGCGAGCTCACCGATGCCGGCCTGGCCAGCCCGTCGACCCGCGGCGGTGTCTACGACCGGTTCCGGGGCCGGATCATCATCCCGATCCGCGACGCCTCCGGCCGGGCCATCGGCCTCGGTGGACGGATCATGCCCGGCGCCGAGGGGCCGAAGTACCTCAACTCGCCGGCGACCGCGCTGTTCGACAAGAGCCGCACGCTGTACGGCATCGAGCTGGCCAAGGGGCCGATCCGCAAGGAGAAGCTGGCGGTCATCGTCGAGGGCTACACCGACGTCATGGCAGCCCACCAGGCCGGCTTCGGCAACGTCGTCGCCAGCCTCGGCACCGCCCTGACCGCGGGCCAGGTGGAGCTCGCCAACCGCTACGCCGATGCGGTGGCGCTCGCCTACGACGTCGACCTCGCCGGGGAAGCGGCCACGCAGCGCGGCCTGCTCGAGGAGCTCGGCCCGGTGGTGAGCAAGGTACGGGTCATCCGCATCCCGGCCGGCAAGGACCCCGATGAGCTCATCCGCACCGACCCGGAGGGCTGGCGCACCGCCGTCGCAGAGGCGGAGGAGCTCCTGCCGTACTTCATCCAGCGCGCCGCCTCGGAGGTGGACATGCGCCAGGCCCAGGGACGTAGCGCGTATACGCGGCGCATGCTCGACCTCCTGCGACGGATCCCGGACCGCGTGGAGCAGGACTCGTACGTCCCTCAGCTGTCGCGACTGGCGGGGATCGACGAGCGCGTCCTGCGCGACGAGCTCACGCGTGGGCCTCGGCCCGAGCCGATCCGCGGATCCGCCGACGGTCGCGCGCCGGAACCGGAGCCGCGGCTCGGCCCGCTCGAGCGGGAGGCGCTCACGCTCCTGCTGCTCAATCCCGGACTTGCCGCCGAGCTGCCGGAGGGCGAAGAGCTGCCGATCCGCGACGAGGCGGGCCGGACGCTCGGCGAGGCGTGGCGCCGCGCCGCGGGTGAAGGCGGAGGGACGCGCGATCTCGAGGCATTCGTGGCCGGGCTCGACGCGGCGACGGCCGACCTGGCCCGCAGCCTGCTGGCATCGGCCCGGGCACGCGGCGTGCGGCCCGATGCGGAGTCGGACCGGGAGGCGCTCCGTGTCTGCCTGCTGCGTCTCCGGGTCACCGAGACGGAGGCGCGCATGAGCGACCTGCAGGCGCTGATTCGCGCGAGCGCCGAAGACGATGACGACACACCCGATATTCGAGTCCTGGAGCTCCAGTTCCAGGGGCTCACGCGCGAGCGTGAGCAGCTCATGAAGGAGATCAGAGGACCGGCCCTGGCGGCTGGCGAGAGGAGGAGCTGAGCGTGGCATCCACGACCACCCGCAAGCGGCCGGCAGCAACGGACGCGACGAAGAAGGCGTCGGCCGCCAAGAAGCCGGCGACGAAGAAGCCGGCGACGAAGAAGCCGGCGACGAAGGCGACGACGACCAAGGCGACCTCGACCAGCGCATCGGGGGCGAAGGCAACGACTCCGAAGGCGGCCACGGCCACGACGAAGAGTGCCAAGGGCCGGCCCGCCAAGGCCGCGGCCGCGAAGCCGACGTCACCGAAGGCCACGGCAGCCCGGACGACGGCGACGAAGCCGGCGACGAAGGCTGTGAGCAAGCCGGCGACGAAGGCTGCGAGCAAGTCCGCGGCCAAGGCATCGGCAGCTGCTGCCAAGGCCCCGACGAAGACTGCCGCGAAGCCCGCGGATACGGCCGCGGCGAAGCCCGCGTCAAGGGCCGGCGGCAAGAAGGCATCCAACCGCAACGGCGGCGCACCGCGTGAGGCCCACTCGGCGGCCGTCACCGATCTGCTGACGGTCGGCCGCGAAGAGGGCTTCCTGACCCACGACCAGATCCTGGAGGCCATGCCGCAGCCCGAGGCCCAGATGGGCCAGGTCGAGGAGCTGTACGCCGCGGCCGAGGAGGCCGGCATCGAGGTCCTCGACGAGCAGAACCAGCCGACGCTCATCGGTGAGCGGGATGAGGAGGAGACCGAGGCGGCTCCCGCCGGCGCCGCCAAGCCGAAGGAGGCGGAGGAGGACCTGGAGGCGCTCGCCGCCGACATCATCGGCATCGACGACCCGGTCCGGATGTACCTCAAGGAGATCGGCAAGGTCGCGCTCCTCACCGCCGAGGAGGAGGTCGTGCTGGCCAAGGCGATCGAGCTCGGCGAGCTGATCGTCGAGGAGCCGGCGCGCGCGCTGGTGAACCTGTTCGCCTGGGTCACCCTCGACTCCGAGCCGAAGGCTCGAAGCATGGCCGCCATGCGCGCCTTCGACCTGCCGCGCGAGGCCCCGCGGGTCACGCACGAGGCCATCGACTGGTGGACGAAGCGGAAGCGCCGGACGATCGAACCGCCGACCATCAAGCTGTCCAAGGCTCGCAAGGCATCGAACCTCGACGACGATGCGCGCACCCGGCTGATGGAGGGAGAGTCGATCCTCAAGGTGCTGGCAGCCGACCCGGCGCAGGGCATCCGCGACGCGATTCTGTTCGGTGCCACCTATCGCTTCCGCTCGATCAGCCACGCCGGCGCCGCCGAGCTGGTGGAACTGGAGAAGTGGGCGCGCGAGACGGCGCAGGACATCGTCAAGGAGTACATCGAGGCCGGCAACGACAACGAGTACCTCCATAGCCTCGGCTACGACCCGACCATCCCGCTCGACGTGCCGCTCGAGAAGCGCAGCGGACGACTGGTCGAGCAGTCGACGGACGCACGCAAGCGGCTGACCGAGGCGAACCTGCGCCTGGTGGTCAGCATCGCCAAGAAGTACATCGGCCGCGGCATGAGCTTCCTGGACCTCATCCAGGAGGGGAACATCGGCCTCATCCGGGCGGTCGAGAAGTTCGACTACGAGAAGGGCTTCAAGTTCAGCACGTACGCGACGTGGTGGATCCGCCAGGCCATCACGCGGGCCATCGCCGACCAGGCGCGCACGATCCGCATCCCGGTTCACATGGTCGAGACGATCAACCGCCTCATCCGCGTCAGCCGCACGCTGCTGCAGGAGCTGGGTCGCGAGCCGAGCGTGGAGGAGATCGCGCGGCGCATGAGCCGCGACGAGATCATCCGCGAGCTGCGCGACAAGCTCCAGCGCGAGCCGACCGAGGAGGAGACGGACGAGCGCGTGGCCGAGGGCCCGCAGACGGTGTCCCCCGAGAAGGTGCGCGAGATCATGAAGGTCTCGCAGGAGCCCGTCAGCCTCGAGACGCCGATCGGCGAGGAGGAGGACAGCCATCTGGGCGATTTCATCCCCGACCTGGCCTCGGTCGCACCGGCCGATGCGGCGTCGCATCAGCTGCTCAAGGAGCAGGTGGAGGGCGTGCTCGACTCGCTCACCCCGCGCGAGCGACGCGTGCTCCAGCTGCGTTTCGGCCTGGAGGACGGCCGATCCCGCACCCTCGAGGAGGTCGGTCGCGACTTCAACGTGACGCGCGAGCGGATCCGGCAGATCGAGGCGAAGGCCCTGCGCAAGCTGCGCCACCCGTCCCGCAGCCGGAAGCTGAAGGACTACCTGGAGTAGGTGCCCGTGGGGGCTTGACACCTAGCGACGCTAGGCCTAGAGTCCCTAGGTATGAAGGACACGACGGGCGGTCGCATGGAGCTGCTGGTACTCGGTGCGGTCGGGGCGGGCGCTGCGCACGGGTACGCGGTGATCGACCTGCTGCGGGAGCGGAGCAGCGGGACGTTCGACTTGGCGGAGGGGACCGTCTACCCGGTCCTCCATCGGCTCGAGTCGCGCGGACACCTGCAGAGCCGATGGTCTGACGGCCCGGGACGGCGGCGGCGGCTGTACCGCCTGACGCCGGAGGGCGAATCGGCCCTGCAGGCGCATCGACGGGACTGGCAGGTCTTCGCCGCTGCCGTCAACGCCACGGTGGGATCACGATGAGCGCCACGATCAGCGGCTACCTGGCCGCCCTCGCTGCGGCGCTGCCGGCGCACCTTCCCGACCGTGGCCGGATCCTGGCCGAGGTCGGGGACCATCTCTGCGAGAGCCGCGAGCGGCTGTCCGCCTCGATGACGCTATCGCAGGCCGAGGAGGAGGCGATTCGCCGATTCGGCGACCCCGATGCGCTCGCATTGCTCTTCAGCGGCCTGGCGAGCGCCGAGCCGGGCGCAGCACGAGCTCCGCGCGTGATGAACCGCGTCGCGGCGGTGGGCGGCGTCGTGGCCGCGGCCGGCCTGCTGGCCCTCGGAGGCTGGTGGCTGATCGATGCCGATCCGGTGATCGGCAGGCTGCCGCGGGCCATCGCGGCAGGGGCGGCGGCATTCGTGGTCATCGGCCTGGCGATCCTGCAGGCGACTGGCCTCCGCGGGGCGACCGGGCGAAGACTCCTCGTCGGCGGCCTGTGTGGCGCCGTCGTGCTGCTGGGCGTGGCGGGCATCGTGGGCACGCTCGAGCTCGGGCGTGCATCGGGCGACTACGAGTGGTACGGGGCGGGCCTGGGTGGCCTGCTGGTGATCCAGGGCGTCGTCGGCGCCTGGGCATTCGGGGCTCGTCGGCGATCGTCGGCCGCCTGACGGCACGCGAGGACCGGGGGGCCGGGTAGCATCGGTGCATGGAGTTCTCGGAGGTCGTCCAACGACGGCGCATGGTGCGCCACTTCAGCCCCGACCCGATCGATCGGCCGATCCTGGAGCGCATCGCGGCCACCGCGCAGCGTGCGCCATCCGCCGGGTTCAGTCAGGGCCAGCGGGTCGTCATCGTGACCGATCCGGATCGACGGCGGCAGCTGGCCGAGGTGGCGGGCGAGGCCTTCTATACCGGACAGGGGTTCGACCCGTGGATCAGCGAGGCGCCGGCGCTGTTCGTGCCGTGCGTGAGTGCGAAGGTCTACGTCGATCGCTACAACGAGCCGGACAAGCGCGATCCATCGGCTCCTCCGGGTACCGAGGACGACTGGCAGGTGCCGTACTGGTGGATGGACGCGGGCTGCACGGTGATGCTCATCCTGCTCGCCGCTGTGGACGAGGGCCTGGCGGCGGGCTTCGCGGGCGGCGATGTCGACGACATTCGCGCCGAGCTCGCCATCCCGGCGCACTTCTCGCCGCTGGGTGTGATCCCGGTCGGTCGACCGCTGCCGGACAAGAAGTCGCCGTCCCTGAGGCGTGGCTGGCTCGGCCTCGACGAATTCGCTCGGTGGGAAACCTGGTAGACGGCCGCGTCGGGCTTTGACCGGCGTCGTGGCGGGGCGGTATCATCCGCCCGTCCCCGGGCCTCTTCTCGAGCGCCCCGACGCGTTCCGGCGTAGCTCAGTGGTAGAGCGGGCGGCTGTTAACCGCTTGGTCGTAGGTTCGAATCCTACCGCCGGAGCCACTTCCTCTCGGCGGTACACTGCTGCCCATGCGAGATCCACGTCACCGAACGGAGGGCGAGCGCTACCCGTCGCGCCGCCTGTCGTCGATCGGCGCCGGCTCCACCGGCTGGCGCTCGAGCCTCGAGACGAATCCGCGCCAGTCGTTCCGGTCGTTCGTCGGCCAGCTCCTGATCGCGGCCGCCGTCTTCGCGGCGATCGTCATCGCCATCGTCTTCTTCGGGTCGCCGAGCTGACGCCGGCCACCCCGGACGGGGGATGATCGGGGCCGAGGCTAACGCGAGGGTCCCATCCTGCGTTAGTACCTAGTGAGCCGGACACTGCGTTGGCGGCTCTGCCGCCAGGGCAGCCGCAGTGTCCGGTCTTTGCTGCCCGGGGGCGCGGGGTCAGCGATTGGTCTCGTGCCAGTCCGGGTCCACCGGCGCGGTCGGTCCGACGTCGCCGAACGTCGGGACGAGGATCCAGCCCATGACTCCCATCGCCAGTCCGAAGATCGCCAGCATGGCCGTGCCCGCGGGCTCGTAGCTGAGGAACCAGTAGGCGACCGCGATGCCGATGATCAGCAGCGGCAGGGCGAGGTACTTCAGGAACATGGCGCGATCATACCGGCTGCGACGGTGTCGATGTTGTCAGCTGCCGGGCGGACATGGTCCGAGTATATACCGTATATACTCGGCGTCAGACGAGCCATCCGCAGTCGGACCGTCCGACCGGCCCGGTGCCGCGGCGGGCGAGTGCGCCGGCCGGGCGGATGCCGGTCTCCGGCTCGTGTGTGCGAACCAGCGGCCCGGCGTTGACCGTCCGCTCGGCGCTTCCGAGCGTCGAACGCCGCGTGCTCGCGTCGGTAACGGGCGGGGCGGCATCGGGGGCGTCGGCAATGGCGAGGCCGGTTGCCGCGGCACTCGATACCCGGGCGGTGACCACGGACCCATCGGGGTAGGAGAGCCACAGGCCGCGCAGGCGCGCGATGAAGTGCTCGGCCATGCCCGGCACCAGCATCTCCACGATGCCTCGGCCGCTGCGCCGATACCCCCGGGGCCGCTCGTCGGCCTGCACGCGGTCCACGAAGGCCCGGCCGAGCAGCTCCTCGACGGCCACGGTGACCGCCTCCGGGGCCTGGACGGTCGAGCGACCGTCACGGAAGGTGGCGGTGCCGACGACCTCCGGCTCGGGGGCGCCGCGCTCGGTCCGCAGCAGCTCGAAGACGATGACGTCCTCGGTGCGCGGGTCGGCGGTGCGGTCGATCATGGCGGGCAGGATAGCGCAGCCGATGGTGCCCGCGCCGCCCGCGCCGGCACGCTGATCGGCCCATGGGAGCTCGGCTAGAATCGGCTTCCCAAGTGTCATTCGAGGAGCACCGGTGAGCGAGATCGAGGAGCAGCCCTACCGCGAGATGGTCGAGGCACAGGACGACGACCAGATCGATACGTGGGCAGCCGACCTGTTCGTCGACTTCGCGAAGCGACTCGGGGTCGGGCAGGCCATCGCCGCCTTCTCCGAGGCGGCCGGACTCGACGCGCGAGGCTTCCAGCGCGCGTTCCTCGTCGGTGGGGGACCGGACCACGTGGTGGGCATCGACACCGCAGGGTCGCTCGCTGCGCCGATCTTCGAGCTCCCGAAGGCGATCGCCGGCCTGCGTCGGATCGACCCGGAGGCCCGTCAGTCGCTGGTCAGATTCCTCGTGCAGCACCGCGAGGTCATGTCCTACACGGCATAGGCGGGCCTGGCGTTACTCCTCTTCGCGCGGCGGCGCCCCGGCGCGGATGATGGCGATCGCGTTCTCGATCTTGAGCTTCGTGATGTGCAGGTGCTTGGCGAAGTTCGCGCGGTTGACCTCCGGGATCTGCTCCATCATCTCCGGCTGGCGGAGGATCTCGACGAGGTCGTCGACTCCCTCGGACAGCTTGGAACGTGCTCCCATCAGGGCATCATCGGCGGCCTTCGCCGCGGCGACCTCGCCGGCGACCGTCCTGGCGCGCCGTTTCGGGGTTCCCGGCTCGTCGGCTGCCGGCTTCTCCGGACCGCCACCGGTGAGGACGCGGAGCTTCGCCAGCGTCAGGTCGCCGGCCACGATCTTCTTCGCCAGGCGACGGCGCTTCCGCTCGTCGCCGATCTTCATCAGCTCGTACGCGTGGCTGATCGTGTCTTTGCGCAACGACAGCAGCTCCCGGACGTCGGCCGGGGCATCGGACAGTCGCAGCCGGTTCTCGACGTAGCCCTTGTCCTTGCCGACCTTCTGCGCCAGCTGGCGGACGGAGTAACCGAAGGTCTCGGTCATTCGGCGGAACATCGTCGCCTCTTCAAGCGGCGAGACGTCCTCGCGCTGGAGGTTCTCGATGATGCTGACCTCGAGCGCCGTCTGCTCGTCGAACTCGACCACGATGGCGGGGATCCCCTCGCGCCCTGCCATCTGTGATGCGCGCCAGCGGCGCTCGCCGGCAATCAGCTCGAACTTACTGCCGGCCGGCCGGACGAGGATCGGCTGAAGGACGCCGTGCTCGCGGATCGAGTCGGCGAGTTCGGTGAGGGAATCCTCCTCGTAGGAAAGCCGCGGCTGGGCGGGGTTGGGGAGGATCCTCGTCACCGGGATCTCGCGCAACTGCGCCTGCGTCGCGCGCGACTCGATGAGCGACACGATGCCGGGCGCGAGGTCGGTCGCCTGGGCCTCGTCGAAGAGCCGATGAATGTTCTCCCGGAACGCGGGACGCTTGCTAGCCAAGCTCGATCACCTCCTGGGCCAGGTCGCGGAACGCCCGCGCCGCCGACGAGTTGGTGGCGTACTCGGTCACCGGCTTGCCGGTCAGCGGCGCCTCGCCAAGCTTCACCGTGTTCTTGATCATGGTCTTGAAGACCCGATGGTCTCCCAGCTGATGCAGGTTCTCGAGCATCTCGCGCGCGAGAACCGTCCGCCCGTCGAAGAAGGTCGGCAGCAGGCCGAGCACTTCGAGGTCGTGGTTGAGCTTCATCTTGATGGTGTTGATCACCTTGATGAGCGCGGTCAGACCCTTGATGGCGTAGTACTGCGTCTGTACCGGGATGATCACCCGGCTCGAGGCGACCAGCGAGTTGATGGTGAGCAGCCCCAGAGTCGGCGGGCAGTCGATGATGACGACGTCGAACTGCCGGTCCGCCCAGCCGCCGATCGCGTCGCGCAGGACCATCTCGCGGCCGATGGCGGTGAACAGCTCCACCTCGGTCGAGGCAAGCTCCAAGGTTGCGGGTGCAACCCACAGGCCGGGGGTCTCCGTCTGGCGGACGATCTCGTCGAGCGCCACGCGGTCATCGGACAGCACATCGGCCATCGAGGCGTGCACGTCGGAGAGCGAGATCCCGAGGCCGACCGTCAGGTTCGCCTGCGGATCCATGTCCATGCACAGGACGCGGTAGCCGCGTTCCGCGAGCGCACCGCCGAGGTTGATCGAGCAGGTGGTCTTGCCGACGCCGCCCTTCTGGTTCGCAATCGAGATTACCTTGGTCAACGCATCACCTTCATTGCGACTCGGGCGGGAATGTGGGTCGCGAATGCGACTCCGGGATGATAGGCCGATCCGCTCGTATCGGTCCATGCGAGTTATCCACAACGTGGAGAAAAGCGCCTGTCGTTGTGCAAAGACATCGGTCTATACTCCGAGTTGTCCACCGTCGCCGGGCGCGGGCCCGTAGCTCAATGGTCAGAGCAACCGGCTCATAACCGGACGGTCGCAGGTTCGATTCCTGCCGGGCCCACCAACATTCGTTGATTGCGAAGGAGCGCCGCGTGTCGACTGCTGACAAGCTGGAACGCCTGCAGCGGATGCGCGAGGAGGCGACGCAGGGCGGGGGAGCGAAGCGGCTGGAGCAGCAGCATGCCCGCGGCAAGCTCTCCGCCCGAGAGCGCATCGACCTCCTGCTCGACGAGGACAGCTTCACCGAGATCGATGCCTTCGTGACGCACCGCGCCAGCGACTTCGGCCTGGACGAGGAGCGCTACCTCGGCGATGGCGTGGTCACCGGCTTCGGGCGCATCGACGATCGGCTCGTCTTCGTCTACAGCCAGGACTTCACCGTGTTCGGCGGGTCGCTGTCGGAGGCACATGCCGAGAAGATCTGCAAGGTAATGGACCTCGCGGTGGAGAACGGGGCGCCGATCATCGGCCTATCCGATTCGGGCGGGGCGCGGATCCAGGAGGGCGTCGTCAGCCTGGGCGGCTACGCGGACATCTTCCTGCGCAACACGCTGGCGTCCGGCGTGGTTCCCCAGATCAGCCTGGTCATGGGCCCCTGCGCCGGCGGTGCCGTGTACTCGCCGGCGATCACTGATTTCGTGGTGATGGTCGAGGGCACCAGCTACATGTTCGTCACCGGCCCGAACGTCGTGAAGACGGTGACGCACGAGGAGATCGATTTCGAGGGCCTCGGCGGCGCGCGCGTTCACAACGAGATGAGCGGCGTCGCGCACTTCCTCAGCGGCAGTGAGCCGCAGGCCCTTGCCCTTGCCCGGACGATCGTCGGGTATCTGCCGCCCAACAACGTCGACGTCGCACCGCGGATGGCGACGTGGGACGAGCCGGCGGTGGATGGCGCAGCGCTCGATACGCTGGTGCCGGACTCGCCCAAGCAGTCCTACGACATGCACCGAGTCATCGGCGGGATCGTCGACGCCGAGTCGTTCACCGAGGTGCACGCGCATTTCGCGCGGAACATCATCTGCGGCCTGGGGCGGATCGAGGGTCGGTCGGTTGGGGTGATCGCGCAGCAGCCCGAGGTGCTGGCCGGGGTGCTGGACATCGATGCATCCGACAAGGCGGCGCGCTTCCTGCGCACCTGCGACGCCTTCAACGTGCCGATTCTGACGCTGGTGGACGTCCCCGGATTCCTGCCCGGCGTCGACCAGGAGCATCGAGGAATCATTCGCCACGGCGCGAAGCTGCTGTACGCCTACTGCGAGGCGACGGTCCCGAAGGTGACGGTCATCACCCGCAAGGCCTACGGCGGGGCGTACGACGTCATGAGCAGCAAGCACGTCCGCGGCGACCTGAACTTCGCGTGGCCGACCGCCGAGATCGCAGTGATGGGCGTCGAGGGTGCGGTGAACATCATCTTCCGCGATCGGATCGGTGCGGCCGAGGACCCCGATGCGGAGCGCGCCCGGCTGGTCGCCGAGTACGAGGACCGGTTCGCGAACCCGTACATCGCCGCGGCCCGGGGCTACGTCGACGAGGTGATCCTTCCGTCCGAGACGCGTGCCCGGGTGGCCGGTGCGCTCGGCATGCTCGAGAACAAGCGACAGTCCGTGCCTGCCAAGAAGCACGGCAACATCCCGCTCTGACGCCGGTGTCTTTGCGCACGGACAGGCCGATGGCGTCCACGCCACCGTTCGCCCGGGTGCTCGTCGCCAACCGCGGGGAGATCGCGATCCGCGTCATGCGCGCCTGTCGCGAGCTGGGAATCTCGCCGATCGGCGTCCACTCGGATGCGGATGTCGACGCGCTCCATGTCCGTGCAGCCGACCACTCGGAGCGGATCGGCCCGCCATCGGCCGCCGAGTCCTACCTCTCGATCGATGCCATCATCGACGCCGCGCGGCGGAGCGGGGCCGAGGCGATCCACCCCGGCTACGGCTTCCTGTCGGAGAACGCGGGCTTCGCATCTGCGGTCGAGGCCGCCGGGCTGGCGTTCATCGGTCCGCCGGCATCGGCGCTCGAGGCCCTGGGGAACAAGCTCGCCGCCCGGCGCTCAGCGGCCGCCGCCGGAGTTCCGATCGTCCCGGGCACGACGGTGGCGCTCGAGGAGGACACGTCGGCCGTTGCTGAGATCGGCCTGCCGGTGATGCTCAAGGCCGCGGCCGGCGGTGGGGGGCGGGGGATGCGGCGCGTCGACCGGCTCGAGGATCTGGCCGAGGCGATGGCCGCTGCCCGCCGCGAGGCGGCCGCCGCGTTCGGAGACGGGACGATCTACGTCGAGCGCTTGGTGAGCCCGGCGCGCCACGTCGAGGTCCAGCTGCTCGGCGACCGGCACGGCGGTCTGGCGGTGCTCGGGGAACGCGACTGCTCGGTGCAGCGGCGCCACCAGAAGCTGGTGGAGGAGTCGCCCTCACCGGCCATCGACGAGGAGGCGCGCGAGGCGCTGTTCGACTCCGCGCGCCGGGTGGCGGGCACCGTGGACTTCCACAACGCGGCGACGGTCGAGTTCCTCGTCGACGAGGACCGGAACCACTACTTCCTTGAGATGAACACCCGGCTCCAGGTCGAGCACGGGGTGACCGAGCTGGTGACCGGCCTCGACCTGGTGGCGTGGCAGATCCGCGTGGCGGCGGGAGAGCGGCTGCCGTCAGACGTCCTCGAGGCGCCGCGCCACGGCCACGCGATCGAGGTCCGGATCTACGCCGAGGACCCGTACGACGGCTTCCGCCCGACGACCGGCCGGGTCACCGCCTGGCGGATGCCGGACGGTCCCGGCGTCCGCGTCGATGCCGGCATGGAGGCCGATACCGACCTGCGCACCGAGTACGACCCACTTCTGGCCAAGCTCATGGTCCATGCCGACGATCGGGCGGCGGCGGTCGCGCGTCTGCGTCGCGCGCTCGACGAGACGTTGATCGGCGGGCTGCAGACCGACGCCGGATTCCTGCGCTGGCTGGTCGACGAGCCCTCGTTCACGGCCGGCGACTACGACACCGGGTTCATCGGCCGGGCGTGGGGCGACGGGCCGGCGCTCATCCCGGAGGAGCGGACGTTGGTCGCTACGGCCGCCGTCGCCGCCCGGATGGCTGCACCGACCGGACCGACGTCGTCCGAGGTGACGCGACCAGCCGGCTCGGACTGGGGAAGGCTGGCGCGGCGCGAGGCCCTCCGGCGATGAGCGAATTCGAGGTCCGTATCGGCGACGAGATCGCGACGCCGGGCGACTGGCGGCTGGAGTGGGACGACCCGGACCATGGTCTCGCGCGACTCCTTGGCGATGGCCGCGCCGTTCCGGTCATCGTGGAGGGATCGGGGAGCGAGTGGTTCGTCACGCTTCACGGCCGGCGGATCCCCGTCAGCGTCAGGACCTGGCGCGAGCGTCTCATGGCGGAGGCGGAGCGCGCGGCCACCGTCCATTCGGGCCCGGTGGCGGTGAAGGCGACCCTGCCCGGCCTGGTGGTCGCCGTCGTCGTCGCGGTCGGCGACGAGGTGGAGGAGGGTGCTCCGCTCCTCACCATCGAGGCAATGAAGATGCAGAACGAGGTCCGGGCGCCGCGCGCCGGGCGCGTGATCGAGGTGAGCGTCGCCTCAGGCGTTGCCGTCGCGACCGGTGCCGCGCTGCTCAAGCTCGAGTAGCCCGCGCCGTTGTGGGGACGGCGGGTCATCGGGCCGCGTCTACAATCGACCCGACGTGAGCGAACCTGAAGCGCCGGAGGCGCGTTCCCATCGGTCCACCTCCGGGATCGAGATCCGGCCGGTCTACCGATCGAGCGACCTGGAGGGGTTCGACCCGGCAACCGAGCTGGGGGAGCCGGGCGCCTTCCCGTACACCCGCGGCATCCACCCGACCGGCTATCGCGGACGACCCTGGACGATGCGCCAGTACGCCGGCTTTGGCTCGGCCGAGGAGACGAACCGCCGGTTCCGCTACCTGCTCGACAGCGGCCAGACGGGGTTGTCGGTCGCCTTCGACCTGCCGACCCAGATCGGCTACGACTCGGACGACCCGATGGCGGCCGGGGAGGTGGGGCGGGTCGGCGTCCCGATCGACTCGGTCGCCGACATGGAGCTGCTCCTCGACGGCATCGACCTGGGGACGGTCTCCACCTCGATGACGATCAACGCAACCGCGGCCATCCTGCTGGCCCTGTACGAGACGGTGGCCCGCCGGCGCGGGACCGATCCGCATCGGCTGCGGGGAACGATCCAGAACGACATCCTCAAGGAGTACATCGCGCGGGGGACCTACATCTTCCCGCCGGAGCCCTCGATGCGCCTGGTGACCGATACCTTCGCGTACTGTCGCGCCGAGCTGCCGGCATGGAACACGATCAGCATCAGCGGCTATCACATGCGCGAGGCGGGAGCCACCGCGGTCCAGGAGGTCGCCTTCACGGTGGCCAACGCCATCGCCTACTCGGACGCGGCATTGGCGGCAGGGCTGTCGTTCGACGACTTCGCCCCGCGGCTCTCCTTCTTCTTCGCCGCCCACAACGACCTGCTGGAGGAGGTGGCCAAGTTCCGCGCGGCGCGACGGGTGTGGGCGACCGTCGCTCGCAACCGGTTCGGCGCCCGCGACCCGAAGTCGATGGCCATGCGCTTCCACGTGCAGACCGGCGGCTCGACGCTCACCGCGCAGCAGCCGGACACCAACGTGGTGCGCACGACGGTGCAGGCGCTGTCGGCCGTGCTCGGCGGGGCGCAGTCGCTGCACACCAACGCGCTCGACGAGGCGCTGGGGCTGCCCACCCCGGCCACCGCGCGGCTGGCGCTGCGCACCCAGCAGGTGCTCTACCACGAGTCGGGAGTGGCCTCGACCGTCGACCCGCTGGCCGGCTCGTACTACGTGGAGTCGCTCACCGACGAGATCGCGGAGCGGGCGCTGGCCGAGATCGGGCTCATCGACCAGCGTGGCGGCACGCTCGCCGCATTGGCCGCCGGGTACCAGCAGGACGCGATCGGCGACGCCGCCTATGCCGTGCAGCGGGCCATCGAGGCGGGTGGGTCGGTCGTCGTCGGGCTGAACGCCTTCGCGGACGAGGGGAATGAGCAGCGTCCGGCCCCGCAGGCGATCGATCCCGAGCTCGAGGCGCGCCAGGTCGAGCGGACCCGTGCCCTGCGGGCGAGCCGCGACCAGGGGGCAGCCGGTGCGGCGGTCGATGCGCTCGCAGGGGCAGCCGCCGGCACCGAGAACGTCCTTCCGCGCATCCGGGCCTGCGTCGAGGCGCACGTGACCCTCGGCGAGATCGCGCATGCGCTGCGTCGCGTGTGGGGGGAGCACCGGCCATGACGGGCGCGGACGTCGGTCACATCCACCACGTGGCGATCGTCGTGCGCTCGATAGCAGACTCGCTGCCGCGCTATCGGACGCTGTTCGGGCTCTCGCCGGAGGAGGAGCCGCGCATGTTCGACGCTCAGCTGGTCCGCATCTGCTTCCTGCCGACCGGACCGGACCCGGCGGCGCGAATCGAGCTCATCGAGCCGATCGACGACGAGAGCGGGGTTGCCCGCTTCCTCGCCGCCCGAGGCGAAGGCGTCCATCACGTCTGCTTCCTGACCGATGACCTGCCGGCGTCGCTGGAGGCCCTCGCCGCGGCAGAGGCCGAGCTGATCGACCGCTCTCCGCGGCCGGGCGCCCACGGCGACATCGCGTTTGTCCATCCCCGCACCCTCAACGGCGTGCTCTGGGAGCTGCTGGACCCGGACTGATCCGCTCTTGGGGCGATGTCGGCGCCGGCAAGGTCGCGAACATCACCGGTCATATCACGAACGACATATTCGGTGACACCACGCGAGGGCCGTAAGCATTGCCCCGTGATATATATGGTATATAAGGCGCGCGCCCGAGGCTCGACGGGGCCGATTGACGCCACGTTCCCTACACCACATGGTCCGCATGTGATTCGCCTCGGGGTGGTGCTGATCGGAGTGGCATTTGTCGCGTGCGGCGCGACCGATGCCACGCAACCCGCCACTGCGGCGATCGTCCCCACGCGTCCACCGATCCCGGCGTCGTGGGCCACGATCGAGGCCGGCGATATGGAGCTGACGGTGCCGGCCGACCTCGGCCGCCTCGGCCCCGACATCCCTGATGTCATCCTCATGCAGGTCGCGTTCGACGGCCGGGAGACGCCGCTCCAGCTCTCGGCGCACGGCCCAGCGGCTCTGCCCGATCAGCCGGCGCCGGGTGAGTCGCTCCGCAGCTGGTTGGAGAGGGGGTCGTGGTTCCCCCGCGAGGGTCAGGGAGGAGTCAATTCGATGAGCGCCGTCACGGTGCGCGAGGAGCTTCTCCCGGCCGGGCGCGCCCTCGGAGCGGCCGCAACGGTCAACCCGGGGTCGCCCGAGGCCAGCCGCGTCGTCGCCTACGCCGTCGAGACCCCGGATGGATTTGCCGTGGTCCAGATCCTGGGCGAGCCGGATGTCATCGAGGAGCGCGCCGACGAGCTTCGCCTGATCCTGCTGCTCTTCCGCTTCGGCGACTGAGCGGCCGACCCTAGCGAACCCCGGCGTCGCGCAGCAGCTGCGGGATGTGCGACGGCGAATCGGCCACGCGGATGCCGGCCGCCTCCAGCGCGGCGCGCTTCGACTCGGCCGTGCCCTCGCCTCCGGAGCTGATGATCGCGCCGGCGTGGCCCATGCGCCGCCCGGGCGGGGCGGTGCGGCCGGCGATGAAGGCCGCCATCGGCTTGCGCACCTCGCGGGCGCAGAACGCAGCCGCCTTCTCCTCCTCCTCCCCGCCGATCTCGCCGATCATCACGATCGCCTCGGTCTCCGGGTCCTGGTTGAAGAGGTCGAGCACGTCGATGAACGAGGTCCCGATAACGGGATCGCCGCCGATGCCGACGCAGGTCGTCTGGCCCATGCCGGCATCGGTCATGGCCTGCACGACCTCGTAGGTGAGGGTGCCGGACCGCGAGACGAGCCCCACCGAGCCGCGGGCGTGGATGTCGCCGGGGATGATGCCGACCTTCGCCTCGCCCACGGTGGTGAGCCCCGGGCAGTTCGGGCCGATCAGCCGCGTCCCGGCCGCTCGCAGCACGTGGTAGACCCGCAGCATGTCGAGCGCGGGGATGCCTTCCGTGATGCAGATGACGAGCGGGATCCGCGCCGCCGATGCCTCGAGCATCGCATCGGGGGCGAAGGCCGCCGGCACGAAGATGCACGATGCGTTGGCACCGGTCTGCTCAACCGCCTCAGCGACGGTGTCGTACACCGACGCGCGCCCGTCGAGCGCCGACTGGCCGCCCTTGCCGGGCGTGACGCCGGCCACGATGTTCGTGCCGTACTCGAGCATGGCGGTCGAGTGGAACTCGCCCTCGCGCCCGGTGATGCCCTGGACCAGCAGCCGCGTGTCGGCGTTGACGAGGATGCTCATGCGCCTGCACCCCCGGCGGCCGCGACGGCCTTCGCGGCCGCGTCGTCCAGCGAATCGGCGGTGATGAGGTTCGCCTCGGCCAGGATCGGCTTCGCCTCGTCCGAGTTGGTGCCCACGATGCGGACGACCATCGGCACCTCGCGCTCCAGGTTGGCTCGCGCCTCCACGATGCCGCGGGCGACCTCGTCGCCGCGGGTGATTCCGCCGAAGATGTTGATGAGGATCGCCTTCACGTTCGGGTCGTCCAGGATGATCCGGAAGGCGGCGGTGACCTTATCGGCCTTTGCGCCGCCGCCGATGTCGAGGAAGTTCGCCGGCTCGCCGCCCGCCAGCTTGACGAGGTCCATGGTCGTCATCGCCAGCCCGGCCCCGTTGACCATGCAGCCGATGGTGCCGTCGAGCTTGATGAAGCTGATGCCGGCCTCGCGGGCCGCGATCTCCGAGGACTCTTCCTCGTTGAGGTCGCGCATCGCCTCGAGGTCGGGATGGCGGGGGAGGGCCGAGTCGTCCAGCACGATCTTCGCGTCGAGGGCCAGCAGCTGGCCGTCATCGGTCACGACCAGCGGGTTGATCTCTGCCAGGTCAGCGTCGGAGGACGCGAACGCGTCGTACAGGCCGCGCATGACCTTCCCGAAGTCCTTGCGCAGCTCGGCCGGGATGCCCAGGAAGAAGCCGATGCGCCGCGCCTCGTGGTCCTGGAGGCCGAGCAGGGGATGCAGCGGCAGTCGCAGGATGGCCTCGGGGTTCGTCTTCGCCGTCTCCTCGATCTCGACGCCGCCCTCCGCCGAGGCGATGACGGTGATCGCCTTCGCCGCGCGGTCCAGGATCAGGCCGAGGTAGTACTCGTGGGCGATGTCCGCGGCGGGGGCAATGAGTACCGTCTTGACCGTCGTGCCCTTGATGTCCAGGCCGATGATGTCGCGCGCCTTCTCGGCCGCCTCGTCCGGGGTCGCCGCCAGCTTCACGCCGCCGGCCTTGCCGCGACCGCCGACCAGCACCTGTGCCTTGACGACCACCGGGCCGCCGATGCGTTCCGCTGCCGCCCGCGCGTCCTCGGGCGAGGTCGCCGTCTCGCCGGCCAGCAACGGAACGCCGTGGCGGGCGAGGATCTCCTTCGACCGATACTCCTGGAGCTTCACTCAGATCTCCTGCTGCGTTGGGGCGTCCGCGGACAGGCTCGGATATGCGTCAGCCGACGGGGCTGCTCATTGTACCGATGCCGGCTGCTAGCATCGGGTCGTGGGGGTCCTCGTCCAGGTCATCCTCTCCGGCGTCCTCGCCGGCGCTTTGGCCGCGCTGCCGTTCCTGGTCTACCAGCGCTCGGCGCTGCCGGCCCTGGCGCGCGCAGACGCACGACCCGCGGCGTATCTCGTCGCCGTGGTGCCGGCTGTCGGATCACTTGCGGTTGCGGTCGCGTTCGTCCGCGGGTGGGTGTTCGGCGCACCGACGATCGACATCCTCTGGCTGATCGGCACATCTGTGCTTTCCTCGATGCTGACCGAGATGATCGTGCGGCCGGCGATTCGGCTGACGCGAGGGTCTGGAGAGAATCGGTCTACGCGCGAGGTCGAACTCGAGGCGCGCATCGCGGCTGCCGAGCGGCACTTCCAACGGATGGATCTCGATCGGTACGTGACCGAGCTCGAGCTGACCGCCGGCACATGGACCCCCGAGTCAGTCGATGTTCACGAAGCGATCCGTCGCGTACTGGACGCACATCGCCGCCGCGAGCCGCCTGCTGTGCTCGCCGAGCGTCACCACGACCTGGAGCGGGCGACGCAGTGGCAGTGGCGACCGCCAGCAGGAGTCCGTCGTGCTGCCACGATCGCCACACTCGTGGCATTCCTCGGCGTTTCCGCGCCGATCATCGGATCCGGCGCAGTCGCCCTTCGCGTCTGCATCGCTGCCGATTTCGTCTCGGAAGGCATCGGGGGTGCAGCCCCGACGACCGACACGTCGCTCGCCGAGGCCATCGTGGCGGACCCTGAGGCTGGGGCAGCGCTTGCATTCGACGAGCCAGTGGACCTCTCCGCGGCCGCCGAATCTCGCCACGATCCCGACACGCGGGCACAGCTCGAGGCCACGGGCTTCGTGCGGGGCCACTTGCGTGGCTGGTCGGCCGTCGATGGCCGCACCCTGCAGGCCGACGCATTCGAGTTCGCCACGCATCAGGGCGCGGTCGCCTATCAGCGGACGGTGACCGGCCATGCCTGCGAATACGCCAACGAGACCTTCGAGGGTCCGAACGGCGGTATCGGTCTTCAGGTGCGCTACTCGACGGGCGACCCGATCGTCGAGCAGGTGAGCTGGGTCGATGGCACCCGGCGCTACCTCGTTGCGGTATCCCACCTCGAGCCGCCGGCGACCCACGACCGCATCCTCGCCATCCTGGCGCGCGCGACCGGGTCTCGCTGAAGCGGGCTAGACTTCACCGCTGCACGCCGGCGCGTTGACCGGCCGCACGAACGAGGCATTCCTTGAGCTACTCCGTCACCCTGATCCCCGGCGACGGCATCGGTCCCGAGCTGGCGGACGCCACGACCCACGTCCTCGAGTCCACCGGCATCGTGTTCGACTGGGACGTGCAGCAGGCCGGTGAGGCGACCATCGCGACCGAGGGCACGCCACTGCCCGATCGCGTGCTCGACTCGATCCGCGCGAACGGGGTTGCGATCAAGGGGCCGATCACGACCCCCGTCGGCACCGGGTTCCGCTCCGTCAACGTCGCCCTGCGGCTGACGCTGGAGCTCTACGCCAACCTGCGGCCGGCCCGCTCGATGACCGGCGTCGAGTCCCGCTACACCGACGTCGACCTGATCATCGTGCGCGAGAACACCGAGGATCTGTACGCCGGCATCGAGCATCGCGTGGGCCCCGACGCCGCCGAGAGCATCAAGATCATCACTCGCGCAGCCTCGCAGCGGATCGCCCGCTACGCCTTCGAATACGCGGTGAAGAATGGCCGCCGGAAGGTCACCGCGGTCCACAAGGCGAACATCATGAAGCTCTCGGACGGGCTGTTCCTCGAGTCATGCGGCCAGGTCGCCGCCGAGTACGAGGGCCGGGTGCAGTTCGAGGACCGCATCGTCGACAACATGTGCATGCAGCTCGTCCAGAAGCCGGACCTCTACGACGTTCTGGTCCTGCCGAACCTGTACGGCGACATCGTCTCCGACCTCGCCGCGGGACTCGTCGGCGGGCTGGGCGTCGCGCCGGGCGCCAACATCGGCGACACGGCGGCCGTCTTCGAGCCGGTCCACGGCTCCGCGCCGAAGTACGCCGGCCAGAACAAGGCGAACCCCACGGCGCTCATGCTGTCGGGGGCCCTCATGCTCCGCCACCTCGGTGAGACCGATGCGGCCGTCGCGGTCGAGGAGGCCGTGCGCGGCGTCATCGCCAAGGGCACGACCGTCACCTACGACCTGGGTGGCTCGGCGGGGACGCGCGAGTTCGGCGAGGCCGTTGCGGCCACGGTCCGGCAGCTCGGCTGAACCGTCCACGCCGTTCCGGCCCGTTGGATGCGTACCTGTCGCCAGCGGACGCGTATCTCCGAGCCCGCGTCGGGACCGGGCCCGTCGGCGCCATAGCTGCCGCTCGGGGGCAGGTATGCCGCAAGCGGCCGGCGTTCCGTACCGAAGCGTCCGCAGGGACACGGAGCGCTTCGGACGTGACTCGACCGATCCGGGGATCTGGCACCGGGGCATCCGATCGGCCACCGCCGGCTTCGCTAGAATCGGGGAGCCGCTAGTTCTGCGCCGCCCGGTCGGGCGGTGTCCCGAGGGAGATAGGTGCACGCCCGGTGATCAACCTGTTCGGGTATCGCGTCTCGTGGTCCCAGCTGGCCTGGTTCGGCCACCGGGCCAGCGGCCTCGGGGTGCTCCTCTACCTGTTCATGCACATCGTCGAGACCTCGATGGTGCTCTTCGGGCCGGAGGTCTACAACGCCGCCGTTGGGATCTTCAAGAACCTGCCGGCCCGCATCGGCGAGGTGGTGCTCATGGCTGCCATCGTCTACCACGCCCTCAATGGCGTGCGGGTGATTGCCATGGACTTCTTCCCGGGGCTCACGATCTACTACCGGCCGCTGACCTACGGCGTGATTGCGGCCACCGTCATCAGCATGGTGCCGCTGGGGCTGATCATGCTCCGACCCTTCATGCCGTGGGGCTCCTGAGCCGATGACCGCCGCAACGCCGCGCCGCCCGCGCGTCATCTACTCGAATCCCTCCCACGCCGCGCGCCCGAAGCCGGAGGCATCCGGCCGCGAGCGGTTCTGGTGGTACTTCATGCGCGTCTCGGGCCTGGCGCTGGTCTTCCTGGCGCTGGGGCACATGTTCATCATGCACGTGCTGGTGGAGCTTTCCGGCGGCGAGATCGACTTCGCCTTCGTCCAGAGCCGATGGGGGACCCCGTTCTGGCGCATCTACGACTTCGCGCTGCTCGTTCTCGCCTTCCTGCACGGCTCGAATGGAGCGCGGATCGTCATCGGTGACTACGTCGCCAACCGGACGGCGCGCAGCCTGCTCATCGGCATCCTGCTGGCGATCAGCGGCATCTGGCTGGTGCTCGGCATGGCGATCATCGTCTTCTTCGACCCGAGCGCGCACTCCGTGTCGGGGCCGATCTGATGACCCTCGCCACGGTCGGGCGCCCGACCATCCCCGAGACCCACGTCCACGAGCTGGACGCGGTCGTCGTGGGCGCCGGCGGCGCCGGGCTGTACGCGGCGCTGGAGCTGAAGCAGGAGCTCGGGCCGGAGGCCCGCATCGGCGTCATCAGCAAGCTCTATCCGTCGCGCAGCCACACCGGGGCCGCCCAGGGCGGGGTGTGCGCAGCGCTCGGCAACACCGAGGAGGACCACTGGGAGTGGCACTGGTTCGACACGGTCAAGGGTGGCGACTACCTCGTCGACCAGGACGCGGCCGAGGTGATGTGCCACGACGCGGTCGAGACGATCATCAACCTCGAGCACCTGGGGCTGCCGTTCGACCGCACCGATGACGGCCTGATCAACCAGCGCCGGTTCGGCGGCCACACCCGCAACTACGGCGAGGGCCCGGTTCGGCGCTCGTGCTTCGCCGCCGACCGCACCGGCCACGCCATCCTCCAGACCCTGTTCCAGCAGTGCATCAGGCACGACGTGCAGTTCTTCGACGAGTACCAGGTGCTGGACCTCGCACTGCCCGATGGGCCCGCCGGGCGCGTCTCTGGCGTCATCGCGCTGCAGACCGCCACCACCGAGCTGCACGCCTTCCGCGCGAAGGCCGTGCTGTTCGCCACCGGTGGCTATGGCAAGGTGTTCAAGGTCACCTCGAACGCCCACACCCTTACCGGTGATGGCATGGCCATCCCGTACCGCCGCGGCCTGCCGCTGGAGGACATGGAGTTCTTCCAGTTCCATCCGACCGGCATGTACAAGCTCGGCTTCCTGCTGTCGGAGGCGATGCGCGGCGAGGGTGGCTTCCTGGTCAACGACACCGGCGAGCGGTTCATGGAGCGCTACGCGCCGACGATGAAGGACCTCGCGTCGCGCGACGTGGTGAGCCGCAGCATCTACCTGGAGATCGCCGAGGGGCGGGGGATCGGCGGCAAGGACTACGTCCACCTCGACGTGCGCCACCTGGGCGCCGAGGTCCTCAACAACAAGCTGCCGGACATGAGCGGCTTCATCCGCACCTATTTCGGCCTCGAGCCGCTGACCGACCTGGTGCCGATCCAGCCGACCGCCCACTACGCCATGGGCGGCGTGCCAACCGACATCGACGGCCGCGTACTGGTGGACGCCTCGAACGCCGTCGTCCCGGGCTTCTACGCCGCCGGCGAGGTGGCCTGCGTCAGCGTCCACGGCGCGAACCGGCTGGGGACGAACTCGCTGCTCGATATCCTGGTCTTCGGGCGCCGCGCCGGGAAGCGGATGGCCGCCGACCTCGCCGGACTCCCCGAGCCGGTGCGCGACCTCGACGCGGAGGCCGCCACCCAGGGGCGCATCAGCGGGTTGCTGGCCGCCACCGACGGCGAGCGGCCGGCGGTGATTCGCGCCGAGCTCCAGGAGGTGATGTTCACCAAGTGCGGCGTGTACCGCACCGAGACGCTTCTCACCGAGTGTCGCGACGAGGTCCGGGCGCTGCGCGATCGCGCCGAGGTGCTCAAGGTGGACGACAAGGGATGCCGCTACAACACGGACCTGGGGGAGGCGCTCGAGCTCGGCTACCTGATCGACTGCGCCGAGGCGACGGTCGAGTCGGCGCTGGCACGCACGGAGAGTCGAGGCGGCCACGCCCGCGAGGACTTCCCCGACCGGGATGACAAGGCGTGGCTGAAGCACACGTTCGCGACCCGGTCCACGAAGGGCGCCGTGGACCTGACCTACAAGCCGGTGACGATCACGAAGTTCGAACCGAAGGCGCGGGTGTACTGACCGATGGACGTCACGCTGCGCATTCGCCGCTACAACCCCGAGGTCGACACCGAGCCACACTGGGAGCAGTACCAGCTGACCGCCGAGCCGACCGACCGCGTGCTCGACCTGCTGCACCAGGTGAAGTGGTACCAGGACGGCACGCTGACCTTCCGCCGATCGTGCGCCCACGGGGTGTGCGGCTCGGACGCGATGCTCATCAACGGGCGCAACCGGCTGGCGTGCGAGTACCTGGTCCGCGACGCGGGCACCGAGATCACGGTCGAGGCGATCCGCGGCATGGCGATCGTGAAGGACCTGCTGGTCGACATGGAGCCGTTCTGGGAGCAGTACAAGTCGGTCAAGCCGTTCCTCGTCGCCGACGACGTGCCCGAGGACGGCAGGGAGCGGCGCCAGTCGCCGGCCGACCGCGCCCGATACGAGGACACCAGCCGCTGCATCCTGTGCGCCGCCTGCACCACCAGCTGCCCGGTCTTCTGGGCGGACCAGTCGTACGTGGGCCCCGCGGCGATCGTGAATGCCCATCGGTTCATCGTCGACTCGCGCGACGAGGCCAAGCAGGAGCGGCTCGAGATCATGGCGGACCCCGACGGCGTGTGGCGCTGCCGGACCACCTTCAACTGCGTCGAGGCCTGCCCTCGCGACATCAAGATCACGAAGGCCATCCTCGAGGTGACGAACGAGATCAACCGGTCCGGCGTCCGTTGAGGCTGCTCATTCACACCGATGGCGCGGCACGGGGCAACCCCGGGCCGGCGGGCGCCGGGGCCATTCTGCGTGACGCGGCGACCGGCGAGGTCCTCGCCGAGATCGCCCAGGGGCTCGGGCGTGCCACGAACAACGCGGCCGAGTGGACGGCAGTGCGGCTGGCCCTCGAGGAGGCGCGCCGCCTGGGCGCCGAGCGCGTCGACCTGCGGATGGACTCCGAGCTGGTGGCCCGCCAGATCACCGGCATCTATCGCGTCAAGCACCCGGACCTGAAGCCGATCCACGCGGCGGTCATGGCGCTGCTCCGCGCCTTCGACGGCTACACCGTCGGGCACGTCCCGCGTGAGCTGAACAAGGATGCCGATCGGCTGAGCAACGTGGCGATCGATGGGCCGTTCACCTCGGGCTGACGCGCTGGTCCTGGCGATCGTCGTCCTCGCCGGCTGTACCTCGGACCCCTCGCCGACCCCTGCGGCCACGACCGCGCTCCCGACGCCGTCTCCCTCGCTCGCGAGCGGGGAGCCATTGCCCTCGCCTGCAGCCGGCGGTGCATACCTGGCACTGGGAGACTCGATCACCTTCGGCATCGGCGTGGCCAGGCCGCAGCGGAACGGTTACGTCGCCCGCGTGGCCGATGCACTGTCCGGACCGTCCGCCGATCCCCGGGTTGGCGCGTCGCGCGTCTTCGCCGTCCCGGGCGAGACGGCGGCCGGCTTCCTCGATCGGCGGCTCGACGACGTGGTGCGCGCCATCGAGGAGCTCGGTCCGCGGGTCGAGCTGGTCACCATCGGCCTCGGCGCGAACGAGATCCTGCGTGCCCGCCGCGACCCGGCCTGTGTCGCCGACCGCGCGAGCGAGGCCTGCCGTGCCGTGCTCGCGGCGGCGACCGAGGTGGCAGCCTCGTCGCTGGACGCCGTGGTGACGGGCGTGCAGTCGGCGCTCGAGGCCGCGGGAAGCGACGCCACCGTCCTGCTCCTCGCCTACTACAACCCGGACCTCGACCCCCTGGCGGTGGCCTCGGTCGCCGGGTCGGACGGGTTGACCGGATGCGATCCGCTCGAGGAGCGCCCTGGCCTGAACGATCGGATCGCGTGCATCGCGGCGGAGCGGTCGGTGCGCCTGGTCGATCTGTACGAGGCCTTCCTCGGACGGGAGGAGGAGCTGACGCGCTTCGGCTCGGGAGATGTGCATCCGAACGCCGCGGGCTACCAGGTCATCGCCGACACCATCCTGGACATGCTGCCCATCGGCGGCGCATAACGTCGACTCGGCCAGACATGCAGCCGGCGGGTGGGTGGCACGCGTGCGGCCTTCGACCCGGCCAGATATGCAGCCCCCGGGTACGGATGGGGTCGGATGGCAGGGTGGTGCTGCCAAGTGGGCCGAAGCTACCCACGAGTGGCATGCAGGGCAGAGTCAGACCGTCCGGCCCTGCCAACCACCCGCGACACGCATGAGATGGCACCGGCCTGGACGCGGGGCCGAACAGGTGTTCGAATCGGCGGGTGAATCCGGTAGAATGGAG